>Ga0302320_10000416_pt1 | contig 100378 bp, 49 predicted proteins | sample Bog_T0_3_FD_202130 | JGI IMG/M metagenome (GOLD analysis project Ga0302320, IMG submission 202130) | Peat permafrost microbial communities from Stordalen Mire near Abisko, Sweden - Bog_T0_3 | ecosystem: Environmental > Terrestrial > Soil > Wetlands > Peat | place: Sweden: Abisko, Stordalen... | reverse complement strand
TAAGCAGAGCAAGGCTGCGGCCAAGCAGGGAAGGGGTCCTGTCGACAGCCGCCGGCTTTTTGCGCGTCTCGGGGTCAAGTCCGAGTAGCCGCAGGAAGCGATCGCTTGCCTTGATGGCCCAGAGTTGATCGATTGAAGAGGATGCGAGCAGGCGCCGCACAATCGGAAACGCATCGTCCGGCTCAATTGACTCCACGCCTACAGCGTGCATCCGCCGCCGGTATTCCTCGACCGCAACCGCGCCCACGCTGCCCCAATAGCTCCAGTTGATGGTCTTCACAGGATAAGAAGCTTCCTTCCGCCAAACCTCGGCATAACTGTCCGCGAAGGCCGAAGCGCATGCATAACTTCCCTGTGCGGCATTGCCCAGCAGAGATTGCACGGAAGAATATAGCAGCGCAAAGGCTAGTGGATCGTTGCGCAAAGCTTCTCTAAGATTTTCCAACCCCGACATCTTGGGTCCGAGCGGTTCGGCGAATTCACTTTCGACCATTGAGGCCAGCAAACCATCTTGTAGAAGCATGGCCGAGTGGATGACCCCTTCAATTGGACCCAGTTCCGCTCGGCCTAGTTCCAGAGCACGATCGAGCGATGGCGCGTCGCACAGGTCCGCGCGAACATAAAGCGCCTTGCCGCCCGCGCGTTCCAAAGTCTCCAGCCGCTTCCAAATGGGCCCTGCCAGCGCGCGGCGGCCCAGGAGGATCAGCTTTGCCTGGTATTCACGCGCCAGCCACTGAGCCGTTTCATAACCCAGCCCCTGCGCGCCTCCGGCAATCAGGTAAGTGCCGCTGCTGCGCAACGGTCCGGAACCCGTGCGAATGGCATTGAATTCCGAAAGGTCCGCTGCTTGCAAATGGCGCGTCCAGAGTCGCCCTTGGCGCCATGCGCTCTCCTCGCCTGCAACAAGCGGGGCCTGCGCCAACAGCGTCTGGAGCGCAGTTGTGGATAGCGAGTCCAAATCGCTCAGCACTGAATGGAGCGTCCAGCGTGGGAACTCGTTCGCTGTTGACCGGGCAAGCGCCAGCAATCCCGCTCCATACGGGCCGACGGCCACCACATGAATCGCCAGACTGGATTGAGCGAGCCCCGAATCGCATAGAGTGCGCACCAGCCGGTGAAACGACTTTGCTTGCCGCTCGGCGGCGAGGGCTGAATTCTCCGCATCGCCGACAAACCAGATTTCGCCCGAAGAACCGAAGTGGCCAAGAGCGTCGGCAAGGGAGTCACCGACATGCGCCAGCACCGCATTCGGCAGTAGGCGATTCAGATCCGCCGCAAATCCAGCCTCCGGCGCTGAGGCCACGATCAGTGAACGAACCTGAGGACGGGGCTTTTGCGAGTTCGCCGCCGGAGCTTCGGCCGGCCGCCATGCCCACTGATATATTCCAAGGCCGACGCATGGCGCGACAGGGACAGGCCGAACTGCGAAGTCGTTCAACTCGATGCATACGTTTCCCGCTCGGTCCGTCACCGTTGCATGAAAGCGCTTATCGCCCGTCTTTCGGACCAGGCAATATCCACTCTCCTTCAGGGGCTCGAAGCGGGTCACCCGCCCCACCGACCACGGCACAACGGGAACGCCCTCGTTGGATCTGAGCAAGGCGCTCGCGGTTTGCAGTGCCGAGTCCAGCGCCGCCGCCTCTGGTGTCCCAGGGCTTGCCTGCCACTCTCCAAATGCCGCATCGTCCTCGACCCAGAGCGACTGCAATTTACGAAACACAGGGCCATACTCAATACCCGCACGCTTGAAAGACTCGTACAGCGTATCGCCTGCAATCTTCGAGGCCCGGCCAGCGGACCTAGTTTCGGGGTCCAGCCTGGCAGGTCGCGAAGCGTCGCCTGGCTTTAGTGCGCCAGTGACCAGTTCCAAGCCTTCAGTGTTCTGCAAGCTCCAACGCCAACCTTCGTCATGTCTGTTGATCCGCAGTTGAAGTTGACCCGCTCCAATCGGAGATTTCCAGACCACGTCCTTGATATGCCAGAGGCAATCCGGCTGAAGAAGCGAAGCCGCCTCGATTGCAAGCAGCAGACTGGCTGTCGCCGGAAGACATGCTTCGCCATGGACACGATGCTGATCGAGAAGCGGATCGTCGGCTCCCCAGGCGCAGTGGAACGACGCGCCCTCGCCATCGGTGATCGCAGCCCAGTCCGGCTTCAATCGCGAAGGCTCCCGACCCGATTTGGGATTGGGCGCCGCGATCCAATAGCGTTCCTGTTGGAATGGATAAGAGGGCAGCGCAATCAAGCGCCCGCCGCGGGGTGGCTCGTCGCCATGCTGCATGGCGGATTTGCGTCCGCCGGAGTCTTGAAGCTGTCGAATCGCATCCCGCAGGCTGGCCGCGCGAATCGTCAGAGTCTCCTCCATCTTCTCCCGCCCGAAATAGAGCGTATGCGCCACGTCGGCCAGACAAATCTCCGGATTTCGATCGAGGTGATCGGCCAACCTCCGGGCGCTTTCCTGAAGCGCCTCGGGAGTGCGCGCCGAAATCACGATGGTCTGCGGCACTTCCGGAGAGGGCGTCAAAGCACGCTCCACGTACTCTTCCAGAACCACATGCGCGTAGGTCCCGCCCATGCCGAAGGAGCTGACTCCCGCGCGCAGCGGCACTCCCTCCGCCGCCAGCCATGGACGCGTTTCCCGCTCGAATATCAGCGGCGATCCCTCCGCTTCAATCATGGAGTTCAAGGGCAGCAAACCAGGCATCCCCGCGATGGTCCGATGCCGGAACTGCAACAGAGTCTTGATGACGCCGGCCAGCCCCGCCGCAGCCTCGGTGTGCCCGATGTTGGCCTTCACGGTTCCCACGTAGCAGAATCCGGTTTTGCCGGTAAACTCCGCAAAGGCTCGCTTGATGGCATTCACTTCCAGCGGATCGCCGATACGCGTACCCGTTCCGTGCGCTTCAAGATAGGTGATCGTATCCGGCGCAACGCCCGAGGCCCGCCACGCGCCCACCATCGTTTCCGTCTCAATCCGCGGATTTGGCACCGTCGGTCCGGCTGAGCGTCCCGCGCACCGCACCGAGGACCCACGCAGCACACCGTGGATGCGGTCTCCGTCGCGTAATGCCGCGTTCAGCGGCTTCAGCAATACGGCTGCCACCGCTTCACCAGGAAGATAACCGTCGGCGTGCGACGAAAATGGGCGAATCTCGCCGCTCTGCGAGAATGCCCCGATCGCGCAGAAGTTGAGATACTTCGAGGGGCTCAGATTCAGGTTCACGCCGCCGGCAATCGCCATCTCGCACTCGCCGCGCTGTAGCGCCTGTGACGCCAGGTGCAACGCCACGAGCGAAGACGAGCATGCCGTATCGAGCGTCATGCACGGGCCGGTCAGATCGAAGCAGAATGAAACGCGATTCGAGAGCATCGAATTCGAGTTGCCGCTTCCCGCGAACTGAAAGTCCAGTTCCGCATTCTGCTTCATCAGGTCGAGATAGTCGTTGTAGCAGTTCCCCAGGTAAACCCCGGTTCGGCTGCCTCGGATGCGCCCCGCGCATCCCGCGTCTTCAAAGGCCTCCCAGAGCACTTCAAGGAACAGCCGCAGCTGCGGATCCATGGTCTCCGCCTCGCGCGGAGAGATGTTGAAGAAGAGCGGATCGAACTGGTCCACGCCTTCGAGGAATCCGCCGCGGTTGCAATACATTGCGCCGGGCGTTCCGGGCTGGTAATAGGGTCGGTAATCCCAATGATCTGCGGGCACCTCGCGAATCAAGTAGCTATTGGCCGCGAGCTGGCTCCACAGTTCTTCAACCGTATTGGCGCCGGGAAACCGCCCCGCCATGCCAATTACGGCGATCGCGCCGGCTCCTGCTTGCGGATGCTCGGAGCGGGCCGAAGGTGGCGCTCCAGGACGCGGCGTGACGATTGGGTCGGCGACCGCTTCGAGCGATGCTTCTATATCGCGGATCGACTCCGTTCGCTCTGGGAATTCCGCGTTCGCCGCAATAGAAGCCTGTGGCGCGGGCGACGCCTTTACTGGAAGGCTGCCCGCAAGTGCTATCGCCAAGCCCTCCAGCGTCGGATGTTCAAACAGGATTGTGCCTTGCAAACGCAGGCCAAACTCGCGGTTGATGCGCTGGACGTACTCAAGCGCGAGAATCGAATCCACGCCCTGTTCCACCAGGCTCCTGCGCGGGTCGAGGGTCGCCGCTTCGCATAACATGACCTCCGCCAGCAGCGCCAGCAGCCGCTCAGGCGGCGGACCCTGTGCCGCTTCGACGTGCGGTCTGGCAGCAATTAAAACCGGCTCTGACGGCAAGGTTTCGGAAGCTGCGGTCTTTACCTCGCGCTCAGGCCCCGCCAGTCCCTTCAAGCGCAGTTTGGGCCGCGCTGCCTCTGTCTCAGTCGCTACCGAGACGCCAAACATCGCGGGTGTAACCTTGCGGTGGTCAAGTCCACGGAATGCAACGGCAACGTTGCCCTGCCCATCGATCAGTTCCGCATCGTAGCGCATGTATTGCTCATTCCGGTGAACCAGCCGCACATCGGCAAGGTATTCCGTATCGCGCAGTGAAGCGAAGACCTTTACGTCCTCGATGCAGAAGGGGATATAAGCCAGTTCCCGATTCGGCGATGTCTGCAAGGCCAGGCTGTGGGCGAGCCCGAATATGCTGTCCAGAAGCGCGGGGTGGAGCGCGAATCGCGACGCCTCGCGCAGGGCCGGCGCGGAAAGCGAGAGCCTGGCGCGCGCTCTCGATTCCCAGAACGAAACCTCCCGGATGGAATGGAAGAACTCGCCGACCTCCAGCGCCTGTCCGCCGCGCAGGATGTTCGCACCGGTAGTTGTGGCAAGCGGTTGTATCTCAGGCGGCGTAGCCGCAGCCGAAGCCGCCTCCAACTCAGATTCCACAATGGCCGTCAGGTGCCGCTGGCCTTGGCTGCCGTCCGCAGCGGCACTCGACATCGCGATCTGGATTTGAGCTGTTCCGGTGGCCTCCACCACCAGGCGTCGCATCTCGCCGGGCGCGGCAAACAGCGGCGTAAACAATGCCACGTCGCGAATTCTCAGCGGGCCGGGGCCCAGAATTGTCGATGCATGGCGGTAGACGATGTCGAGCAGGGCATCGGTGGGAAGCGAGTGGCGCCCGAAGACCTTGTGCTCACGCAGCGAAACCTCGTCTTCAATGCGCAGTTCAATCTCCCACCGCCTTGGCTTTGGAATTTCGCGCGGCGCGACGCTCAGCTGCGGTTCTGGTTCCGAACTAGCCGCGCTCCTGAACCAGTAACGATCGCGAGCAAACGGATAGGCCGGCAACGGAACCCTGCGGACATCGGCGGGCGATGACTGCATCGGCTCGCCGCCACCAAGAAAAATCCCTTCTGCCGTGCGCCCATCCAGGAACGCCAGCAGCTTTTCGCGCAAGTCTTTCAGGTTTGCAGCGCGAATCTGCACGCGCTCGGCAAGCGATGCGCGCCCCTGGTCGAGCGTCCAAGCAATGTCGCAAACGCGCAGCGAAGAATGCGAGCCTGTCCAGTCGCGAAGCCTGCGGACCACTTCCCGAAGTTGATCCTGCGTTGCCGCGGAAAGCATGACGATCGAATCGCAATCTGGTCCACCGGTTGGCTGAGGCGGCGCCTCATCCATTACCAAGTGGCAGTTGGTGCCACTGAATCCAAATGCGCTAACGGCTGCGCGCCGCTGGCCGTTCCAGGCCTGAGCACGCCGCGCAATCCAAAATGGACTGCCCTCAAGTTTCAGCAGCGCGTTGGGTGTCTCCGCGTCCGGCGATGGTGGAATAATCCCTTGCTTGAGCATGAGCGCAGTCTTGATCAGTCCCGTAACTCCGGCTGCCGCTGATGTGTGGCCGATATTGCTCTTGACCGACCCCAGGGCGCAGAAACCCGCATGATCGGTGTGCTCGCGGAACGCCGCTGTGAGCGCGGCCATCTCCACCGGATCGCCGAGTTTGGTCCCTGTTCCGTGGCCTTCCACGTACCCAATGCTTGCCGGATCCACGCCGTATTTGCGGTAAACCGAACTCAGCAGCGATCTTTGCGATTCACTGCTTGGCGCGGTGATCCCGTTGGTCTGCCCATCCTGATTGACGCCGGAGCCGCGGATCACTCCGTGAATCGTATCGCGGTCCGCGATTGCGTCCTCAAGCCTCTTGAGCACCACCACGCCCACAGCTTCGCCCACCGCAATGCCGTCCGCCTCCGCCGAGAAGGACCTGCATCGACCGGTCGGCGAGAGCATTCCCGACTTGCTCATCATCAGGAAAGGAGTCTCATCCAGATAGAGCGTAACCCCGCCAGCAAGCATGACATCGGCCTCGCCGCTGCGCAGACTCTGACAGGCTAGATGCACCGCCACCAACGACGACGAGCAGGCCGAGTCGATGCTCAGCGCCGGTCCTTTCAAATTGAGGAAGTAGGAGACGCGCGCCGCCAGAATGGAGTTGGCGTTGCCTAGCATTGCGTGCCCCCGATTCCGCGCATCGGCGGCCTTGGCGAGCATCATCTGGTAGTCATTGTTGAAGACGCCGGCCACCACACCGCAACGGGCCCCCTTCAATGCGGGTCCCGCATATCCAGCGTGCTCCAGCGCCTCCCAGCACGTCTCCAGAAACAGCCTTTGCTGCGGATCCATGACCTCTGCTTCGGCGCGCGTAATGCGGAAAAAGCCGGCGTCGAATTCGTCTACGCCATCCAGGAATCCGCCCCATTTGCTATAGCTGCGGCCCGGCTGGTTGGGATCGGGGTCGTAGAACTTCGACACATCCCAGCGGCCGGTTGGGATCTCAGTGACCGAGTTCTTGCCGGCAAGAATGTTCTCCCAAAATACATCCACATTACGCGCGCCTGGAAATCGTCCAGCCATTCCGACGATGGCAATCGCATGGGCGGTCAAAGGATCGCGAGTCGTTTCAACCGGCTCGTGCTTCATCGCAGCAGCAACCCCGCCGAACTCCTGAGCACCGATCGCGGGGGGCACGGCCTCGACGGGTTTGACGACCGGGAGTTCGGACTCAATGCGATTCCGCATTGCCATCAGAGTCGGGCAGTCAAATAGGGTCTGCATGGGAAGCACAACCCCATACCGCCTGTTGAAGGTATCGAGCAACTTCAAGCCCACTAGCGAGTCCACGCCGAACTCGGCCAGCGGGATATCCTCTTCAATTCGGGCAGCGGGAATTCCGATGACTTCTGCCGCCAGTCGCCGAAGATCGTCTGTTGCCACACGCCGGCTTCCAATGTCTTCACGCGTAACCGCCGAGTTTCCGTTCCATCCAATCTCTTTCCTTGCCGGGCGAGCCGTCCCGCGCGGATCAATCGCATCGGAATACCGCTGCGTGGAAGCCAAGCGCGCGATGTTCAAGCTGCGCAGTTTTTCCACCTCTTGCAACGGATCGAACCGTACTGTGAGGAGCACATAGCGAATCAACCCCATGGCAAAGGCCTTTCCGCAGTTATGCCAAGCGCGATGTTCCGGTTCAGCGGCTGCCAGACCAGGATGTATCGAGCGCAGGTACGTCAGTGTATCCTCAAATTGACCATCGGCCAGGAAGTGGCTCATCTCCTGCCCCGCGTCGATTGCGACACTGATCTCAAAGCCGCTCGCGGCAAGCATCGCCGACAACTCCTCGGGCCGGCATGTATACAAGCCAACCTGGTCACGGTTGACGCTCGCAACCGTGTTAGCAAGACAGTCGGCAATCACCAGAATGCCGCCGGGACGCAAATGGCGCGCCAGGTTGGCGAAAACCGCTGCTTTGTTCTCAATATGGAACAGGACCTCAAAGGCCAGCGCCGCATCGAATTGACCGGGAAACTCATCCTTCGAACTGTCCCGCAAGAACACTTCCACGCGATCGTCCAACCCTGCGGCAGCGACGCGCTGGCGTCCCAGTTCCGCTTGCTTGGGCGTGATGGTATAGCCGGTGGCGCGCAGTTGAGGATGCGCTTTTGCCAGCGAGATCAAGTCGGTTGAAAAGCCGCATCCCATGTCCAGCAGGTTGCGCGTCTTGTTCCACAGAATCCCTTCGAAAAGTGCTTCTTTCAGTTCGCGCTGAGCCTCGAGCATCAACTCGTAGTGCGCGCGATGCCGATCCGGTTCAATGAACGTGCGCAGCCATGAGAACCCTGCTACAGGCTTGCGGAAGGGAGCAAAGATGAGATGAATATCGTGGTCTTTGACCTCTCCTGCAAGCGTTCCTGCCATGCGATTGTAGTAATCCGCCACAACACTCTTAGGCTCCTTGATGGATTCGGGTTTTGCATCCTCGTCGTTTGACCCGCTCTCCGGTTGTCCAGCCTCTTTCAGCCAGCAACGGATCCTTTCAAATGGATAAGTCGGTAGCGGAACCTTGCCCCCGCGCGCCAGAAAGCTCTCCGGAATCGCTGTCCCGGTGACCCAAGCCGCTGCGGCATCCTCCATGTTCGAAGGGGTCAGCCCAGATGGCCCGCTTGCAACACGCCCCTCCCAGTTGGGGGCAGTTCCTTCCAGGAAATCCGTATGCGACAGCACCAGATAAGCGGAGCGATAGCGATAATGCGCGCGGCCGCGTTGCAGCGTATAGCAGACGTCGGCCAACGATGGCCTCGCCGCGTTCTTGTAGAGATACTCCTTCAGATCGTAGATGCGCCGGCGCAACTGTTCCGCCGTTTGAGCTGAGAGCAACAGCAGGCAAGCCGTGTTGCTTTCGGTTGATGTGAGCGGGCTGTCCTGGCCCTCCGGTTCGGCCTGCGACACGATCAACGATGCCAGCGACCCGCCGACTCCGGACGACGCAATTAACGCTCGGCGTTTCCCGTCCGAAGGCTGCCAGGGCATTGGCCGGTCGGTGAAGAAAAAGCGGGAACGTGTTGCCGCGATCTCCGCGTTCGGATTCGAGGACAGCGGGCTGGGAGCAGTCTCGCCGTGCCGCATCTGCAACAGCACCTTGGTCAACTGTGCTATTCCGGAGGCCGCCTCAAGATGCCCCATACCAAGTTTGCCGCTGCCTACCGGACAGGGCTCGTCCCCATCACCTAGAGTCGCGGTAAGTGCCGACCATTCGCTTGCGTCCGCCAGTTCGGCGCCAAGGGCCTGCAGCTCGACATAATTGATTTGACTTCCGTCGATTTGTGACTTCTCCAGCAGCCTAGCCAGATGTTCGCGCGAGGCCTGCGGAGACGGCAGCCGGTAGTTTCGGTTGCCACCCTGATGGCTCAACGCCGTTCCCTCGATCACGCCCCAGATGCAATCTTTGTTTGCGCGCGCCCGGCTCAATGTTGTGAGTACAACAACCCCGCCGCCTTCACCGGGAACGAAGCCCTTCGCACCTGCCGCATAGAGTCCATCCTGTTCCTTGGCAGAAACCAACCCACTGGTTTCTAGCAGACGCATCTTGCCAGGATGAAGAAAGAGATTTATTGCGCCAACCACCGCCATTGGGATCGATCCGGAGCGCAAAGCCTCGCACGCCAGGTGAATCGCAGCCAGGGCCGAGCAGCATCCTGTGTCCAGCGTCAGACTCGGTCCGGTGCATCCAATCGCGTGCGAAACACGGTTGGCCAGTCCAAACAGGGAAGTGTCCGGCGCATCCTGGGGCAGCAATGAATACGTGTTTGCTGTAACGCCCATGTAGACGCCCGCGCCTGCCACGGCTGCATTTCCGGTCGTGTATCCGGCCGTCTCCATCGCATCGGCGGCGAGTTCCAGCAGCAGGCGCTCTTCCGGCTTCATACTTTCGGCTTCGACCGGCGTGATTCCGAAGAACACAGGATCGAACAGATCGACTCCGCCCAGAAAACCGCCGCGTCGCGCGTGCAAGTCCCCATCCGAAACTTGCGGCCAGCGCGTAGACGGCAGATCGCCGATTGCGCTCTTTCCAACTCGAAGATTGCTCCACAACTCGTCGAGCGTCTCCGCGCCAGGGTAGCGGCCCGCCAACCCCACAATGGCGATCGGTTCCATCGCTGGCGTTGTGTATTGAGGCGTTAGTTCAATTCGGTCCGGATGGCTTCTCGCAACATATTCGGTGATGCCGCGAATGGAATCGTTCTCAAGCAACACGCTCTTCGGTACAGCGCCAAAAGACTTCTCCAGTTGCGAAGCAAGCTGATTGATGAGGATCGAATCGAGTCCATATTCCTGGAGCCGCGCCTCCGCATGTAATGTCCCAGCGGGCACCTGGAGCAAGCGATGAACGAGTTCGGAAATTTCCGTCTCCAACTGCGCAAATTCCAAAGGCTGGATCGTGTTCCGAGCCTGTGCGGAAACATTCCCCTGCGCCGTGCGAATTCGGGGAACAGGTTCGGTAACTCGCGTCTGCGCCTCGTTTGCGTCGAGTCGCAGAATCCGCGACAAGTCCCCCGCCGTAACCAGTGCGTGCGTCAACCCTGATCCAAACAGCATTTCCAATGTATCGAGCGCCGATTCGGTGTCGAGCGCCTTGAGCCCCGTCGCGTTCTCCCAGGCCAGGACGTCGTCCTTCGCGGTCAAACCGCTGTTGCGCCACAATCCCCATCCCACGCTGAGGGTTTTACCTGGCCCGCGAAGCGCCCGTTGTGCGGCAAACGCATCGAGAAAGCGATTCGCCGCGGCATAATCTCCGCGACCCATGTCTCCCAGCGCCGACGCAAGCGAGGAATACATAACAAAGAAGTCGAGCGGATCTTGCGCTGTCGCCGCATCCAGTGCCAGGGCGGCGTCCACCTTTGCGCTCAACACCGATTCCCACTCGCCTTCCAGCTTGGCAGCCAACTTTGCCGCGCCTAGCACACCCGCTGCGTGAATCACGCCGTGAATCGGCCCTTGCCGTTGGCGGACTTCCCGCAAAGCCGCTGCTAGCTGCCGAGGGCTTGCCGCATCAGCCCGATAGTAGTCAACATTCCCGCTCTTCTTGAGGTCGGCAAGCAACTGGGCGCGCTGTCCATCGGGCTCGCTGCGCCCCAATAGTCCCACGGAAGCGCCGGCGCGCGTCATGCGGCGCGCAACTGCGGAGCCCAGTGAACCCAACCCGCCGGACACAAGGTAAACTCCGTCTGCACGAAACCGGAATTGCGACTCAGTGCCAGGCCGATGAATCCGGAACCCGCGCACATGGCGTTCCCCGTTCGCAATCCTGACTTCCCGAACCGTTCCCGGCAAAGCGGCGGCAAGTTCCTTGCGGCACCAATCAATTTCCTCGTCCTTGGCCACCCCGGCTAGCCGCAGAGAAACAAAGGCCGAACGCGGAGATGCTTCGACCAGCGCTCGGCCAACGCCATGGGACATTTCAAAATTCAGGTCGCCCCCCGCGATGCGAGAAACAAGCAGCCAATGCATCCCGCGATGACCGGCGCGCGCCGCAGACGCGGCAATCGACCGCCAGCTATCGAAACTCGAATGCAACAGGACAAACGTTTCCGGCCCGGAATCTTCAGCCCCCGCAATTTCGCGGAGCCATTCCTCCACCTGTCGACCCGTCCGAGCCTCGATTCTCGCCCCCGGAGTTCGCTCCCACGCGGCGTGGTCCTGTTCTGTCGCATCCACCAGCGTGATCCTGGACGTCCACTGGCTCGCGTGCGCAAGCGGCGCGGTTTGCCATACCGGCTCAAGGACCACTGTCGCACGCGAAGCCAAATTCCCTAACTCTTCTGAGGCCTCACGTCGAGGAATCACTACGGAAGAACGCGGCTGAGCAGCCTCCGCGAACCAGCACCGCTGCCGCAGAAAGGCCGACCCAGGAATGGACACCCTGGCCGGTTGAACCGAGTGGGATTGACCCCAGTCTACTACCGCCCCGGTCACCCATTCCTCACCAGCGGAAACAAAGCTCCCACCTGCCGGCGACGCTTTCTTGCTGGCAGTGCCATGGAACACGCCAGCGGGCCATTTGCCGGAACCGATCGCGGACAAAATCCTCGATGCCGAGGCAAGGTCCTGAGCCAAAAATGCCAATCGCTCGGTTTCGGCATCCCGGCCCGACTGCAGGGTCCAGGCGATCTCTATCAACGACGCTGTTGAACCATCCAAAGCAACTGCAAGCCGCGACGCGGTAAGCCGCAGCCGCGCTTCGTCCCGCGCTGACAGCACAATCCATTGTCCATTGGAATCCTGCGTATCTGGACGCTTCGACTCCGCTGGCCGTTTCGCATTTTCCGGGATGAACTCCTCCAGAATCATGTGGGCATTGGCGCCACCAAATCCAAACGAGCTGATGCCCGCAACGCGAGGAATCTCGCGTCCGCTTGCGCTAACACCGGTGGTCCATTCGCGCAGCTCCGTAATAATCCCAAAGCGCGAGCCTTCGAGCCGTAACTGCGGGTTCAATCGCCGCACGTTCACGCTGGGCGGAATCTCGCGATGGCGCATAGCAAAGAGCACCTTGATGAGACTTGCGCATCCCGCCGCAGCCTCCATGTGGCCAGTGTTGCCCTTCCCGGAACCGATCCAGCATTTGGGGTGCGCACCTTCCTGCCCTAGTGCTTTGCGCAGTGCATTCACTTCTATGGGGTCGCCGAGCGGCGTGCCGGTTCCATGAGCTTCGATGTAGCCAAAGCGGCCCGCATCCATCTTCGCCTCGCGCAAAGCCTCACGCAGCAGCGCCGCTTGCGCATTCGGATTGGGTGCGGTCAGCGAAGTCGCTCGTCCGCCATGATTCACCACGACCGAGCGGATGACACCGTGAATCGGATTGCCGTCTTTGAGCGCCGCGGACAGCCGCTTCAGCAGAAACATTCCGGCGCCCTCGCCGCGAACGTATCCGTTGGCGCCTTCATCGAATGGTCTGCAGACGCCATCGGGACTGAGCATTCCCGCCTGCGCGAATGAGATAAACAGCGTCGGGCTCAGCATCACATTCACGCCGCCCGCCAATGCCGCATCGCAGCGTCCCGCGAGGATCGCTTCAACCCCGCGATGCATGGCGACCAGCGTGCTCGAACATGCCGTGTCCACAGGCTCGCTCGGACCATGCAGATCGAGCAGGTAGGAGATCCGGTTTGGCAACAAAGAGTGCGCCGTGCCTGTCGACCCATGCGTTGCCATGCCGTCGCCGCGTTCCTTCATCCGATCCGCGTAATCGGAGGTCGAGACCCCCACGAATACCCCGGTATCCGTCCCTGCCAGATCTCTGGGAGCGGTGCCGGAGTCTTCAATCGCTTCCCATGCGCATTCCAGCATGAGCCGCTGCTGAGGGTCCATCGACGCGGCTTCCTTGGGCGAGATGCCAAAGAACAAAGGATCGAACTGGTCAACCTGGCTTAGAAACGCGCCCCACCTGATATTGGTCCGGTTCGAGCCGTCAGCAGCTTCCCCTGCAAAGTCGCGCCAATCCCAACGATCCGCCGGAATTTCCGATGTGCAGCTTCGGCCTTCCCGCAAATGGTTCCAAAACTCGCCCAAGTCCGCCGAGCGCGGCATTCGTCCTGAGAACCCAACAATTGCAACAGGGTCGTTCCCTTCGCGGATCAAAGAATGGTCGGCGGTTTCGCTTGCGAAGAATTGGCCATCGAGTCCCTCAGCGGATGCCGCATGATTCGTATAGGCGCAGCGTGTGCCCGCATCCTCCACCACTATGTTCGATAAATAGCCCGCGATCGCATCCAGCGTCGAATACTCGAATAGTGTCGCCGGCGTGATATCAACCCCGTACTGCTGCCGCAATTGATTTGCGAGCCCCGTGATGTTGATGGAATGAAAGCCGAAGTCGCCCAGGTTGGCCTCCGGGTCAAGTTCGGCAGCCTCCACCTTGAGCAGATCCGATGCAATTTGTGTGACCTCCGCAACAAGACTGGCGAGCCGACTTGCGTCTATGGGCTTGGCATGGTTGCTCTGCGGAGCAGACGAAGAGGCCCGCTCGACCGGAGGCGCAAGCAGCCGTTGCAGCTTGGGCCGATCCCCGTAAAGCACCTTCATAACTGCGGCTTCACCTGCCAGAGCAGCTTCCAGAGCTGTCCCTGCCGCGTCCGTCGGCATAGGAACGAAGCCTGCGGCCTGAGCGGCTTTTTGAGATTCCAGATCGGCGACCATGGACCCTTCCGCCCAAAGTGGCCAATTGATCGAGCGGCTGATCCCTGAACGGCGACCCGCCGCGCGTTCCCCCTCTCGCCATGCGCACCAGCAATCCATGTATCGATTGGCTGCGGCGTAGGCGGACTGTCCCCGGTTGCCGAATTGCGCCGCGATCGACGAAAACGCAACAAAGAAGCGCAAGGGCTCGGCGCGAAGTACTTCATCCAGCGCAAGCAGACCGCCGATCTTCGGCGCCATGATTGCATCGAAATCCGAAACTGGCAAATTCGTCAGCAGCGCATCGTGACGGATTCCCGCAAGATGAAAGACCCCATCGATCCCACACCAACGTTCGTGGATCTGACTTACCGCTTCCCGCACCTCATGCACACTGGTCACATCGGCCGCAAGATGCAGGAGGTTTTCCGAACTCTCTCCGCCGGTCCGCGAAAGCAGCGCGATCCGGCCCTCCCATCGGCGAACCAGCCATGAAGCCAGCCTTTGCGCAATGCGTCCACTGCCGCCCGAGATAAGATAAACTCCGCCCAGTTGCAGCGCACTTTCGGAAAGCGACGCCGCGGGAATTGTCGACGGTTGCCGCTCCTTTAGCCGGCGGCACAGCCGTTGATTACCGCGATAGCAAACTTCGACATCGAGAGGACCGGGACAGCGAATCTCATCAAGTAGTTGGTCACGAGACGCGCCCTCCACCACGCTGAGGCGAATTCGCGGTGTCTCAAGCGCGATGGTCCGCGCTAGTCCTGCTACGGCGCCAGAAGCCGGCGAGCCGTCTCCCCGATGGATCACGCGGCACGCAGCGCGCGGAAAACTCTTCAGCAACGCCTGCGTCCACAGAAACAACTCCCGCGCTGGGCGGCCTGCGCGATAGTCGTGAATAACTCCCTCGGAATCTCTGCCTGCTTCAGTAAGCTCCCGCAACAGGCGTCGATAGTGCTCGGGAGCGGAAAAATCCATGCGCCAAACGTCTTCGGAGATCCTTTCAAAGCTTCGACCTGGTAGGACCGTCGGCTGCCCATCCCATGACTCTTCGCCAAACACCAGAAGCGGCGGCGTCTCTCGTGAACCCTCCTGAAGAACAGCCACCTCCCACTCCTCCGTTGCAAAAATCAATTCCGCGGAGAAGGTCGCCGCCGTATTGGCTCGCACAGTAATTGCCGCGGCGGAAACGTCGCGTGCGCGGAACCCGCGCATCGCAATCGCCACAACTCCGTCGTCGTCGTAGATCGTACTGTCGTAAGCATCCGATCCCTCGCCGGAATTCTCCGCCCGCGCCCAGCCCCGTTCCGGCAGCGGCCCGAAGATTTCCAACTGCTCCAGTGAAGATGGAAGCCGCAGGCCCTCCGTCTGCCGGTCAGTCTCCGCCAGCGCGGTCTGCAGCGCTCCATCCATCCAGCCGGGTGCCAGGACGCCAATGCCCGGGATTGCCTCAATCCTTCCCGCTCGTGCTGCCGCAAGGTAATGAAGCTTGCGAAGGCTGCGGTAGAGCGGGCCGAGAGCCAGCCCGCGCTGCTCCGCGTAGCCGTAAAAATCGGCCCCGGAAATCTCGTGAAGCGTTCCGTCAATAAACTCTCGGACTGTCGCGGATTCAGGCCGCGCGCTGGCTGAGGTTGTTCTGGCTGACCCTGAGCAGCGCACCGTTTCTTGCTGCGAAATCGTAAATGCCGCTCCTTCGCCGTCCATGCGGAGATCGATTGTGAGAACCGCGCCGTTTGCGGACTTGACCTGCTCCAACCAGCGGACTTTGTCCAATCCTGCTGCAGGCCTTTCAAGAAAATCGGACGCCGCCGCTCGTGCGAATTCAAGCAAGCACACTCCAGGCATCACAACTTCGCCCGCTACGCGATGCATCGCAAAGAAGTCCTCGCGGCCCGTGAACCGCAGCGTGTAACGCGCAGTGCCGTCGTTCCGCTCTATAGAAGCGAAGGGATGCAGGAGCGGTACTTCGGGCTCGGCTGCAGTAAGCCAATAACGTTTGCTGGAGAAGGGATACGAAGGCATGGTGAGAATGCGGCGATGTTCACGCGGATAATGGCTGAGCAGCGCCTCGGTGTCGCCCGCAAGATAAGCCTCGCGCGAGGCCGCCATCGGGTCGCTTGTTTGATCGACCCTCTCGTCTCCGGCCAACTGCCGTGACAGGTCTTCCCAACTCGTCGCAGCCCATGCCGCACGATGCCGAAAGTGCGAACGCCCTTGCGCAAGCGTCGAAGCGGCAGCATACAACGGCGTTTCCGGGTCGCGCCGATTCAGCCACGCGACCAGGTCCTGGCGTTTGCGCGCAAGAGCTTTCGGCGTCTTTGCCGAAAGGGCGATCAGCTCGAAAGTCCGCGCAGGCATTGATCGAATGGCATGAACAGCAACCTCTTCCAGCACAACATGGCAGTTGGTTCCGCTGAATCCGAAGGAACTCACAGCCGCGCGCCGGAGTTTGTTGGAATCCCAGGGCCGTGCCGCGGAATCGATTCGAAACGGCGTCCCGTCCAGCTGTCCAGCCTCCGAGCTGCTCTCAAAATGCAGCGTAGGTGGAAGCGTGCGGTTGTAAATGCAAAGAGCCACCTTGATCAATCCTGCAACTCCCGCGGCAAGCGTGGTGTGCCCAATCTGTGACTTGACCGAACTCAAACTGCAGTAAGCGCGGCCGTCGTCCGAAGACGGAAACACCGAAAGCAGCGCGTCCAGCTCAACCGCGTCACCCAGCGTGGTTCCTGTACCGTGAGCCTCAATCAACCCAATGCTGCGTGGATCGATTTCCGCTCGTTCATGTACCTCTCTTATCAGACGCTGCTGAGCCGCGCCGCTCGGGGCAGTGATGCCGTTAGTGCGCCCATCCTGATTCGAGCCCGATCCGCAGATCACAGCGTAGATTCGGTCGCCATCTCGTCGCGCCGCATCCACAGGTTTGATCACCACCAGACCTACGCCCTCTCCCAATACGATTCCGTCGGCGGCGGCATCGAAGCTCCTGCAGTGTCCGCGGGGCGAAAGCATCCCCGTCTTGCACGCCTTGATATGCAGGTCCGGTGTAAGCATCAGAGCGATTCCACCAGCGAGCGCCATATCGCAGTCTCCGCTCTCGATACTGGCGATAGCCTGCCGCACGGCCACCAGCGATGAAGAGCACGCCGTATCGATGGAGAGACACGGACCGGTGAGATTCAAATAATACGAGACGCGCGATGCCAGGATCGCCGACGCCAAACCGGTGAATGCCTCCGATGTACGCGATTGCGCGGTATCGAGCAGTTGCATGTAGTCGCCCGTGCTTGCGCCCGCAAACACGCCGCAGCGCTGCCCGGAGAGGCCCGCCTCCGAATAGCCCGCGTCTTCCAGTGCCTTCCACGCCTCGGTCAAAAAAAGCCGCTGCTGCGGATCCATCAACTCTGCTTCAGCCCCAGCAATGCCGAAAAACAGTGGATCGAATTGATCCACCGACCGAAGGAACCCTCCTACCTTGCTATAGCTTTTGCCGGGTTTTGCCGGATCGGGATCGTAAACATCGTCGGCATTCCACCGATCGGAGGGCACTTGTGTTATGCAGTCGCGGCCTTCGCGAATATTCTCCCAATACTCTTCCAACGAATCCGCTCGCGGAAACCGGCACGACATCCCAACGATTGCGAAACCGTTGTTCAACAGCTTCTCGTCAGGCGTTACGACTTCAAAATTGGAAACGGCCTCTTCGTCGGCAGTCACCGCAGCGGATTCGCCGAGTTGCTCCGGCCTAAACTCGCGTGTGTGCATTCGCTCGCAAAGAAATAGAACGCGGTTCTCCGCGTCGATCAACGATACCCTGAAGACTGGACCTTCCCCATCGGCCTCCACTAACTCAACCAGCGCATGAGCCTCACGCACCTTGATCGGCACCGCAATGCGTACCTCTTCAAGCAGAACCGGCAGGTAGACTCCAGCGTCAGGTCCCGCTCTGAGCCGCGCCGCCGAAAGAGCCGTCACCAACGCGGCATCCAGCAATGCCGGTGCAGTGAGATAATCCGAAGACTGCTCCACGGCGCTGTTTTTCATGCGGAGCCATGCTACCGAAGAATCCCCATGAACTCGTATCTCTTGAATGGACTGATAGAAGGGCCCAAAGGCCGAGTTGCCATGCCCATAAATCTCAGCGGCGGACAAGCGTGTCTGCGCCTGATCCAGCACCGCCCAGTGACGCGCGCAGCCTGCCGATTCTCCGCTCCATGGCCGCACCAGGGCGGATGCGTGGACCGTTTCCCCCACGCGAAACTGAAACCGGTCGCCCGCCTCGCTGCTCTCGCGCGTTAACTCCAGCTTCACGCGCCCACCGGGGTCCACAGCCAGTGGCTGCGCCAGATGAAGACGCTCGATATATATTGCGCCGTCCGCACCAGACGATTGCGCCAGCAACTCCAGGTAACCGTCGGTGGGATACACAGGCCGGCCGCCAACGCGATGATCCCGAAGCAGCACCGTCTCGTCAGCGGAAAGATCCCAGCTGACCTCCGCCTTCCCCTGTCGCACCAACGCGTCGATGTGCTGCATCAACGCCTCTTCGGACCCAAGCTTCACGATCTCTTCAGGCTCCAGCGCCAAACCAAAGTCGCCCAGAATGTGGCGCGACATGCGCTCCGCCTCGTATGCACTCAGCCAGCCGGACTCGGCAATCATTGGCGAACCTCGCTCAGTCGCGCCGCGATCAGTTCGCGTATCCGATGCTGCCCTGTAACCGGAGCGGGTGCGGTTGATGTCGCCGGTTGGGGATTGTCTCGATGACTTTCGCTAACGGCGTCCTGAGCCATCGGTTCGTCGCGCCTACTGCTCAACTCCGAAACTCGCTTGCCCAAAGCCGCAACCGTCGGGCAATCGAACAGACGGCTTGTCTTCAATTCAATCCGGTAGGTCCGGTTCAGGAAACGCACCAGTTCAACCGCGAGAATCGAATCCAGACCCAGTTCGACGAATGGCCTGTCTTCATCGATCGCCTCTTCTTTCAGAAAAAGCACCTTCGCCAATTGCTTGCGAATTGCTGCGCGGACTTCCGTCTCATGCGCCGCCTGTCCGGAATTCGCCATTGCGGAGTGACCGTTCGTTGCAGGCTTCCCGTTCGGCGCGGAATGTCCGCTCGTACTCAAATGCTCATGTGTGTGCCCATCCCCATTTGCCGCCGCAAACCCATTCGTCTCGCCGCTCGTCGGAAGATGCGAGTTGTTTGTCGAATGTCCGTTCTTTCCCGCATGTCCATTCGTTCCAGAATTCCCGTTGGCTCCTGAATGTCCATTCGAAGGCCCATGCGCAATCGGGACAAGGGCCCACCCGTGTTCCAATTGCGGCTTCACTTCCGCTGGAGTCTCCGCAGTCCGCCGCAGTTGAATCTTCGGCGCGGCAGTGGGCGCTATTTTGCTGTGCGGCGCGCTTTCCGGCACAGCTGCTTCCGCCTGGCTCGTAAACCAGTGGCGCGTGCGCTCGAAAGGATATGCCGGCGCATCGATTCGAACCGGTCGACGCGCATCGTAAAAGAACTCCCAATCGAGGTTCGCGCCGGAAACCCACAGCCGGGCAAGTTGATCGAGCCTGTCCTTGTTCCAAAGAGCACGCGCAAACTCGCGTCCTTCCCCGTCATCCATCGCGATCGTTCCGCTCTTCGCCGAACCCAGGAACACTGTCTTTGCCGGCGCATCTCCGCTCGCAACACCCTTTAGTTGTCTGCACAGCTCTTGAGGTGTGGCAGCAAGGATCGCGAGGCGGTGCGTCCTCGTTTCGCGGCCAGTTTGCAACGTGAATGCGAGGCGTTCCAGATCCTCGTCGCTGATTCGCCGCTCCACATGAGCTTCCAACAATCCCGCGGCGGCGCGAAGCCGTTCCTCACTTCGGGCCGACAACACGAACAGATGTGTTCGGACCACGGCCTCCGGCTTTGCGGCCTCCGGTGCTTCTTCCACAATGAGGTGAGCGTTGGCCCCGCCGAACCCGAATGAACTTATGCCCGCTCGCCTTGGCCCATCGGCGTCGCTCGGCCAATCGACGGCATTGGTCACCAGATAAAACGGCCCCTTATCGAGTTGCAGGTACGGGTTAACATCGCTCACGTGGAGTGTCGGCGGAATTCGGCGATTCCGCAGCGCAAGGATAACTTTATGCAGGCCGGCAATCCCCGCAGCCGTCTCCAGGTGTCCAATGTTGCTCTTCACCGAACCCAGTCCGCACGAAGCGGCTGGCAACTCGGGCTCGCCGCGCCCCGCGCGCAGTTTGTTGAAAGCCTCGCGTAATGCATTGCACTCCACTGGATCGCCAATGGGCGTGGCCGTTCCGTGCGCCTCAACATAGCCAATTGAAGCCGGATCGATGCCTGCCCGCTCGTAGGTTCTCGTCAGCAACGCGGCTTGCCCCTCGCCATTCGGCGCGGTCAGCCCGTTGGCCCGTCCGTTGTGACTTTCGCCGCTGCCGCGAATCACGGCCAGCACCTGATCACCTTCTTGCAATGCTCTTTTTAGCGGCTTGAGGAATACAGCGCCTACGCCCTCGCCCCGCACATAACCGTCCGCCGAAGCGTCGAAGGTGCGGCAACGCCCAGTAGGGCTCAACATCCCCGCCTGTGCGAACGAAACAAACAGGTCAGAACTCAGCAATACATTTACTCCGCCCGCAATCGCCTGCTCGCACGAGCCGGAGCGGATGGCCTCTATGGCTCGATGCACGGAAACCAGCGAACTGGAGCAGGCCGTGTCAATGGGTTCGCTTGGACCGCGCAAGTCCAGAAGAAACGAAACGCGATTGGCGAGGATGGCGTGCGAAACCCCGGTTGTGGCGTGGGCCTCTACTGGCACGCCCGATCTCGCCATCAGATTGGCATAATCCATATTGGCCACTCCCACAAACACGCCGGTCGACGTCCCGGCGAGCGAGGATGGCCGGTAACCTGCATTTTCGATTGTGGTCCAGACCGTCTCAAGGAATAGCCTCTGTTGCGGATCCATCAATGCGGCTTCGCGCGGAGAAATGCCGAAAAACTCCGCATCGAACTTCGCCACATCGCGCAAAAAACCGCCTTGATGCGGCACCGCGTTCTCACTCTGCGCGCGGCTCCAGCGTTCGGCCGGTACTTCGGTAATCAGATCCTCTCCGTTGATCAGCTGCTGCCAATACTCTTCCAGATTCTCCGCGCCGGGATAACGGCCAGACATCCCGATCACTGCGATCGCGTCCTCCGGTAATGACCTCAGGGCCGGCAATGGCGCTTTGTCCGTCTCCATCGCCAGCGTGCCCATAATCCCCAATGAATCGGGAATCGTCTGAGGGCTACTTGGTAAGTCATTTGGTAACAAGGATGGCAAGCTGGCAATGACAGCGCGCGCCACCGCTTCGAGATTTTTGGCCTCGAAAAACAATGCTGGAGTCGCCCGTGCCCCGAGTTTGCGGTTCAGTTCATTTGCCAGTTCCGTGTAGCCGATGGAATCAAGTCCAAACTCGCGCAAATCCGCATTCGAATCGATCTGCCGAAGATCGATATGCGTGATCGCCGCAACCGCTGCGCATAAGATCTCTTCGACCTTGTTATCCCGGCCATCAACCATGGCGGCAGGTGCGGGAGAAGGGAATTGCTTTGGCGAAAGCAGGTTCCGCAACTTCTCTCGATTCCCATACAGCGGCATCAACTGGCAGTCTCTGCCTTCGATCGCTAGGTCCAGGACACTACGGAACAACTCGTCGGGAAGCGGCTCAACGCCATAGCTCTCCGCGAGGAACCGCCGCGTAGCCTCGGGAATCTGCATGCCTCCTCCCGCCAAAATCGGCCAGCGAATCGAAACAGCCACCGGGCGCCGCTCCTCGGCGAACTGGTCGAGCGATGCATTCGCGAACGCGTAGTCCGCTTGTCCAAAATCTCCGAACACAGCGGCAATGGAGGAGAACAGGACAATTCGATCCAGAGGATCTCTTCGCAAAGCTTCATCGAGCAGCCTCACGCCGGTGACCTTCGCTGCCAGCACGGACGCGACCTGCGCCGCGTTCTTGTCGTCGACGCGACGAGCCTGCGACTCACCCGCCGCATGAATCCATCCATGAATGCTGCCAAAACGTGAGCGAGCATTCGAGACGAGTTCGGCAACCTGTCCGGCATCGCTCAAATCCGCGGATTGAAAGAAGACCTCCGCGTCCGCTGCTCGCAACTCTTCCACAATCCTTGCGTCTAGTTGCCTGCGGCCCGTCAACACCAGGTTCACAGGCCCACGCGATGCCAGATGCCGCGCGGTGAGTTGTCCCAGCGCGCCCGTTGCACCAGTAACCAGCCATGTCTTCTGGTTCCATGGAATGCCGCGCAGTGTCTCATTCATTGCGCCCGCCGTTGCTGGACGCATAATCAACACCTCCCGCTTGCCATTCACGAAGCGGACCATCGCGTCTTGCCCAGCCATAAGTTCGCCCGCCACAATGGCCGGCCATCCCACTTGATGTTTTTCAATTTGCAGAACGCCGCATATCCAGGCAGGGAATTCCAGCGCCAAACTACGTATTGCCGCATGGATTGGCGGCGGCGCGTCTTTAGAACTGTGGTTGGCGAGAGCCAGCAGTTTCACGTTTGTCGCAGACCGCAATTCAAGCGCTGTCGAGAGCAACTCAGTAAGGCCGGTCTCGCCGTTTCCACTGACATTCAAGAGGACGCGTCGAGGCTGCCGGCGATCCGGCGCATCTGAGCTTCCACGTTCCACAACATCGACGCCCACAGGCGCAGCCGCACGAATCGCCGCACACTCATCGGGTGCGAATCCCCGCAGCAACCACACCTCGGGCGCTCCAACGTCGCCCGTGCCGGCAGTCCGCGACTCCCATTGCAAACTCGCAAAGACCAATTCGGACTTCCGCAATTCCAGCTGCTTAGATTGCTCTAATGCTCGCAAGCACAATCCACGCAGACTTCCGATTGTCGCGCCATCGTTTGCCAGGAGCACAATGTCGAATGTGTGCTCCTCATTCATGCGCTTTTCGACCCACGCATAACCAGACTCGCGCCGCAGCTGGTTCCATTCTGCCGCCCCCAGTGAAAACGGCAAGTTGGCGCATTGATCCTGCTCTCCGAATGCTGCAAGAACGGCTTGGAACGCGCCATCCAAAAAGCGCGCTTCCGTTTCATACCCGCTTGGCAGAGCAATGCGCGCCAGCAAGCCTCCGTCACAAACATGCAACTCCTCGACAACCTGCATCGAATCGCCGTATGCCAGACCATGCTCAGCGAACAGCGCATAGAACGTGGCCTTGTCGAGCCGTCTGGTTGCCGACTCGCGAAGAGTCGGCAGCGGATAGCTATCGCGCGTCCAGTCTCGCGCAGCATTAATCTTGACGCGGCACTGCGCGATTACGCCGCCTGACGGCGCGCTCAGCAAGATCAATTCGCCCTCAACCTTCGCGTCGATTACTGCTTCACGATGCGGCGTCCGCCAGATGAAATCCTCAATACTCGCTTGCGGCGACCGGCGTCGAGCAGCAGCCATAGCGGCGCACAATGTGGCTGCCCCCGGCAACACCGCTTCTCCGAGAATCCGGTGGTCGCGCAGCAAATCGTCGTCCATGCGCATCTGGTTCGTTGCCCTCTGTGCGGCTTCTTCATCTGTGTTCGCAACAAGGCGTGGGGGCAGCGGATAAGCGCGGCGCGCGAATGGATAAGGAGGCAGAAGCCGTGCGCGTTTGCGGGGTAAACCATCGCCACCGTTGATCCAAAGTTCGCGCCAATCGATGTTTCGACCTGCTTCCCACGCAGTTGCCATTCCTGCCCAGTCGCGCAGTGCGAACATCTCCTCGATCGAACTTTCTTTCGAGTCACCAGTTCGCCCGCTTCGAACCTCTTCCAGAAGTTGCTTGTACAAATTCTCCGTCGAACTCGCGACATAAGCCACGCGATTCGGCAGAACTGCGCGATCACATTGCAACGCCGCCGCAATGGCCGCCAAATCTCCCCGGTATCGGCGCGGTCGCAAGCGGCGCGCCAACTCTCCCACCGAACCCGCCTCGGCCAGCGAGGCAGGCGTTATCTTCACATCCAGCGCCTGCTCCAGCCTTCGCGCTGTCAGCGAAATCTGGTGCGCATCCCAGCCCAGCTCGTCAAGCTGCGTACCCTCAGTCAGGGTGCCGGCTGGAAGCGCCAGCGTCTCGGCCAATATCTCCGTTACGCGCGAGTCATTCCCGTCCCCATCCTCGACGAGCCAAGCCGCCAGTTCTTTCTTCAGCCGTTCAAGACCATCCGAATCCTTAGCCGAAAGAGGAATGAGAGACGGTCCAGTCTCTTCCGGTAGCCCTCCTTCCTCGTTCACCAGATACTCGGTCAAAAGGACAGTGGCATTGGTACCGCTATATCCAAAGGAGTTGAGGGCAGCCACCCTGCGCAGTCCGTTTGGCATCCATTCGGACAATTCGGTATTCACATGAAACCGCGATCCCACCAGACCCAACAGCGGATTTAGCTTCTCCATGTGCAGCGTCGCCGGAATTTGTCCGTGTCGAAGCCCCAATAGCACCTTTATAACGCCCACAATTCCAGCCGCCGCCGAAGTGTGTCCTACGCTGCTCTTCACGGAGCCCAATGCGCATCGATTCCGCTCGCCGTCCACTTCTTTTCCGTAGGCCTGTGCAATCGCGCGCACTTCCACCGGGTCACCCAAACGCGTTCCCGTGCCGTGGCACTCAATAAAACTCACCTCGCTCGCATTCAGACCCGAGCGCTCAAGAACATCCAGGGCAAGATCGCGCTGTGCGTCGCCGTTGGGCGCCGTCAAACCGTTCGTGGTCCCATCCTGGTTCATGCCCGACCCGGCAATGACTCCGTAAATTACATCGCCGTCTCTGACCGCGTCCGAAAGGCGCTTAAGCACCACAGCCGCAACCGCCTCGCCCACTACAATTCCATCCGCGCCCGCGTCGAATGTGCGGCAGCGCCCGCTCGGCGAAAGCATGCCTGCCTTGCTCATAAGAATGAACGGTCCCTCATCCGGATAAAAGGACACGCCGCCGGCCAGCATCAAGTCGGTCTCTCCGTTGCGCAGACTCTGGCAGGCCAGATGCACACCCACAAGAGACGAGGAGCATGCTGTGTTGATTGATACCGCCGGCCCCCTGAGGTTCAGAAAATAAGCAATGCGTGCCGCCAGAATCGATGGAGCGTTGCCCAGCATTCCCTGCGCCACGCATGTGGGATTCGCGTCCGCTCTCAGGCGCTGTCCAAAATCGCTTTCCAGTGCTCCCACCATCACGCCGCAACGCAGGCCGTTTGCGCGTTCGCCGCCATAGCCGGCATCGTCCAGCGCATGCCAGCACGTCTCCAGAAACATGCGCTGCTGCGGATCGGTCACCTCAGCCTCGGCCGGCGCAATGCGAAAGAACGCCGCATCGAACTCGTCCGCGCCATCCAGAAATCCGCCCCAACGGCAATACGTCCGGCCAAGCCGCGACGGGTCGGCATCGAAGTGCGGGCGCCAGTCCCACCGCTCGGGTGGAATCTCCGTAACGGCGTCGCGCCCGGCAGCCAGATTTCTCCAGAACTCTTCCACATTCCGCGCGCCGGGAAACCTTCCCGCCATGCCGATGACTGCAATCTGCTCACGGCTCGGACCTTCGATTGGCGCGGCCACACTAACAGTGCCAGCCGCAACAGAAGTCCTGGCGACAACCGTGGCGCTCTGTCTTGCCGAGACTTGCAATGCAAGCTGGCGAGCCATCAACCGCAGCGTAGGCGCGGAATAGAGAAGCGGCATTTCCAGCCGCGCATCCAACTGGCGATTGATGCGCTCAAGAAGCCGCAAACCAATCAGGGAAGTGACGCCGTACTCTCCAAAGGGCTGTTCCACATCCAGTCGGTCGAGCGGAATCCCCAGCAGGTCGCTGGCGATTGCCGTCACGGACTCCAAATGCTCATCGCCGCTGAAATGCCCCACTGCATCAGGGTGTTCTTTCGCTCGGTCTTCAGCCTCGGCCGCGCCATAAGCCTTCGGAGCGCGGATCGTCCGCAGATTCCACTCCTCCAACGCAGCCACCGGCATCGCAGCATCGGCCTCCATCTCAAGGATCATGTACCGTGTCAGGCCTTCAGCTAGCATCTTGCCAAATTGGTGCCATCCCCGGTGTTCCGCTTCTGTTTTCTTGAAGACCGCGCTCGCTGCCGACAACTCGGCGAGGTGCGCTTCGAAATCGGGATCGTCGAGAAAATTCGCAACCTCCGCGCTGGCATCGATGGCCGCGTTCAAGCGAAGCCCTTGCGTGGCCAGCATCCGCGCCCATTCGCTTTCATTACTCGTGAACTGTCCCAGGTGCGGCGCATTGAGCGGCGTAACAGTGGTCGCCACCGTGTCAATCAGAACGACCTTGCCGCCAGGCGCCAAATGCTTCGCGATGTTCTCGAACAGAGCGGTCTTCTTCTCGATGTGGAAGCTCACTTCAAAGCCGTAAATCAGGTCATATTTGTGTGGGAAGGCGTCCGCCGCGCTATCTGCTTTGTAAATCCGGCAGCGTTCGGCGAGCTTTTTCGAATCCACTGCGCGCCGGCACTGTTCAGCCTGCAGCGCCGATATCGTGAAGCCATCCAGTTGCACATGCGGATGCTCTTCGGCAATGCGCAACAAATCGGCGCTGAGTCCGCAGCCAATGTCAAGAACTCGCTCCACACGAGCCCAATCAACGTGGCAAAATGCAAGTTGGCGCAACTCCAGTTGCCTTTGACGCGTCACGTTCCGAAACTCCGCATTGGACTCGACTCCGGCCATTGCCCGCAGCCATTGAAACCCCTGCAATTTCGCGGGAAACGGCGCGAACGTCAGCATCGGCATTTCGCCATTTGGGATCACGGCCACCGTGTCGTAATAAGTAGCAACCGCGCTGGTCGCAGCAGCCATATCCTCAGCATCGGCCTGCATATCGATCCAGCAGCGCACCCGCTCAAATGGATAATGCGGCAGCGATATTCTCATGGGCACAATTCCACCGTGAAGACGAGCCCAATCGGGTCGCCCGCCATCGAGCCAAAGCCGCAATGCGGCAGCAGGAAATCCATCGACCGGCTCGGCTTGTCCTGCCGATGCGGTTCCTGCGCGCCCGCGCTCAATGCGTCCCTCGCGCAGAGCCTCGCGAAGCTCCGTTGTATCCCGAACTACCACTCCCGAGCGCACGGCAAAGTGTTCCCGTCCCGTTTGCAATGTCCATGCCAGTTGATCGAGCCGTGTCTCCGGGTAGCGCTCCAGGAAGTCGCTGAAACCGGCTTCCAGCCGATTCAATCGCTCCAGCGTCTTCGCTGAAAGCACCACGGTTTGCGCACCGTGATCCTCGGTCGTCAACACACGCGCCGGCGGTTCTTCCACCACCATGAAAGCGTTCACGCCACCCACGCCGAATGAACCGATCCCGCCGCGCCGAGGGAATTCGCCCGACCAACTCTCCGTCTGCGTCGGAACTCGCAGAGCAGTTTCATTAAGCCGAATTTCCGTATGCGTCTTCTCTGCCACAGCAACGCCGGGGATCTCTCGATGCCGAAGTTGCAAAAGCAACTTGGCCAGCGCAGCCATTCCAGATGCCCCTTCGAGATGTCCGATCACGGGTTTTAGGGAACCGAGAATCGCCCTGGGGAACACCGCGCGGAGCGCTTCAAACTCCATCCCGTCCGTCCCCGCCGATCCTGTCGCCTGCAATTCGAGGAAGCCAACTCCCGATGCATCGAGCCCCGCGTCTTCAAGCGTCTCTTCAATCACTTGTTGCTGCGCTCCAGAGCGCGGCGTCAGAAACCCGTTGCTTCTCCCCTTGTGACGCACTGCCGTGGCGCGAATCACGCCATGAATGACATCGCCGTCGCGTAGAGCTGCCGCCAGCGGTCTCAGCAAAACGGAACCAACTCCTTCGCCCGGAACAAAACCGTTTGCCGACGCGTCAAACAACCCCTGCGACGCTTCACGCGCCAACAGATTCCCTTGCGCCATCCGAGAATACTTCGACGGATGAAGGTACAGATTCACTGCTGCGGCCAGCGCCCCTTCGCTTTCCCCGCGGCGTATGCTCTCGCAGGCCATGTGAATCGCCATCAGTGCGGAGGAACAGGCCGTGTCGACCGTCAGGCTCGGTCCGGTCCAGTCCATCGTGTACGAAATGCGATTGGCCAGCGAGTACGTCGACGCATCCGGCGAAGCCGCACTCAGCGTCCCGGCCATATCCGCGGCCACCATTGGATAAGTATTGGTTGTCGCGCCCACATACACGCCGATGCGACGTCCCGCCCAACTCGTGCGAGCGTACCCGGCATCCTCCAGGCAAGCCCAAGCGCTTTCCAGCAACAGCCGCTCTTCGGGATTCATCTGCGCCGCTTCCGCAGGCGTTATGCCGAAAAGATATGGATCGAAGCAGTCTACACCGGATAGAAAGGCCCCAACCTGGCAGGTTAAATCTTCATAACTTCCATGCCTCCAGCGGCCCTTCGGAACAGTGCCGATCATGCTCTGGCCTGTGCGCAGCCTCTCCCAAAACAAATCCAGATTCTCGGCGCCCGGATAACGCCCATGCACGCCAACGATCGCAATCGGCTCGTCGCGCCCAACTTCCTCCCTCAGCCCTCGTGTCGCGGTCTGCAGTTTGTTTGCCAGAGCAATCTTCGCCGGAGGTTCAATCACCCTAGCGGATAGATCGTCCCCAATGGAAGGGCAGCCGTCCAGGTAAGTTGTCAACGTTGTAGCGGTTGGAAACTCCCACAGGAGCGTGGCGGGTAGCTTCCCAAACTCCCTTTCGAGATCGGCAATCATCTCCCGTTGCAGCACGGAATCAATGCCCATGTCCGCAAAATTGGCATCCGGTTCGATCTCTTCCGCGGCCAATCCCGCAACCGTTGCAAGCAAGGCGTGGACGCGTTCACGATTCCTCTTCGGTTGCACATTGCTCGTGACGGCCGCCGATGTGTCCGGCTTGGGTTCGGCGGTGAACCAATGCCGCTCCTTCGCGAAGCGATAGCCCGGCAGCTTGATGCGTCGTCCTGCCGCTCCGGTCCACAGCTTTCTCCATTCGACCTCGACCCCCTCCGTCCAAGCCCGGGCAGTCTCGTCCAAACTCGAAGCTTGATTGGACGCGGAAAGGGGGGCACCACTGTTTGAAGTCCTTCCCCTGTATCCATTCGCGAGTGTTCCGCCAGAGGCCAGCTTACGCAGCCCTGCCAGCAGTTCTTCGCGTCCGCCGGCCACAAAAGCCGCGCGTTCCTCCCACGCCTCACGCCCCAACTGCAGGGTCCAGCAAACATCGTTCAAAGCGAACTGCCCCGGCTCCACGAAATCGGCCAGCGCAGCGGCAGAGCTTTTCAAAGATTCGGAGGTCCGCGCCGACAACGCAACAACACGTGGAACTTCCAGAGCGTGGTGCGTTTCCCGTGCAACGAACTCCTCCACCACTACGTGTGCGTTTGTGCCGCCCGCGCCAAACGAACTCACGCCTGCGCGCAGCAGAGCCCCGCCCGAGCGCGGCCACTCCTCCAGCTTGGTCTGTACCGACAAAGGAAGCCCGCCAAAATCCAGCCGCGTGCTGCACGGATCGGCGTGCAAACTGGGAACCAACTGACCCTTTTCCAGTTGCAAAATCACCTTGGTCAACCCTGCCACTCCCGCCGCCGCTTCCAGGTGCCCAAGATTCGACTTGATCGACCCGATCCGGCATTCGCCTGAAGTGCAGGAGGCGCGCATCGCCTCGCGGATCCCTGCAACCTCCAGCGGATCGCCGAGCGCGGTTCCAGTCCCATGCGCTTCCACATAGCTGACCGGCGCGCCCCCTGCCGCCCGCCAAGCTTCCTCAAGCAAGCGAGCTTGCAGATGTGGATTGGGAACGCTGTAGCCGCCGCTGCGTCCCCCGTGGTTCATTGCGGTCGCTTTGATCACCGCCCGCACCGGATCGCCGTCAGCCAATGCAGCCGTCAGCCGCTTCAGCACCACCACCCCCGCGCCCTCGCCCGGCACATAGCCGTCCGCATCCGGCCCGAAGCTACGGCAACGGCCCGTCGTCGAAACGAATTTGCCCTGGCTCAGCAGCACGTATTTGTGCGGATGCAACGTCAGATTCACGCCGCCCGCTATAGCCGTGTGGCATTCGTCTCGCAACAGGCTCTGCACGGCAAGATGAATGGCTGTCAAAGACGAAGAACACATCGTGTCCACGGCCAGGCTCGGTCCGTTGAAGTCGCCAAAATATGAAAGCCTGTTCGCGATCGACGAGAACGACGAGGCCGGCAGCGGTTGCCCTTGCCGCAGCGCCTCATCGCCGTAGAGTTGATACTGGCTCCACATCGCTCCCGCAAACACACCCACCGCTTGGCCAGCCAGCGCGCGCCGAGTTAAAGCCGCGTCCTCCAAGGCATGCCATGCAACTTCCAAGAAGATTCGCTCGTGCGGATCCATCAGTGCCGCTTCGCGCCGCGTAATTCCGAAAAACCGCGGATCAAAGCGATCCCATCCAGAAAGAAAACTGCCCCACCGGCACGCTGAAGTCCCGTTGGTCTGTTTTCCATCCGATTGCCAGTCACTGGCATTCCAGCGTTCCTTCGGTATTTCCGTCACGCCGTCGCGTCCGTCCGCCAAAAAGCTCCAAAGCTCCTCCAGCGATTCGGCAAAGGGATACCGCCCGGCAAGGCCGACAATCGCAATGTTGTTCGGACCCGGCTCCGGCGCGGCTGCGGGTGTCCCTTCACGAGCCTCCAGACTTTCCAACTCGCCTGCCGCAAGGTGCGCTACCACTCCATCGAGCGTGGGATACTCAAACAGCAGTGTGTCCGGCTGAGGCCCGAACTCGTCTTCAAGCGCTCCTGCAATCTCCATCGCCGACACCGAGTCCATTCCGAAATCGGTAAGTGGCTGGTCGGCCCTAATGCGTTCCGGTGCAAGCTTCAGCACCTGGCCGATCGTTGCAGCGATCTTCACCTTGGCGCCAATAAACTTGTCGCTTCGCATCCCGTTGCTCCTCATGACAACATGCCCTGTCTTTCTCGCAACAGATGCAACTCCAACGTGCGACGCTTCCAAAGTCCGAACAGGCGCATCGAAAAACCGATGCAGCTTTTCGCCATCGCCGCTGGCAACTACTACATTGCGCGCTCCGCAGCCGATGGCATACTCAAGCGCCTTTATCCCATCCGCCGTCTCCAGTGCCCTCAGCCCCGTATTGAGCCGCATCTGTTCCAGCGCGCGTTCGCTGAGTTGCATCCCGCCCTCGCGCCAATACGGCCAATTGATTGAAACCACATGCGCTCGCCCTGTCCACTTTTCAGCCCAGTGATCGAGAAATGCGTTGGCATAGGCGTAATCGGACTGTCCGCTGTTTCCGGCGACAGCCGCCAGCGACGAAAACAGAGCCACGAACTCTGGCTCTTGCCCTTCAAGGGCCGCAAACAAATTGCGCGCGCCTTCAACCTTTGGCGCCGCCACCGCGTCGAAATCTGCCTCCGTCTTGCTTAGCAGGAATCCGTCGCGCAGAATCCCCGCCGAATGGATGACGCCGTCGATTCGACCGAATCGCTTCATCCCCAGCCGAATCACTTCACTCGCGCCCCCAGCCAGCGCAATGTCAGCTCGCAAGCTCAGCACCTCAGCGCCCAACTCCCGTAACTGCTCAATCGCAGCAAAGTCGCGTTCCCGCTCCGAGCGGCCAACCAGAATCAGCTTGGCCGCGTAGTTGCGTGCCAGATACTCCGCCACGCCCAATCCAATCCCGCGCCGTCCGCCGGTTATCAGATATACGCCGCCCCTCCTAAGTGAAATGGTCTTGCCGTTCGCGCTTCGTAAGTCAGTGTCCCGGCGAGCCTCACATGCGGCCATCGCCCGCACCAAACGCTGTCCATTTCGATACGCGACCTCGCCCCCTCCAGCTACTAGCAGTTCGCACTCAAGAACGTTCGCCAGGCTCCCAGCCGGATACTCGACCACGCGGCAGGTAAGCTTCGGCGATTCCTGCTCCAACGTTCTGGCCAGCGCCGCGACTGCCGCATTTGCCGGTTCAGCCCCCCCTCGGCCTGCGCTGTGAAAGTACAAAATCTCGCGGCGCTGCGTGGGCCGTTGTTCCAGCAATGCCCGCACCAGCCGCAGAAGCCCGTGAACCCCGCTCCCATCGTCCGGAACCAAAAACACCACAGTCGAACCAGCCAATTTTCCCGTCTTCCAACTCGACACCAGCCGCCTCGCCGCCTCCAGGCTCTCCGGCGCAGTTACTCTCAACGCCACGCCCCCCGCCAACGCGGCATTTCCTATCAGGTTCCCGCTTCCGTCGCAGACAATAACGTCCTTGCGCCGCCCCGGTTCTCCATCCTTAGCCACCCATCGCGGTTCGAAATAAAAAATTCCCTCCGCGGAATTCCCCGCACCATTTCCCAACGGCTGCGATTGCCTCGAATCCCGCCGCGGCTGCTCCACGCGCAAGCCCTCTAATCGCACGCAAACTTCGCCCTGCCGCGTGCAGTAGTCCACGTCGAAGGCTTGTGCATCGTCACCCGCCACTCGGGCGTATACCAAGGGGTCAGCCGGCAGTGCCCGATACGTAAACAAGCGCCGCAAACTCGCCGGAAGAGGGGGAGCGCCGGCATTCCAACGTCCCTCCATCGCGGCCACTGCTTGCAATCCGCCGTCAATCAGCGCCGGCTCAAGAGACGATGGCCCGCCATTCCCATGACCCCTGAATCGCAACGCCGCGAAAACTTCGCCCGTTCCCGGACGAAGCTCTTCGAGCACCCGGAAACTGGGACCGTATTCCAGCCCAGATCGCTCGCACTCCCGATAATGTCCACCTACGTCTCGCGATTGCTTCAGACGGGCGCGCACCGCCTGTAAATCCACGTATGGTCCGCTGCCCAAAGCAACGTCTGCGAGTCCAGGCCCGTGCTCGGCCGCAGCCACTTCCAGGTTGTCCTTCGTCAGTGACCACCGGTCACCGGACCGCTCTATCTCCAGACCTCCGCGAGTGCCATTGAATACCGCGGGGCGCAGCCACCGGACCTCCCGTAGTGCAAATCCAGATGGTGCTCCAGCCGCCGTCTGGAACAGCGATAAAGCCGCCGCTGCCGGCAATACCCCGTGCCCATGCACCACGTGGTCATCCAGCCATCCAGACTCCACCGCGACCGCATTGCGAGTGCTTTGCTCCCCCGGGTTACCCGCTTCCGCCTTGGCAGCCCATGTCTTCGGAGCCCAGCACCGTTCGCGCAGAAACCCCGACGCTGGCAGCGGAACGCGACGGTGATAAAACCCGGCTCTCGCACTCGCAAAATCGACCGCCTCTCCATCGATCCAGCGATTCGCCAACTCCACCAAATCCCCTTTGGCGCGAGGCATATTCCCAGCAAGCCATGAGCGCATTCCGCTCGCCCACTCTTCAACGGTCGTCGCGACCACCGCCATCCGTTCGCTCCAAACCTGCCGTCCGCATTGCAGGGTGAAGGCAACATCCTCAAGTCGAAACCCGTCTGCGCCAGCCTCCGCAAATCGCGCCATCCGCGCGCACAAATCGCGCAGAAGTTCCGGAGTTCGCGCGGAAAGCGGCAGCACTTGCGGCGCATGCGTCTCCGCCAACGGCTGCCCGCAATATTCCTCAATCAAGACGTGAGCGTTGGCCCCTCCTGCGCCAAACGAGCTGATGCCCGCCGTCCGCGGCAGGCCGTTTTCCTGTGCTGGCCAGGCGCCCATCTCCCGCTGCAAATGAAACACACCAGGAGCAAACTTCAGATTCGGATTGATTGTCTCAGCATGAAGGGTGGGCGCCAGTTCGCCGTGACGCATCTGCAAAAGGACCTTGGCGATTCCCGCCATGCCGGCCGCCGATTCCAGGTGACCGATATTCGATTTCACCGAGCCGATCGCGCAGGGAGTGTCTCGCGATCCGTTCCCGCCGTACACCTGCTCCAGCGCAGCCACTTCAATCGGATCGCCCAGCGAAGTTCCAGTTCCGTGCGCCTCGATGTAGCTCACGCGCAAAGGGTCCACCCCGGATCGCTTAAGGCATTCCCGCATCACCTCGGCCTGTGCCGGGACGCTGGGAACTGTAAATCCATTGGCAAGCCCGCCATGATTTACCGCTGAGCCGCGAATCACTCCCTGCACCGTGTCGCCATCGGCGAACGCCCGTCCCAGCGTCTTCAGCAGCACCACACCCACGCCTTCGCCGGGTACGTATCCGTCGCCGCCGGCACCGAAACTGCGGCACCGCCCGTCGCTCGACGCAACATTTGCCTGGCTCAGCAGCAGGTATTTCTGCGGATGCAGCGTCAGGTTCACGCCGCCTGCGAATGCCGCTTCAATCTCCCCGCTTCTCAGCGCCGAACACGCCATGTGAATCGCGGTAAGCGCCGAGGAGCACATCGTGTCCAAACCGATGCTCGGCCCGCGCAAATCCAGGCAATACGAAACGCGGTTCGCAATCGCCGCCTGAGACGAATTCAACGCCATCGGCTCGCCCGCGACACCCGCCTCCGCTCCGAACAACTGGTATTGCGTGTACATAGCTCCCGCATAAACGCCAATCGCGCGTCCTGCCAGCTCTCGCGGGGCATATCCCGCGTTTTCCGCGGTCTCCCATGCGGTCTCCAGGAACAGCCGTTCCTGCGGGTCCATCACCTCCGCCTCGCGCGGCGAAATGCGAAACAAGAGCGGATCGAACAGGTCCATTCCGTCCAGAAACCCGCCCCATCGCGAACAAGTCTTTCCCGGCTGTCCCCGCCTGGCATCGTAATACCTGCTGTGATCCCACCGGTCGCCCGGAATCTCCGTAATCGAATCGCGTCCCGCGCGCAAATTCTCCCAGAACTGATCCAGATTGGCAGCTCCGGGAAACCTCCCCGCCATTCCCACAATCGCAATCGGCTCCGCGCCCTGATCGAACTCATCTCCGATAGACTCAACCCCGTGCTCGACCGGCGTTGCTTCCAGAGCCTGGGGGCTCGAAACTACCGTATCCGAACTTGCAGCCTGCGCGGTATTCGGAAAACCCTCCCTCAAATGTGCGGCCAGCGAAGCGATTGTGTTGAATTCGAAGAACAGCGTCTTCGGTAACTCGCCAAATGTCTCCTCCAACTCGCGTGTAATGCTCAGCGCCATCATGGAATCGATCCCGAATCGCGCGAAATTCTCGTCAATGGCGATGTCGCTTTCCGCGAGTCCCGTCTCACGCGCCAATGCGCGTCTCAGCCTCAATTCGAGCCTGTCCTCCTCAACGGGCTTCCGATCGCCTCGCAGCGGTCGTACGGTAAGCCGCTCCATCCTCAGCAATCCAGAGCCATCCATATTCAGCAAGTCAATGTCGAACCGCAGCCAGTCGGTTCCTTTGCCGGTAAGACGCAGCCAAGCGTAACATTCGTCACCAATAGGTTTGTACAAAGTCAAGGCGCCCAGTGAGAACGGCACTGGAGGCCAATCGGCACCCTTTACCTTGAGCCCGAGCAAAGCCTGCAATGCGCCATCCAGCATGCCAACCGACAAAGCAAGCTCTGCTCCCGCCCCCTCCGTAAGCGCCGGTCGGCGGAGCAGCGCCAGGGCTTCCGTTTCGCTGCGCCAAAGTTCCTTGATGCCCTGTAGCGCATCTCCATACTCAAAGCCTCTGCGGCGAAAGCTCGCGTACACCTCGTCTGCGAAAACGGGCCCGGTAAGTCTCCGCTTCAATCCCCTAATATCGACTCCCGATGGAGCGGGGCCCACGCTCCCAGCCTGCGCAATGCCTTCCACATGCACGCCCTCGCTGCTCTCGACAACGAAGGACTGGTCACCCGCCTGGGTCTCCTTCCAACGAAGCCTCAATTCGAGGTCCGCGGCGTGTGCCACCGCCGGCCGAGTCCATGTCACCTCGCGCAGCCTTTGCGCAGCAATCGGTAACACTGAGCCAGACTCTTTCAGCGCCAGGCACAATGAAAATACCGCCGGCGCCGTTGCGCGTCCCTCAATCACGTGATCCCGCAAAATCGGATCGCGCCTGCTCAGCCTAAACGCCCCATCAGGTGCTGCACGCAGGCTCCGAGCCTGCTCGCTCGTAGTCGTAATCGGCCAGAATCCCAGCTCCTGAAAGACATAGCCCGGCACCGCAATCCTGCGTGCCCCATTTCTCCGCAAAGCCGCATTCATTTCCGCAAGAGCGTTCCGTTCACCCAGCAGCCAACGCCGCGCCTCCCCCGGCAACCGGGTCTCAGCTTCGGCCCGTGCGCTGCCCCCGAGCGCCCGCCGCAACTCTTCATGCGAGGCCGCCTGCAATACCTCCCGGCTCTCATGAAACCCCCGTCCGCGCATAAGAGAAAAGGAAAGGCCCCGCAGCGTCGGACGCTCCAACTCCACCCACTCCGCCATCCGCGCCTTCAGCGCCTCAAGCGCCGCCGGAGTACGCGCCGACAACGGAAAAACCCAAGATCCCTTCTCAGCCTGCTCTGTCGCGGCCGGATCGCCCTCGCGAATCACCACATGCGCATTTGTCCCGCTGAACCCGAACGAGCTCACCGCCGCCCTTCGCGGATTACCGTTCGTCTCCCATCGCTCCTTTTCGGTAACCACACGAAAAGGCGTCGCGGAAAGATCGAACATCGGATTCGGGTTCCGGTAATGGATGGAAGGGAACAGCTCGCCGTATTCCATGCACCCGATCGCCTTTATCAGCCCTGCGATTCCCGCCGACGCAAGCGCATGTCCGATATTGGTCTTCACCGATCCGATCGCGCAGAACTGGCGTTTCTCTGTGAACTCCCGGAATGCCGAAGCCAGCCCCTGCAACTCAATCGGATCGCCTAACTGCGTGCCCGTCCCATGCGTCTCAATGTAGCCAATCGTCTCCGGCCTTATCCCAAAGCGGCGGTAAGTATCCCGCAATAGCGCCGCTTGCGCCACTCCGTTTGGCGCCGTAATGCCATTCGTGCGGCCATCCTGGTTCAGACCCCACGCCTCAATCACGGCATATATATGGTCTCCGTCTTCGCGAGCCTTCTTTAACGGCTTCAATAGCACCGCGCCCACGGCCTCGGCAGGAACAAACCCGTCCGCCGCCTCGTCGAAGGTCCGGCAGCGCCCCGTTGGCGACAACATCCCGCTCTGCGACAACGAAATGTGCAACTCCGGCGTGCAAAGGGCCGAAACCCCTCCCGCGACCGCAATATCGCAAACCCCGGCGCATAGGCTGTCGCAAGCCAGGGCCACGGCGGTCAGCGAAGACGAACACGCCGTATCCACCGTGATCGCCGGCCCCGCCAAATCCAGCAGGTACGAGATACGCGCAGACAAAATGGAGGTGTCGCAGCCGATAGCTCCGTAGATATCCTGGGCAGACTGCCCCAGCAGGTTCCGGTAGTCACCCTGTTTGCATCCCGCAAAAACCCCGCAACGATTTCGTTCAGTCCCCGCCTCTGCATATCCGCCATCTTCAAGCGCGTGCCATGCCGCCTTCAGAAACCATCGCTGCTGCGGATCCATTGCGAGGGCTTCGCGGTTGGAAATGTTGAAGAACGAAGGATCGAATAACTCGATTCCAGCCAGCAACCCGGCCCACTTCGAGTAACTCTTCTTCTCGCAGGGCCGCTCAGAAAACACCTTGCGCCAATCCCAGCGACTCACAGGAATCTCCGCCACTCCGTCGCGACCGTCGCGAAGCATCTTCCAATAAGAGGGGATGTCCGCAGCCCCAGGAAAACTCCCTGCCAATCCGATAACGGCAATGTCGCCGCGCACGGAATCCGCGCCCAGCGCGCGATCCGAAATCGCGCGCAGTAGCGGCTCCACGACTGATGGCGCAACGATCCCGTCGCGCACCAGTTGGAGGAGTTCCCGGAGACACGACTGGACAGCCTGGCTCCGCACAGGTATTCACCTTCCTTCGGCCGAAGCTCAGAAAAGCTTGATTTTCAGTATTTTGAGCCCAGATTTTACGCTCTTGCGCGTATTCTTTCCGAAGTCCTTTACCCACCCGTTCTTCTTCTTGGCGGCTGAGGCCTCGTGCAGCGCAAGATATTGCGTTGTGGCTTTGGCATGAGCCCTCATGACCCGGGTCAACACCTTTTCCCGCTTGCGGTATTTGCGCGAAGTTGAGTGGCTGATCTCCGGATCGACGTCGATGGTCTCGGGATTGAGTCCTGTCTCTGACTGCCGCAAAACGACAACCGAAGACACACCTTTCAAGGGTTTGGTTTGGCTCATAGTTACCTCCATGGGGTTTGTCAGATTTTTTTTTGGGTACTGATAGCCAGCGTGGAAACCATGGTAACATCTTTTTTTGAGCTTTACAGAAAAAGAAAGTTTTCCCCCTGAATTTTTTCCCAGCGCGCAAAACCAACAGTTCGGATCAACGCTCAACTTTTCTCTGGTTTCTTCGAACAATGGCCCCATTCGGGCGACGTAATGAATTTCACACCTCAATTGAGCTTGAACATGAATCCAAGGAGAACTCGAAAAATGACGACAAGTACTGCTACCGAAACCGCAACTGGCCACGCACACGCGGCTGCAAAACCGGCCCCAGCCTCAACCGCAGCCGCTCCACCCGTTGTCATCAAGCTTGGAAGTCAAACTGGAAAGAAAATTCGCCAGCTCCGCAAAGGAAAGGGCAAGCTCCTCGATAAAGTGCTTGGCACCATCACCCACCTTCAAGGCGCTGGCACTCTTTCCGCGGGAGCGCAGGCGGTCGTGATTGTTGTCAAGGAGAAGAAAAAAGGCATGAGGTTGTTCAAAATCTAACCTCCCCAGGCATTGCCCCATAACTCCCGAAGCGCTCGGCTCGCCGCTGAGCGCGCGGTGGGTTCATGTCTTTGCGAACCAGTTTGCGCGCCTGGCAGTGCCTCGGTTGCAGGATGGGTCCCCGGTTTCAAAAGCCGGGCCTAACTATAGTCTTGCGGGGGAGGGAAGTTCCAGCTCTCTCGCTGCACTGTTGCGCGTCGAGGGAATCCTTACGCGAGAGCCCTCTTCTATGAACAACATCTTCAAGAAAGCAATGCTCATCAACGAAATACCCCTGTATTTTCATCGAGTCAATTCCCCACTCATTCTCCAATCCTCAGCGCATCTTTGATCGCCATATTTTTCATCTGTTTTATCTTGACAAGAAAGTTCCGTCGGCGGATAATCCCCTTGGTTACGAATTCCCCGATGTCTTGCTTCAATAGTCACCGCAACCCAAGAATCTGACATTCTAAGGTAATCGCACGTCTTCTTCATGGTCATTTGGCTATACAGGAAGCGCCGCGTTTCAGTGCCCCATGCACGATTTGTCCCTTTCAATCGGGGCGGGAAGTCTGTTTCGCAGTGGTGTGAATCAGCGCTCGGTTTAGCCCAGTTCTTTCCCGATTGTGCACCGCGCTTGTGTCTTGTGTTTTTGGATTGATTGGGGCCACAAGGTACTCGCGCACTCGTTGATGAGTCGAGCCGAAGTCTGAGCATAAACCGGTTTTTCAAAAAGGATGAAACATGCCTGTCGCAAGTAAATCGAGCCGGTTCGATCGCGTCCGGCAACTGCTGGAGAAAGCTGCGGACGGCGAGGCATCCGCATTTGGTGGACTTGCCCTTTGGTCTCTGCCTCACGATCAGTGGGCTGCAACAAAGCTGATGGGACTTCCCCTGATCGAGGCCAAAGCTGCCGCGCACTGCTGCTGCCAAAGCACCTCATCTGCCGTGGACACAGGAGCATCGGCGCTCTTGCTGGGCCTGCGCGGTCAGCAGCCATTTGATGGCTCGCAGTTTCCCCGCCTACCGTGGGGCCGCCCAGCCATGGCTGAATCCGACATCGCTGAAATCGCGGAGTGGATAGCGGATGGCGCACCAGAGACCGATCCTGAAACCGCCATCTACACCTTTCCCGCCGCAGATTGGCATACCGAAACGGCCACAGTGGAGATTGCCGAAGAGGGATACAGCGATGTGGCGAAGGCTTATGCGGAGTATGCAGGCACAGCCAACCAATATAAGTATCAGCACGGTGAACTTCGCCAGCGCATGAACATCGACTGCATGACGCCGCTGCAATTGGACAAGCTGCGTTTTGCATTTCGTGAAATGTACGCGCTCAACAGTTGGCCTGAGGATGCGCGCAGCTACAACAACATGGCTCTCATCCACCAGAACCATTGTCAGCACGGGTGGGAGCGCTTTCTGCCCTGGCACCGTGTCTACCTCTATGAATTCGAGCAAGTGATGCAGGAGTTCTGCCCGGACGTGACCATGCCCTATTGGGATTGGACCATGCCGCACTATCGTCCTTCGCATCCGGACAAGGGCGAAATCATTCCCCTCGCTCTACAGCTTTATCTCACTCCGGCATCGCTCGATTACCTCGCCGCGCAAGGCATTCCCGCAGATTCGCTAAAGCCGCTTGTGGGCAAACACTTTGCATCCTGGGCCCGCTTCTCCGACGTAGCCGGAGAATTGATCGATCCGAAGTACCTGCAAGGCAGCTACCGCAATCGTTTTATCGATACGTTGCTCGATGCCAACTCGCTCTGGTATCCGCTCCGCTATCCTGGAGAGTTCGGCAAGAACAAGACGATCAATACGCGCGTTCACTATCACTACCCCACCGCGGACGACATGGCCCAGATCATGAGCCTGCGCACCTTCCGCGACTTCGGCGGCGGCAGCCTTTACGACGACGCATTCGGTTTCCTCGATCAGAATCCGCACAACACGATGCACATCTGGACCGGCGGCTACAACCCGCAATTCGTTGCGCCCGCCAGCGCCAACGGAAGCGCCGCCGCAAGCCGCAACACGGCGGTGCAGGTAATCGGGCGCCAGTTCCACAAACGCTCCGACCTCTATACGGAGCCATCCAACGGCGATATGTTTTCCAACCTGACAGCCTCCTACGATCCAGTCTTCTGGCCCATCCACGCCAATATCGACCGTGTTTGGAATGAGTGGCAGCAACTGTGGCCCAACTCGCTTCCCGCCGACCTCGACTCGGTGCTAACGCCCTGGAGTTACACCATTCGCGACACGCTCGAGATGCACCGCTTCGGCTACGAGTACGTAAAGAGCACTTGCCTGCTGCCGGTCGGTGCCGAGTCGCCCGTTGCGCGCTTTGTCTCAAAGCCATTGGACATCGCTGAGACCGTGCGCGGTGAGTTCCGACAGGCCGAAGTGCGGCTCCATCGCGTGCCACAACTGCCCCGCTCCTGCTTCGTTCGAGTATTCCTCAACCTGCCTGACGCCAACGCCAACACACCCATCGATCACGCCAACTATGCCGGCTACCTGGCCATCTTCGGCCACGGAGAATGCATCGGCGGACCAGGTCATTGTGCGGTTCCTGCCAGGGGCAAATACGACCTGCGCCCTCGCAGCCACAACACGCCGCGCAACCACCGCGTCAACGTAACCAAGTGCGCCAAGCGGCTTTTTGACGCAGGCGCAACCACTATGCAGATAACGCTGGTGGTAGTAGGAGCGGATTACGAAGAGGATCGCGAACTACTGCGGCTGGATGGCGTCTCTCTAAACTTCCTTGACTAGTGAAATGACGAAAGTACGACGGAGAGGTAGAGCTTGTGAGCGAAAAAAAGTCCTTGCCTGTTTATCGAATTCATCCGGCTATCGGCATCGCGCGTATCGGTGACAGTCCCGACGAGTTCTGCATCTCGCCGGAGACGCCTGCTGCGTTGCCTATTGCCTGCGATAACAAGGGCAACCCGCTGTTGTCTCCCGACGGCAAGCAAGTAGAAACAGTCAAGACATTCAAAGATAAGGAAGGCCGCATCAAGCGCCAGGCGGCGCGATTTCAAATCTATGTCTATGACGATAAATCCCCCGAAGGCCGCCCGCTTGAAGTAGGCGCTCCCATCGAGGGAGGCGGTAATCGCGGCACGCTCATCGATATTCAGTGGCGCGTCTATCTGGCTAACAAGAAGTCCGTCTGGTACCAGTTCAATCAGCTTGAGGGTGAACACGGTTATCTGCCCGGACATCCCCTGCGCAATCCCGACATTACCGACGCGGATGCGCGCCAGTGCCTCATCATCGACCCCGGCCCGCAGGTGGTCGACAAGGAACATCGCACCGCTACCTTCGATCGCGGCGCCAACGGCCTCTATGCCGCCACCTTCCCGCCGCAGGGTCTTCAGCCGCGCGATATCATTACCCTGGGCAAGCTTCTTACAGACGATGCCGGGCGCCTGTTGGTTCTCGGCGCGCATGGCTTCTCCGGCAGCATGCTCACCGGCTTCAGCCAGCCCCGCATCGATCATTACGCCAACAACGATGGCTGGTTCGATGACACCTCCGATGGCCCGGTAATGGCGCGCCTCATCATGTACTCCGAAGAGGTTGGCCGCAACCGCTTCATCGACGTTGAGTACCCCGCCTGGGTGGTTGCCGGCTATCCCGCATACGTGCCCGAGATTCTCGACATGGTTACCGCCGACGATGTCATCTACAACACATCGATAACCGAGTTCGCCACGCGCACCGATATCTACGGCACTGCGGGCACCTTCCAGAAGCCGCAGGTCATCGACCACAACGATCCCGGAGCGCTGATGCATTGGAAGGCCTCTAACCTGATGTGGAACCCGGACTACAAGCCATGGTTCTACCGCGACATCTGGCCCATCCTCTTTCGTGCCGACGAATACACTTACCTCACCAACGTGCTTTCGCAATCGAATTATCCGCACAATCAAACTTCGCGCGGCAACTTCGATCCCGAAAAGCTTTCGATTCCGCCGCGCGTAAACCGCCTCGCATTCGACAAAGCTCAGAAACGCAGCGTCGGTGAAAATCAAAGCGGCGAATTGTTTCTTGAGGCGCTTGAGCCCACCTTGACCCTGCTCGACGAGCAATCGGTAAATCGGCGTCATCCTGTGCGCAAGAGTCTGCTGGCATTGCTAGGAGGCACCGACGATGTTCGCAAGGAGTTGACCGCTGCGCTCCAGGAATTTGCTGCCGTAGTCAATCCAGATTCAACGTTCGATGACCCTGACGGCTATGTGCGCCGCTGGCAATCCACATACGAGCACGCACAAAGCGCCGACGGCGATGAAGGCGCAAAGTACAAGGCCGCGTCCGACGCGCTTCACAGCGTCATTCGCAGCGTCCTGAAGCAGTTGCACGATCAGGTCGCGCTCGTGAAAGAAACACCAGTGCCTCCGCAGGGCGCGGTCATGCTCAAAGCGATCGGCCGCGACGATGGCGCCCTGCCAAAGCAGACAGTGGACCCCAACGAGCCTGTGGAGGCCGCATTCGAGCGGCTGTACACGGCCTATCGCACTGGAAAACTGCTCACCGACCGCCTCGCGAAACTGCGCACAGAGAACACCTTCGACCCTTTCCTGAATTACCGCACCTACCTCTACGACCTGCTGCGCAAAGACGGCGAAGAGAATGTCTTCCGCCTCGAAGGCAAGCCCACCAGCCGTGTGCATCATCTACCGCTGATGCCTTTGCTCTCCGGCGACAACCCCATCTCCAATGTGCTGCCTTCAAAATTCCTGCGGCTTACCGAATATCAACTCTACCTGCTGCGCCAGTGGTGCCGAGGCGAATTCTATAACGAGGTGCTGGAAGGTTGGGTGCCCAAGGGATCCATCGATCCATGGCAACCTTACAAGGGGATCGTCAACAACACCGCCCGGCAACTGGATCAGAACGTGCTTTCTAACCTTGCCGGCGGCGCATTCTGCCCCGGCGCGGAACTGGGATGGACGATCCGCAACCCCTCCATTTACCACGAGCCATATCGCATCAAGGCGGACGCGAATTTCTACACCTTCCGCCAGACTGCGGCAAATCAGAATCAGAGCGCCACGCCGCTCTCCGTGCCCGAGGAGGATTATGTTGCCGCGACCGGCGCTACGCTCAGCCAGGACAGCAATTACAAGACTGGCTTGCAACCCGGCGATCTGACCAAGATGATGGCGCTACCCTGGCAAGCCGATTTCAACGAGTGCTCCACGCAGGACATCGATGTCACATACGAGGAGTGGAACAAGATCGATCCCAAGAATCCAAAAGACCCATGGATGAAGCTGGAGCAGATGGTGTGGGAGACCTTGTGGTGGCCCGCGCATCGACCCATGCAGACATGGGAACTGGTACCGGGAGCTGAGTCCAATCCAGCCTTTCAATACCTGACATGGGCTCGCGGTGTTCCACAGACCAATGCCGGAGACCTGAAGATGACAACCGAGTGGTCGCATCTAGGGGTTGTCATTCGCAATCCGTTTCTCAAGCCCGCCGATCTCGATCAGCCGTCGCCCGGCGTCCCGAAGTACATCGCCGTCGAACGCAGTCAGGACGACGAACCCACAGTCCCTTAAGAGAAAGAGCGAGGAGCAAAATGGCAGACAATCCCTTTGTTGGAACATGGGCATATCGGAGCCTTTACAACGACCCCGACCTGAGCAAGTCGTTCAACGATTTGCAGCTTGGCTACGGACTCATCGTTATCGACGATGGCCCCGAAATGCTGCTCACCGGAACCATCGGCTACGCGGCCGATGACTGGTCGCTCAACCTGCATGGCTCGCGCAGTTATGGCTCGCCCGCACAGGTTCGCTTCCAGGGCAAAGGCGTAGTAAGCGGCTCCGAATGGATCTACGACTACATCGGCTGGTTGGTGCCCGTATGGCCTTCGAGCAACGAAGTCCTCCAGAAGCCCTCCATCGTCGGCTCGGTAACCCGCACGATCCCGCATCCCTCAAGCAATGGAGGCATCTCTCCCGCCGGGGTAGTCGGCTCATTTTACGCAGTCAAGGTGGATTGATGACGGAGAGCTTTGACGTAGCGATAATCGGCGGCGGCCCCGCAGGCTGCGCCACTGCGCTTTCGCTGCGTATCAGCTTTCCGCAACTCTCCGTTCTCGTGCTTGAGGCCGGCGATTATTCCGCACACCGCGCAGGCGAAATCCTGCCCCCAGCCGCTAACAGTTTGTTGCGCCATCTTGGCGTTCTGAATGCGCTTGATGACGCGCTCGATGGTGTGCAGGCCATCGCATCGTGTGCCGTCGCATCGGCCTGGGGCGACCAGCAACTTGAAGAGAACCATTACCTGTTCTCCGCAATCGGCGGTGGATGGCATCTTAATCGCAACCTCTTCGATCAAATGCTTGCGCAGCAGTGCGAAGAGCGAGGGGTTGACCTGCTGCGTAACACAATGCTACGCGGCGCGTGGCGCGATGACCGGGGATGGCTGCTCGAGACCAAGGATGCAACCTTCAGTGCGCGCTTCGTTGTCGACGCGACGGGACGGGCCGCGGCCTTCGCCCGCATGCAGGGCGCGCGCCTCCAATTTCACGATCGCCTCACCTCCTACACAAGATTCATAACCGGCTCCAACGTCCATGCGACTGAGACGCTGATCGAGGCCGCGCCGCAGGGCTGGTGGTACACCGCGCCCGTTCCCGGCGGCCGCCGCGTGGTGAGCTACATGACCGATGCCGACATCGGCCGCGATGCCGGTCTGCCGTCCACGCACGTCTGGTCGGAGTTGCTGGACCAGACCGAACATGTCCGCTCGGCTGTGGGCGGCGGAGTAGCAACGCAAGACTGCATGGTTCGAGCAGCTGCAACATCGCATCTCGATTGCGTGCACGGCGAAGGATGGCTGGCTACGGGGGATGCTTCCGCTGCATACGATCCGTTGGCTGCGCAGGGAATCACCAAGGCCTTGCGCAACGGCATTCTCGCCTCCTATGCAGTAGCCGATATTCTCCTGGGACGCGAAGCCGAAGCAGCCGATCGCTATACCTCCATCCTCGACAACCAGTTTGCATCGTATCGGCGCGCCCATCGCAAATACTTCGCACAAGAGAGACGCTTCCCCTCGTCGCTCTTCTGGTCGCGCAGACAAGTCAACTCGCTCGTCGAGGGCGCCGCATGAAGACCGTGTGCAATTGCGCAAGGCCTGAAGGCATCGGCACATCCGGCGCCACCATCGCTGCTGCGCTCTTGCCCAAGTTCGGCTGTCCGCTTTGCTGGCCACTCTATGCAGCGGCCTTCGGTGCGCTGGGGATTCCGCTTGAATCGGTCAACTGGCTTCTCACTCTGATGACAGCCGCGCTCACGATCTCGGTCCTCCTCTTCTTTTTGCGCAGCCGTAAAGAACGAGCTCCCGGTCTGCTCGCAGTTGCCTCCGCCGTCACGGTGCTTGCCTTCCGCTTGTTCGATCTGCCTTGGGCCACGTGCATTGTGGGCAGTGCAGGCCTCGTCATCGCGCTCGTGTGGCGCGCCATCAGTCGCATGGCGCGCCAACGAACCTTCCAAGCTCAATGAAGCACAACCAGAATACGCAGGAACTCGTGAAAACTGACGCAAAAATCAATCTCGGCATTCCACTCTACCCCACCTTCGATTCACTCGATGTGCTGGGGCCGCTGCAGGTCTTCAGCTATGCGCCCAACATCTCAGTGTCCCTGATCGCGGCCACCCTCGATGCTGTCACTTCGCTTGAAGGTGTGCGCATCTTGCCCGATCTCACCTTTGACTGCTTCGCCGATCCTGAATCTGCCAACCTTGACGTGCTGTTCGTCCCTGGCGGCGCGGATATCGTAAGCCCGCTGCAACAAGGGCCGCTTGGCCAAAATGAGTTCCTCGATTTCCTCGTCAGCCAAGCCCAGCACGCGCAATTGGTGTGTTCGGTCTGTACAGGCGCACTCTTGCTCGGAGCTGCTGGACTCCTCGACGGCCATGTGGCCACAACCCACTGGACGCAATTGGGGACATTGCAACTCTTCCCTTGCACAGTCGCAGCGGGCTATCCGCGTTACGTGTACAGTGGGAACCGCATCACCGGCGGAGGCATCTCTTCCGGAATCGACGAGGCGTTTTACATTGTTTCGCTCCTGTCCGGTGTTGAGGCTGCCAAGGAATGCCAGCTAAAAATGCAATATCGCCCCGAGCCCCCGTTTCATACGGGCGACCCCGCGGACAGTGACATCTGGAAGCATCCGTTGCTGCCTGAGCAGATCATGCAGCAATGGGGAGTCTCTGAAACCCGCGAAGCTTACAAGGCCTGGCTCACTTCTCAATCCCATGCCGCTGCTGAAGCATGAATTCCTGCTGATTGCGAGGCATCTGACCATGCTCCGGAAACCCTATTCTTTTCGAATTCACATCTGATGCTTCAAGAAAGGAAAGTTATGCGAAAGACGATTCCATCTACTCTCGCTCTTCTGGCCGTCCTTTGGTTGGCCGCCGAACACGGCTTCGCTCAGGCGCAGGTTGCTGCCGACGCATCCAATCCATGCGCCTACAAGAGCATCGATCTCAACGCCTATAGCGGAAAGGATTTCAAGAATCCTCCTGTTTTATCTTCGAGCGGCGGCGTCCTGAAGATGGATCTGGATGTGAAATACACCGACCCGGCCACCACCAGCCTGGGCGGCTGTCCGCTTACTCTGCGCTCCTTCAACGGAACACTGGGCGGCCCTACCATCCGCTTGAAGCCCGGCGACAAGCTGCTGCTCAATCTTCACAACAATCTTCCCAAAGAGAGCCCTGAAGAAATAAAGCGTCAGGTCGACGACGAAACCAGCCAAGCCCACCTCGTAACCATGCCGCACAGCTTCAACACCACGAACATGCACTATCATGGCTTGCATGTTTCACCCAGCGGTAACAGCGACAACGTGCTGCTGGCTGTAGAACCGGGGGACGGGGAAGACTACGAGGTCAACATCCCATCAACTCATCCCTCCGGCACTTTCTGGTATCACCCCCACGCGCACGGCTCCACTGCCGTGCAGGTGGGCAGCGGCATGGCGGGTGCGTTGATCATCGACGACGACGAAAGCAAGCTGCCACCTGCATTGCGCGCCGCCAGTTCTCCCGAACACGAAAAAATCATCGAGTTCCAAAGTATCCTTTACGACACCAACGGAAAAGTCGACAACATCGAAGCGTTCTTCCCCTCGCCCAACATACCCACCGATAACAATTGCGCGCAGTTCACCGGACCACTTCCTAATCAGACCTCGCAGGGCACCTGGGAGTGTTCGCACCGCATGACCACCGTCAACGGCCAAATCATTCCCGTCATCCACATGCGTCCCGGTGAAGTGGCGCGCTGGCGATTGATCGATACCAGCTTCCGTGAGTCCATCGAGTTGCAACTGGATAATCACGCTCTGCATGAAATCGCGCTCGATGGCCTCTACACCGGCACCATCGACGACTGGAATGCCGATACGCCGCCGCTTGACCTCGAGCCCGGTTATCGCAGCGATGTGCTGGTCAAGGCGCAACCTTGCCTGGGCGGCATACGCGGCCATCAGCAGCAAATCTTGCTGCTCCAGAAGAGCCCGCTGCTGGCCGCTGCCGTCGGTACTGCGGGGACTGGCGTGTGCCGCTACGGCCTGTGGAATCGCGCCACGCCGGCCAATCAATCTCTGCTCCACACTGAGCAGCGCGAAAACCTGCTTGCCATTCTTGAAGTCTCGGGACCTCCCGAAGATATGGACTTGCCCACGGCTGCGGAGATGGCGCCGCTCGCGCCCTTCGGAACACTCAATCTGCAAGCGAAAGCGGGTCTTCAGGGCGGACCCATCGGCGTGCAGCAGGTTGCCTTCAAGATCGGCACCGACCTCCGCAACCCTGGCTACAACTGCCCATCCAGCGGTCCCTGTCCGGCCGTCAAAAACTGTTCGGATAATTCCGTCGGTTGTCCCACCAATTATTTCCAGGTGAACTACGCGGCCTACGATCCCAACAACGAGCGCAGACTCAAGCTCGGAGCTATTGAAATGTGGAACGTAACAACGGTGGGCGATCCGCCAACGGTGCCGGGAGGTGGCGTGCCGCCGTTGCCGCATGTCTTCCACATCCACGTCAACCCGTTTCAATTCACGCGAAACGGCCCTAACGGAAATCCCGAAGTGGTGTGGAAAGACACACTGCTCATCCCCGCAGGTGCAAACATTCAACTCTACACGCAGTACCTCGACTTCACCGGCAAGTTTGTCATGCACTGCCACATCCTGGATCATGAAGACCTGGGTATGATGGAAGTGGACAACGTGGTTAACGATATGCTCGCGCCCATGCCTGTTGAAACCATGGGCACCCACCACATGCAGATGCAATAGTGGTTCCAGGATGTGTTTCTCGCGGCGACTGCGATGCAAGGGCCGGGGTTCGCACTCCGGTCCAACTTTTAGTATCAGTTTTCCTCGCGATTCCATCGCTTCAAGGCCATTGGATGGTAGCCACAGGCGCACCAATCCATCCACGTGATCTCCCTGATGTCAAAAGCCTCGGACCAATCCACCACCCGCATCGTAGGAGCAGCGTTTTGGCCGTCCGCACCAAGCGAGTCGGAGAGGTCAAGCGCTTCTCGTGGTGAACGGCATTGTGCGAATCGCCGTTAGTGGCAGAGTCTATGATGATAAGTCTTGTAACTCGCGAGAAAGTTGACTACATCCCCAACTACAGGAATTGCCATGAAAATCGGGTTTCTCGGACTAGGCAGCATGGGGACACCGATGGCGCTCCGGTTGCTCGCCGCCGGAAACGAATTGTCGGTGTGGAACCGGACCGAAGAGCGTACTAAGCCGCTCATTCACGAAGGTGCTATCGCCGCAGCGAACCCGGCTGAAGCTGAACTGGGCTCCGACGCTGTAATCACCATGCTCCTGGACGATGCTGCGTATGAAGAAGTCTTCTTTGGCGTCCACAGGCTGATCGACGCGCTCTCGCCCGGCGTGCTTCACATCCTGTGCGGCACTATCGGGATCGTCCTCGCCGAGCGGTTCACCGTGGAGCACGCGAATCGAGGCATCGATTTTGTTGCAGCACCGGTGTTTGGCTTTCCAGCCGATGCCGTGGATGGCCGGCTATGGATCGTAGCGGCCGGCGCCGACAAAGCAATCGACCGTGCTCGTCCACTGCTCGAGGCATTTTCGCGAGGGATTACCGTAGCCGGCAATGAGCCGCGGCAAGCGTATGCAATGAAGCTGGGGCAAGTTCTCTCTCCCACGCCATGATTCCTTCTGTCGACTAGCACTTGTCTTAACAGCTCAGCAGCGAGTTGATCCCGAGGCATTCAAAACTCGGGAGAGACTATTCGGGACGCAAAAGGTGGTAAGGCGACCTCCGGGGGATTGCCCTCATGACGAGCCACGGTGGCGGGCCGAGGCGTCCTATTCGGTGTGCCAGAATGGATTGCATTCAGGATCAAATTCCCAAAAAAAAACGGGCTGCGTTTTGATTTGTCGATTCGAATTGTGGCTCTTTGACGTTATGCCATGCTGGATTCAGCTTCAAAGAACTTGAATGTAACAAGTTAGCAGGCACCCACATCGGTGGCCAGCTTCCGTGAATTAGCCGTGAGAATTAAGGAAGCTGACCTATTCCCAATATGCAATGGATCGCAGTTGTGGAAATCCACAAGTTACAGTGGCATAGCGAAGCTTTACTCAATAGCTGGAGAGATGGGCGATTCGATTTCAAGGGATGGTAGGATGCATTACGCTGCAGCGGTTGTTCCGCTCCAATCAAGCAGGTCTCTATCGTTTCGAGGCACACCGCGAAATTGGTTTGCACTTTACACGCGAACTCATCACGAGAAGCGCGTGGTGGAGCATCTGACGCAAAGAGGAATCGAAAACTACTTGCCGCTGTACAAAACTGTTCATACCTGGACCCATTATCGCAAAGTAAGTTTGGACTTACCCTTGTTTCCTAACTACCTCTTTGTGCGCATTGCTCCTCAGGAGCGTGTCCGGGCCCTTGAAGCACCAGGGGCATTGTCCTTTGTCGGCTGCGCAAATACCCCTGCTCCGCTTCCGGAGTCGGAAATCGAGTCCCTCCGATCGGCGCTTCAACAGAGAAAGTTCGAACCGCATGTGTATCTCACCGCGGGAACAAGGGCGCGCATAGTGGCCGGGCCGCTTGCGGGGATGGAAGGCATTGTCGTGCGAACCAAAAGCAGTCTTCGAGTGGTTCTCACAGTTGACCTCATAATGCAGAGTGTGGCTGTCGAAGTGGATGCCTGCGAATTGGAGCCTTGCGATCCCGATTCTCACGGTTGATTCTCCGCAACTATAAACGGCTCGCGGAATTGGAACCGAAGCGGGCAACTGCCGCGCAAGCGGAACCGTCTCATCACGGACTCAAGCCGTCTCACAACTTCGCCCGATGAATTCGAACTCAAAGGTTGACTTCGTAATGACCAAGAACCTATCCCTGCTCTTCCTGATGTCATGCACGCTTGGCTCCGGACAAACTGCTTCGGTGGCTGCGGCGGGCGCAGCGCAACCCTCACCTTCTTTACCTGGAGACAGCGTCACGATGCAGCAGTCCCTCGCGGCCGTCGCAGGCGGTCAGCGTAACGAGATAGCAACGGTCGCAGCCAGATCGCAGGACGGAACGGTAGCCATGAGATCAAAGAGCTCGAGCGTCTCGGACAGCAAGCCCGATTCGGATGAGGAGGATAACTCAGCAACACACGCCGACAGAAAAGTGGTCCGCGCACCTTTATTTCGATCCGACTTCGAGTTATTCTGCGAAGATGCCACCGGACAAGCGCTCTCTGTCTATGGGCGCCGGCTTTTCGAGGAGGTTCCTTCAACCTTTGCCCCGTTGGACCGGATTCCGGTTCCTGCCGATTACGCAATCGGGCCGGACGACGAATTGCTGATTCGAGTTTGGGGAAAGGTCGATCTGGATTCCCGCGTCACCGTGGACAGGAATGGACAGATATCCCTGCCAAAGGTCGGGGCGCTGAACGTGGCTGGCCTGCGATATGCGCAACTGGAAAGCTATCTGCGATCAGCCGTTGGAACAATCTACAAAGACTTCGAGTTGAATGTTACGCTGGGCCACCTTCGATCGATCCAAATCCTTGTTGTGGGAAATGCGCGGCAGCCTGGCAGCTACACGCTTAGCTCACTGAGCACGCTGGTAGACGCACTGTTTGCGTCCGGGGGGCCCTCGGCTACCGGAACAATGAGGCATATTCAAATGCGGCGCGGAAATCGTGTGATTTCTGAATTCGACCTATACGACTTACAGCAGAAAGGCGACAAGTCGCACGATGTTCAACTTCTTCCGGGAGATGAGATTTACATTCCGCCTATCGGTCCCCAGGTCGCAGTCGTCGGAAATGTGAACGAACCGGGCATCTTCGAATTGAAGGACCAGACGACGATTGGATCATTGTTGGAACAAGCCGGAGGTTTGACCAACCTGGCAGCAACCGGCCGAGTTCTGCTCGAGAGAGTTGCGAATCGCAAGATGCGCCGTGTCGAAGAGCTTGCACTGGATGCACCCGGCTTACAACGGGCGATGAGAGACGGGGATCTGCTGAGAATTTCTCCGATCTCGCCCGAGTTTGAGAATGCAGTGACGATTCGCGGCAACGTCGCTTCCCCGGGCCGCTTCCCCTGGCATGAAGGAATGCGGGTCTCGGACCTGATACCTTCCCGTGCAGCCTTGCTGACCCGGGCCCATTGGACCCAGCAAAATCATCTCTCCGATGATCCGCATACCGAGATGTTGACCGACATTGCGCGGATCGACGCAGAAATCAACTGGAACTACGCGGCGATTGAACGGCTCGACGAGCGCGATCTCAGCACCCGGCTGATTGCCTTCAATCTGGGTAAAGCCATCGAAAACCCGGCCTCGGCGGAGAACCAGTTATTGAAAGTCGGGGATGTGGTCACGGTCTTTTCGAGGAGGGATCTTCCGTTGCCCTTGGAGAAGGTGGCAACCTTTGTCAGCGTGGGTGGAGAGGTAAACACACCGGGGGTATACAGGGTGAATCCCGGCGAAACTTTGCGAGCCCTGGTGGAACGAGCCGGGGGACTGACATCGCACTCCTATCTCTATGCTTCTCAACTTGCCCGTGCTTCGACGCGGCAGAGCCAGGCCGAACAGCTTAAGCTATCCTTTGCCCGCATGCGGAGAGACCTTTTCTCAAATTCTGTCACCGGGTCTTCCGGGCCCGCGGGCGCAAGCGCCGATCAGGCGGCCCCAGGGCGTTCGGATGCGCGGGATCGGCTTGACATGCAGCAGACACTGATTGACCAGCTTGCGGAGGCGCAGCCGACGGGCCGGGTGGTGCTGGGAATGAAGCCCGATGCGGGGACGGTCGCCGATATTCCCGAGCTATCGCTCGAGGATGGAGACAGCTTCTATATTCCTCCCCGGCTCGGCGTTGTCCAGGTTGTGGGAGAGGTTTACAACGCGAACGCCTTTCGCTACCAGGCCGGGAAGAGGCTCTGCGCGTACCTGAACGATTCCGGCGGCCCGACTCGGGTCGCGGACGTGAGCCGCATCTTTCTCATCCGCGCGGACGGGTCGGTCCTCAGCAGGCAGGAACAGTCTCAGCACTGGCTGGCAAAGTTCGAGAATACAGTCTTGATGCCGGGCGATGCGATCGTTGTCCCGCCAAAGCTCAAGCCGCCAGGGGGCTTGATGGGAGAGCTGCTGTCCATCTCTCAGGTGCTGTCTCAATCCGCCATGACCGGAGCCGTATTCAACCTGATTCACTGATGAAGGTACAGACAATGCATGAGCAGGATTCAATGCGATCCCATTCGGATTTTGAGCCGCTGGACGATCGGTCCATACGTTCCCATCCGGCGATTGAGGTTCTCACCGAGTTCGCGAGGGGAAAGTGGCTGATCGCAAAGGCCACGGGAATCAGCCTGGTTGCCGGCCTTATTCTCTGCTTCGCGCTGCCCGTCAGCTATACGGCCGTTACGCGTATCATGCCGCCCAAGGAGGCCCAGTCGACAACCACATTCTTGAATAGCCAGATCGGCGGCGGCGCTCTGTCCGAGATGGCGGGCGGAGGACTGCTGAAGGATCCGAATGCGATCTATATCGGCCTGCTCAAATCCCGGCCCATTGCCGACGCCATTGTCAATCGCTTTGGCCTCAACGCTGTATATGGCGCCAGGAACATGACGGCGGCCCGCAAGAAGTTGGAAAGCTCGACGCAGATCGTATCGGAAAAAAGCAGCCTGATCTCCATATCGGTTACCGACTCGGACAGGCAGCGCGCGGCCGATATCGCGAATGCTTACACGGAGCAGCTTCGCAACCTTTCCAAGACCATTTCAGTTACCGAAGCTGCCCGAAGACGGCTGTTTTTCGAAGATCAGCTGAATGCCCAGAAGCAGGCTCTGGCGGCTGCGGAGACAGCCTTTCAGCAAGTCCAGCAGAATAAGGGCCTGGTCCTTCTCGACACACAGGCCAATGTGATCATCGGCAGCCTGGCCTCGCTTCAGGGCCAGATTGCGGCCAGGGAAGTCGATCTTCAGGCGCTGCGGTCGTATTCGACCGAGCACAATCCCGATGTGCAGTTGGCGGAGCGCGAGCTCCAGGCCATGCGGGGAGAAGCCGCCCAGGTGGAGCAGCACAGCCAGCCCACAGGATATTCGGACATGGGTCTCAAAGATGTTCCGAAGGCCGGACTGGACTATATTCGCGCCCAGCGCGAGTTGCAATACCAGCAGGCACTTTACGATTTGCTGTTGAAGCAATACCAGGCGGCACGGCTGGACGAAGCCAAGGAAGCGGCCGTAATCCAGGTAGTGGAGCCGGCCATCCTGCCGGACCAGAAATCGGCGCCGAAACGAGGATCCATTCTGTTGTTGTTCGTACTGCTTGGACTTTTCGCGGGTGCCGCTCTGGTGCGAATCCTCTCTTGGAAGCAGGCGGTCGCGTCGGATCCGGCGCTCTCGAACGCGATGCGGGGATTGACGCTAGCCCTAACCTCGAAGTGACCTTGGAGCAATCGACACCCCAGCTTAACTGCCATTGCTTGAATATCCGCCTTCGCCATGCCGGAACGAATGAACGCATCCATCCATGTCTAGAACGCTGATTGCAAAAAACGCCGCCGCACTGATGCTGAGCGATGTCGTCGTTCGCGCCGCTTCCGCCGCCGGAGTCGTCCTGGTGGCTCGCTCACTGGGGCCGCGCTCTTATGGGATTCTGAGCGTCGCGATAGCGTTGTCGAGTATTCTCGGCTATCTTTCGGATCTCGGCCTGACTCCCCTTACGATCCAGCTTGCCACCAGACCGCTGGCCGATGTGGGCTGCATTCTGGGAACGGTTTTCAAAGCGCGCCTGGCACTGGTCGCGGCTCTTGTTCTCGCCAGCCTCGCCGGCATCCTGGTGTCGTTTCCCGCGTCGGAACAACGCGCCGTCATGCTCGCAGTGGTCCTTCCAACCATCGGCGGCATGGCCATGCAGGGCTTTGCCGCCAGTTACTTCGTGGCTACGCAACAGCTGCACGTGATTGCTTCGCTGAAGGCTGCCAGTCAGGCATTCTCCGCAACCGCTCTGATTTTCGCCTTCTTCTTCCGGTGGCAGGTGAGCGTCGTAGCTCCCATTTACGGCGTTACATCCTTGCTTGGGGGAATTGCCTGTCTTTGGATGGTGAGGAGTCGAGCACCAAAGATGAGCGGCTGGGATCCTCGACTGCTGAAAGGCTTTGCCGCCTTTACGGTCAGCGGACTGACCGCCAGTTCATTGCCGCAGATGGGGCCGGTGATCATGGGGCGCGTTACGGCCTCGGCCCAAATTGGATTCTTCGCGGCGGCGAGCCGAATTCCCAGTGTTTTGTATGCCATTCCCGCCTGCCTCGGCCTGGCCTGGTATCCGCAACTGTTCCACGCCGGTTCCCGCGATCCCGCACGGCACTTCGCCCTGTCCGCGGACCAGTTGAAGTTGAATGCGATTCTGGGCTTTGGGTTATCGCTTCCCACCGCGCTCTATGCGCGGCCGCTTATCCATCTGGTTCTTGGCTCTTCATGGGAGGCTTCCACCGCTCCGATCCTCTCCATGCTCTGTTGGATGGTTTTGGTGAACAGCCTGTCCAATCCATTTGCCGATGCCCTGACGACAAAGGGATTGCAGAGCAGGACAGCCTGGATATACGCTGTCGCGCTCGCGATCGGCTCGGTTCTTTACGCCGTTCTTGCTTCGGCTCGCGGAGCGATCGGCGCCGCGGCCGCCGCTGTTGCTACGCAGACATTGTTGAGCGTCGGCCTCATCCTGGGCAATCCCTCAGGCCCCGCGCTTCTCCGGGCCTCGGCGCGGCGTTTTCTCTTCCCTGTGTGTCTGGCATCGTCGAGCACGCTCATCCTCTACTGGGCATTTCCCAATAATCTGATCTTTGCGGGAATGAGCCTTGCCCTCTACTTCCTCGTAGCCGTGGCGGCCGACTTTGAGTTGCGCGGCGCGTTCGGAAAACTGGCCCGATCGTTGAGACTAAATCTCCCAGCGATGGCCGTCCGGTATTGAACATACACATATGCGCCTCGCGCCTCTCAGTGCCGGCAAGTTCGCTCTCATAGGAAACGGATTGCATCTTTTGCCAACGCCTGCTCTAACCCGCCCTGTCCGCGTGATTCAGCTGCTGCCAACGTTGCAGCGGCGTGGAATCGAGAAGGTCGTTTGCGATATCGCCCTCGCCCTGAATGGAAACGGATTTGAGATCGACGTGTGCTGCGAAAAGACCATGGGACCGCTCGAGAATATCTTGATCGAAAACCGCATCGGCGTGTTCTGCCTCAAGGAAAAGAGCCCTCGAGATATGGCAGCGGCTCTGCGCCTGCTTTCCGTTCTTCGGCATGGCAGGTACGACATTGCGCATCTGCACTGCGCGCCCGCGACAAGTTATCTGATCCCGGTGTTGCGGCTCGCCCGGGTTCCACGGGTTATCTGCACCATTCACGGGCTTCCAAGTTTGCCGTCCCCCCCCGCGGCGCATGCCAAGGTGCTGATCGGCAGTTTTCTGGCCGGTCTGGTATCGGGCAGCGTGGACTGGACGTATGCGTGCAGCGAGGCCGCCCTCTCGTCGCACCGGCGACTGGGATGGAAGAGCCGCGGGTCCAGTGTCGTTTACAACGGAATCGACCTTGAAGAATTCAGCTCGGGAACCGATAAGGCGGCGGCGAAAGCGGCGCTCGGCTTGCCTTCGGACAAGACAGTCATCGGCGCCGTCGGCAGTCTCTGCGCCGAGAAAGGGCATGAACACCTCATCCGTGCTTTCGCGTCGATCCGCGACCGTTTGCCGGATGCCAGTCTGCTTCTTGTTGGAAGCGGACCAGACGAAAAGCTCCTTGCGCGCCTCGCACAAGCTCTGGGATGCGGCGAGCGGGTGCATTTCGTCGCCGAACGAGCCGACATCGCGGAGTGCGTTCACGCCATGGACGTGTTTGCCTTTCCCTCGCTCTCCGAAGGCTTTGGCTTGGCCCTTGCCGAGGCAATGGCGTGCGGCGTTCCGGTTGTCGCGTCGGCGGTCGGAGGCGTGCCGGAACTGGTTACGGACGGCTTATCGGGGTTGCTCGTGCCTGCGGGGAGTTCCGAAGCGCTGGCTGGCGCAATCCTGAGACTGATCGAGAATCCGGATTTGGCCGGAGGGCTGGCGCGGACGGCCCTTCGCCGGGTCACCGAGAGTTTCAGCGTTAAGAGAATGACAAATCAAGTACGCGATCTGTACACCGGTCTGTTACCCAACCGGCAACAATTTCGAGCATTGACGCAGAGAGGAGAGTTCCGTGAATCGAAAATATAAACTTGCGAGGTGGATCGGGCATCGGTACTGGCTGCGCGGGCGGGGCCGTCTCGTGTCGCTTCTGTGTCCGCCCAATGGCCGAACCGGAGAAGAGTTCGAGGTCGACTTCTTCGCTCACAGGTATCGCGGCCGGCTCGACGATTTTATCGATCGTCACGTCTATCTTAACGGCGGCTGGGAAATGCACATCCTTGCGCTCATGTCTCAATTGGCTAGAGTCAGCCGCGAGGTTACACAAAGGCCGGTCGCTTACGTCGATGTCGGCGCGAATACGGGACAGCATGTGCTTTTCATGTCTCGACATGCCGAAAGTGCGATCTGCTTCGAGCCGTTCGAGCCTGTGCGTCGCCGTCTCGAACAGAGACTTGCGGACAACGATCTCCACAATGTCAAGGTCATGCCGATTGCCCTCTCCGCGCAGGCCGGCATTCAGCTTTACTATCCGCCCCAAGGCGACAATCAGGGCACTGGGTCGCTGATTTCGGACTTCTCCGCGCTCGTTGCGAATCGCCCGGACCCGATCGAGGTCAGGACCGACCTGGGCGATGACTGCGCCGCCCTGCAGTCCAGCCCTCGGATGACGATTCTGAAGATAGACGTCGAAGGCGGCGAGCGCCGGGTTCTGGAAGGCCTTAGGAAGACCTTGCATCGGTGCAGGCCGGCCATCGTTATCGAGCTATCCCAATACACGCGCGACGATATCGGAAGCCTCGACAGGCTCTACACGCTCCTTTACCCGGACGCGGTCGTCTTCACTGTCGAACAGACCGCCTGGCGAAGGGGCTACAACCTTCGGAAATGCGATTTCAGCGCTCCCAGCGATATCCTCGTCCTTCCCTCGGAACTCGTTGCAAAAGTCCCGCGCTCCGCTTCGTTTGCCATCGCTCGCGCAGGCTCCGAGCAGCCTACGGAACATAGTGGATTCGGCCACCAGGGAAGCAAGCCGATCGCGAATGCGAATGTGAGCCGCTGATGCGAATCCTCCATGTCATGTCCGCGTTGAATCGCGGAGGCGCCGAGACCTGGCTCCTTCAGATCCTCCGGCACCTCGATCGGCGGAAGTACCAGATCGATTTTCTGGTTCATACCACCGAGCCCGGGGCATTCGACGAGGAGGTCCGCGCTCTTGGAGCCCGCGTTATTCCGTGCCCTAAGACGGCAAGTCCTTTGCAATACGCATTCACCTTCCGACGGGTTATGCGCGACTTTGGCCCCTACGATTGCGTTCACAGTCATGTTCACCATTTCACCGGATATGTCCTCATGCTGGCGGCCATGATGCGCGTACCTCTTCGCATCGCCCAGAGTCACAGCGACACTCGCTCTCTCGACTGCAATTCGCGCTTGAAGCGGAGAATCTACCTTTCAACCATGGAGGCGCTCGTTCGTCAATTCTCATCAGCGGGAATCGCAGTCAGCGGGCAAGCCGGGGAATGCCTCTTCCCGGGTACCTGGGGCCACGACCCTCGCTGGCGTCTGTGTCCGCTCGGAATCGACTTTCTGCCGTTCGCTCAGGCTGTCGATTCCCTTGAAGTTCGATCCCGCCTGGGAATACCGAAGGATGCTTTTGTCGTCGGACATGTGGGGCGATTCATTGAGACAAAGAATCATCGATTCATTGTTGAGATCGCAGAACGGACCTGCAGGCTGAATCCAAACTCGGTCTTTCTACTGGTCGGAGATGGCCCGCTCAAGACTGAAATCGAAGATACGGTGCGAAAGCGCGGGTTGACCAAGCACTTCGTTTTTGCGGGAGTCCGTTCCGATGTTCCCAGAATCATGAAAGGAGCGATGGATTGCTTCCTGTTTCCATCGATCTACGAGGGGCTCCCTCTGGTACTGCTGGAGGCTCAGGCGGCGGGCCTGCGCTGTGTTGTATCGGCAACTGTATCGAGCGAGGGAGATATCGGAGAAGCCGCCGTGACGCGATTGTCGTTAGACGCCTCCGCAGATCAATGGGCGGCTCACCTTCATAGACGCGGGTCCAGCCATGACCTTGTCTTGATACCCAGGGAGTGGCGCCATGCACGCTCGATTGAGGCCTCGGCCGCGAGCCTTGAAAAGCTTTACGAACCGGCACTCTGCCGTATTGAGACGCGCTAGACAAGAACCGCAAATTGACCGGCATGACCGCATGAATATCGGGTCATCGATGTAGCCGGGTGAGATAGCTTCCACGAATCGCTGTCTGGATAGAAATGCATTTTCGCAATCGACATGACACGCTTGTAGTAATTTGCACCGTGGCGGGCTGCGCCGTCGCAATGGGATACGGACTCGCGTTTGGTCAGGGCAGGCTCACACTCAGCCTGGGTTTGATCTCCGTGCTGCCGCCGCTTACGGTTGCCTGGGCCGCCGCGAGACAGAAGAGCCTGGTTGTGCCCTTTGTGTTGTTCGCCGCAACCTATGGCGGATACAACGGGCTCTTGCTGATGCGATTGGCTTGCCTCAATTGGAGCGACTATCCATATCCGATTGAACTCACGAATGCCGCCATTGTCAAGTCGGGAGTCCTCAGTGCTCTTGGCGCGGTGGGAATTGTGCTCGCCTGGCTTTTTCGCACGGACCGCGGTCCTCTTCGACCCGTCGACTTGACTCCCCAGATCAGCGGAAACGCGTTTCGAATTGGAGTGGTCCTGTTCTTTGCGACCCTCGGCCTTTATTGGCTGCAAATGCATCAAATGGGCGGTTTCGTGGCAGTCATGAGTACTGAGCGCGTCGAGCGGTTTCAACTCATGAAAGATACCTTCAGCATTCCCTATATACCGTCGATCTGCACGACCGTCGGATTGCTCTTTGTGGGAAGCGCCGGCAAGAAGTTGCCGCGAAGGGTAGCGTGGCTCGCATTCGCGTTCTGGGCGGCGGTCCTCGGGCTGCAAGGAGATCGCGGCGTCATTTTGCAGGTGACCATGGTTGTGGCGGCAATCCTGGGCACGATGTGTCCAAGCTTGTGCCGTATCCGTATCGCTACCCTTGCGGGCGCCGGCTTGCTGATCTTTGTGGCTCTGGTCTTCGAGCAGGTCCGCCCATTCCTCGCGCTTGCTGCGGCGGGCGGTGGGGATATTGCCGTCCTCGGCGAATATGCGGGCCACATCGATTTGTCCCGATCGATTCAACCGGAGAAATCGGAGTTGGGCGGCCCATATCTCTCCGTAATCGAGTCGGCCTCCATTCCCCGGCAAATGTTGTTGGGAAAGTCCTACCTGGAGGCAATTCCGATGTTCTTGCCAAGGTTCTTGTATCCAGGCAGGAAGTCACCCGACCTATCCACTGAATTGGCCGAATCTGTCTCGTTTGGGGATGCTTACGTAATGGGATGGGGCTATAGCCCGGTGGCGGAAGCTTATCGGAACTTTGGAATCGGGGGCGTTCCGATCGTCCTCGCGGCTTGGGGGACTCTGTTTCTTTGGCTCGGCCGCATGCAAAGTCGCGGCCTTTGGGGGCTGCTCGCTTCTTCAACCCTCTTGATGGAAGCCGTAGTTGTCAACCGGATTGACTTTAGGTCGATTTACATCGGAACCGTATTCAACCTTGGGGTACTGCTCATAGCAGTGGGATTGACAAAAGCGCTCGATGCCGGCGGGAAGCCGGCTCGATGGCCAATTTCGAACAGGGAGAAGCAGCAATGAGCGAAAGTCCGCTGATCACGATCGGGATGCCCGTCTACAACTGCGAGAGCACGATCGCCGAATCAATCGCCTCGATTCTCAACCAGACCTTCGAAGACTGGGAGTTGATTGTCCTGGACGACGGCTCGCGAGACGACACGATGGCCATCGCCCGTCAGTTCGACGACCCGCGCATCCGTTTCGTAAATGGGGGCCGGAATCGCGGCCTTCCCGCCTGCTTGAATACCATCGTCGCCAACTGCAAGACCCCGTTGTTCGCGCGCATGGACGGAGACGACATCGCCTATCCGCGGCGGTTCGAGAAGCAACTGGCCGCGCTCGAACGGAATCCCGAAGTCGATCTGCTGGGGGGAAGCATCCTTATCTTCGATGGGACCGGCGATGCTCGCGGATTTCGACGCGCCGCCGTGACCCATGCCGAGATTTGCGGCCGTCCGTGGCGTATTGCGAATCTGGTCCACGTAACCTGGATTGGCCGCGCAACCTGGTTTCTGAAGCACCCGTATAACGAGTGGGCCACGCACGCGCAGGACCGCGACTTGCTTATTCGATCCCGTCGGGAGTCCCGTTTTGCCGCCTTGCCCGATACTTTGGCCGGGGTTCGCGAGGCTCGGCCTCTGTGGAGCAAGTTGCTGCCCGCACGGAAGCAGATGCTGAAGACCGCCATTCAAGAAGGGGCGCGGCAGCGCGATCCCGGCTTGCTTTTCGGCACCGCCGCAGCCGAAATCCTCAAATGCGGCCTGGATTTCGTGGCCACCTCCACCGGCCTCGACCACCGGCTTCTCAGGCACCGCATTCCTCCCGTATCCCCCGATCGAGTTGAGGAATGGCGCAACGTGCTCGAAAGTACACGAGCCCGGGTACTTGAGGAGATTGGCGCGGATTTGGCCATCGCCTCCTGAGGAGCCGCGAACCCCGCAATGTTTCAAGCCGGAAAGACGATCATGGACCATACCGGACCCAGCATGCGCCGAGCGATTGTATTCGCGCCTTTCTTCTCCGCGGAGTCGTCCGCCAGCAGGCCGCGCCGTGTCGCCTCGGTGCTGGCGGACTTCATGCCGGTCGACGTGGTTACAAGCGACTTCGACCACACCTTGAAAATCAAGCGCAACGAGAGGCAGCATGCGCCCTTTGCGAAAATGATTTATATCGGAGTGCCCCCATACCAAAGCAACGTGTGCGCGGCAAGGCTAGTTTCCCATCTCGTTTTTTCGTTCAAGGCCGCGGGCTACTTCCTGCTAAATCGCGGCAAGTACGGCGTGGTCTATCTCACGGCGCCTTTGAATGTCCTGGCCTGGCTGGTGCTTTCCCTGGCCGGGACGAGAATAAAGATCGTCGACGTCGTCGATATCTGGCCCGACGTGCTGCCTTTCTCCGCCCGCGCCAGAAGGCTACTGGCTCCGGCATTCGCGGCCTGGAGGTGGTTCCTCAATTCCAGCGTCGGAAAATGCGACCTCGTAATGGCCGTCTCCGACCGGTTTCTCGACGAGGTATCCCGCTCGGCATCCCACCATGCGCAACTGAAGAGGTTCTACATCGGTTGCCGCGGCCTTCGAAGCGCCACGCCTAAGAACAGCGTCTTTACGATTGCATACGTGGGAAACCTGGGACATGTATACGATTTCGACACGTTGGTGGACGCACTTTCCGAAGACGGCCTGCGCAACCGGGTGCAACTGTTTGTGATTGGAAAGGGCGACAGACAGCGCTGGCTCCTGGGCGAGCTCGAGGCGCGGGGCATTCGTCACACCTTTTTCGGCCCGGTCTACGACCAGGAGCAACTGGCTGAGATTCTTGGCCGCTGTCATGCCGGCTTCAATGGATTTCGCGATACAACCGCGGCGTTCTCCTACAAGGCGAGCACCTACTTTGCCGCCGGCCTTCCAATCGTCAATTCGATGGAAGGTGACCTGCGGAGCCTCGTGGAGAACTACGGCCTGGGTGAAAACTACCAGAGCGAGAACCGCGAACAGTTGCGGAGCTGCATCTACCGTCTTCTCGAAAACGGCGTCACTGCCAAAGCTGCCAAGTGCAGAGAGTTCTTTGCCGCACAGCTTGAAGAAGACAAAATCTGCACCGACATCCGGGATTTCCTCCGCGCGGCATTCGCGGAATTGCGTCCGGAACTTACCCCGAAGGCCTGATAGCCCATGAACCCGCGGCAGCCCAGTTGGAGTCGCATCATCAAGGTAGCCGCCGATCGATTGGCCGCCCTGTCGATTGCGATTCTGTGCGCGCCGGTCTGGTTGGCTACGGCGGTTTTCGTGCGGATATTTCTGGGAACGCCGGTTCTCTTCCGGCAGGTGCGCCCCGGTTATCAGGGACGCCTATTCACCCTGATCAAGTTCCGCACCATGCGGGACGCGCGAGACGAGAATGGGGAGTTGGTGCCCGACGCCGACCGCCTGACGCCGCTCGGGCGCCGGCTGCGGGCCGCGAGCCTCGATGAGCTGCCGCAGCTGTGGAACGTCCTTCGCGGCGAGATGAGCCTGGTCGGTCCGCGGCCGTTACTCAGCCGCTATCTCGAAATCTACACTCCGGAACAGGCCAGACGCCATGAGGTTCCGCCCGGCATCACAGGCTGGGCGCAGGTGAATGGACGGAATGCAATCTCCTGGGAAGAGAAGTTCGCGCTCGACATCTGGTACGTGGACCACTGGTGCCTTTTGCTGGATATGAGGATACTGGCCCGCACCCTAATGAATGTCGCTCTCCGCCGCGGAATCAGGAATCAGGATCACGTTACGATGCCGGAATTCCTGGGAGCCGGTAAGGACAGGAGCTAACGTGACTCAAAAGCGAATTGTCGTGCTCGGAGCTGGCGGCATGGCCCGAGAGACCCGATGGCTGGTGCAAGAGATCAATGCTATCCAGCCTCGCTATAAGTTCCTTGGGTATGTTGTGAGTGACAGGAGCCGATGCGGATCATACGACTCCAGCGAACATTTCCTCGGCGACTACGCGTGGCTCGATGAGCACCGTCGAGAGATCGACGCTGTCGCCATCGGGATCGGTTCTCCTTCGGCCAGGCTGAAGGTGGGGCGCGAAGTGTGCGCCTTGCTTCCCGATGCGGAGTTACCGGCACTGATTCACCCGTCCGCGATTCTCGACTTCGCCAGCGCGAAGATCGGTTTCGGGGTCCAGATATGCGCGGGTACGATTGGCACCGTGAACATCAAGCTCGACAAGCTTGCGCTCTGTAATTTTGGATGCACTCTTGGTCACGAAGTGGTGGTCGGTCAGGGATCGGTAGTGAGTCCAGGGGCAAACATTTCAGGAGGCGTTGTAATTGGCTCCGGCGTGCTTGTGGGCACAGGCGCGCGGATCCTGCAATATTGCCAGGTGGGAGACGAGGCTACGGTAGGCGCGGGCGCTGTTGTGCTTCACGATGTCGCGCCACACACCACCGTGGTCGGTGTACCAGCCCGGCCTTGCCATCTTAGTCTAATCGATCGGCTAAAGCGGTGTACCTTTTTCAAGCCGGCAAATCCATTCATTGCTCCCAACGCCATTTTCACGACAATGGATCGCTGCTTCTCTTCCTGTTCTCAACTCGGCTCTGTAAGTTCCGGCGACGCTTCGATTCCAGTACTTCGAGATTCACGCCCCTAAAGCTGTGTCTTCCTTCGACTCCGGGACCTGAGTACTCAAAGCTAATCTGACGCATCTCTTCCTATCCGATTTGATAGACCACCGCAACCCCTGCCAATTCCAGTACCCACAAGGACAGCAACACCATGACATTGACGCGCGCGTTCGAATTTGCCAAATCACCACTGCGAGCTGGCAGGACCGATTCCGCATCGGTTTCCGCGAAGGCATTTGCGCCGTGGCCCTTCTTCGCCGACGATGAAATTGAAGCCGCTGCGCGGGTGCTGCACTCCGGCAAGGTGAATTACTGGACCGGAGAGGAAGGCCGACTCTTTGAAAGAGAATTCGCCGCGTTCTGCGGATGCCAATTCGCTGTCGCCGTAGCCAATGGAACGGTAGCCTTGGAATGCGCCCTGAGAGCTTTAGGCATCGGCCAGGGCGATGAAGTGATCACCACCAGCCGCACCTTCGTTGCGTCCGCGAGTTGCGCGGCCATGCTGGGCGCACGGCCCGTTTTTGCGGATGTAGATCCGGAAAGTCAGAACATCACGGCAAAGAGTATTGAGCGAGTATTGAGCCCTCTAACCAAGGCCATCGTTGCGGTGCATCTGGCGGGGTGGCCCTGCGAAATGGATTCGATTCTCGATCTGGCAAGAGAGCATAACTTGAAGGTGGTCGAGGATTGCGCACAGGCGCACGGGGCTACTTACAAGGGACGGACGGTTGGCTCTATCGGGGACGTCGGGGCTTTCTCTTTCTGCCAGGACAAAATTATGACCACGGCAGGCGAGGGAGGAATGGTCACGACTAACTCAGACCAATTGTGGGAAAGAATGTGGTCCTTGAAGGATCACGGCAAGAGATACGATGCAGTCTATCGTCGCGAGCATCGCCCGGGATTCCGCTGGCTGCATGAGTCGTTTGGATCCAACTGGAGGCTGACCGAAGTGCAGTCGGCTGTAGGCCGAGCGGCCCTGAGGAAGCTTCCGGAGTGGCTTCGTCTCCGCCGCGGGAACGCCCGATCCCTGACCAGGGAGTTCGCGGGCATACCCGGCTTGCGGACAACAAAGCCTCCAGCGCATATCGAGCATGCGTACTACAAATATTACGCGTTTGTGCATCCCCAGAGCCTTCGTGCCCACTGGTCTCGCGATCGTATCGTCGAAGCGATTCATGCCGAAGGCGTTCCATGCTTCAGCGGAAGTTGCAGCGAGATCTACCTGGAGAAGGCTTTTCCGGTCGAGTGGCGCCCCTCTTGCCGGCTTCCAATCGCGCGGGAATTGGGAGAGACCAGCCTGATGTTTCTGGTGCATCCGACGCTGACCGGCGAGCATATTCGCTCCACCTGCGAGGCGGTTCGGAAAGTGATGACCGACGCAACTCGCGAAGTCTCACCTTCCCAATCCCCGCGGTATTCTCCGCTGACCACTTACTCCGCGCACCCCGGTTAAAACTCAACTTCACCCCCAGTTCGAATCGTACCGATCCCGGCTCGGCTGAGGCATGCGGGCGGCGCGGCTTGCGATTCGCTTCCATCGGCACTTCCGCCATCGAATAGAAAAGGTTCAAGACCATGCTACTCAAACAGCGCCTTTGGGCGGTTGTCCTTTTTCAGTTGGTTTTGGTTGTTCTTTCGGCCGCGGCGGCCTGGCTGCTGCGCTTCGAGTTCACCTTCCCGAAGCCCGCGGTATTCTTTCGGGCATTGCCGCTCCTGTTGTCGATGCGCATCGCGTTCCTGGCGCGCTTTAAGCTTCTGCACGGATATTGGCGCTACACGGGCGTGAACGACGCCCTGGATGTGGCCAAGGCGGCATGCGCGGGGTCCTTGGCATTCGTGGTTGCGGAACGCTGGGCGATGGGTGAAAAGTCGTTTCCCATCTCGGTCTGTTGCATCGAGATCGTTCTGACGACGGTTGCGCTCATCGGAGTCAGGGTAGGTTCGCGCGCTCTGGTTCAACTTGCGCGGAATCACCCGGACCGGCGCGATTGCAGAACCGTTGTCGTGATCGGCGCCGGCTGCGCCGCAGCGATGCTGCTGCGAGAGTTGCCGCGCAGTGGCTACACCGCGCTTGCCTTGGTGGACGACGACCCGGCCAAATCCGGCGTGACGCTGCACGGAATTGCTGTGCGCGGCGGCGTGGCGGACTTGGAAAACATTGTGAAACGCGAGCGGCCGGATGAAATCATGATTGCCATCCCCTCAGGAACCGGAGAACAGATGCGCCGCATCGCCGAATACTGCGATCGGACAAAGTTGCCCTATCGTACCATTCCCGGCCTGGGCGATCTTATCCATGGTACGGCTGCGATAGACCAGTTGCGCGAGGTCAATCTCGACGACCTATTGGGCCGCGATCCCGTGCAATTGAATCTGGACTCGGTCCGGCACAGGATTGCCGGCCGAGTGGTCATGGTAACGGGCGCGGCCGGATCCATCGGTTCCGAGCTGTGCCGCCAGTTGCTGGGTTACGCGCCGGCGAAACTGGTTTGCGTGGACCAGGCGGAGACTCCCCTTTTCTACCTGGAGCGGGCCAACATGGATTCGCCGGGCGCAAAGATTTATTGCGTAGCCGATATTACCGACAGCATCCGCATGCGCGATGTGATCCTCGAGAACGACGTCGGAGTCATCTTTCATGCCGCGGCCTACAAGCACGTTCCGTTGATGGAGAAGAATCTGCGGGAGGCGGTGAAGAACAATGTCTTTGGCTTGCTCTCTCTGATGGAAGTTGCCGAGCAATCCGGATGCACGGACTTTCTGCTCATCTCTTCCGATAAAGCCGTCAACCCCACCAGCTTCATGGGGTGTACAAAGCGGATCGGCGAACTGATCGTTGCCGCTCGCCCTTGCGCTCAAATGCGTTGCCTGTCGGTGCGCTTCGGCAACGTGCTTGGCTCTCAGGGAAGTGTGATTCCGTTGTTTCAGCAGCAGATCAAGACTTCGCGCCGGATCACCGTAACTCACCGCGAAATCACTCGTTACTTCATGACCATCCCCGAGGCGGTGTCGCTCGTGTTGCAGGCGTTTTCCATCGGAGGCAAAGGCGACATCCTGGTTCTCGACATGGGCAAGCCCATTCGCATCCTGGATATGGCGAAGACGCTGATCCGTCTCTCCGGCATTCCTCAGGACCAGGTGAAAATCGTCTTTACGGGCTTGAGGCCAGGAGAGAAGCTCTTCGAGGATCTCTTCTATCCGTTCGAGCGGCGATTGAGCACCCCGGCTCAAAAGGTGCTGAGAACCGGAGGTGCCTTCTTGACCTGGCCGGAATTGCGTGTTCGCCTGTCCGCGCTGCGCGCCGAATGCCTCACCGGAATTCCGGTTCGTATTCGAGCTTCCGTGAAGGAAATAGTTCCGCAATATCGTTGGACGCCGGCCGAAGAGCGCCAGCGGCTTCCCGTCCCCGGCGAAATCTTGAATATTCAACCTGCGTTGACAAGGTGGAGCAATATGGAGCAATGAGCAGCGGGAGCGATGGGACTGGATACCAGGCATTTGATTCCATTCGAAAATCCGTGCTAACCACACCGGGGATACCTGGCGTCCAACGTTCAGCACAAGCAGAGAGTTGCCTCGCAATACTCGCTGGATCACCGCTTCAACGCTGTTGGCGGTGGTAAGATTCCCTGCTTGGGGGAGAGTTGCCAATGTCTCGCACGTTAGCTTGCTGCATCGCCCTTATCGTTGTTGCCGCACCGCTTATGGCACAAACTGCCGCGCCGGACACGAACACTCCTGTGTCCGCCCTGCAAAACACTCCTGTGCCTACGGTGCGAATCGACAGCCGGGCGGTACTGGTGGATGTGGTGGTGACCGACAAGAACGGGAAGCCGGTGACTGGGCTGAAGCAGGTTGCTTTTATGGTGACCGAGCAAGGCGCGCCGCAGGCAATGAGTTTTTTTGAGGAGCATACGGGAGCGCCCGCGGCTGCGCCCCAGGAATTGCCGAAGTTTCCGCCGGACGTTTTCAGCAACTTCTCTCCCTATCCGCTCCCGGCTGCGGTGAATGTGTTACTGCTGGACTCGCTGAATACACGGATCGAGAGCCAGAGCATGGTTCACCAGCAGGCGATGAAGTTTCTCAAGGATTTGAAGCCCGGGTCGCGGATGGCGATTTTCACCATGGGTCTGGGACTGCATTTTGTGCAAGGCTTCACGGACGATCCCGCATTGCTGTTTGCGGCGCTGGGCAACAAGAAGAACAACGAAGTGCAATCCTCGGAGATGCTGATCGGCCAGGAAGAAATCAACGCCCAGGACAACCTGGTGATGATGATGAGCGCTCCGGTGGGAGGCGGCTCAGGGGCCACCACGGCTCCGGCGGACATGACCAAGGCGCTGCAGGGGTTCATAGAGAAAAACACCGGTTCGCAGGATGTGGCTCGCGTGCTGACGACATTGGCGAACCTACAGCGGCTGGCGACGTTTTTGAATGGCTTTCCGGGGCGCAAGAATGTGATCTGGTTTTCCGAATCGCCTATGATCGCAGGGCCACCGAATCAGCAGGTGATAGAAGAGTGGGAGAAGACACGGAACATGCTGGCCGCGGCTCGGGTGGCGCTGTATCCGGTGGATGCGCGGGGCGTTTCGACCATCGGATTCTACCAGGCGGATAGTGTGCTGCCTGGCGCGATCAGTTCGCCGTTGCAGATGAATGGGGGCGGGGGCGCGCAAGTAACGAGGATCATGAATGAAGACAAGGAGAGGAATTCCGAGCAGTCGATGATGCAGGAGATTGCGGACCAAACCGGAGGCAGGGCTTTCATAAATACGAATGGGTTGTCCCAGGTAATGGCGAAGATTACCTCCGATAGCGCCGACTTCTACACCCTTTCGTACACGCCCACGAATCCGAAGATGGACGGAGGGTATCGCAACATCGATGTGAAGGTGGCCGGGGGCAAATTCAATCTGTCATATAGGCGCGGATATTTTGCTCGCGATATGGATTTGCCAGGTGCCGCGATGTTGACACGGCAACAGGTGGTCAATAAACTTGCGGCGCAAAATCCTGGAGCGGTGGATCCGCTGCTGCCGTTCATGGACCTGGGAATGCCGCAGAGCGAACAGATTCTCTACATGGTGAAGATTCAGCCACTGGCTCCCAAAGCGGATACCGCGGCGGCGGAACCGAATGGAGCGAAAGGTGCTGGGCAAGGCTACTCGGTGGACTTTGCCATCGATCTGAAGGATTTGGACCTGAAACTGGACTCTGACGGGCTGCGCAAGGGTGTCATCAACGTCTCGCTGATTGCTTACGACCGCTATGGGAAAATCGCTGGCCGCAGAGAAAATGTGGTGCAGTGGAACCTGAAGCCCGATGTGTATGCGGTTTACCAGAAGGCGGGGGTTCCGATGCATTTCGAGATCGAGCTTCCAAAGGGACAGTATTGGCTCCGTATGGGCGTGTACGACCAGGGATCGCGCAAAGTGGGCACGATGGAAGTTGCGCTGAGTTCCGTTGTTGCGTTGCAGGCTTCGACCAGGTAACAAGAAAAACAATGTGGAGAGTATGCGAAAGCCGATGTTCCACTTCTTCCTGTTGGTCGTAAGTGCAGTCGCTGCCTCTGGTCAGGCTCCCGGCCCGGCGGCCAACACGAACAATCCACCCGCATCGGTTCCTGAAATTCCCTATACCCTCCACGTCACTACGCGCGAAGTGTTGGTGGATGTCATCGCCGTCAACTCCCGCAATCAGCCGGTCGCTGACCTGACGCCTGCCGACCTGCGTGTGATCGAGAAAATCGCTCATTCTCCCAATGTTCCCGTGAGCATCTCCAGCCTTCGTCTCATCGATCCAACCGCGGGCAGCCCCGATTCTGTTCCCGGCGGCGGCTTTCGCATAGCGGCCAACGAGAGTTGCCTTCAGCGTCAGACAATCCACTACGAGGTCGCCTACCACCCCGGTCCCGAAGGCTTGACTGGCGGATACCACCAGGTTTTCATTCGCAGCTTGCACCACGGCGTGCGCCTGTACTATCGCCACAGCTACTACATCGGTGCGATTGTCCCTGCTGAGAACATCCCTGACAAAAGCCAACCGGAAATCGACCACGAGCTTCAGATCGACGCCTGTAGCCATCCCGTCATCCCGCTTTCTATCTCTCTCAAGGCATACCGTATCTCCACCGGCTCCGAAGACCATGTCCGCTATGGCGTCAGTATTGAATCTGGCTCCCTCGATCTGGTGTCCTACCCTGAAGGCGGACGCCAGCTTCACCTCGATTACGGCGCCTGCAACTTCAACGCCGCCGGCAAGCCCATCGGCTACATGAAGGCCTCAACGGACCAGGTCCTGACCCCCGTCGAATTTGCACGCGCCCAGGCACACGGCTTCAATCGCCTCTTCGATTTCACTCCCCCAAGGGACCTGGCGATGACCCGCTTCGTGGTGCGCGATCGCGCAACTGGCAATCTGGGTCTAGTGGATGTGACATTTCCGCTTCCTGAAGGTCCGCATGCAGACCCCGCCGTGATCGAGGAGCTTAGAAAAGAGATCCTCTGGAATGAGCAGGGGATGGCGAAAGCGATGGTGGAACAAATTGACGCGGAGGCCAGGGCAGGCGCTGCCGGTGTCGCCGCACCTCCAAGAGTGCCCTTGCACCCCTACGTCATTCCACCACAGGGCCCCCTCGGCTCCTTCGGGTCCGTAGTGCCTCACCCCGGCGCATTCTGCGGCGATGTTTTCGAGCTGCACGCCAACATTCCGAGACTGCCCGATTTCCGCGACCTCGATCCCATCGGTTCCATCTACACGGAGTCTCTTGCGGTGCCGAACCAGATCTTCGAAGGCACCAATGGCATCCCCGGCGTTACTGACCGCACCGTCTGGTTTGGAGTGGATTACCATGCCAACTTCTGGATTCGCAATGCCGGAACTTACGAATTCAGAATGACTTCCGACGACGGAGCAATCCTGCAGATCGACGACCAGCGCGTCATCGATCTCGATAACCTCCACTCCGCTATTACCAAGGAAGGACACATCGCACTCGACGCCGGCCGCCACACCATCCACGTTCCCTATTACGAAGGCACCCCGTATGCTGTCGCGCTGAGCCTGTGGGTGCGCAATCCCGGAGAGGAGGATTGGAAGGTTTTCGACCTGCGGGATTTCGCCGATCCCCAGCAGCATTCCGCCCCCCGCGCGACAATAGAGTAACCTGCGGCAAAAGATCGCTGCGAAGCGAGGCCACTACTCCAATGCAATATCCAGCCCTTTTCCGCTATCGGGTATGGTCGCCCGCCACACTTGCGTTGCGCTGTTCCATGTGGCATTCACCCGCCCACCCTGAAATGTGCCATGGCCTGTAAGGGCCGGCAAGCCATACACCTCGATGGTTATGCTTGACCACCACGCCTTATAGCTGCCCAGGTGCGGTCCCACATGAATATGCAGCGCGCCACCCTCTACGGAGCAAGTACTATCCATTCGCAGAAACATTCCTTGTTTGAAATCGTAGCTTGTGCCGTCATCCTGGTAGAGCGTTCCCTTGCAGTTGTCCCCCACATACACGCGCAGGGTGAGTGGGCCGGCAGGGGTCTCCACTGTGCTTTGAGTAAGTGGCGCAACCGGCACGATGGAACCGCCTCGGACATAGACCGGCAACAAAGCAACACTGGATTCAACGATGACCGGCCTGGAGCGAGTCTCGACCGGCGGCGCCGCAACGCCGTCCTTCTGTTCCGCATCGTAGCTATCCATGGCTATTGAGCGATCGATGCGCTCTCCAGTCCAGTAGTCGTACCAAATTCCCGGCGGCAGTTGCACTTCATACTTGTCCAGCTCGTCGGGGTAAGGTGCGGGCGCGACCAGAATGTCGGGGCCAAATAGAAACTCCGCGGGTGAGTCAAGGTCGATTGGGTGATGGTCGAGGGCCGCGTCGGGAAACTCGAGGAAGAGTGTTCGCTCAATGGGAAGACCGGTTCGCGACATCTCCTCTGCCGTGGTGTAAAGGTAGGGCATGAGCTTGTATCGCTCCTCAATATAGCGGCGACGGATCGCCTCTTGCTCCGGCCCATTCGCCCATGGCTCCTGATCGTTGGTTCCTGTCGCGGTATGATCCCGATCGATGGGCTGAAAAGCGCTAACCTCAAGCCACTTGGTGAGCAAATCCGGCTGCGGCGAGCCGGCAAAACCGCCCACATCCGCCCCACTGAGCGCAAACCCGCTCAGGCCCAGGTTCTCAAGCGACGGAGTGGTCAACCGCAGGTGGTTCCATGTTGAGCTGTTGTCGCCGGTCCATGTGGCGGCATAGCGTTGCCCGCCCGCATAGCTGGCTCGCGTCAGCACAAATGGCCGCACATTCGGTTGCAGGGTTCTCAGGCCATCGTAAGTGGCGCGCGAATTCTCCATGCCGAAGACGTTGTGGATTTCAAGGTGGCTGGCCGTCCGTCTTGCGAAGCCGGACTCGTCAATTCGATGCTGCACGTCGTCCGGCATGGTCTTTGACGGCACGCCGAAAACCGCGGGCTCATTCATGTCGTTCCAGAAGCCCGCAATGCCGTCGCCAACAAAATCTTTGTAGAGTGAGCCCCACCATGTGCGCGCCTGTTGCTGGGTAAAATCGGGAAAGACGGAATCGCCCGGCCAAACCTTTGCCACATACGTTGAACCGTCTGGATTCTTCACGAAGCGATCACCTGCCACCCCCGAGTCATAGGGAGCGTAACCGGCATCCGGAAGCTTCGCAATGTGCAGATCTGTAATCGCAACCACGTGCAGGCGTTGATTGGCGAGGTCTTTGATCATCCGCTCGAAGGTTGGAAACCTCTCCCTGTTTATCGTGAATGGCCGATTGTTTTGCTGATAATCGATGTCGAGATAGATTACATCCGCGGGAATCCTGTCCGCGCGGAGACGGTTTGCAATCTCGCGCACTCTCGCCTCGGGGTAGTAACTGTACCGGGATTGCTGATAACCGAGCGACCACAAAGGAGGGAGCGGCGTTGGTCCGGTCAGCCACGCATAATCCTCCACCACTTGCTTGGGGCCGGGCCCATACATCAGGTAGTAGTCCACCGCGCCGTTGGGTGCGCCGAACGAGTAGGCATCGGCTAACTCCTTGCCAAAGTCGAAGCTGGCTCGCCATGTGTTGTCGAGTAACACTCCCAGCACCCGGCCCTGGTTCCAGGATAGAAAGAAGGGAATACTCTTATAGATTGGATCGGTAGATTCCTGCCAGCCGTATGTGTCGGAGTTCCAATCGGTAAATGCCTGATTGCGCCTGTCGAGCGGGCCAACCTTATCGCCCAGGCCGAAGAAATGTTCCTCCGGCGCCATCGTCTTATAAATCCGAAAAGTTGAGCCGTAGAATTGAATTGGACGCTCGTCCTGTTGAAGTATGTGCCCAGCAAGATCGCTTACAGTAAGCCGCATCCGGTTGTCGAAGCTCACCCGCAATGCTTTGGTGCTGAAGCCCCCTGGCTCCCCTGTTACACCGACATTTTCTTCGCGCGGCCCCGGCAATACCGCCCAGGATGCGTCCTCGCCGAAGTCTCCGTTCCGGCCCGCGCGCACGCGAAGGATGTCGTCTCGCGAAGCAGTTACCCGGACGCTGACTCCATTTCCGGATACTTCGATGCCGTTCGGTAACATCTGCGTCTTGATAGAAACTGTTTGAGTTTCATCCGTGTCTTGCGCCTTCCGCAATTGCGCCGGCAATGCCGCGCACAGAATAAGAAGGATAAGTGGCGCATAAGTGCAAGTAGATTTCGTCCTCACCAGTTTGCCTCCCAGGCATGTGTGCAATCTCGAAATGGATTGCGAAACTACTCATCGCATTTCATACAGCGTCATCGACTCCGCAGGCTCTTCGATTTGCAGTTTCCCTTCGCTAAGCAGCGGTGCCGGCGCCTTGGCAGGCATCAAGGCGCGAATCTCCGTGCAGCCGTCCAGCGCCGTCTCGCTCACTGGAATCGCAACGAGTTTGCTTTGCTGGGCCTTGTTGGCAACCACCAGGTATCTCTCCTTCTTGTGATCGGCGGAGCATCCCGCTTCATCCGAAGAGCGCACAAATGCAAACACATCGGAATCGGCAACCAAATTCTGCTCCAGGCCTGTTTCGAGCGCAGGATGAGCCGCGCGAAGAGAGAGCAAACCTGAAGTCCACGCAAAGACACTTTCTTCATCCGCGGAGCGGCCGTTCTGTGTAAAGGCGCTGTGTGTGTCCCCCGCGAATCCGCCGGGAAAGTCACGGCGATCGTCCGGATCTGCGCCGCCAGGCATTGCAATCTCATCTCCCGAATAAATCTGCGGCATGCCCCGCAACGTCAAAAGAAGGCCGAGAGCCAGCTTGAGTTTCGCAACGGAACCATTGGCTTCGGTAAGGAACCGCGTCGTGTCGTGGTTGCCGATGAAGGTAACCAGCCGCTCTGGGTGCGGGTAAAGCGAGTCCTGACTAAGAACCTTTGCCAATTCTGTCATCGGTTGATCGTGGGCTATAACATCGCGCAGCGCGAAGCAGAGCGGAAAGTCGAAAGGGGTATTTAGGCCGGTGTCGATGCCGTCGCGTGTCACACCGCCGGCAAAGAACGACGTAACCTCCGGATCGCGATGAAATATCTCGCCCACCGTAGTCAGGTGGGGGTAAGTGCTATGCAGAGCCTCATGAAAGTCATGCCAGAAGGCGCGACTCACATATGGGAAAGTATCGAGACGAATCCCGTCGAGATTGGCGGTTTCAACCCACCACAATGCGTTCTGGATGAGATAGCGGGCAACCAGCGGATTCTCCTGGTTTAGATCGGGCATCGAGTCGGTGAACCAGCCATTCGCTATATCGCTCCACGCCTGCATTGGAGCATGAGGATCGACAAGCTCATAAAAGTTACTTTGCACTGCTCGATGGTTCTGAAGCGTTCCATGAAACCAATCGGGCGCTGGGGGGTCAACCACCCATGGATGCTGAACCCCAATATGGTTGGGCACTAAGTCGATTACTAACTTCATGCCTCTCTTATGCAGTGCGCCGGAAAGATGCCGATAATCGTCGAGGTTGCCGAAGTGTGCATCCACTGAGTAGAGATCCGTGGCCCCATAGCCGTGATACGACTGGGGCATGGAGCCGTTGGAATCTACCGGCGTGGTCCATAGAGTAGTAACTCCAAGGTCGAGCAGATAATCCAGATGCTTCTCTATGCCTGCCAGATCGCCGCCATGCCAGCCGCGCGGCGCGGCGCGATCGTCCCTGGGCTGATTGTTGGCATCGTTCCCATCGGCGAAGCGATCGGTCATTATGAGATAAAGAACATCGGCGGAAGAGAAGCCGCGATGCGCATTAGGATCGCGAGAGCGCTCTGCAAGTACAAACGGATGCTGCGCTTTGCCTTGATTGTTAGCGGCGCTGACCATGAGCGTTTGCGCCGCTGCTGAGCGGGTGTCAAGCCATAAGAAGGCCCAGTGGCCATTGGCGGAAGTCTCGGTGCGGGTGAGTTTCACTCCCTCGCCCTCCACCGTGAATTTCGCCTGTTGAAGCCTCTCGCCACGCACCAGTAACATGGGATCGGTCAAGCCGGCAAACCAACCGGGCGGATCGATTTTGGATATGCACGGTGCGCTCGCCGTTTGCGCCGGAGCGCAGGTCGATGGTGTTTGCGAGAAGGAAGATACACCGCAGGCAATAACAAAAACATAGAAAACGAACATGCGCCTGCGCAGCGTCATTGCGTAACCTTTCCTTTGTGCAGCAGAGTGCCGGCTACGCGCTTTCTGGTGTAGCACCGGAACACCAAAGAACTTCTCTCGGCCGCGGCAGCCGAAACGCCGCCGCGGCCGGGAAGGCAATAGCCGCGATCAGAAGGTGAAGCGAGCTGCCAACTGAATCTCACGGTTGCTGTATATCTGCACTCCTTCAACCTGGCCGAAGTTGCCGCCAGTCATGTCGGAATTCGGGTTGACGAATTCTGCCGAGTTGAATGCGTTGAATGCATCTCCGTGCAGCTCCAGCGTTTGCTTGTCCGTAATGTGAATGTTCTTCTGGGCACTCAAGTTGACCGCGCGATACCCCGGTCCGTAGACCTGGTTGCGGCCAAGGGTTCCCAGACGCGTATAGATACCGCCGGTTGGCGCTGGAGGATTGGTGAACGAGGACGTATCGAACCATTGCCCCGTAATGCTTTTCGGGTACTTGATGGGGGAAATGATGTCGGGACGGTTCCCAGGGTTGCCTTCTCCGGTTGAGAGGTCGGTTGGTGTTCCAGACTGAACCAGTGCGATCAGGCTGGTCTGCCATCCGCCGACAATCCACTCCACGGGACGTGAAATGTTGTTGGCAAACTGCTGTCCTTTGCCGAATGGCAGCTTATACAGGATGGAGGAACTGAACACCTGGCGCTGGTCCTGGCTGGAGTTGCCGTAGCCTCCCATCGGGTTGGAATAGACTGCTGCCGTCTGGCCCTGGAATGCTCCCGGAGAGTCGTCAAGCGAGTGAGCCCAGGCATAGGATACGGTCCCGATTAGTCCGTTTGTGGCGCGGTGTTCGGCATGGATCTGTAGGGCGTCGTAATTCGAAATGCCGTCGTAGTTGTTGTAGTTGAGGCTGCCCAGCTTCGGGAAGGGGACGGTACCCGTTCCAAACTCGGTTGCGTTATACGGGTAGTAGGAAGAGAGGTGATCTCCCCTGGTCCCGACGTAAGCCACGTTCACAACGTTCTTTGAGCCGACCTGTCGCTCCAGTTGAAGGTTCCACTCTGAGACCTGGCTGTCTTCGCTCTTCGGGTTCACAGCAATCATGCTCAGGCCGGCCGGCGGATTGTTGGGATCGAAGCCTGTGATGCCGCGCGACGGAAGTGCCGTGGTCACCGTCGTCGGGCCGGTGTAGCCGTTGCAATTGTAGCCGCCATCAACGCCGTTTGGTGTTGCTGTCGGGAGTTGGCCGGTGAAGGTGATGCAATACCCGTTGGAGCCGTAGTAATCGCTATGGCCGGCAAAAGGCAATTGCTCGCCAAGCTGGTTGTTGATGCCGCCGTAGTCAAGGAAGTAGAACAGCCCGTATCCGCCGCGGAGAACTGTCTTTCCGTTTCCGAGCAGATCGTAGGCAAAGCCAAGACGTGGACCAAAAGCATGATCGTCTGTATTGATGATGCTGCGCGAAATGCCGTTCTGCCCGGCAAGCATCACCGTTCCGGTTGTCACGTTGAACGCGGACTGCTGGTTGTGCGCTTCATAGGGACGTGTCAGCAGGTCCCATCGGATGCCCAGGTTGAGGGTCAAACGGCGGCTCAAGCGCCAGTCGTCCTGCGCAAATATTCCGTCTTCCTGCCCGATATTGGCATCGTAGCCTGACTGGGAGCCGAGTTCGTAGTCGTACATGCCGCCCGCCAGCAGTTCAGATACCTCATAGCCGGTGTACATCACCGTGTTCTGGTCGATCCAGAAGTAGCCCTTGCCCTCCTGCGGATTGAAGTACTCCACCTGGCGGCGCATGAAGGTGCCACCGTACTTGATGGAATGGTTTCCCTTTGCCCAGCTCACTGAATCGGTGACTTCGTAGGTGTTTTGAGGAACCGCATACAAGCCATAGTCGCCGGTGTACTCCAGGTCGCCCTTCCATCCGCCAATCAATGCGCCGCCAGTGGTTTCCTGGTTGATGTTGGCATTCACAATGCCCAGATCCTTCGAGACATAATCGCCATACATGGGCGGCGTGTAGCCGTAGTTGTCGCGGTTATACGCAATATGCGCTTCGTTCACAATGGTCGGCGAGAAGATGTGCGTGTAGCCAATGTCATATCCGCGCGCATGCAAGGGATTCGTTCCCGTGCCGCCGCCCGCAGGCAGGTTGGCGAACTCCGAGGTCTTGCTGTTAACCGAATTGTCGTAGCTGTAGCGGAAGAACGCCATGTCGGAAGGTGTGGCATTCCAGTCCATCCTGCCGTCAAAGGTGTTGTACTTGTTGTTTTGCGACTGCGTGTCCAGGTAATTGCTCAAATAACGATCTGAGCGGCTCGGCAGCGGGTAGGCATTGAGGTAGTTGACCGCGGCGGGGTTCAGGCGGCCGGTTGGAATCACATTTCCGCTGAACTGCTGGGGCGCGTTTACGCCCGCCGGGTCGCAGGTGGTCGGGTCATAGACGATTCCGGGGCTGGTGGTGCCTGCCTTGCCGCCGGGATAGCAAGCTGGATACTGCGTCTGAAAGCCCGCCCCGCCAGAATTCGAGGCCACAAGCAATTCGGAGAAGTCTCCGGTCCGCATCTTTGCGGTTGGAACCGTCAGGTAATGCGGCGGAACTGGAAGGTTCTCGCGCAGCGCCTGGTAGTCGCCGAAGATGAAAAGGCGGTTCTTCAATATTGGCCCGCCCGCCGAGAAGCCGGGCTGGTTGCGCTTGAACGACGCAGCTGGAGTCGCAGGAGCGCCTTGGAAGCGATAGTTCGGGTTGGCGTCGAAGTTGCCGCTGCGATAAAACTCGAAAGCTGAACCGTGAAACTGATTCGAGCCGGACTTGATGGAGGCGATGACAATGGCGCCGCCCGCGCGCCCATACTCAGCTGGAGCTACGCTGGTGTTGACCTTGAACTCCTGAATCGCATCGACTGCGGGGAAGAACAGCACCGTGTTCACAAGCCCGTCGTTGTTGTCTACGCCATCGAGAATGAAGTTGTTTGCCTGCGGGCGAAGACCGTTAATCGACAGTGCGCCATCGCCGCTCTCGTTATAGCGCATGGTCTCGGTGTTGTTTGAGGTGCCGCCGCCGCTGGCGTTATCGCCATAGGCTCCGCGCGTCACTCCGGGGGTCAGGAGTGCGAGATTGGTGTAATTGCGGCCATTCAATGGGAGTTCCGTTACCTGCTCGCCCTGAATGGTGGCTCCAATCACAGCGTCGGAGGAGTTCACCAGGGGAGCGGCTGCTGTGATCTCAATCGAAGTTGATGAACCGGCGGGATTCAGTTTGAAATCCAGATTCTGTGTGGTCGCGACGGTGATGATTACTGCGGACGATTCCGACTGAAATCCCTTTGCCGTGATCACCACGGAATAGTTGCCGCGGGGCACGGCCAGAATATTGAATTCACCTGCGCCATTCGACACGGCGGTCAGCTTGAGTCCGTCGTCGGTGTTCGTTGCTGTAACGGCTGCGCCCTGAATCACGGCCCCAGTCGAGTCGGTTGCGGTTCCGGTGATGCTGCCGGTATCGGTCTGTGCCAGCAGACGATGCGCCGTCAGACATGTCAGCATGACCGCGAACGCCATAAACAACATGCGAAAGCGGCGCTGGCCGTTGGATAGTAAGTTGATTGTCCTGAACATTCTCAAAGTCCTCCAAAGTGCGGTTGACATCTCCGGTCCGAGATTGGGCAACTCAAGCGCCAATTCTCCCAACCGAATTCGACAACACTCCTTTCGCGCAACGATGGTCAATTCACAACACGCCAATTTGGCGTCAATTGATGATCTCCAGATAAAGCGTTTATTTACTGCGGAGTAAGAGCGTACATCTCCTCTTGCTTTTGTGGTTTTTTGCTTTGTGAACTTGCAAATGAGTTCAATTCTTGCAGTTTCCGGTATACTTCGGGCGGGGAAGCAGCAGCCTGTCATGGCACGGGAATCGCCCATCAACGAAATCAAACGGGTACAGTTCGGAATCTTCGAAGCCGATCTGCAGAGCGGAGAGCTGCGCCGGTCCGGTGTGCGAGTCAGGCTTCAGGGGCAGCCGTTCAAGTTGCTTGCAGCCTTGCTTCAACAGCCCGGCGAGGTTTTGTCCCGCGAAGCCCTCCAGCAGCGGCTTTGGGACCCCGATACGACCGTTGATTTCGATCACAGTCTGGGCATCGCGGTAAACAAGCTGCGCGAAGCCCTGGGCGACCACGCCGAGAATCCGCGCTTCGTTGAAACATTGGCCAAGCGGGGTTACCGCTTTATTGCGCCAGTTACTATACTCGATCCTCAGCCTGCTCCTAAGCCCGCACCGCAAATCGCCACGCCTCCAATTGAGGCCTCAGCGCCCGCAGCGGTTATTCCTCGGCGAGGCACCCGAGTAGTCCGCCGACACTGGATGGCCGCATCCCTGGCATTCATCTGCCTTCTGCTTGCGTTGGTGTTTGTCATTCGCCCCCCCTCTCGCCGGCCCTATCGCGTTGTCCAGGTCACGCACTCCGGGCATGTTCTCACCAACAGTCTGAACGATCTGGATGTGGAAAGTTTCTCCAGCACGGTAAGCGACGGCACGCGACTCTACTTCTCGCACATGGACAACGGCAACCCGGTGCTCGCGGTTGCCTTGGCTGCCAACGGCGAAATCAGCCACTTCAATCTTCCTTCCGAAATTGGCGCGCCGCTAATCGGATCGCTTGCCAGGGACGGCTCCAAACTGGTAATTCACAGCCACTTGCAGCCAGAGCCCGAGCAGCCGCTGTGGATTGTTCCCACGCTGGGGGGCGCAGTGCGCCGCGTACCGAATGTGTTGGCTCACGACGCAACCTGGATGCCCGACGGCCGCCGCCTGCTCATCGCCAACGGCAACGAGCTGACGATCGTGGGAGCCGACGGCAGCGATCCGCGCCGCCTCATTACTACCGCTGGCCTGGCCTTTTGGTTGCGTTGGTCGCCGGATGGAAAGCGTCTCCGATTCACTCTCCGCAATGCCAAGCGCCAGACCTCGGAGCTGTGGGAAGTGGAGGCCGACGGGGCGAATCCGCACCCGCTCTTTCCCGGATGGAGCCAGCCGGCATCGGAATGCTGCGGAAGTTGGACCTCCGATGGTATGGATTTCGTCTTCCAGTCCTGGCACAGCGGTTACGGCCACAGCGAGATTTGGGCGTTACGCGAGCGCCCATGGTTCCTCAAAGACCGCGAGCCCCGGCAAATCACCAATGGCCCGCTCGACTATGAGGCTCCCACAACATCGCCAGACACCCATCGCATTTATTTTATTGGAGTCAACTCGCAGATCGAGCTGCTGCACGCTCTGCCCGGCTCTTCCGTTTTTACGGCTCTGGATCAGGACCTGAGTTCCGCCGACTTGGCTCGCTACTCCCCAGACGGCCAATGGGTGGCCTGGCTCAATGCCTCCGACGGCTCATTGTGGCGCAGTCGCAGCAATGGCAGCGATCGCATCGAGCTAACTACGCCTCCGCTTCGCATCTTCACCATGAAATGGTCTCCTGACAACAGGCGCCTGGCCTTGATGGCGGAAGAGCCGGGAAAGCCCTGGCAGCTCTATCTGCTCGACGCCGAGGGCGGAAAGCTCACTCCAGCTCTCAACGAGGACCGAAACGAAGCCGATCCCGACTGGTCGTCCGATGGCCAGTCAATCGTCTTTGGCCGCCTCCCCGACCGCATGGACAACGGCCAGCCCAAGGCAATCTACCAGTTGAATCTGGCGACTCATAAGGTGACCGAGATCCCCGGGTCCGCGGGTCTCTTCAGCCCGCGCCTCTCGCCCGATGGCCGCTACATCGCGGCGATGCCCCTGGACCAGAAAGCGCTGATGCTCTTCGATCGCATCGAGCTGCGCTGGACCACCCTTACCACCCACGGTGTTGGAGACCCAACCTGGTCCCACGACGGCCGCTCGCTCTATTTCCAGGATTTTCTTGAAACCGGCAAGCCTGTTTATCGCATCGCCGTTCCCTCGGGACAGCCAGAGCAGGTGGCAACCATCGGAAACCTTCAACCTATCGCCGCAACCGACTATCGTCTCATCGGCTTGGCGCCCGGCGACCTGCCCATGGTCAGCGCCCGAACATCCAACGTCAATTTGTATAGCGTCGACCTGAACGAAGAGTAACTCGCTCACCGGCTCTTATAACTTGTTACAAGCGACTCACCGGAACCCCCGCCCCTTCACCTGTCCCGACCCCTCCCGCAAAGTGACCAGTTGGTTGGCCGTGATCGCGTTCAGCCTCTCCACCAGCCCCAACGGCCAATGAACTTCAATATCCGCCATAGCCGCAGCCCCCAGACCAAAGTGCAGCCGAGGATCGTTCGATGATAGGAAGCTTGTTCCGCTCAGCACCTCCTGAACCTGCACCTTCCCGCCGTATCGCACCAGCACGCGCGCCCCTATCGCGCTACGGTTGCTCTTGGTCCCTTCCAGCCGAATCTTGATCCAGTGATTTCCGCTTGGCGTGTCATTGCGCAGCAGCGTAGGCGGCTCATTCACATTCATGATCAGCACGTCCATATCGCCGTCGTTATCAAAGTCGCCAAACGCTGCGCCGCGTCCGGTATGCGGAATGTTGATGTCCGGACCGGCCTCTGTAGTCAGCTCTTGAAACGTGCCGTCGCCCCGATTGCGAAACAGGATGCAAGGGCTGCGCGCCGGAAACCGTGCGCTGACGCGTGCAACCTCCGGATAAACAGATCCGGTGGAAAGCAGAATGTCTGGATAACCATCGTTGTCAAAGTCCACCAGTCCCGCGCCAAACACAACAAAGCGGGTCTCCTTGTTGAGCCCGGCCTCGATGGTAACATCCTCGAAATTGCCTTTCCCATCGCCCCGGTAAATCCCCGTTGCCTGGTTGTAGTAGTGGGTCTTTACCAGATCGGTATGGCCGTCCAGGTTGTAGTCGCCCGCGCAAACTCCCATGCCGCCCATCTTCCGGCCATCGCCGCTCAAAGCCAGGCCGCGAAACAAGGCTTCTTCGCGAAACGTCCCATCGTGATTGTTCATCAGCAGCAGGGAAGGCGTAGAATCGCAAGCCACAAAGATATCGGGCCAGCCATCTTCGTCGGCGTCAATGCCGATGGCCGTCAACCCGTACGATCCGCCGAACCCGGCCACGCCGGACTCTTTCGAAACATCGCTAAAGGTTCCATCGCCATTGTTGCGATAAAGATAATTCTGCGACTTGGGCAAGCCTTCCGGACCGCACATCACCGGCACACCCTCGTAATTGCAGTTGGGCACGGCCATCGAGGGCTTGGGAGCGGTGGCTAAATCAATTTCAAGATAGTTTGAAACAAACAAATCGAGCAGCCCATCGCGGTTATAGTCAATAAACGTGCATCCAGTGCTATATCGTGTCTTTGGATTAAGTAACCCGGCTTTGGCAGTTACATCGGTAAAGGTCCCATCGCCATTATTGCGATAAAGAATATTCTGCCCATAGTAAGTAAGAAACAAATCTTCAAACCCGTCGTTGTTAAAGTCGCCTACACAAACACCCTGCGCCCAGCCGTTGCCCGTCAAGCCGGCCTGCGCGGTCACGTCGGTAAATGTGCCGTTCCGATTGTTTCTGTAAAGCCGATTGCTCGCGCTGGCCGGCATGTTTTCAAGCCGCCTTCCACCGGGTATAAAAATGTCCATCCATCCGTCGTTGTCGTAGTCAAAGAAAGCGCAGCCGGTGCCCATCGATTCCACAATGTAAGTAAAGCTGTCCTGTTCGCCATAGATCATAGTCTCCGTCAGCCCCGCGGCGCGCGCCACATCCACAAGACGCGAGAACGGCGCAGCGGACTTTGCCCCCGGAATCATCGCCTGTAGCCTGCCGGAAAGCAGCGCCGGCGCCAGCGCGGTAGGCATGGTGCTAAGCAGGCGGCGGCGCGTCCACGATTTGAAACTGCTCTTGCTCATAACAGATAGCTCTTAGAATCTTGAGTCCTTCATGAGGGCGGGTGCCCCAGGTCTCGATCTTGAGACCTGGGATGGAACGAATCCCAACACACGAAAGAATGCGATCACCGATAAACTTGCCTTTTCTTCCTAACGCTGCCCGCTTGTTTCCGCCAGCTTCTTACTAAGTTCCCGCGCGCCAGCATTCGTTGGATCGAGCTTGAGAGCGCTGGCTACAGCCTCCTGTGCCTCCTGAATGCGCCCCTCCGCGGCAAGAGCTGCCGCCAGCGAGAGCCACGCCCGAGCGCTGTCTGGTGCGGCCTTCACCGTGATCCGGAACTGCTGTTCCGCAGCCGCGTTCTCGCCGGCGTGGAATTCCAAATAACCCAGTGCGTATTGCGCCTGCACAAACTTGGGATTCGCTTTGATTGCCTGCTCCAGCGCGGCTCGCTCACCCGCCGTATCTCCCAGATCGCTCAGAACAAGTGACCACCGATAAGCAAGTGCGGCGTCTTCAGGCTGAGCGGCGCAGGCCTCCCGATAGAGATTGGCCGCTTTCGTCTTTTCACCGTCCTTGATAGCCTCTTCTGCTTGAGTTGCTTTCATCACCGCCAGAGATTGATCCGCGTCGTCCTTCAGCTTCTGCTGGAACAACTCAAGTTGCTTCTGCGCTTCCTCCGTCTCTCCCAGCGTGCGAAGAACCTTGGCTAACTCAAACCTCGCCTGTGGTTCTCTTACACCTAACTCGATCGCCTTTTCCAATTGCACCTTGGCCCCTGCGGCATCGTTCAGTTGCACAAGCACCAGCCCAAGATTCATACGCGAGTTATAGTCATTCGGATTAAGAGTCACTGCCTCTTCGAGATGTTTTCGAGCTGCTGAGTTATCGCCCGCCTTGTGCTCCAGCAATCCGTTGAGATTCAGCAAATCGGCATCGTGCGGAGCCTTTGCCAGCAATCTTTGCCCCATCGGAGCCGCATCAAAGTAATCTCCACTGATCACCAGCGTCCGGAATTGGATGCGCTCCGCCTCAAAGTCGTTGGGCTTCCGCTGAACTAACTCATTAGCCAGTTTCTGCGCCGCATCGAAGTGCGATTGATGCACCTCCAGCGAAACCAGCGCTGCCGTCAAACCATCCGAATACGGATAGGACTTGAGCCCCTCCGTCAACACGCGCGCGGAGTCCGAGAACATCTCCGCTTTCCTGTAAGCCAGCGCCAAATCGAGAATCAGGCTCTCATCCCGAAGCGGCGGTTGAAGCCGCCGAATCACCGTGTCGTAATCCCCGGCAGCGATCAAAGCCCTGGCCAGCCCGTCGAGCGCCTTTGTCGATGCAGGCTCGATCGCAAGCCACAATTGATATGCCTGCACTGCGCAATCCGGTTTGGAATTTTCAGCGAACCAGTTGCCCATCGCCGCGTATGCTTCGCCGCTGGGATGATCGTGGATCCCTGCCTCCAATGCGGGCGGTCCAATGCACGTTTCGGCGAATGTGGACAGGGAAACAGCCAGACAAGCCGCAAGCATCAGCCCGCGCAAAGCACATTCCCTGGCTCCGCAAACACAGCAGACGAAACGTTTATGACCTGGTAAGCGCATGGATATCAGTCCCCGCGGATACCTGAGCGTAAGCGGTGCGTGCAAACAATTCGCACTCCCCCCAAAGGCCGGTGGTCCATCGCATGCCTATTCCGGCTCGCCGCTCCAGTCGCACGCAATCTCGCGGCGCTGCTCGGAGCTTTCTGCGGCCCACTCCAGCAATCGTGCTACACGCCATGCGTCTCGAGCCGCCACCGGAGCAGGCCCCTTACCCAGCACCGCATCGCGAACTCCAGCATAGTAAAGGCGATAGTCGCCTGGAATCGGCGCAATCGGCCGCGTCACCATTCCGCCGTCCACATCTACGTTCGACGTGCCCCAGTTCGCGGCGGGCTCGTGACCCCACCCTCCATCCCCGATGCGGGTCACCTTGTTAAGCGCGGCCTCCTGCGGGTCGATACCCAATTTCAAGTAATTGCCCTTCGAGCCGCGCAAATGAAAGCGAGGCCCAGGAGGCGACGACAGGCTGTTGGCGCCGAGAATCACCACGTATCCGCGATAGCGTAGCCGAATCGTGAACGCATCATTGGCGCGCGCCCAATCGCGCTCACAGAGAACATCGGCGGAGATCGCCTCCGGCTTTCCGAACAGCGTCAGCACCTGGTCCGCAATATGGGTTCCCAGGTCCAGCAGAACACCCCCGCCAACCGACGGGTCTTCCTTCCAAAGCCGGTCAGTCGGGGGATTGGGTCGCCACCTATCAAATCGTGACTCGAACGAAACCAGCCGGCCCAGCGAGCCTTCATGCAACAGTTTCTTGATGGTCTGGAAATCGCTGTCCCACCTGCGGTTAAAAAAAGGAATCAGATGAACATTCCGAGCCGCGGCAAGTTCGATCAACTGGGCGATTTCAGCCGAGGTGGTGGACATCGGCTTGTCCACGATGACGTTTTTGCCGGCGGCGAGAATCTGCCGCGCAATCTCAAAGTGGGTTCCGCTGGGGGTAGCGACAACAAACAATCCAAGCGACGAATCAGCCAGCATAGCTTCAAGCGAGCAGTAAGTTGTAATTCCGGGGTATCGCTCGACGGCGTTATTAGAACTGCGCTCGACCACCGCCGCCAGTTCCAGCCCCTCGACGGACGACAGCAGCGGCCCATGAAAGACTCGCCCCGCCATACCGAATCCCACCAAACCCACTCGAATCATGAGAAACCCTCCGACAGCGGCTTCAGCTAACCCTCAAGTTTATACCGCGTCTCCGCCAGCCGGTAAAGCCGCCGCCATACTAGTCGATTCATGGTAACCACCATCAGCGAAATGAAGATCGTTGCGAGCAGGATGATCGGGAAGCGCCCCGTGTCGGTGGCGGAGCTGATCTCCGAGCCCAGGCCGATGGTTTGCAGGGTGCTGTCTTTGAGGTGCGAGTATTCGGCGTAGACCGAGGCATTCCACGCTCCACCCGATGCCGTCACCATCCCGGTGATCAGGTAGGGAAAAATCCCCGGAAGAATAAGTTTCGTCCAGCGCTGCCAGCGCGTGAAGTGAAACAGCGACGACACCTCGCGCAAGTCCGACGGGATGGACATAGCTCCAGCGATGACGTTGAACAGGATGTACCACTGCGTGCCCAGCAGCATCAGCGCGATGGAGCCGATGCCGAGTCCGCCGCCGATCTTGACCAGGCCGATGAGAATGATAGGGAAGAATGCGGTGGCGGGGATGGAAGCCAGTACCTGGGCGGTGGGCTGGACAATGCGGGACAGACGCGGATTGAGGCCGATGGCGACGCCAACGGGCACTGTCCACACAGCGGAGATGAGCAGGGCCGCATTGACACGCAGGAAGGTGGCGGCAGCGCCTTCAAGCAGCAGCTTCAGGTCCGGCCAGTTAACCGTCTTGAGCATGATGACGGCCTGCAACGCTCCCCAACCGACAATCCCGATGGCAGCGACGGCCAGCGCATAAAGCGCGAAGGAGGGACGGTTGGATCTTTCCTCGTCGACAGGGTGGACCACTCGGCACTCCGGGGTGCGGGAAAGCCGGCGATAAATCGGCTCTTCAATGCTCGACCAGCAACGGCTGGGCAGCGAGCTGAGCAAGTTGGAACGCCGCAGAAGTGCGAGAATCGGCGAACTGACGCGATCCGCGGACTCGACCTGCTCGAATTTGAACTTGTCGCTCCAGGCAATCAACGGGCGCCAGACAAGCTGATCGGTGGCGACGACGATCAGGATCACGCTGCCGATGCCGAACATCAGCGCCTTGTAGTCGCCGGAGTTGGTGGCCACTTGCAGGTAGCTGCCAATCCCAGGCAGTTGGTAGGTGTAATTGGCGAAGGGGGAGATTTCGCAAGCGATAAGGGCGAACCACCCTCCGGCGACGGAGACGATGGAGTTCCACACAAGTCCGATTGTGGCGTAAGGCATCTCAAGCTGCCAGAACCGCTGCCACCCGGAGTAACGGTAGATGCGCGAGGCCTCAATCATTTCGCGGGGGATGGACTTGAGCGAGGAATAGAAACTGAAGGCCAGGTTCCACACTTGTCCCGTAAAAATCAGCAAAATAACTGCCATCTCGATTCCCAACTGGTGGCCGGGAACCAGCGCGACCATGAAGAGGACGACTGGAGGCAGGAAGCTGAGGACCGGGATCGATTGCAGGATGTCGAGTACGGCGACCATCCAGGGTTCGATTCGTGGATTGTAGGCGGCGATATAGCCATAGGCAATGGCGAAGATGAGGCTGAGCAGGTAGGCGATTCCGATGCGGACAATGGAGTAGAAGGCGTAGACGGGCAGAGCGCCGATGGAGTGAGAGATTTCAACGATTGGCGCGGGCTTGCTGAGCCAATACCTGCCGGTGCTGACGACGGCGAAGAAGATTGCGAGGCCACAGGCGGCAACGCTCAGGTCAATTAGGAATGGCCAGGTGCGGGTGGTGACGGCCGTTCTCGCGAGGGGGTGCTGAAGATTCACTCGCTATCCTCACTGTCGTCAATCTCTTCTTCGGGCACGTCAGGCAATACAAAGCGGCGGCGTCCCGCGTCAAAGTCGAACAGTTCGGCGTAACGTCCCCAGGCGACCGCTGTTTCCATCTGGCGGAGGCATTCCTCTTCACTGAATTGCTCGTCGAGCATGTCCAGGAAGAAGTCTTCCGGAACGGTGTGGTCGCTCTTCGACTCGAGTGCGCGCCTGATCTGACGCAGCAGCAGCACGTGCCCCACGGCGGCGTCTCGGAACAGTTCTTTCTGGCGCAGGATCTCGGAGTTGGCGAACTCCGCGCCGCTCGGCGTAATCGCCGCGTCGCCTTCCTCAATCTTCAGGAAGCCGAGAAGTTGGGCCGCATCCACGATCGGCAGAAGGTCGTCGATCTCGAAGGCCAGGTCGTTGGCCAGGCGGTAAATGTCGTCGCGCCCGCCCTTGTCCAGCAGCAACTCCAGCAAGCCAGCCATGCCGCCGGGACGCGCGTGGGGCAGCATCTGGTAGTGCATCTGGCGCTGATCGCGTACTTTGGGTTCGGGATGTTGATGACCGGGCACGTCGGTGGGAGCCGTATCGGGCTTGGTAAGCACCTTGTAGATGTAGTCCACCAAGTTGGTGAATGGCTCGGATTTGCGATCGCGAGGCTGCGCCAACTGCACCTTGAAGTCGGTGCGGATGTGCCCAGGGTTGCGTCCCAGAACAATAATGCGATCAGCCAGCAGCACTGCCTCTTCAATGTTGTGGGTCACGATAAAAACGGCCTTGGTCGGCATGGTCTTGTTGGCCCATAGCTCAAGAAGTTCGCTGCGCAAGTTTTCCGCCGTCAAAACGTCCAGCGCGCTGAAAGGCTCATCCATGAACAGCACTTCGGGTTCCACCACAAGGGCGCGGGCAAACCCTACCCGCTGCTTCATTCCCCCTGACAGTTCCTTGGGATATGCGCCTTCAAACCCGTCGAGTCCAACCGTGTCCAGCATCTTCATGCTGCGCTCGCGTCGCTCCTCCGGGCTCACGCCGCGTGCCTGTAGCGGTGCTTCCACATTTTCAAGAACCGTAAGCCACGGAAATAGCGCGAAACTCTGGAAGACGATCGAGACGTTGATCTCGGACTCCGCAATCGGCTTCTCGTGCCAGTAGACCTGTCCGGCCGAAGGGGTGGAAAGTCCCGTCAACATACGCAACATGGTTGACTTGCCGGAACCGGACGGACCGAGCAATGCCAGAATCTCTCCTGGCACAATCGACAGGTCGGTGGACGAAATAACCTGGATACGGTTTTCGCTGGGCTGTGCATAATACTTTTCAATGTGCTCGGCGCGTATGATCGCTTCGACAGTTGGAACTGGGGCCGGAGCTTGGCCCGGTGTGGGGATGACCGCTTCCTGCATGCGAGATTCTCCGGTTGGGGTCCGCTTGGGGAGAGCTGCGGCCGGTTATTGTTTCAAGTGTAGGATTCGCTGATTGCGGCCAGATGAATTCGTGCTGGCTGCAACCTGCGGGGGTCATCGGAAAGCGAACGGCAATCATCTCGCCACACCTGGGTTCGCCCCTTGAACGCAGGTGCGGAAGTGTCCGAACCGAGCGTATCATTTCAGCAATGCGGAGCGCCAGAAGGCCGCGGCGGTCATTTGAGTCTTTGTTAAGAGCCGCCAAGTCTCGTACACTATGCTTGCGGACGAAGTGCAAGCGTGGTCCAGCAAAGATACTTCCCTGAGAGTATGCCAGAAAAAAACGCCAAACCCAAAGTACTGGTTGCCGACGACGAACGCGTGATCGCCGACACGCTGGCCATGATCCTCAACCAAAGCGGATTCCAAGCCCGCGCCGCTTATTCCGGCGAAGGGGCACTTGAGCTAGCATCCACTTTTGAGCCCGACATGCTCATTTCCGACGTCATCATGGACGATCTGAATGGAATCGACGCGGCAATCCGGATCAGGGAGCTACTGCCGCGGATCAAGATTCTGCTCTTTTCCGGGCAGGCCGCAACCGCCGATTTGCTCGAGAAGGCGCGCGCCCAGGGCTATGAATTTGAGATCCTGGCCAAACCGGTTCACCCCCAGGACCTGTTGAACAAACTGCGCGGGTAACCGCACACCCGTCCCCGGGGTGCCAGATTCATCTCTAGTGCTCCGTGCCCCATCCATTCGCTTAACTGGGGTCCCCGGCGTCAGCTCTTTGTCGCAGGGGTGGTCAGGCGAATGGGTGGGAAAGCACAAACCTCAACGAACGAAATCAAGCAGCGAGAGACCTACAGTTCGTGGCGCCCTTCCATGGCCCGCGCCATCGTCACCTCATCGGCATATTCAATGTCGCTTCCGGCAGGTACGCCCGTTGCAATCCGCGTAATCTTCACCGAGGGCTTGCGCAACGCCGTTGCCAGCCAATTCGCCGTAGCCTCGCCTTCCAGGGTGGGGCTGGTTGCCAGAATCACCTCATCCACCTCGCCACGCTCCACGCGCGCTATCAGAGTTCGTGTCCGCAACTGGTCAGGACCCACTCCGTGTAATGGCGATAGCGTCCCATGCAAGACGTGGTAGACCCCTTGGTAGCCGCCTTGCGATCCTCTGGCGCGCTCTACGGCGGCAATGCTGGTGGGCTCCTCAACCACACAGACAAGGCGCTGGTTGCGGGTTGGACTGGCGCAGTATGCGCAGGGATCCACGTCGGTAACGTTGTTGCAGATGGAGCAAAGGCGCAGGCTGGCCTTGAGTCCGCGCACCGCATCGGCCAGAGCCTCCGCATCGTCGTCTGTCGAGCGCAGAATGTGAAACGCGAAACGCTGGGCGCTTTTCGAGCCAACACCCGGCAACTTCTTCAACTCTTCAATCAGCCGGGCCATGGGCTCGGCATAGCGTGACACGATTCCCGCCTCCTAAATCGTCCGATAGACGATTCCGGTAAAGATATCTCCATTCATAAACCCTTTGCCCCAAACACCATCAAAGTCCGCCGTGGGCTTCTTCGCCACCGCTTCCTGCTCGCTGGCTCCAGCGGCTTTCAGAGCTGCTACCTTATCCCGGACGCTTGCCAGCATGTCGCGGCACTTTTGCAGATCCGGCTTCGCTCCCAGCGGCCCGTGGCCCGGGATGATCTTGGTGCCATTATCCGCGACAGCCAGCGCTTTGTCCGAAGCGGAAATCATCCCGCCAATCTTCCCGCCCGTGGCTTCGTCAATAAAGGGGTACACGCCGTTGAACCAGATATCGCCAACGTGCAAAACATTCGCACTGTGGAAGTGAATATAGATGTCTGTATCGGTATGCGCCGGGTCGAAATGCACCAGATCGAGCGAGTCGCCATTGTGCCAGGCGTGCATGGCGTCATCGAACGTGATCGAAGGCAGAGCCGCGGCAGGAGAAGCAGGCATCACCAGGTGAAAAAATGTAATAGCCTGCGGAGTGGACATCCGTTCACGGGTCTTGCGGTGAGCAATAAGCTGGAAGCCGGCAGCGTGCAAGGCCTCGTTGCCATCTGTGTGGTCGTAATGCCAATGGGTGTTGATCACTGCATCGGGAGCGTCGTGGCTCACTTGAGCGATAGCCTCACGAATCTTCGGCACCGCTGTTACAAAGCTCGAATCGACCAGAATGTTGCCCTCCGGTCCAGTCTGCAGGGCCATGTTCCCGCCCACGTTATTCATCAGCAGGTACACATTGTCGTAGAGTTTGGTCGTCGTCATCGGCGCATTCCGCGCCGCGGCGCGTCCCTGCACAACCCGGTCCGGCAGCGCCGTAACCTGGCCATGCATCCACCGCGGCATCATGGCTGCTGCCCCAGCCGCCACGCCCAGATGCAGAAAACCCCTGCGATTCAAGCCATCAACCATCGCCTCGTACCCTCCACACGATTGTGACTTTTTGATTCATTTGATAAATGTGGGTGCCCCTGGTCCCTCGCTTTTGGGGACCAGGGAGAACGATCGTCAATCCGCCGCCATCCAACTTACCCAAGCCCAGGCAGATTCAGCCCGCCAAGCATCCCCTGCACACTTGCCTGAATCGCCTCATCCGCCCTCCGTCCAGCCTCGTTAACAGCCCCCACAACCAGGTCTTCCAGCATCTCCACGTCGGCCTGGCTGCCGCCAAGGCTCACCACAGCCGCGGGATCGATGCGCAGCTTCAACAGTTGCTTCTTCCCGTTCATGGTCACGGTTACCGCGCCCCCGCCGCTGGTTCCCTCCACAATTGTTTGGCTTAGCTTGCGCTGGACTTCCTCTTGCATCTGGTTGGCCTGCGAAAGCATCTCCTTGATTTTCAGTGGGTTGAACATGTTGTTTTTCCTCGTTCAAGCAAAGTTTACGGTTTGCGCAGATCCACGACGCTGCGCACTTCGGCCTTGAAAATATCTCGTGCCCGCTGCACCAACGGATTGGCAAGTGCGGCTTCCTGAATGCTTCCGGCCTGAGGTACAGCAACAGCAGCCACCGTGGTATGCGTTCCCGCTGCCCCATCGCCTGTAACCACCATGAACCGGGTAGGCGCGCCCAGTCGCTGCAACTCTTGCCGGATAATCTTCTCCGCCGCTGCATTTACCGTCAACGCAAGCATCTTCTTGCCAATCCCGGGTATTTCAATGCGCAGGCTCGATCCGTCAAGCGTCCATGCTGCCGAGCCCAGCAACTGAGCTGCCGAATTGTGACCGCCTTCGACCATCGCCGATCCAATTGCGTGGCGCAGAGATTCCAGGCTGGGAGCGCCGCTTAGTATGGAAGGGGCCTCCGAAGCTCTCGCCGAAGCGGCTTCCTCCACCGCGCCCTTTCCAGATCCGGTGCCAACGGTTCCGCCAGCAGCGAAAGGCGATCCTCCCATTACCGGGCTGTCGCTCGCCGTAACCGCGATTTCCGGCGCCGGCGAAGCCGCGGGCCGCACAAGTTCCGCCACCAATCCGGCAGCAGCGCTCTGGTTCACCGCCGGCCCTGAACTCCAGCCGCCGCTGCCAGCCCCAAACGGAGAAACAGCAGCAGCCATTGTCCCCAATCCAGAAGCAGCCGCCGCGCGCGCCGAACCCGGAGCCTGACTAGAAGTCGAACCGGGCACAGAACGAACTCCCGAAGCCCCGCCGGCTATTCGAAATCCGCCCCCGCCAGCAACGCCGCTCAGCAGTTCTTCCAGCGGCAGCAGCCGTTGCGCATGGATCAGCTTCAGCAGCCCCAACTCCAAATGAAAGCGCTGCTCCTGCCGGTAGTTCAGGTCGTCGAAGGTGCGCAGAACAATCTGCAAATTCCGCGTCAGCTCCTCTTCGGTAAACAGCAGCGCTGTGCGCGCAGCGCGAGCTCGCTCGTCGCCCGATATTTGCAACAACTCAGTTTGTTCGCCGCCCAGCTTGCTCATCAGCGCGTTCCGCAGGTAGCGAACCATCTGCCGTGCCAGCGACGAAGGACTGTGCCCAGCGTTGACGAGCAGATTCAGTTGTTCCATCAATTCCGCGCTCTGCCCCGCGGCAACGGCCTCCAGCAGCCGCTCGAACACAGCATTGGGTACCGATCCCATCAGCTCGCGAATCTGCGCCGCGCTAAGCACCGGCCGCCCCGCCGCAACCGGCGCGGAAGCAATGGCTTGGTCCATAATCGACAGCGCGTCGCGCATCGACCCATCGCCGGCTTCGGCCAGCAGCGCCAGCGCGTCGTCCTCGGCCCCCACCTCCTCCTTATCCGCAATCATCTTTAACTGCGCCAGAATGTCGTCGAACTTCACCGCATGAAAGCTGAAGTGCTGGCACCGCGAGCGAATCGTCTGCGGAATGTCCTCCGGCTGTGTCGTCGCCATCATGAAGATCACGTGTGCCGGAGGCTCTTCGAGCGTCTTCAGCAGGGCATTGAAAGCCGCATCGGTGATCTGGTGCGCCTCATCCAGGATGTAAATCTTGTATCGGTCGCGCGATGGAGCGTACCGTGCGGCATCCCGCAGTTCGCGAATCTCATCAATCCCTCGGTTGGTGGCCGCGTCAATCTCAATCACATCCACCGCGTTGCCCTGGCGAATCTCCGTGCAGGAGTCGCACACGCCGCAAGGTTCCGGCGAAGGCCTGTCTGCACTCCCAATCTCAGTCCGGCAATTCAGCGCCTGCGCCACAATCCGCGCGATGGTGGTTTTGCCGATACCGCGATGCCCCGAGAAAATGTACCCATGCGCAATTCGGTTCTGGGCAAGCGCATTCATCAGCGTACGCGTAACGTGATCCTGGCCGGCCACGTCGGCAAAGCGCTGCGGACGATATTTCCTGGCCAGAACCTGATAACCCATTGCGAGACCCGCTCCTCGGCGGCCTGCCCAATTTCAGCAGAGCCTGGAAGCGATTGTATCGTTCCGGGCTAGGCATCGACGGGGTGGAAAACCGCGAGCTTGACGATCAGCCGGGTGCCCCAGGTCTCGATTCTGAGACCTGGGAGACCTCAACCCTCGACCATCCACCTTAACCGGGGTTAGCTTTCATCCGTCTCAGACCGAAGTCGACAAAGCCGCCAACCGTCGCTCCAGAAACCGGCTAACCGCCGCGTCGCGCTCCAGCCCAATCGCAATCTCATACGCCTTACGAGCCTCCGCGATCGCTCCACTCCGGCTCAGCAGTTCGGCCCGCGCCGCCCAATACGGCTGGTATTCGGCCAGCCGAACATCCCCACCAGCTTCCGGCATCGCATCCAGCCCGGCTTGCGCCCCAAACACCTCCGCAATCGCCAAAGCGCGATTGATGGCCACCACTGGCGAGCCGGCCAGCGCAAACAGCCCATCGTAAAGCTCCACCACATCGACCCAATTCGCGCGCCCCGTCCGGCGCCGATCCAGATGCGCCGACTGCACCGCCGCCTCCAACTGAAATCGTCCAATCGAGCGCAGCGCGCCGGCACGCCGCAACAGTGCCTCAGCCTCACCAATCTGCTGCCCATCCCACAATGCCGTATCCTGCTCCGCTAGCGGCACAAACTCCCCGTCCGCGCTTCGCCTGGCGCGCCGCCGCGCATCCGCATACAGCAGAAGTGCAAGCAGCCCAAGCGCCTCGGCCTGCTTCGGCAACAATCCGGCCACCAGCCTGGCCAGAAAAATCGCCTCCTGCGTAAGATCGCGCCGCGCCGCATCCACGCCGCCCGGGTCGGTCCAGCCTTCGGTGAACGCCGCATAAATCGCGTCGAGTATGGCGTCAAGCCGAGCCGGAAGCTCCGTCCGTTCCGGAACCCGAAACGGAATAGCGCTCTGGCGAATCTTGAACTTCGCGCGGACCAGCCTTTTCCCCATCGCTGCCGGAGACATCAGGAACGCGGAGGCGATTCTAGCCGCATCCAGCCCCAGCACCGCCTGCAAAATCAGCGGCGCGCGAATTCCCGCATCAATGGCCGGGTGCGCGCACGCAAACATCATCGCCAGCCGTTCGTCAGGAATTTCAGCCTCCAGCGGAGCCGATTGCAGAATCTCGGCGGCGGATTCGAGTTCGTCCGAGGCAAGCTCGTAGCGGCGTTGTCCGCGCATCGTGTCGATGCTCTTGCGCCGCGCCACAGTCAGCAGCCACGCTTCAGGATTCTCTGGGCACCCCTTCACCGGCCAATCTTTCAGCGCAGCGGCAAACGCTTCAGACAAAGCATCTTCAGCTGCCGCGACATCTCTGGTGCGCACAGCAAGAAAGGCGACGAGCTTGCCATAGCTTTCCCGCGCAACCGCGTTCGCCATCCGCTGCGCTTGCTCGCCGCCTTCGCTTGGGTTTATCGGTTCAGGCACGATGGCCTGCCGCTAGGACATGGCCCAAATCGGCCGCACTTCGATAATGCCGTGACTGGCGCCGGGGCACCGGGCCGCCCAGGACAGAGCCGCATCCAGATCGGGGACATCGATCAGGAAATATCCGCCAAGCTGCTCCTTCGAGTCCGCAAAGGGCCCGTCGAGCACCTGCGTCTTGCCGTCCACAACTCGTACCGTGGTGGCAGTGGCTACGGGCTGAAGCCGGTTCGAGCCCTTCATGGCGTCTGCTTCAATCAATGCCTGGCTATAGGCCATGTAAGCCGCCATTCCCTGTTGTTGTTGCTCTGGCGTCATGCTGGAAAAGCCAGCTTCATCGGCGTGCAGCAGCAGTAGGTATTGCATTTTTGAACCTCCGTAGTGTGGGTGATGTGCGGCCAACAAGGTCCGCCACTACAATGACGCCCGGTTACCCGCCATTTGGACACCCTGTTCGCAGAAAATCAGAAAATAATTTTCTCTTCAACCGGCATCCAGGTTGAAGCTGATGTCATTCAGCCAATCCGCGATCAGGTCCTCGTCGCCAGGGTCAAGCACATACGCATCGTTCACCAGCAGAATCGTGGCCCAGTACACCAGATCCCGTTCGGAGATTAGTCCCAGCCGCTTCCGTTCCAGGGCGTTTGAAATATGCGTTCGCGCAATCACAATCCCCGGTTCCGGCATGCGAAAATGACCGGCTGCGGTCCGCCGCCAGTTTAAGCCGTTCTCGGTTTGCATCCTCGGTTCGAACTCGATCTCAAACACGCCGGCCAGCGAGCCAAGCAACTCTGGAACCCCCGCTTCAAACGAAGCAAACCGCCGCAACACGTCAAGTTGCTCCTCGGTCAGGCGCGGAAGTTTGGCTTCTTGCGTCATGCTGCCTCGGGCCGGGGCGCCTTCTTCGCGCCCGTCTTCCTCTTGCCGCGCTTTTTTCTCGCGGCCTTCCTGGCTTTCAAAGCGGCTTTCTTTGCTGCCGCCTTGCGCTTGCGAATCTCGTCCTTCGAGTACATGCTGCCGCGGCATTTTGGCGCGCCGCAGTTGCAGATGGCCTCGTCGTCGCCGCCGTCGTAGAGGCAGTAGTCGAAGGTCAATTCGTCGCCCGCGGCAATCTTCCTGATTGCAGTGATCCAAATCCTTTCATCCACTTCGCTGGTCTCGCAGTTGGCGTCGCAGCTATGGTTGATAAACATCGCCGCGCAGTGGCCATCGATCACGATCTCGCCGGCCCCGAGTCCAAACAGGTAGGTGACGATCGAGTCCTCGTAGAGCGTATCGGCCTCCTCCTTACTGATCCGGCGGCCTGTGTACTCCGCGAGTCGCTCGCCCTTGCGCAGAGCGGTGGTGGTGTAGCAGCCGGCAGCGTGGATGGCGGAGGAGCGGATGATTAGTCCCATGCGAATATGCGATGCTTTCTTTGGTACGGATTCTGGCGTCCCCAGGGAGCGCCGTATGGACCGCATCGTACCATTAAAGGGGCCACCAAAGTATTGCCAATCACGCGAAGGGAAGAGAACGTGAAGTCCAGTTTTGCCATTGCGCTGCTTTTGGCGTGCTGCCTGGCAGCCGTCCCACGGTTGCATGCCCAGACCCCTGCGAATGGAACCGGATCGGGCCAGACCAATCCCTCCGCAAATAGCCAAAGCCCCGCCAACACCAAGCCTCAAACCCCGCCCAGGCCCGATATCGATTCCTTTCCCACGGATACCAGCTCGGTTCCATTATTGCCCTCAAATTCCACCCCAGCCTCGCCTGATCGGACCTTCGGCGGACAGGGCGACGAATCGAGCTTGCCTCGCATCCCGCTTCCATCCGTTGACACCGACCCCGCCCGCAGCCCCGACGATCCAGCCGGAACCTCTGACAGTGGAGAGGACTCGAGTTCCAGCTCCAGCCTCGTCGGCCTGGACCGGCTGCCCAAACCCGATGACGAGGAACCCGGCAAAAAGAGAAGGCTTACCGTCGATGGGCCGGTCCATCCTGAAACCGCGAAAGAGGACTTAAACGTAGGAAGCTACTATCTCGAAATCAAGAACTGGAAAGCAGCCATGTCGCGCTTTCAATCGGCCATGGTGCTCGACCCGGAGAATCCTGAAGTCTACTGGGGACTGGCTGAGACCGAGCGGCATCTGGGCAACTTCGCTGAAGCTCGCACCCATTATCGGCAGGTCCTGGACTACGATCCCGACGGGCCGCATGGCAAGCAGGCGCGCAAGGCATTGAAAGATCCGGAGATTGCAAATGCTCAGAAACCCTCTTCCATACCGCCCCCCGTCGCGACTCCACAATAAATCCCCCCCGCCCCTCGCTCTCGATTACTGTGGATTAAAAATTTGGCACAAATCCCTTCAATTAATCCTTCTCGAATCAGTTTCAATGCCCTATGCTTGAGCCAAGCCCCTCTTTTCATTGGAAGGACAGCGAACTCTCCGCGAACGATCTATGGATTCAGTTCTTGCAAATGCACTTCAGCCCATTGCGGACGAACTTAAGACCGTAAGCCAGGCACAAGCACAGGTCTCACCCCGCCCCACCATGGACGATTGGTGCGGTCAGGAGGTCGTGGAGCACTTGATTCTGACTTTCGGTCAGTCCAGGGAAGAGCTGGAAAGCCGGTTGAAGAGTAAGACGCCGCCCACCAACCGGAGTACCCTCTACCAGCTTCCGCTCAAGATCCAGCTTCTCTGGTTCGGCTCTATGACTCCCGGAACCATAGCTCCGCCCAGTCTGATTCCCGGCAAATTTGTCCCCCAGAACGGACCGGCGCTCACAGGCCGCCTGCTTGCCGAGGCGGAAAAGTTGAGCAACACCCTGGCCCAATCTGAGGCCGTCTTCGGCAAGCGTCCCAGCGGCGATCATCCCCTCTACGGCCCGTTGCCGGCCACCGGTTGGCGCCGCTACCATGTCCTCCATTGCCGCCAGCACGCAGCGCAGTTGAAAGCGGCCATAGACTTTGTCCGCAGTCATTCCGCTAAGGAATAGGGAATCAACCGGCCTTCTCCGACGGGCTGAGCAATAAGCTCCGCGGTTGCATTTCTGAACGCCCGTATCTTACGGCGCGTTCCTATAGGTTCCTTTTCAAATCCCCGTCATTTTCCACCGGCAAGATTATGACAGGTGGCTGGACCCTGCTGAATCGTCGCAGTTGCCAGTCGGCCTGCTCAGGCCATTTCCGGCGGACAAGATGCAAGTGGATTTATCCTAAGATCGAAGACCCGCCAAAACAACCTTGGTTCTTGGGTGGAGCAAAACATGGAAATCAAAGGTGCAACCCTTTTGTTTACATTGGCCGGCCTGATGATCACGTTCGCGGGGTTCTCGGCGCTCTTGTTCGTCGTCCGGCAGGCCGCTGGAGCGAGGTTGTCACTGCTTGACAGATACCTTGCGAAAACGGTCATGACCTACATTTTCGTATTGACGGCCGCAGCGCTGCTGCCGGCTATACTTGCGCTTTACGACATTCCGGAAAAGTGGATTTGGCGAGGCGCCGGTGTGCTTTTCGCACTGCCGATGCTGTCTCTTCAAGTCACCTATCCTCACCGGCGACGCAAGGTGGCCGGTCAATGGCCACCGCCCGCAATATTCGCGGTCTTCGTTGTCCTCGGTTCCGCTGTTACCCTGGCGATGCTTGGCTACGTCTTAGCAGGCCTCCGATACAGCGCCGCAGCCTACATCACCGCGTTGACGATCGACTTCTTTACCGTCATTTTCGGCTTCCTGGTCGCACTCGATGTCATTATGCAACAGCCAACGGAAGTCTAGGAGTGGCCGGCGCCGGAGTAGCTCCAAGTCCTGAGGGAGAACTCATAAAAGCCCGCCTGGACCGCTTCGGCGAACTGGCTCAGCCGGGTGCCCATCCATCGAGCGCCCGCGTGGATGCCCACTGGCCACGGCGACAGGTCTTCGTCGCAGAGGCGGTCAATGGGTGGGAGACGACAAAACTTTCCATCCCGATCAATCAGAATCCAGCCCACCGCATATAAGCAGCGATAATCGGCTGCCCCCACAAGCTGCTAACGATCCCGCCAATACAAAGAAAAGTCCCCAGCGGCAGCTTCTTCAGCGCCCAGTTA
>Ga0302320_10000415_pt1 | contig 100519 bp, 84 predicted proteins | sample Bog_T0_3_FD_202130 | JGI IMG/M metagenome (GOLD analysis project Ga0302320, IMG submission 202130) | Peat permafrost microbial communities from Stordalen Mire near Abisko, Sweden - Bog_T0_3 | ecosystem: Environmental > Terrestrial > Soil > Wetlands > Peat | place: Sweden: Abisko, Stordalen... | reverse complement strand
TACTTTACATCCCAAACCGAGTGTGAATTCTCCCTGTACTCGACCATCTAACCATTATCCAGCACAGATGCTGGAAGCTCTCCGCCTGAAAGGCGGAGGGCTTAGACCCGGTGGCAGAAGCTAAACAGGCTGCGGAAAAAGGCTGTATTTCGCCAAGAATCCCGAAATGCGTCCCTCGGTGGCTAAAGCCACCGCTGATTTGATTGACTTTATCGGCACGGCTAAAGCCGTGCCCCTTCAAAACTGAGGGCAGAATCGAGTTTTTCCGAAGCATGTAAAGCCCCGCCGATTTTGGCTGCATATGTACGGGCTAAAGCCCGTACCCTTCCAACCTTTTCGCTTTTTTCAAAGAATGATCCAGATGCGATTGCCCTGCGAACCGATGGCAATGCAGTTCCTCCGCAGGGAGGTGCGTGATAACCTCAAACTGCCTATGTTTGAATGGCTGCGAACCGGATTGCGGTATAGAACCTTGCTTTGACGGAAAAAGAAGAGAATTGATAACCTGAAGTCCAGAGCCTTTGTTACATGCACGCAGCCATACTTCAGTAAGATCACAGTGAAGTTAGGCAAGGAGGAGAAAGGTTTTGTCGAAAATAGAGCTAAAGCTTGCTGTAATGTCGTTTAGCATTTTCATTCTTCTTGCAAACTGCATGGATTGTGTTGCTCTGGACAATGCGACATTGGGCAAATATCGGTCCCGTTTTGTGAATGAGAGGGTATTCGTAAACAAGAATTTTACCCAGGATGCTCACCAACTCATTGGCTGGCACTTTGCTAAATACAAGAAGGGCCGGTTTGAAGTTAATCCTGAGTTTGATGTTCCGCCCGTTTTTGCTGGACGCGCAGGCATGATTGTGGCCATTCAGGCGCAGGCATCTCTGGATGGAGGGCCGGTAGATCAGTCTGATAACGCTTCTGTGGACTCCGCGGATGCACTCGTGCATCTGGACTCCGGCGAGTATCTCGCCACCACGCTTTCCGCGACCGACCTTATCAGTGCGCCCGGTGACCACGCCGGCGACACATTGTGTCTCGCCAGCGTGCGTGAAGAGCATCACAAAACAGCTTTGACTCTGGGCGATATGCTCCACGGGAAATCTCTCTACCTGTCGAACCTGACTAGAATTTACAATATGGGATTGATGACGTCGAATATAGAAGAACTCAAAGCGGGTGTGGGTTCCAATGAGGCACAGATTGTGAATTTTCCGCTACTCACTCCTTTGCCGGTACTCGAAACCAGATATTCGGTGGAACAAGACTTCACTTCGGTCGTGCTGCAACTGCCGGATGGGCGCAAGGCGCAATATATAGTCGGATGCGTCGATGAAATAGCGGTTTCGAACCTGGCGTGTGCTTCCATAACCATGCCCGATTTCCTGACAACTGATGAAATCGTGGCCATTCGAAAAGGGACCATTTTTATCGGTATGTCCGAACCCGCCTTATACATGACCATGGGTTTCCCGCAAAAGACAAAGAATAGTACCGTTGGCGATTCACAGCTCGTTTACGCCAAAAAACTTGTCTACGTTGACTCGGTCAAACACGTGTCGAGGATTGAAGACAACTAGGTCTCTGACCGGATAATTCCGTTCCATTGGCTCGTGCCTTCCCAGGTCTCAAAATCGAGACCTGGGGCACCCCTCGTTGGTACAACTTCAAGCGGTCAGAGACCTGGGGTAGACCCAACATTGAAACTGGTGAGTCTCCCCTAAAATTCTGCAGCGGGAACGTGTTCAAAGGCCGTCTCCGCAAGCGCGCAAGCCAAAAAAAGTGCGGTCTGACCCTTTGCAACGCCACTCCGTGGACAAAGCAAAGAACAGACCGCGCGCAGAATTTGGGTCAGGATGCGATGGGCTGCTCCTGATATGCCGAAGGCGCCTAGCTAGGCTGCCTTGGCGTAAAGTGACAGGTTCCCCCCGCCAGAATCGGGTTCCAGATCGACGGGTCGGCGGGTTGCTCGCTCGATCCGAGAAATAGAACACCATCGGGGGCCAAAAGCTTGTGAATGCCGGCCAAAAGGGCCTTGCGCGACTCCTGTGAAAAATAGAGCATGACGTTGCGCAGGAAGATCACGTCGAAGCGGTCATCGGTACGGCTGAAAGGCAGCGGCGAATGGCAGATATTCGCATTGCGGAAATTCGTCATCTTTCGGATCTCCGGCTTGATGGTCCAGTCTTCCCCGATGTGGTCGAAGTAGCGAACCACGAAACGCGCCGGCAAACCGCGGTTGATCTCGATGCGGTGATAGACGCCGGACTGGGCCTTCTGCACCACTTCCGTGCAAATGTCCGTGCCTTCGATCTTGATGTTCCAGCCAGCCAGCAAGGGAAAGTGCTCGGTGATCAACATGCCCATGCTGTATGCCTCTTGCCCGGTAGAGCAGGCCGCGCTCCAGATGCGCAGGCTGCGCTGATTGCGACGCGCTTCAATGAGCTTGGGCAACAACTCGGTGCGCAGCAGTTCGAAGGGTCGGCCATCGCGAAAGAAGCTGGTTTCGTTGATGGTCATCGCCTCGGCAACGGCCCGCTCCAGAGTGGGATTCTTTCTCGACTTGAGAAGCTGCACCAGCTCTTCGACGTGCGTCATGTCTTGATTGCGCAGGATCTTGGTGAGGCGTGTTTCGAAGAGATAATCCCGCGAGGGATCCAGTACATTTTGCGAAAGGCCAAAAACGAGTTGCCGCAGATAGCCATAGTCGACGCTGGGGGTTGTAAGTTGCATGACTAGACCGTCGATTCCCGAAGCTCACGAGCTTCGTTGTACGTCCGGCTGCTGATCCGGAGGATTTCGGGGACGATGGCATTGAGCGGGAGCACTCGATGGGCCAGACCTGCATTGGTCACGGAGCCTGGCATTCCCCACACCGCGCTGCTCGCTTGATCCTGGGCCAGTACGGTTCCGCCATGTTCGCGAACCACTTTGCTGCCCAACATTCCGTCCGACCCCATTCCCGTGAGCACTACGGCGAGGACACCCGATCCCCAGGCCGCGGCGGCAGAGCGAAAGAGGACATCCACGGCGGGGCGGCAATGGTTTTCCAGCGCTCCCTGTTGCAGATGCAGTGTGTGCGGCGTGCCGAGGCGCGCCGCACACACAACTTCCATGTGCCAGTTTCCCTTGGCGATATAGATCGTGCCTGGGCGAACGGCATCGCCCTCGACGGCTTCGCGGACTGCCAGGTTGCAACGACCGTTCAGGCGTTCGGCAAAGAGCTTGGTAAAGAGTTCCGGCATGTGCTGCACAATCATGATCGGCAAGGGAAAGCTTGCCGGCAAGAGAGGCAGGATGATGTCTAGTGCGGCCGGTCCGCCGGTGGAGACGCCGATGACCAGCACGGTTGGGCTTGCCGTGATCGGCTGCGACCGCTGCGGCTGGGCCAAGCCGGGCAGGCTCTGCCCGAACGTCCGAGGAGCGCCCGGTACGAACGGCAAACCGGGAGCAGGAGCTAGGGGATGAGAAGGTGAAGTCGCGGGTCCGGAGAATATCCCGGCCCCACTCGAATTAACTGGCCCGGAGGTAAAAACTGAAGTTGGCACCATGTGCTGTTGACTGGTTAGAGCATGGATCTTGGGGATCAGGTCCTGCGCCAGAGTTTGAATCGCCGCTTCCCGCCCGGCCTGTCCGGAGGGTTTGGCAACATAGTCCGCTGCGCCGTTGGCGAGCGCCTCGATGGTGACCTTGGCGCCCCGTTGGGTGAGCGAACTGCACATGATGACCGGCATCTTGTGTCCTTTCGTCCGCATCATCCGCAATGTCACCAAGCCGTCCATCACAGGCATCTCCACATCCAACAAGACCAGATCAGGGCGCAGCGTCTGGATCGAACTTAACGCCGATGCACCATCCCCTGCAGTACCGACCACTTCAAGGCCGGCATCCGAACAGACAACACTCCGAACCAGACTGCGCATCACAGCCGAGTCGTCCACAATAAGAACTCGGGTTCGACGACCAGCCGCCATGCCTCAGACCTCCACCAGACCAAGCATGGCCAGTTTTTCGGTGAGCGCCTCGTCGTCAAAAGGCTTCATCAGGTATTCGTCAGCGCCAGCGTCCAGGGCGCGGAGAATGAAGTCATTCTCTGCTTCCGTGGTCACCATCATGACTTTCAACGGATAGCCTTCCAACCGCAAGGCCTTGAGCATATCCAGTCCATTCATGACCGGCATGTTCCAATCCACCAGCGCAATATCAAAGGGCGCATCGGCGTGCAATTGGTCCATCCCGGCCTGTCCATCAGCCGCTTCTTCGCACTCGATTCCCTTTTCCTCGAGCAGGCCACGCAGATAGCCCCTCACGAATCGGGAATCATCGACAATCAGTGCACGCATGGTTACCTCCGGTGATACTTGTTTTTGGGTAGAGCTCGCCTCAGGCCGCTGCCATTTCGGCAACGCCCAACCGCATCGGGTCGAGCCGTTCAGGGTCCAGCATCACCAACAGGCTGTCCTTCAACTTGTAGGCGCCGGCAAACAATGCTCTCCGGCGTTCATCGAGAATTGACGGGTTCGGTTCATGATCCGCGGAAGAGACGGTGAGCACTTCGCCCACGGAATCCACCAGCAATCCAAAACACCCGCTCGAACTTTCCAGGACCAGAATGTCCTGTGCGCCCTCTTTAATCGGCATTCCCAACAGATAGCGAAGACTGACGGTGGTCAGGACGTCGCCGCGATAGTGAACCAATCCGCCCACGAACTTGGGCGCCAGAGGCACCGGCTGAGGCCGGGCCCCACCGACGATCTCCAGAATGTGGCTGATCGGCACGCCGAACAAGGACGATCCCAGGCGCACGGAGCACATCTCCACCAGCGCCGCCGCTACTTTCTCTTTGCGATGCAATCCAGCTATTGCTGTGCTCATGCCACTGTCTCCGGTATCTGATTCCAATCATTGTGTACAGCTGCACCGGGTGGGAGCGGGGGGACGCCGACCAGGTCGACCACCCCGGTTACCCGATTCTTCAACAATGTGACCCCTCCCGTACGTGCCGTGGTGCCGGCTTCGAACAGATCGCCGCCTGCCGCCACGTCCAGTACATGGGTGACCGCGATGCCCACGTGCCGGTTGCCTTCGCGGCACACCACCACGATGATCTGGGCGTCGGGGTTATCCTGCACGGCAGCCAACACGCCGCCGGAGTCTTCCACCGGCAGAAGCTGGCCTTCGAAGTTCAACACCGGACGATAGCCGATGTACTCGATCCTCGAAACCTTCAGTTGCTCGATGCGCAGCACGTCTCCAAGCGGAACCGCTGCCTGACGGCCTGCGGCTTCCACCAACAGATACTCGAGACCCTTTGCCGCATCCACTTCCACTCCGGTTTCTACCGCCAATTGCTCGGCGTTCAGGTTGACGCCCGCCTTCTGGGCGATCGATCCCGGATCCAGAATCAGTGCCAAGTCGGCGTTGCCGAGGACGGTCGCGCCGGAATACAGGCCAATATCCTTGAGCACCGCGCTGAGGGGCTTGACGACGATCTCTTCCGGATCAGCCAGCCCGTCTACCACCAGACCGAAGCGTCGGCCATCGGCATCGAGCACGGCGATGAAGTTGTCTTTTTCCGTGGCTGCCTTGTGGTCGCCGTCAGGTACCAGCAGGCGATCAAGGAAGACCAGGGGCAACAGCTTTCCGCGCAGGCGATATAGGGGAGCGTCCTCGATCCACTCAATCACGGTTGCGGCTTGACTCGGTGGAACATGCACCAGCTCGGACAGTGCGCCCTGAGGCAATGCGAAGCTCTGATTCACGCTGCGCACAATGAGTGCGGGAATAATCGCCAGCGTCAGAGGAATCCTCATGCGCAGGGTTGTTCCCTTGCCTGGGCGGGAATCGAGTTCGACCTTGCCGCCGATCTTTTCCACGTTGGTGCGGACAACATCCATGCCCACGCCACGACCGCTGACGTTGGTGACCGCTGCCGCGGTGGAGAAGCCGGGGAGGAAGATCAACTGCTGCAGTTCGCGCTCCGACAAGTGTGCCGCGCGGTCGGCGGTAATCAACCCCTTCTCGATCGCTTTGCTGCGCACCTTGTCCGGCGAAATACCGGCGCCATCATCGGAAATCTCGATGACGACGTGGCTGCCTTCTTGCGAGGCGCGCAGTTTCAGGGTTCCTTCCGGATCCTTGCCAGCGGCTATGCGTATTTCCGGCGTCTCGATGCCGTGGTCCAGCGAATTGCGAACCGCATGGGTCAGCGGATCCTTGATGGCTTCCAGAAGACTCTTGTCCAGCTCCGTGTCCTGCCCCTCAACCTGCAGGCGGACGCGCCGGTTCAGCGATTGCGACAGATCGCGTACGATGCGGGGGATCTTGGAGAAGATGTTGGAGACGGGCTGCATGCGCGCCTTCATCACCGACTCGCGCAGATCCGCGGTCACCATATCGAGACGCCGCGAAAGCATGGTCAAATTGGGGTCGTTGGCGGTAGCCTGCAACACCTGGTTGCGGGTCAAGACCAGCTCGCCGACCAGGTTCATCATCCGGTTCAAAAGGGTGACATCGACGCGGAGCGTGCTTTCGGCCGCGGCAGTCACCTGCGGGCGCGGTTTGGAGCCATCGAACTCCGCTTCGGCCGAAGCCATGGCCGCCGCCGACGCCTGTGTCGCAATGGGAGCCGCGGGTGCTTCTTCGACAGGCGCTGCAAGCTCTGAAGCAGCCTGCACAAGAACCGGAGGAGGAGGAGGGGGCGCGAAAGCTAATGTCGCAGCGGGGGTTTGCGGCTCGGCAACTTTGGCGTGAGCCGGCTGCTTGGGCTTGGCCGGCAACTGCAGCTCTTCAATGCGTGCGATAAGAACGGCATCATCGTCCGTACCTTCGTTCTGGTCGGATTCAATAGTCTTCAGGATCAGGCGCAGGCCATCGAGCAACTGCAGCAGGCCGGTGATCGTAGGCCCATCCGCAATCAACTTTTCTTCGCGCAGAAGGCCGAGCAGGTTCTCACCGGAATGGGCCAGCTTCTCTAACCGCTTGAAACCCAGAAATCCCGTGGTTCCCTTAATTGTATGAACCGAGCGGAAGATCTCCGCGATCAAGGCCGTGTCTTGAGGCCGCACCTCCAGGTCAGTCAGGCACCGCTCCATGCGGTCCAGCCCTTCCTGGCTCTCAATTAGGAATTCCCTTGTTAATTCATCCATGTTCGATCCCACTTCTTGGCCTGCCAGGATGATTGCCCCCGGCATCGCTTGTACTCTCCTCCCTTTATCGGTGGGATGGGAAGTAACTTGAGTCGAAGAGTTCGGAATGCGGCTCAAAGGCGGGTGAAGAAGTCATTGGAAACCGCCAATTTGCCCTTTCTTCCCCGGCGCCTTCCGCGCCAGCGGCGCTTCTTGGCGGGCAAGCCAAATAAAAGCGCGCAATGGGGAATCCCTGGGCGCTTGAGCGGCCCCAAAGTCGGGTCAAGACAGGATGGCTTTCCTTTTCCCGCCTTGGGAATGGCCCCGCAGAGAAGAATGGCCTTGGCCTGAACAGGATTTTTGCGCTTCCAATCGTGTGCCCGATCCCGGACATTTTGCCGTCGGGGCTTGCGGCGAAGATCGGCCCGGCCGCAGGTGGTTTATCCTCAATCTCTATGGCCTATCCAAAGCCCGATCTCGAAAACCTTATGGAGCAGGCTCGACAGGTGGCGCAAAACTCCTACTCCCCTTTTTCCCGTTTCCGGGTTGGCGCTGCGCTCCAGCTCACCAGCGGCGAAGTGGTCACGGGCACGAACGTGGAGAACGTCAGTTACGGCTTGACCATCTGCGCCGAACGCGCCGCCCTGGTGAGCGCTGTCTCCCGGTTTGGCCCGGCAATTCGCATTGCTGCAGTCGCCATCACCAACCTCAACCAGGCAGCCAGCCCTCCCTGCGGTGCTTGCCGTCAGGTTCTGGCGGAATTCATCCTTCCCGAAGCCCCGGTCACCTTCCCGCTGGAAAAGGGCGACCATACCGTGGCCTTCGCCGAACTTTTTCCCTTCGTTTTCAACCTGCCCTGCAAAGAAGACTGACTCCATGTCCCTCGCCCCTTCCGCCCCATTCCACGTCGTCGATCTCATCCGCAAGAAGCGCGATGGCGGCTCACTTCATGCCGATGAAATCGCCTTTCTCGTCAACGGCGCTGCCAACAACTCCATCCCCCTGGAGCAGCTCTCCTCGTTTCTGATGGCGGCCTGGATTCGTGGCCTTTCTGTCGACGAGACCTGCGCTCTGGCGCTGGCCATGCGCGATTCGGGAGAGAAGTTCGACTCCTCCCGGCTTGGCAAAGTGACCGTAGACAAGCATTCGACCGGCGGCGTCGGGGACAAGACCAGTTTCCTGGTGGCTCCCATCGCCGCAGCCTGTGGCTTGGCGGTTCCCATGATCAGCGGACGCGCCTTGGGCCACACCGGGGGCACCCTGGATAAGCTGGAGTCGATTCCCGGATACCGCACCGCCCTCTCGCTCGCGGAGTTCGAGGCAGTCCTGCTCCGCTGCGGCGCGTCGATTGTGAGCCAGACCCCCGCGGTGGTCCCCGCTGACCGCGTCCTGTATGCTCTGCGGGACTCGACCGGCACGGTGGAGAGCCCGGGCCTGATCTGCGCGTCAATTCTCAGTAAAAAACTGGCGGCGGGGCTGAACGCCCTGGTTCTGGACGTGAAGACCGGCTCCGGAGCCTTTCTGCGCAGTCAAGAGGAAGCCGAGTACCTCGCTGCCCTTCTGGTGGCTACGGCAGAATCCGCCGGGACCCGCACCGTTGCCCTGCTGACCGACATGGACCAGCCCCTGGGACGAACCGCAGGCAACTTCATTGAATTAATCGAGTGCATGGAGATCTTTCGCGGCCAGCGGACGCCGGGAAGCGAGCCGGTGCGGGAGCTTTCCCTGATTCTTGCCGGCTGGATGATTCACCTGGGAGGCGTCGCAGCTACCCCGGAACTGGGCTACGCTCGTGCGGAAACGGCCCTGACCGATGGCTCCGCCCTGCGCATTTTTTTGGAGATGATCCAGGCACAGGGCGGAGACACGAGCATTTTCGACGACCCGGCAGCCTTTCACAAGCCGGGAGCCACCGCTGTCTTGCCCGCCTGGGAGACCGGCTACATCTCGGCGATGGATACCACCGCACTGGGCTGGGCCGTGCAGCGAACCGGCGCAGGCCGAGAGAAGGCAGGGGAGCCTGTCGATCCCCATGCGGGCATTGAATTCCACGCCCATCGGGGCGATTTTGTGAAAAAAGGGCAGCCTTTTGCCACCCTCTACGCCACCAATCAGGATCTGCTGGCCGAACCAGAGAAGCTGATCCGACAGGCGGTCCAGTTCTCGAACGCCGCGCCGCCCCCTGCCAAGCTGGTTGGCAGCATCTTCACCCGACAAGATGCCGAGGCCTACCTCAATCAGCACTCCCATTGATGCAGCCCGCGAATACAGGGCCCCATCCTTTCCGCGTTTTTCCGCGGAAAGGGTGGGAAGCCAATCACATTCTTTCAAGGCCGAATCATTAAAAATCAAACGTCAACTCCACGATGAAGGGCGGATTCCGGTCAAAGTCGCTGAACCGAACCCAGCGCGGCCGAATCAGGAAATGCGTAATCCCCGGCCATTTCAGCCGGTCCCGCCCATCCGGCCAGACAGAAAAGTACGCCTCCCGGCAGCGATCCAGTTCCGCGCCTTCGGGTTCTATCGCTTCCCCATCCAGTTGCACCGTCTGTTCTCCGCCCCAGCCCACCACCACCGAAGCCCATCGCCGCTCGCACAGATTCGGATACTTCCGCGACGACCGAACCGTATCGAACACCACCTCCAGGTCCACCGTCGTCGCCACACCCACCAGCGCCGACTGCGGCTTGCCCTCAGCGCTCAGGCTCGACACCACTCCATAGCGAAAGCCCGCCATGAACGCATGAATCCCTGCCTTGTCCATCTCATTCCCCTACATATACAAGCAGTCTCCGCCGAATCCACCAGAATTGGAACTACTTTTCCGCCTCCCTCAGTACAATGTGTCAGGGCATCCGATAAAGAATTTGGATCAAGCAGGGAGATCTCATCTTGGATCGTTTCACTGGAATCCTTGGCATTTTAGCCGTCCTTTTGGCCGCATATCTGGGCTCCACCAATCGCCGGCAGATTCGCTGGCGCACCGTCGCCTGGGGCCTGGGGCTGCAGGTGACCTTCGCTTTTCTGGTCCTGCGCTTCGACTACGGACAACGCGCCATGACCTGGGCTGGAGGCGTGGTCAACGCCATGCTCGGCTCCACGGCCGCCGGGACCAAGGTTCTGTTCGGTGCATTGGGCACGCCCAACACCTCGCTGGGCTCCATCTTTGCCTTCCAGGTCCTGCCCACCATCATCTTCATCAGCGCGTTCTTTGCCGTGCTTTACCACATCGGGGTCATGCAGATCATCATCCGCGCCATGGCCTGGGTCATGCTCAAGACCATGCGCATCAGCGGCGCTGAAAGCATGAATGTGGCGGCTTCCATCTTCATGGGCCAAACCGAGGCGCCGCTCACCATTCGCCCCTTCCTCAAAGGCGCGACCCGTTCCGAGTTGATGACTATCATGACCAGCGGCATGGCCCACGTCTCGGGCGGCATCATGGCCATGTACATCGCGCAGGGCGTCGAGGCGCGCCATTTGCTTTCGGCGGTCATCATGACCTCTCCGGGAACGATCCTCATGGCCAAGATGCTGGTGCCTGAAACCGGCGTGCCGGCCACCGAGGGCCGCGTCGTGATTCCCCGGGACGAGATGCACAAGGAAGAGAACCTGATCGGGGCCATCGCCCGTGGCACCATCGATGGCGGCAAGCTGGCCTTCAATGTGGCCATCATGCTGATCAGCTTCCTGGCCCTGGTTGCCCTGCTGGACAGCCTGCTCGGATGGGCGCACGGGCTCTATGGAATGTATTGGCTCCCCGCCTCGCTGGGGCAGATTCTGGGCTTCTTCTTTGCCCCCGTCGCGTGGCTCATCGGAGTTCCATGGCACGACTGCGGCGCCATCGGCAACCTGCTTGGCACCCGCATGGCGTTGAACGAAGTGATCGCTTACATCAGCCTGGGTGCGCAAAGGGCGTTCCTCGCGCCCCGTTCCTTCACGATTGCCACCTTCGCCCTGTGCGGCTTCGCCAATCTGGGGTCCATCGGCATGCAGATCGGCGGCATCGGCGCTCTGGTGCCGGAACGCCGCAACGAATTGGCCCAGTTGGGCGTGCGCGCCATGTTGGCTGGGACCATGGCGAACCTGATCTCGGCCTCGATTGCCGGGATGTTTCTGGGGTAGTCCGGTTCCGGAAGTGGTGTGGACCGGAATTTCATTGGCCTCCCACCCTTTCCGCAAGAAGACGCGGAAAGGCACGGAAGTCTGCAGCAAGAGCCAAGATATTCCAGAAATCCGGCGCTTTACACGGTCAACCAGTTCCCTGACCGTGCAAGGCGATCAGATCGCGAACACGGTAATCACGGCAACAGCGACGCCGATGATCAGGCTGGTCCGGTCGCTGAGAGCGAAGATGACTGGATCCTCATTGAGGTCTCCGCGCGAGGCGAGCAGCCATACCCGGCAGAGCCACAGGACGATCAGCGGCACAATCAGCCAGAGGAAACTGGCCTGATGGTAGAGGCGCATCACATCGCTTCCGCTGATGTAGTTGGCAAAGACCACCACCGAGGCAAAGGCGCTGGCCGTGCCGAAGCTGCGCAGTTGGTCGACATCGGCCAAAAGATATCCTCGGCCATTCTTCGGCGCTGAGCCGCTGGCGCGCAGATTCTGCAACTCCGCAAAGCGCTTGACGAAGGCCAGGGAGAGGAACAGGAAGATGGAAAATCCCGCCAGCCAGTGGGAGATGGGCGTGCTGGTGGCGGCCCCTCCAGCCTGCAGGCGCAAAGTATAGAGGCCGGCCAGCACCAGCACGTCGACCAGGGCCACCCGCTTCAGATACGTGGAGTAGGCCAGGGTAGTAGCCAGATAAAGCAGCAACCACAAATAAAACGCCCACGGCAACATCCGCGCCCCCAGCAGGGCGACCATCAAAAAGACCGCGACAATCCCCATTCCGGCAAAGGCCGACAAGTCGCCCGAGGCAAACGGACGCAACCGTTTGCGGGGATGACGGCGATCTGCCTCGATGTCCAGCAGATCGTTCACGATATACGTCGCGGAAGCGGTCAGGCTAAAACAGAAAAAAGCCGTCAGCGCGGTAAGAACGAGTCTCAGGTCCAGCTTGTGCGCCAGCAGGAGCGGGACAAAAATCAGCAGGTTTTTGGCCCACTGGTGCAAACGGATCGCTTTGAGAAACGACCTCAAGGGGTGGTTTCGTTCCACAAATTCTTGTGCCGGTTGAATCCCGCACGCCTTGAGTCCTCTTTGCAGACTTCCGGTGGGGTTGGCCACCATGGGTTGGCGGGCATGGACCAACAGCGACAGATCGGGCCTGTCGTTGCCGATGTAGTCGAAAGCTCCTGAATTCGTAAAACTTTGCAGTCTGGCCAGCTTATGGTCCCCGATCAGATTGGTGGTCCCATTTGACCCCATGACCCCTTCGAAAAAGCCCAAATGTTTGGCCACACGCTCCGCCAGAGGCTCATCCGCCCCCGTGGCCAGATAGATGGTTCTCCCCTGCGCGCTTTCTTGCTGCAAATAGTTGATCAGTTTGCGGTTATAGGGAAGATGCGCGACATCCAGAGAGATCGACTCGGAAAAGAAGGCCTTGAAAGACGCTTTGCCGCCCCGGAGAAGCCGTCCCGACAATTTCAGGAAGAGGGTGGGTCTGGTTCGCAGCAGAACAAGCAAGGAATCGACCAAGGTATCCGATTTGACCAAAGTACCATCCAGATCAACGAAGATCGGTACTCCCGATGCCTCTCGCGTGGATCCGCTCGAAGTTGTGTTGGACAATTTTCACCTCAGAAGATTAGATCCAGCATAAATCCTCGCTCCATCTTCCCGGGACTCGCGCCGCAAGGGGTACAGGACGATCGCATGAAGATCCTGACAGCGTGCTTTAGGCGTTTTGAAAGGGCACGACTTTAGTCGTGAGGCCAATGAGCCGGAAAGCTCAGGGCTTTAACCGCCGAGGGACGGATCTCAGGATTTTTGGCGAAATCCAGCCCTTTTCCACAGCATGTGAAGCCGTGCCCTTTCAAAACATTGCTCCACCTGGTTCACGACCTTCATGCGATTGCCCTAGCAAGGGGTAAGCGGCGTGGCCGCGGCTGCAGACAGCCCCCGGATAGCTATTGGAGATCTCCCGGCGTACGCCGCGAAGACCCACTTCCTGCCCGCATCCGTCTGACCCGGTAGAACAGCGTCAGCCCGGTCACCGTTCCGCAACTCAGCAGGCTTGCGGCCATCCCCAACAGCAGCGAGAGATCCCGCTGAAAGGCTCCGTGCACGATGCCGATCGCCTGCAGAACGCTGAAGCCGCCGAAGGTAATCAGGGAGATGCCTTCATCGGTCTTCTTGCGCCAGACGGCCAGCACCTGGGGCACGAACAGCAGCGCATTGCACACCAGGCCGAGGCCAAAGATGACGGCTACCAGTTCTTTCATGCTTTCTGTCCCCCCGGTCGAAGCTCGTTTAGCGCCTCAGATTCAACAACCCCTGCCGGTCCACGACGTTCCCATCGATCAAAAGGAGAGAGATATTCCGCACATTCCAGATATTGGCGGTGGGGTCTCCGTCAACCACCAGGATATCCGCGCGACGCCCGGCGGCAACCTGCCCCAACTCATTCCAGCCGAATTCCAGAGCGTAGTTGTTGGTGGCCGCGGCCAAAGCCTCGCGCGGGCTGAGCCCGAGCCGCACCAGCATCTCCATCTCCGTATGCAGGGAGATGCCGGGCATGGTTCCCTGCAGCGGGGAGCCGGAGCCGGCCAGATAATGTGGATTCGCGGCAAAGATGGTCGCGTTGATCTTCCAGAGGCGCATCGCTGCCTGATCCGCTTTCTTGCGCAGACCCTCCTCGATATAGCGCTGCCCCATGGCAGGCAAACGCCGGGCCCACGAGGGCAGGGGATAAACCAGCTCGCCCGTCGTGCGATCCGGCGCCGAGCTGAGGTGCGACGCGTCCAGCAGCACAGCGGCAGGTTCCCTCCACAGATTGCGGTGCCCAGGAAGCTGCAGGAAATAGGTACTGAAGGTGGGCATCAGCGCGGCGTGGTGGGAGGCCAGCAGTTGCGCGTAGGTGCGCAGGTGCAGATCCGTGGGAGGCAGTCGCTGGGAGTAGTCGTAGGCCGTCGAAGCGGCTGCGCCCTCGGAATCCTCCACCAGCGGCTTCTGCAATTCATCGGGAACCACGCCCAGTTCATAGCGGCCCATGGAGGGCAAGGCATCCACACCCGCCTCCACACCCACCGCATACGGGGTGGAAACGAACTCGCCATACGTCACCATCCCCATCTGGTGTGCGCGGGCGATAATCCACTGAGTATTGACTGCGGTCAGGTCGTGCCCCAGCTTCAGCACCCGCGTGCCCAGTTTTGCCGTATCGACCAACTGCCGGGCGGCGTCTTCGGGACTAAGTTCAGCGGGATGTGTGCCTTCCCTCAGCAACGTAAACCAATCAATGGTCTTGCCTTGCCGGGAACGCGGCCCGCCGGGACGAGTCAGCAGACTCCAGTTGTCGGTCGTGCCGATTGAATCCATCAGATAGACGCGGGGAGTGGGTGAAGCAGAGAGATCCACATGGCCTCTGCGGGCGTCGGTAGCTGCCACAACGGTGGTGACGCCCATGAAGAGAAAGGCATTGGCCTGGCCTTGATTCGCCAATCCCGCATAGCCGTCAACAAGGCCTGGAATCAGGTACTTGCCGGTGCAATCGATCACCCGGGCGCCTTTGGGGATGGTGACCGCCATGCGCGAACCCACCTCGCTGACACGGCCGTCGCGCAGAATGACGATGGCGTCCGGCAGATCCTTGGCGGAATGGCCCCAATCCGTTACATCCACAACCGTTCCGCCGGCCAAAACCAGGGGAATCGAAGAGGGGGCTTTTGGGGAAAGCACGGGCGCCTGCCCAAATGCCAGAACGGCTGCCAGGTTCGCGCCCACAATCCAGCCAATGTATAGACTTGCTCTCCGCATAGATTTTATCTTGTGAGGATTCTCGCACAGTGATCCCGCTGATCGCGTATGCATTTCCTTTAAAAGCAACAAATCAGCATCAATTTTCCGCAAATTTCAAACCTTCCGCGAGCCCGTCTTCCTCGGGGTAGCCCAATCCCCGTTCGCGCATCCATCTCCGTGGAAGTACGAGCAAAAGGGGCTGGGAACCCGTTGCAATTCCAGTTGCGATGCCGGTTGCGGGCGATCCGCTATCAGCCCGCGACCAGCACGTGTCGTTGTTTCATACCAAGCAAGGGGAGCACCTGCTCCAGGGCAGCCTCTACACTCAGCCCATGGCGGGCGCGCAGTTCGTCCACCTTGCCATGCTCAATGAACTGGTCTGGCCATCCGATCCGAACGACCGGCGTCATACAGCCCAACTCTGCCAAAGCTTCGGCCACGGCCGAACCGAAACCGCCCGTCTTCACGTGATCCTCGAAGGTTACAAAGACGGAGACGCGACGGGCGTATTCCGCGAGAACATCGCGGTCGATGGGCTTGACGAAGCGGGGATTGATGACCGCCGCGGAAAAGCCCTGAAGCTGCAGTTGCGCGGCCAGTTCCTTGGCCATCGCAGTCATCGGTCCGAGCCCGAGAATGGCAACGTCGGCGCCGTCCTGGATCACCTCGGCCTTTCCCACTTCAATCGCTCTGGGCTCCGTCTTGCGGCCCACTCCTGTCACCACCCCGCGCGGGTAGCGGATGGCGCTCGGACCGGGCAAGTCGAAGGCCGTCTTCATCATGTCGGCCAGTTCGTCTTCATCCTTGGGAGCCATCAGCACGATATCGGGAATGGCGCGCAGGTAGGCGATGTCGAAAAGGCCATGGTGGGTTGGGCCATCGTCGCCCGAAAGCCCGGCGCGGTCCATACAGAAGAGCACCGGCAGTTTCTGCAGGCAGACGTCGTGCACAATCGGGTCGAAGGCGCGCTGCAGGAAGGTGGAATAGATGGCGCACACCGGGCGCAAACCACGGGTAGCCATTCCGGCAGCGAAGATCACCGCATGTTCCTCGGCGATACCCACGTCGAAATAGCGTTTGGGATGCACGCTGCGGAAGAGATCAAGCCCCGTGCCGCTGGGCATGGCGGCGGTGATCGCCACCACGCGCTCGTCCTTGGTGGCCAGTTGCGCCAAAGTTGTCGCGAAGACTTCGGAGTAGGTCGGCAGCCCCGCCGGAGCGGTCATTCCGGTCTCGGCATCGTAGGGCCCAAGGCCATGGAACTTCTTCTGCCCGTCGAGCGCCGGCTGGTAACCGCGCCCCTTTTGGGTCAGCACATGCAGCAGCACCGGCCGGTCGAGGGTCTTGAGAAACTTGAAGGTCTCGATCAACAGCGGCAGATTATGTCCGTCGATGGGTCCGAAGTATTGCAGTCCGAACTCTTCGAAGAGCAGCGACGGCCAAAGCAGCCCTTTCGCCGCCTCCTCCGCCTTGCGGGCGACGGTCACAGCGGTCTTGCCGCCGAAGCGCTCGATGAGGCGAGCGGCGGAGTCGTGGAAGCTGCGATAGCGCTCGTTGGTCACGATCCGGTGGAAGTAGCTGGCGATGGCTCCGACATTGCGGTCGATGGACCATTCGTTGTCGTTGAGCACCACGATCATGCGCTTGGTCTGCGCGGCGATGTTATTCAGCGCTTCGAACGAAATGCCATTGGTGAAAGCCGCATCCCCGGCCACCGCGATGACATTCTCCTTGCCCCCCGCCAAATCGCGGGCCACAGCCATTCCCAGGGCGGCAGAGAGAGCGGTCCCTGCGTGACCTGCGCCAAAGGCATCGTGCACGCTCTCGGTACGCAGCATGAACCCGTTCAGCCCGCCCGGCTGACGCATGGTGTCAAAGCGCTCCCGGCGTCCGGTCAGGATCTTGTGGATATAGGTCTGATGGCTCACGTCGAAAACAAATTTGTCTTCGGGGGTGTTGAAGACGACATGCAACGCCAGGGTCAACTCGACAACGCCCAGATTCGGGCCTAAATGGCCGCCTGTCTTGGACAAAGTCTGGATCAGGAATTCACGGATCTCCTCCGCCAATGCCGTCATCTGGACCGCATTCAGGCGCTTCAGATCAGCCGGAGAGTCGATGGTCCCAAGCAACGTTCCCATGTATTTCCTTCCCCCGGAGTCCTGCCGGGCAACCATGAAAAAAAGCCCCCCTTGCGGCCGGGGCCTTGGTGGCGAATGCCGCCAGCAACCAGTATAGCAACGCGCGGATTTCTCCGCTCCCTCCCCGGCCAGCCCTCCCAGGGCAATCGCATTTGGATCATTCTTTGAAAAAGGCGAAAAGGTAGGAAGGGTACGGGCTTTAGCCCGTACATATGCAGCCAAAATCGGCGGGGCTTTAGCCCCTGAGGGAAGGTTTTGATGCCGCCGAACTTTTCCCTCAGCGGCTATAGCGAAACCAGAGTTGCTGTATCTCGAAGGCACTGCCCTAAAGTCGACGCGACCATTAGGGAGCGGCGACCTTGCACGAAACTCACCGGGCCACAGGAACTCTGGTTTCGCTCTAAAGCCGATGCAAAAAGGTCATTGTGAGCGGCACGACTAAAGTCGTGCCCTTTCAAAACTCGGTTTTCGTAAGTCCAAAACGTTCATGCGATTGCCTTGCCCAGTACTCAGGGCAGTCGCATTTGAAATTGCCCTGTATTGGGGACGTTTCCGCCTTCCCGCTCCCCTTGCCTTGCCGTACACTCAACGTGACAACGATTTCACCCAGAGGTTCCACTCCGTTGAGAAGAATTCCCTGTTTACCCCTTGTGCTCCCCGCGCTCCTGCTGTTGACTGCCTCCGAATGTTCCCTTTCCGCGCCGTCCTTGCAAGCGTCCTCCGGCGCGGCCGCCAACCAGGCCAGCGTCACGCAGAATCGTAAAGACCTCAACGCCGTCTTCCACGATTATTGGGAAGACAACCTGAAACACTCTCCCGAATTCGCTTCCAGCCTGGGCGACAAGCGCTACAACGATCAGATCTCGGACTACTCCGTCAAAGCGCAAAACGACACGCTGGCGCGCGAACAGAATTTCCTGATGCGCCTGGCCGCCATCGACACCACCGGTTTGAACACGCAAGAGAAGATCAGCCGCGATTTGTTGATGCGCGACTTCACCACCGATCTGGAGGCCCAGGAGTTCAAGGAATGGGAGATGCCCCTCAACCAGATGAGCGGCATTTACTCCACCTATACGCGCCTGGCTCCGCAGCTCAGCTTCGACTCCGTCAAGGATTACGACGACTGGATCGCCCGCCTTCATGCGATCCCCAAGGCGTTCGATCAGTCCACAACCAACATGTCCATCGGCGTCGAGGACCATCGCGTCCCGCCCCGGTACCTGCTGGAGAAAGCTCTGGTTCAGGTAAAGGCCCTGGCTGACCAGAAGCCGGAGGATTCCCCGCTGGCCCTGCCGCTGAAAAAGTTCCCGGCATCCATTTCCGCTGCCGAGCAGGAGCGCATCAAGACCGAGACGCTCGACGTCATTGGCAAGGAAGTGCTGCCCGCCTACAAGCGTCTGGCGCGCTTTCTTGAAGTCACCTACATTCCCGCAGGCCGTACCGAGCCGGGAATCTCCGCGCTGCCAGACGGCGCCAGGTATTACGACTTTTCCTTGCGCCGCACCACCACCACCAAACTGACCGCCGACCAGATCCACCAGATCGGACTGGACGAAGTCAAGCGCGACGAGGCCGAGGTGCTGGTGATCGCGCAGAAGCTGGGCTTTGCCGATCTGAAAAGCTTCCGTGCCAGCCTGAAAAACAATCCGAAGCTAAAAGCCGCCTCGCGTGAGGCTCTGCTGGACGCTTACAGGGGTTACCTGAAGCCCATGCAGGCCAAGCTTCCTTCGCTCTTCGGCCGCCTGCCCAAAGCCCCGTTTGAAGTGGTCCCCGTACCGGAATACATGGAGAAGAACTCCGCTCCCGCCTATTACGAAGGAGGCACTCCGGACGGCAGTCGTCCCGGCCGCCTCTTCATCGATACCTATAACGCCACCGACCGCAATCTCTATGCCGTCGAATCGATTGCCTACCATGAGGGCCTTCCCGGCCACCACCTGCAGATCTCCATTGCGCAGGAGCTGGAAGACGTGCCCACCTTCCGCAAGTTCGAGTTCTATACCGCCTATACCGAGGGCTGGGGACTCTACTCCGAGCGCCTGGGCAAGGATGTCGGTTTCTACCAAGATCCCTACTCCGACTATGGCCGTCTGGAGGCGGATATCTGGCGCGCCATTCGTCTGGTGGTGGATACCGGCGTGCACTCCAAGCATTGGACCCGGGAGCAGATGGTGCAGTTCTTCCACGATCACTCGGCCATCGACGAAACCAGCATTCAGGCCGAAGTGGACCGTTATGTCGCGTGGCCCAGTCAGGCGACCGCTTACAAGATCGGGCAGTTGAAGATCCTTGAACTGCGCGACCGCGCCAAAGCCGCCCTGGGAGACAAGTTCGATATCCGCGCCTTCCACGATCAGGTGGTGGACGCCGGGGCGCTTCCGCTGGATGTATTGAGCGACCGCATCGATGGCTGGATTGCCAGCGAGAAGGCGGCAAAGTAAGAGGTAGCGCGGGTCTCCTGACCCGCGCGTCGCTCCTGACGGCGAGGACTCCAGCACAGCCGACCGGGGGTCGGCGCTACATATTCGCAGATCGGTTCCAAGCCAGTGCACACGCATAAACTTCTTCGACGCCGGCGCTGACCCACGAATCCGAGTTACGCAAGGCAATCGCACTTCAAGATGCGGGGCGATTGTGCCTTGAAAGGGCACGGCTTTAGCCGTGCCGAAGCAGGCTATAGAGAAAGATTAGGGCTTCAGCCCCTGAGGGATGGTTTTAGAAAGCAGCAGCGAACCTCCCCCAGGGGCTAAAGCCCCGTCGATTTTAATGATTCTTGCGGCACGGCTAAAGCCGTGCCCTTTCAAAGCCACTGTTGTTCATGTTTGCAATTTCAAATGCGATTGCCCTGCCGAGTTACGAATCCCCTATCGCTCTTTAAGCAAAAAGTCGCACCACCCGAGAATTACCTACAAGACCCGGCAGTATTCGCAGTCCATTCATACTCATCTCATCGCACTGTCTTATTTCGCGGCTAGATTCCATACAAGTGTTCAAGTCTGCGCCAAACACGGGCCTTTCCGTGCTGTTCGCCGCGCATTCTGTTGCTTGCGCCGGCTAATCCTTGCCCGGCGGGCACAGAACGCTCTATTACCCCAGGGTCTTGCGCACCCGTCTACTTTCACCCTTGGCGCGTACATTGAACCTATTTTTCAGATGAGGATACTTATGATTCGAGGCCGTTTTTCTTCGCTATTCGTCACACTGGCATTGCTCAGCGCAGCCCTCACAGGGGCACAACAGGTTGAAACAAACCCTGCGCCAGCGCCTGCCGCCACCCAGCCCAAGCTCACAAATACCGAAACCATCGTGGTGACCGCTCCCGGCGAAATCCGCGTAGAACAGGAGTTGCAGGAGACCTCCCTGCTCGAAGAGGCCCCCGGGACCAGCCCCATCCAGAGCCTCGCACAGTTGCCCAGCGTCAATTTCCAGGCCGCTGACCCGTACGGCTCGTACGAATGGGCGGTGCGCATCTCGGTGCGCGGTTTCAATCAGAACCAGCTCGGCTTCACGCTCGACGACATTCCACTGGGCGACATGTCCTATGGCAACTGGAACGGCCTGCACATCAGCCGCGCCATTACCGACGAAAACGTCGGTCGCGTGGTTCTCTCGCAGGGCACGGGCGCATTGGAGACGGCATCCACCAGCAACCTGGGCGGCACCATCCAGTTCTATTCCGCCGACCCCTCGGATACCCGCAGCGCGACCGTCAACCAGACCCTTGGCAGCTTCGGCATGGCGCGGACCTTTGCCCGCTATGAGAGCGGCCTGTTGCCCGGACACAGCAAGTTCTATCTCACCGGCTCCTACAACCTGTCGGACAAGTGGAGAGGCCACGGCGATATCGGTCAGAACTACTGGCAGCTCAACGGCAAATATGTCCACTTTGTCGGCTCGACCGGCGTACTCAGCGTCTTTGCCGACCTCTCCGATCGCCGCGAAGTCGACTACCAGGACGTCAACAAGATCTGGGTCAACAAACTTGGCTATAACTGGGACAACTACGGGAACTGGGCGCAATCCGTACACGCAGGCTATGCCTGCGACGGCGTAGGCGCATATCCTTCCGTGCTCGCTCCCCTGGGAGCGACCGCCGCAGCCCAAAACAGCAACGATGCTTGCGATGCCGGTTACTACGGCGGAGCCGGCCTGCGCAAGGATGTACTGAGCGGCGTCAGCTACAAGCAGGCGATTGGCGATCACTTCACGCTGAAGCTGACCGGCTATGGCCACCACAATGATGGCCGAGGGCTGTGGTTCACTCCCTATACCCCGACCTATCAGAACTTCTACGCACAGAGCGCCGCGACCATGGTTTCGCCCTTGTCCGAGCGCACCTCGGAATACGGCATCGCCCGCGGCGGCGTTCTTGCCTCGCTGGCTTACGAGACCGGCAAGAACAAACTTGAAGGCGGCGTCTGGTTCGAAGGCGAGCGTTGGAATCTGGCCCGCCGCTACTACGGCACCACGGCCACCAGCCCGGTTCACTCGCTGTACGACTTCCCCAGCAACCCCTTCTTTACGCAGTGGGAATACGTGTTCAACTCCGAGGTCTACGACATCCACCTGCAGGATCAGTTCAAGGTCAGCGACAAACTAACCCTGGCGGCCGGATTCAAGACGGAAGAGACCAATACCGACGGCGAGCTTTCCAACGCCTTCAAGAACACTCCCGCGCCGTTCTACACCCCCGGCCAATATGCGCAGGGCGCCCTGGAATCGGGCAAGCCCTTCTTGCCGCAGTTCGGTGGCAACTACAAGCTGGACAAGAACAATGAGATCTTCGCCGACGCAGCCTACAACGTGCGCTCTTACGTCCCCGGCGGATACGGCTTCGGCAACTCTCCCTGGGGCACCACGCAGGTTGGCTTTGCCGCGCTGAAGACGACCCTGAAGCCGGAGACCTCGTGGACCGAGGAAGGTGGCTACCGCTTCACCAACCAGAAGTTGGCGGCTCAAGCCAGTTTCTTCCATGTCAACTTCTCCGACCGTCTTCTCGCCTTTGCGCAAGGCGCGGGAATCGCCGGCAACGCTTCGATCCTCACCAATGCCGGTGGCGTCACCACCAACGGCGTCGATGGCTCGGTAAGCATTCACGTCACGCCGGAAGTCACCCTCTACAACGCCGCCACCTGGAACAAGTCGACCTTCGACAAGAACGTAACCAAGGCCGATGGATCCTGCCTCTATAACGACGCCAAAGGCAACTGCATGTCCATCCAAGACAAGATCATGGTCGATACGCCGGAGTTCCTCTACAAGAATTCGCTGGAATACCGCAAGGCGGGGTTGTTTGCAAATCTCGGCGCCGACTACATGAGCACCCGCTATTTCACCTACACCAACGACGGCAGCGTCGGTGGGCGTTTCCTGACCACATTTGGCGCTGGCTACACGCGGGAACAACTGGGCGCTTTCAAAGATCTGAAGGCCCAGTTCAACATCGCCAACGCACTCAACTCGCAGTATTACGCCTCCATCGGCACCAACGGCTTCACGGGCAGCGATCCGCAGTCGTTGAACAACAACACTCTGCAAGTAGGCGCACCGCGCAGCCTCTCCGGCACGCTGTCGGTCCGCTTCTAGACCAGGCAGCACCAGAGCAAGACCGGAGGGCGCGGATCACTCCGCGCCCTCCAGTCTTGTCAACTACGCTTTCGCGTCGCATTGTTTCCTGGATCCCGAGCTTTTTGACGCGGCCAAAGGCCATGGCCTAACTTCCCCATCATGCTTGGGTGCCCCAGGTCTCGATTTTGAGACCTGGGAAACATGAAACTCAACCAGATTCCTATCTCCGTTGGGATATTGATCGAGTCGCGGCAACGACGACTCTCCGTTCCCCGAATGAATGGGTCAGACTGCATCCTTCCCAGGTCTCAAAATCGAGACCTGGGGCACCCACTCTTCATTGGATGTTCAGACATTGCTCCCTTGAAGCTTGAAAATCCCGCATGGTGGCATCCACTTAGAACTGGCTCACCGCAGCGGACGAGTGGCATCGGCCGCGCTGAAGCGCGTATTCTTGACTGCAGCGTCACTACTTTCATCGAAGACAAGGGAAAAAATGGCGGATATAGCTGTTGAGGCCACCGAAACACCTGCGCAGATTCCCAACGTGCGCGTCGCCGTTCTGGGCGCCGGCAAGATGGGCGGCATTCTCCTGCAGGCCTTCCTGAAACAAAATCTGTTTGCTGCCGAGCAGATCCACGCCACCGTCGGACATGCCGAGCGCGCCATCGCTCTGAGCACGCAGTGGGGAGTGGACGTTTCCATCGATAACCTGGCGGCGGCCAAGCAAGCCGACCTGATCCTGATGGCCGTCAAGCCGTTCCAGGTGCCGGCACTGATGGAAGAGATTCGCCCGGCGCTCACCAAAGACAAGATGATCGTCTCCATCGCCGCCTCGGTGAAGACCCGCGCCATTGAAGAAGCCGCGGGTATCGACATCGCCGTGGTGCGCGCCATGCCCAATACGCCCTCTGCTTTGGGAGCAGGCGCCGCAGCCCTTTGCCGCGGCCGCTTTGTGAGCGCCAAGCAGATGGAACTGGCCGAACGCATCTTCGAGACCGTCGGCCGCACCGTCACCGTGGACGAGAAGCACATGGACGCCGTGACCGGCCTCTCCGGCTCTGGTCCAGCGTACATTTACATCATCATCGAGGCCCTCGCAGAGGCTGGCGTAAAGGTAGGTCTGCCCCGCGACATAGCCACGCAGCTGGCTGCACAGACGGCCTTCGGCGCAGCCAAGATGGTGCTGGAAACGGGCTACCACCCTGCGCTGCTGAAGGACGCCGTGACTACCCCCGCCGGTTGCACCATCGACGGCATTCTGGAGTTGGAAGAGGGCGGGCTGCGCGTCACGCTGATCAAAGCCGTCATGCGCGCCACCGAACGGGCGAAACAGCTCGCCGCCGGATAAGCTCGCTGACCGCAGGGGTTCCGCAAGGGGCCTCCGCGGACAGCACAGGGCAATCGCATTCGGATTGGAAGCAGTTGTATTGAAAGGGCACGGCTTCAGCCGTGCCGCAAATTGCCCAGAAAATCCTGGGCTTCGGCCCCCGGGGGAAGGTTCTAAATCGTCAAAAATCATCCCTCAGCGGCTAAAGCCGGTACTTTTGGGCCATCGCTTTCGGCTCGGCTAAAGCCATGCCCTTTCAAAGACCACGACGGTCCACGATTTCAGATCCAGATTCAATTGTCCTGACGGTCACCGGCTAACCTTTGACTGACTGCTGTGTCGCCCTGCTACCCTTCAACCTTGACCATCCAACGCCCATCCTGGCTCCCGACCTATCTGCCCGAGCTGGACGGCTTACGCGGCTTCGCGATTTTGTTCGTGGTGCTCTACCATTGCACCCCGCGTCTGGTTGGAACCTGGATCTACGGTGCGGCCCTCTGGGGCTGGGCTGGCGTCTCGCTCTTCTTCGCCATGAGCGGCTTCCTGATCACCTGCAACCTGCTGAGCACCCGCGACAAGCCGCGCTACTTCCATAACTTCCATGCTCGCCGCGCCCTGCGCATCTGGCCCATCTACCTGCTGCTGCTGGTGGTCGTCTATCTCAATTCCGACTGGTTCATCGGCCCTCCGGTGCGGACGGCGATTCGGCAAGCTCCCTGGCTCGCCTATCTTTTCTGCGTGCAGAATCTCTTCCACCTCAGCCTGCCTCCCGCCATCGGTCCCACCTGGGCGCTGGCCATAGAGGAGCAGTATTACTTCGTCTGGGCCCCGCTGGTCCGCTGGCTGCGCCGCCCCTGGATGCTCGCCCTGTTTCTGGCTGTGGCAGCGGCCTGCCCGCCGATCATGCGCCAAAGCCACTTCGCATGGCTCACTCCAACACACACTTTGACGCACCTCGACGGACTCGCTCTCGGCAGCCTGATGGCGTTGGGTCTTTACACCTTGCCGCTAAGCCGCCGTGTCTGGCTGGGTATCGGCCTCGCATGCACGGCCGGGGGCTTTGCCTCGGCACACTTTGTTCCCGGGCGCTTTCTGGATACCGCGATCGCCACCGGCTTCGCGGGAGCAGTTCTGGCCGCAATCGCTTCCACCGGTGCGCGCAACCCGATCAATGCCCTGCTGCGCCGCGGTCCGCTACCCTTCTACGGCAAGATCAGCTACGGCCTCTACATGTTTCACATCTCGGCCTTCATCTACTTTGGCTCGTTCGACGCCCTGATGGACCGCCACCACTACGGCATCCCCGGCAATCTCGCTGTGGTCGCCGTGCGTATCCTCGTCTCCACGACGCTGGCGACGTTGCTCTGGTACGGGTTTGAGGCGAGGATCCTTAAGCTGAAACGCCATCTCTGAAGAAGAGCGCGTCCCGCATTGCGGTTTCCCGTCTTAGCTTCATGTGACTCCAATCACTCCGAATGACAATCCACGCCTGCTAGGCTGGCTGTATCATCGGAATCTGCACGTGCACGGCGGCCACGGAGCTAATCAGCCCGTCCCTGCAACTCCGGTCCCATCCCAAAACTCGCTGATCGATCAGCCGAATTTCGAGGTTCTTGCTCATGTCGTCTTTGCCCGTACTGGTGTTGAACAGCGGATCTTCCTCCATCAAGTTTTCTGTCTACGAAGCCGGCGACGGCCAGCGCACCAAGCTCTTCGAGGGCGCGGTCGACGGCATCGGCACCGATCTGGGCAAGTTCTGGATCAAGGACGCCGCAGGCAAAAAGCTGGTTGACTCTTCGCCGGCATTGCCCAACCGCGCGGTGGCCTTCAAGCTCGTGGCCGACGCCCTGCACGCCGGCGACATCCCTGTACCCCAGGCCATCGGCCATCGCATGGTCTGCGGCGGACCGACCGTGCTGGATAACCAGCTGATCACGCCCGCGCTCATCGACGAAATGGAGAGCTACACGGCCTTCGCACCGCTGCACACGCCCATCGCCGTCTACATCATGCGCGAGGCCCTGCGACTCTTCCCCGGCCTGCCCAATTACGTCATTCTCGATTCCTATTTCCACCGCACCATGCCGGAAGTCGTGTCCCACATGCCGATTCCGCCGGAGTACGCGGCCATGGGCGTTCGCCGTTACGGAGCTCATGGAATCTCGTATGAGTCGATCGTTCTGCAGTTGCAGCCGAAGGTGCCGCAACGCCTCATCGTTTGCCATTTGGGCAACGGTGCGTCCATCTCCGCCATCAGGAACGGCGAGTGCCTGGATACCTCCATGGGCCTCTCCCCGACGGGCGGCATCATCAGCGGTACCCGCACCGGCGACATCGATCCCGGCGTGTTGCTCTTCATCCTGCGCAAGATCGCGGAAACCGCCACCAGCGCAGCCGACGCAGCCGACAAGCTGGAAGTTGTCGCCAGCAAAAAGGCCGGTCTGCTCGGCGTCAGCGAGCTCTCCAACGACATGCGCGACCTGCGTGACGCCATCAAGGACGGCAACGCCAAGGCGCGGCTGGCCGTCGACAAGTTCGTCTGGACCATCGTCAAGTTCATCGGCGGCTATCTCGCGGAGTTGGGCGGGCTGGACATGCTGGTCTTCACCGGCGGAATTGGCGAAAACGATATCGTCTCGCGCGCCGAGATCTGCGCCGGACTAGGCGCCTTGGGCATCGTCCTCGACCCCGCAGCCAACAACGTCCGCGGCGAAGCGACCATCTCCAGTAAGGATTCATCGGTCACGGTGCGCGTCATTCCTCCCGCCGAAGATCTGGTGATTGTCAACCACGTTGTACGTCTGATGGCTAAGTAGTTCGTTCTCATTCGTCTCAGATTTGTCCTCTAACTCAGATCTGTCATCCTGAGCGAAGCGCAGCGAAGTCGAAGGACCTGCATCTGTCTTTCGTCTTCTCGATTGCGCTTCAAGAAGATCCACGACAACAAAAATGCCCCGTCTCCGGGGCATTTTTGTTGCCTGCGAAACCAATTACGCCTCTCCCTTCGCCACCAGCGTGATCCGCGCCGTCAGCACCACCAGCGCGGCCCACAGCACATCCGCGCCCAGCAGATGCGTCACCTGAAGCCACAGCGGAGCGAGTAGGACCACATCCAGAATGCCCAGCAGATATTGGGCCGCCAGCAGCAGCAACACCAACGCGGAGAGGCCCCGGTTATCCTGGCCCACCTTGTGTTGCGCGGCACGCACCATCAGCCAGATCAGCAGAATGCTCGCGACAAAAGCGACCGTGGGATGGGTCCAGCGCCACCGCACCAGCCAGCCGCTCGTGGAAGAAAGATCCTGCGCCAGCGCCATGCCCAGCGAAGTGACCGGGAAGAGCGTATCGCCCAGCGCCGCCAGCGAACCCGTCACCCCGACAATCATCACCACCACGACCGCTGCAATCGCTCCAAACGGTGCCGACAGCCGAATGCTGCCGCGCATAAATCCGCGATCCCGGTTGAGCAAATGCGCCGTCAGCGTAATGGCCGCCAATAGAAGGAGGGTATTGGTCAAATGCAGAGCCAGGTAGGCGGGGCGCAAGGGCGACTGACTCTGCGCCGTCAGTCCAAGTTTCACCAACAGGGCGCCCAGAATCGCCTCGATCACCGTAAAACTGACCGCGGCAACCGCTGCGGCTCGCGCCAGATGGCCGCGCACCGTGCCCCGATAGGTCCAGACCAGCAACCCCACCACCAGAAACAACGACAACCCGCTGGTGATGCGGTGGGTGAACTCGATCATGGTGTTCGCGGTGGGTGAGGGCTGCAGCACCGTGCCATTGCAAAGCGGCCAGTGGTTGCCGCATCCATTGCCGGCGCCCGTGGCGCGCACCAGCGTACCCCAAAGAATGACAGCGATAAAGTAGGCGAGAACTCCCCAGGAGAAGCGGCGAAGGGTAGACGAGGGTAGTTTGTTTGCTGCCACTGCAATCGTATTGATAGGCATGAAGAAAGGCTCCGTGAAGGCCCCCCTAGTGTAGAACAAATGAGCCGCTGTTTTAGGATGGAAGTATGCCCATTCCCGAACGCCTGAATCCGACCTTCTCGACCTCGCGGACGCCGACAATTGATCCGCTGGCAGATTCGTTGAGCATTGCCCGCAAGCGCCTGATCGTGGCCCTGGATTTCCCCGACTCCGCCTCGGCACTGGCTCTGGCAGATCGGCTGGAAGGCGTCTGTCATTGGTTCAAGGTGGGTCTGGAGCTCTTCGCGGCCACCGGCCCGGCGATTGTGGAGCCGCTGCTCGAGCGCGGTCACTCGGTATTTCTCGACCTGAAATTCCACGACATCCCCAACACGGTGGCGGGAGCGGTGCGATCCGCAGCTTCGTTTGGAGTCGGCATGATGACCTTGCATGCCTCTGGCGGCCCGGTAATGCTCGCCGCCGCGCAAGCTGCCCTGGAGGGCATCGCGAACCCGCCACAACTGCTGGCCGTCACCGTGCTCACCAGCATGGACCAGATGCAGGTGAACGCCATCGGCGTCGACCGCACTCCCGCCGAGCAAGTGACGCTTCTGGCCCAGATGGGTCTGGGTGCTGGAGTCAACGGGTTTGTCTGCTCGCCGCAAGAGGTTGGCACGCTTCGCGCGCTGCTGGGTCCGGACGGCGTGCTGGTCATCCCCGGCATTCGTCCCGCCGGAGCGGGGATCGGCGACCAGAAGCGGATCGCGACTCCCGCAGATGCGCTGCGCCAGGGCGCAAGCTATCTGGTTGTCGGGCGACCAATCACGCAGGCCGCTAACCCGGCTGAAGCGGCAGACTCGATTCTCCGAGAGATGGCAGAGGCCTTATAAGGCTCGCACCGGAAGCCGTGACCAAATGATTTGAAAGCACCGCCCCAACAGACCGGGTGGCCCGGGTCTCGATTTTGAGACCAGGGAAAGCACAAATCTATCCAGTCAAGGTATTAGCGAGCCGATAGCCGCTCCCGATCAAAACCCGTATCCTTCACTGATGTGACTCCGATGGGCAAAAGGGGCTGAGACGGCTTTCGGTGCATGCGCTCGATTTGCGCGGGAACCGCCGTGGGACGCAAGTTTTTGAGATCGAAAGCAGGTTCGGACTTGCGGGTGTCGATATCGCTTTGCAGACAAGCGCCCATCTCGACGATGACCCTCGGTGCGACCAAATCCCCGGTGAATCGAGCCTCAGAACGGATCTCCGCCCGGTTGGTTGCGCAGATCGAGCCACGCACCTGCCCCATCACAAGCACATCGCTCGCGACGATGGAGGCATCCACCGTAGCTTCGAGTCCCACGGTCACCCGGTTGTCTTCGATCCGGATGGTGCCCTGAAAGATTCCCTCAATCCGCAGGGATCCGTTTCCCGCGATATCGCCCCGAAAGACCATTCCCTTGGGGATGATGGCCTCTCTCCCCGCGGAATAGGGGGAGCTGACGGTAAGCGAAGTGTCGGTGGCGGAGAGCGCCAAGCCCTCTGGCTGAGAAGTGGAGATCAGTGATTCGGAGCGAGCCCAACCCGATTTTCCCGTGGTCATCGAATTACCTCTTTCTTTAGGTCTTTCAGGCTACCTGCGTACTCGAGGAGAAAACCCGTCGAGGAGCACGGAGACCGGGTGCAGATGCGTTTTGGTTCCTCAGTGATTGGCTCAAGGCCAGCAACTCTTCGCGAAATACCTGGGCCTGTCTCGACGCAAACTCCCGTGAACCGAGATCCACCCCTACTGGAATCCCTGCAATCGATCCCGCCCTATGATCTGCAATTGACCGGCAGAACCGGGCTGTGGCCGGTTAGCAAAATCACACGCGAGCGCATCCCGGCGTGCCGATCATCCATCGACCCTTTAGAATCGTGCTTTCCCGTTACCGGACGTGAGACCTTCTGCACCCAGTTGCTGCTTCTTTGCGGGGAAGGTCTTATCCGGTCAGAGACTTGGCAGAAAGAGCAAAAAACTTGGGAAAAATGGGGCAGCCGCTCAATTTGTTTGCCCGCTCCATTGTGTCTTTGAGATTGGAAGATGTAAGAGGTTCAAAGTTGGATCATCGCCCGCCCAAAAGTAAAAAGAAATGTCTAACCAAACTGCCTACCCGCGCAACTGCAAGCGAATCGCAAAATCCAAGAGTTCATTCTCCTCGGAGATGGACCAGATAGTCGGCAGGTGAGACCACGGTCACTCCATTGCGCGCCGACTCCGGAAAACGCTTCAGATTCCCGGTCACGAGCCACGCCCCGGCCGAGTGCGCAAGGGCGATCAAGGGAGTGTCTTTCGGATCGGGACAAACAGAAGGCCAGGATTGCGGGTCCGGAAGACGCAGGCTCTCTTCAATCAGATATTCCAACCAAAGAGGGGGAAACCCGTAGCGGTGGAACTTGGCGCGTCGGACAACTTCGCGGTATTCCGCCGCGACTCTGGGACTGGTCACTAAATGAGCTTTGTCCCTCAACACGAAGTCTGCAACGATCTTTGCAGGGGGTCCGGCAGGATTGATGCCGGCAGAAACGATCACGTTGGTGTCGAGAACAATCAGGCGCATTCCAGCGCATCCTCCGGGGAATTGCGGATGCGGTTGATCTCTGCTTCAATCTCTAAGTCACTCGCCGGGCTGGATCCAGACTCTTCCGCCAGACGCCATCCTTCGCGCAGGCTGGCCAGCGCCATGGCGCGCCGAAGCTCACGATCTTCTTTCGCCACATCGCCAAAGACAGGGACCAGGAAGAATGCAGGCCCATTTTGGCCAACCAGCAAGGTGGTTTCTCCCGCAGGGACATCCTTCAGAGCCTTAACCCCGCGCGTTCTGAACTCACGCAACGAAACCTGGCGCATGGAGCACCCCCGAGACTCAGTGTAGCCATAATGGCTACACTCGTCAATGTGGCTTTGATACCACAGCAGGGCAATCGCATTTGGATCTTTCTTTGAAAAAAGCGAAAAGGTAGGAAGGGTACGGGCTTTAGCCCGTACATATGCAGCCAAAATCGACGGGGCTTTAGCCCCTGAGGGACTGAACTCGCACAAGTCTGCCTTCTTCAACCGTATCCCTCGGGGGCTGAAGCCCATCTTTCGGCATCGCTGCAATGTGCGGGCTGAAGCCCGTACCCTTCAATGGTTCAAATGCGATTGCCCTGGATACCTCAGGACGGATTGCCCTCAATCCCATCCGTCTCACCCAGACACAGAAAAGCCCGGCACGAAGCCGGGCTTTTCAGACGTCGAACTCAGGCAGAACCTAGAGCTTTTCGTGGAATTCGCATACGGAGCACGAGATGTAGACGCCACCGGGGGCGCCGCGCTCGCGATCCTTGACGCGCTTGACGATGCGCGTTGCCTTGCCACACTTGGGACAATCGGTCGACTTGGTCGTGTCCATTTCACGCTTACGACCTGCAATTTTGGCAATCTTGGCCATGGGGTGTTTCTCCTTCTTGGGGGTGTCTCTGCACACACGCACCTTGTGCGCGGCTTCAACGGCGCGGTCGATACAGCAAAAAAGGGCACCAGACTCGCTATTCTTCAGTCTACAACAGTTCACCCGTGCCCCTTTGGGAAGCTCCGCTTCTCATAGGGCAATCGCATTTGAATCGTTGAAGGGTACGGGCTTCAGCCCCTATCTGAATGGGCCATAAATCAAAGGGCTTCAGAGGCTGCGGTAAAACTCAATTTTGCCATTGGTTATGAAGGGGCACGGCTTTAGCCGTGCCGATAAGGTCAATCAAATCAGTGTCGGCTTTAGCCACCGAGGGACGTCTTTCAGGTTTTTTGGGGAAATACAGCCTTTTTCCGCAGCCTGGGAAGCCCGTACCCTTCAGTGAGCGATCAATTTCTCAAGTGCGATTACCCTGCCGCTTCTCCCGCGAAAGAATCTTCGAAGCGGGCTTAGGAAGGCCTGAAATGCTGGGCTTGGCTCGCATCCGGCTGCGTCCTGGGTGGCGGGCCGGACTGCGAAGCATCTGGCAGCGGAGCCGAGTGAGACGGCGCCTGCTCCTCGTCAGGATTCTGCCCCGGTTGCACGGGTGGCGGATCAACCGGCTTCGGCTTTGGGAATTGGACGGGCTTCATCACTCCTGTCCGGCTGTCGGCGGGTTTGGCGCTGTCACTGGGCGGCGCTTCCCCGGGCGCACGGAGACTCGGAGGAGCCGCGGGTGCCTGCGTATCCGGGTCACGCTCCACGTCACCGACCTTGGCCACGCGGGTTGAGCCGCGCTCTGTCGTCAGCGGAGTGCCGTCGGTGCGCATCAGCCCTTCCACCTCGTCTTTGGTGAAAATGACCGGCCTTTCCCCCATCTTGGCCACTTCCAGCCGAATCACACGACTGCCGTTGATGCGCACGAACTCCACGTCCTTGGGCGGCTTCCCGTAGATCCACTCCTCGAACGGCATCTGCCCATCCATCTCGCGGGTCTTGGTCTCTGGAGCGCCTTTGGCGAAGAGCACCATTTCCACACTCATCCCCACCAGCACATGATGACCGAGAATCGCATCCTTGAGCTTGGTGGGAAGCGTGTCGGTGAAGGCCTGCACGGGCGTCTTCACATCGAAGGAGATGAGCGGCGCCAGCAGTTGCTTCACCTCCGTGCCGGTCAGTTCAGGAATGTGCTTCTCAAAGGCCAGGGTCAGACGAGCCCCGGTCGGCTCCTGGTCGTTGTCCTGAACGACAGGGTTCGTCGATGCTCCAACGCCGACCTGGACATGGCGCATGAACCGGTGCCTGGGGTCCGGGCCGCCATTCAGGTCGAAGATGATCTTGCCATGCTCGATCTTGACGTCGGTCAGCACCACCCGATCGCCCGGCTTGGCCGACATGCCTTCGTCTGTGGTCATTTTCAGATACGGCTCTCCGGCAGGCTCCAGCTTGCCGTTGGCCACCAGCGTGAGTCCCTTGTGGCCGCGCGGAAAGGGACGCATCGCAAACCCTTGTTCCGCCTGCAACAGGCGCATCAGTTCGATCCGGGTCTTAGGGTCCAGCTCTGTATTGGTCAAAGGAACATGCGTAGGAGTGATCTGCTGAAAGCGACGGTCCACGGCAGCTCCGGTACCCGTACTGGTCTTCCCGGTGTGGGTGTCCATCGTAATCACTTGAGACCAAAGGGCGGGCGGTGCAACAGCCCCGGCAAGCAGCAGAATCGCTGCGCATCCCCTGATGAAAGGGAGAAAACATGGAGGGCGAACGACCAGCGCCTGAAGCGGGGTCGGCAGCGTCTGCCGGCGAAGAATTGGGATAAGCATGGAGAGCCTCCCATGGCGGCGAACAGAACACCAATGGGCAAAAGATAGCGCGGATCGAGCGGAAAGGCAAATCCGTTGCGAAACGGGCCGTCCGCGCCTATTCCAGCGGCGGGACTGGATCGGCGGGCGGCGCCTGCCGCAGCGGCAACGGCTGCATGGGAGGAGGGGGGACAATCTGCACCAGCGCGGGCGGTTTGGGCTCGTCGGACTTCGTCGCGGCTTCGTGCTGGCGGCGTGCCGCTGCGTCCAGATCGACGGGAACGCCTGCGGGAAGAAACACCGGGGCGTTGTAGTCGTAATTCAGATCGCGGGTGAGCCGGTAAACCACAGGCAAGGCCGCAACCAGAACCAGGAAGGCGAACCAGCTTGCGTCCAGGCCGAAGCCGCCGCCGCTAAGACCCAGAGGCCCCATCGGTTCCCCTTGGACCACGTGCGAATGACTATTGACCCCGCTCACCGCCAGCCCGAAGAGCAGGGCGCGACTGGCCTTCCAGGCGAAGTTCAGTCCCCAGCTCACCCAAAGGGCGCGGGTGCGCAGATAGCAGGTGGAGAGCAACAAGCTGAGGGCCACCGAAACTGCGACGCTGGCCCGATTCGAGCCCGGCAAGGCCGACTGCACAATGGCGTAAAACGCGGCGAATCCGCATATTGCGCCGAAAGGCCCTACGGCCCGCTCAAAACGCTGAAAGCCGTAGCCGCGGAACGCGACTTCCTCGGCCAGGGCGACCAGGGCAAAGAACACGGCATCCGCCAGAAGCCAGCCCCACGCGGAGAGCTGCAGAGAAAGCACGATCGCGATGCCGCCCGCCAACATCAGCGGCAAGACACAAATCACCGCCAGAGCCCATCCCGTGGCCAGCCCGAGTCCAAACTCGCCGCCTCGACCGGTTCGGTGCGGCAGCCCCTGATCGCTGACCGGGTGAAGCTGCTGGTTCAAAAGCAATCCGAAGCCGGCGTTCCCCACCACCAGCAAGAAGACCAGTACGGCTGCTTCCAGCAGAGGCGTCCACTGGTCATTTGATAAATCCGGTGACAGATTGGCCAAACCTAATGCGCCCCGGTGAGAGATGGAGCGGGCAACATAGAACCACAGCACCGCGACCAGGAACTGGGCATAGGCCCCGAGCCGGCTCCCAGTCGCCCCCGGCGCTTTCGTCTGGATCTCGGCACTCATGTGCGCGCCTCCCAGAGAAAGTGGAAGCTCGCGCGAATCAACCGCCCGCAGATCCGCTGATCGGTTTGGCCCAACAGTTCGGAGTCTCGATATACCAAAGGATCTAGCCTTCCGTATAGAACTGTGCAATATTGCGGAACTTCTGCTGGCGTGCGGAGACCATGATCTCCACGGGCGTGGCCTTCAACTCGGCCAGATGGCGCTGCAGAACGCTTCCGAGCAATCCAAATCCAGCTTCCCGGTCCAGGTGAATGCCCCCCGGCGGCTCGGGAACGATCTCGTCCACACAACCCATTGCCGCGACTTCCGGTGCGGAGATGCGCATGGCCTCGGCAGCCAACTGTTTATGAGAGGCATCGCGCCACATGATGGCCGCACAGGATTCGGGCGTAATCACAAAGTAGAGGGCATTCTCCAAAATCAGCACCCGATCGCTGACCGCCAGTGCCAGAGCTCCGCCGGATCCGCCTTCCCCGCTGATCACGGAAATGGTCGGCACCCGCAGGCGCGACATCTCCAGAATATTGCGGGCAATCGCCTCCCCCTGGCCGCGTTCTTCCGCACCCAGACCGGGATAGGCGCCCGGCAAGTCAATGAAGCTGATCACCGGACGACCGAACTTCTCGGCGATCTTCATGCAGCGCAGAGCCTTGCGATAGCCCTCGGGATGGGGCATGCCAAAGTTGCGGCGAACCCGGTCCTTGGTGCTGCCGCCTTTGCGGTTGCCGATCACCAGGACTTCTTCGTCCCCCAAACGCGCCATACCACAGGCCATGGCCTCGTCATCGCCGAATGCGCGATCGCCGTGAATCTCGCTGAAATCAGTGAAGATCTTTTCTATGAAATCCATGGGGTAGGGCCGCTGGGCATGCCGAGCCCGCTCAATCCTTAACCACGCGGGTGAAACCGCCTGCGCTTGAAGAAGAATCCCTGCTTCCTGTTCGCTCATCGCCACCTGTTACTGCTCCAAGACTAGCGCAATCATCCGCCAAGGGTGATTCTACGGCATTTTCGGGAAGAATGTAGCCAGATGACTAGGAGTTGCTGGGCAATCTCCTGAAAGCGTCTCGGTAACTTCCGTAGTTTGGGAAATACCGCGCCGGAGGCGCAAAGGACATTAGCCCAGCGCTTCAGCGCTGGGAAATCAGCCGAAAAGCAGCCAAGCCCTGGAGGGGCGGCGTCCGTCCAGAAGAGATTTCTCCGAACCGACGTTCATGCAATTGCCTGTGGAGGAGCACAATGCTCCGGCAGCGATTGGAACAAATACAGAATTGAACCAGGAAAAGAGGGTTTCCCGGTTCGGCCTGGGCTTCACGCCGTTTGCTCCGCCTCTTTCTAATGCAAGCAGAGGGATTCTCAGGGAGACAAAGGACTAACTTTAGAGAAATCGGATCGAAACGGGAACGGGAATTAGAGGATTGCGAGCGAAGCGCAAAACCGCCGAATTGCCTCGTTTCGATGCAGAACCAGCAACTTACAGCGACATTCCCATTTTGGATGCCCTAGATTTGGTGCACTTGCTCCGTTTTGAAACACTTTTCGCCTTCCTCCCATTCAAGGAATCCAATCTTCGCCTTTCCAATTTCCAATCTTGAGTTCGCTCCCGATCCGAGTGAAGGTAGATGAGTACCGCCGGTTAACAAGCGCTAAGGCGGGCAAGCAGAGGGTCCGAGCATTGCTCCTAAAGCAAATGCTCAGAGAGAAAGGCAATCATGAGGCTATTAATCGCCGAAGACGACAAGGCACTGGGACTGTTTTTAAGCCGCGGTCTGGAAGCCGATGGGCATCGCGTCCGCATCGCCTGCGATGGAGCGGCGGCAGTTGAGGCATTTCGTCAAGACATGCCTGATTTGACCATTCTGGATCTCAACATGCCCATCAAGGACGGCGAGCAGGTTCTCGAGGAAGTCCGCATGATGAACGCCGACCTTCCGGTGCTGATTCTGACCGCACGGCAGGAAGTGGATACGCGCGTCCGCTGCCTCGATCACGGCGCCGACGATCTGATGTTGAAACCCTTCAGCCTGCACGAACTGCGCGCCCGTTGCCGCGCCTTGCTGCGCCGCAAGCGCGAGGCCCGGTTGCAACTGCGCGCCGGCGACCTCGAACTCGACCGCCTGGATCACACCGCGCGCCGCGGCGGCCAGAACATCGTGCTCACCAATAAAGAGTTCGCCCTGCTCGAGCACCTCATGCTCAATCGCGGACAGTGCGTCTCCCGCGTCGAGCTTCTCGACTCGGTGTGGAATCTCGAACCGGCACAGACCACCAACATCGTCGATGTCTATGTGAACTATCTGCGCCGCAAGCTCAAGGATCCGCCTCCCGGACAGCTGATCCGCACCGTGCGCGGACAGGGATACCTGGTTCCGTCCGATGCGGACCTCATGCTTCCTTCCCTGCTGGCCGCCAAAGTCCTGCCGACCGCCATCAGCTCGGTTCTTGAAATCAACTAACAGGATTTGTTCACTGGGCCGCAGAGCCCGAGTCCGACTTCGAGGAGAATTCCATGGCCACCGCATCTGTTTCCGCTCCCATCTATCCCACTGCTCCCCGCCTCCGTCCCCGGACCGCGCTGGTGGCCAGCGCCGATCGCAACTTCCGGCAGCGGCTCTCGGAGATCCTCACCGGTCTGCGCTGGCAGGTGCGCGAGGCAGAAGGCGGCGCGCAGGCCTGGGCCGAGGCGCAGACCAACGTCCCCGAAGCCATCATCGTCGACTCCTGGTTGCCCGACCTGGACCTCTCCGAGTTCCTCAGCGACTTCCGCGTCTCATTCCCGGATGTGGACCTGTTGACCACCTCCGGCTCCAGCACCTATGAGAGCCCCCGCGGTCCGTATCGCCAGGAGCTTCTCTATGCCCTGCACCGCTCGCAGGACAATGACACCGCCGTTTGGAACGCCGCGCCGACCCTGGTCAAGATGCCCCCGGCCAGCATCCGCATTCCCGTCGACGCACTCCCCGTGCTGGATTTGCAGATCCCCACGCCATTGGCCCTCGCCGCCCCTCCGGCGCCTGAGGTTCTGACGCCCGCCCCGTCGGCGCATCACGCAGTGGACTCGTTTCTGCCCAGCGACCTGCCCGCCCAGGCCAGCGAAGCGTTCGTCAGTGAGCGTTTGCCGGAATTGATCGGCAATGCCCCCTGCATGCTCGAAGTGAGCCGCCGCATCCGTCTGGTTGCCCCGCGCTCCACCCCCGTATTGATCGAAGGCCCCACGGGATCGGGCAAGGAACTGGTTGCCGAAGCACTGCACCGCCTTTCTCCCCGGGTCCGCAAGCCCTTTGTCGCCATCAATTGCGCAGCCATTCCCGAAGCGCTGCTGGAAGCCGAGCTCTTCGGCCACACCCGCGGAGCCTTTACCGGCGCCGTACAGGGACGCGTGGGCCGCATCGAATCCGCCGACGGCGGGACTCTGTTCCTGGATGAGATCGGCGAAATGCCCCTCGCCCTGCAGGCCAAGCTGCTGCGCTTTGTGGAGTGCGGCGAGTTGCAACGGGTCGGCGACAACGTCACCGTCAAGGTGGACGTGCGCATCATCGCGGCAACCCATCGGCCCCTGGCCCAGCACACCAAGTCCGGGTCCTTCCGCTCCGATCTTTACTACCGGCTCGCGGTCTTCCTCATCCGTACGCCCGCACTCGCCGAACATGCGCAGGATCTGGCCCTGTTGGTGGATCACTTCATGAAGCGCATGGGACGCAACGAGCCCCTCAAGCGGGTCCACCCGGGCGCCATGGCCAAACTGGCCGCGCACAACTGGCCCGGGAACGTCCGCGAATTGGAGCATGTTCTGGAACGCGCCGCGATTCTGGCCGGCGACGAATCCATCCTGACCGCCCGCGAAATCGATTTCGGCCTGATGGTCAACTAGCACGTTGACCGCAAAGATTTGCACTTTCCCATCTCTCAAAATCGAGACATGGGGCACCCAAAATTGCGTGACGGGCGGGTGGAAGCGCCCGTGAATCAAAGTACGAACGCCGAGACAGAAGCCCGGAGCGAAGGAGACAAGATGCAGATCGAAACCCTGCAGAGTGACAAGCTGGCGCGGTACCTGGACATGTCCACCAATCAAATCAAGCTGACGGCCGCCAACATGGCCAACATCGACACCCCCGGCTACAAGGCCAAGGGGATGGATTTCGAGGCGGAGATGCGTCAGGCCATGACGGATACCACCAACGGAGCGGACGCTCAGCCGGTGCACGTCAACCTCACCGACGGCTTGATCTCCCGGCCCGACGGCAACAACGTCTCCATGGACCAGGAGGGCTTGACCCTGGCCGAGGCGCAACTGAAGTTCAAGACCGGCGTTTCCCTGCTTCACCTTGAGTATCAGAAGGTCATGAACGCCATTCACGCGACGGAAAAGTAGTTCCGCGTCCGGAAACTGAATCCGGACCGCAAAGGAGCACACACCTTGAATCTCTTTGGATTGATGAACACCTCGGGAGGCGCGATGCAGGCCGAGCGGATGCGCGCCGAAGTGACGGCGGCCAATATGGCCAACGCGGAAACCACCAAGACTGCTACCGGAGGCCCCTATCGCCGCCAGCACGTGGTCTTCGCGGCCAACCAGGGCGACAGCGGATTCCTGAATTCCATGGTGGCGGCATCGGGCGCATCGGGAGCCTCCGCTTTCGGCGGCGCCGCATCGGCAATGGCGTCCATGTCTTCCGTTATGCCGGGTATGCCGTCCCTCGACCCCAATGCGGTCGCCCCGGGCGTCCACATTGCCAAGGTCGTCGAAGACACCACAGCTCCCCTCAAGCGCTACGACCCGGGCCACCCCGATGCCGACGCCAGCGGATATGTCTCGTATCCGGACATTAATCCCCTCACAGAGATGGTGGATCTGATGGGGGCCACGCGTGCATATGGAATGAACAGTTCTGCAGTACAGGCCGAAAAGGGCATGATCACCTCGGCTCTGGATATTGCCAAGTCGTAATTCGTCGCAGACGTCCGCAAGCCCGAGGCCGGGATTCAGGGCCCTGGCTTGACGGCATAAGGAAATGAACGGCAAGACCTTCGGAGACGCCATGAATACCGCAATGAATCCCATGTCCTCGATCAGCTCGGCAATGACCAGCCTTCAGAATTCGCTGCAGAGTTCGAAAACGACCTCCTCAACGCCGCTCCTCGGGAATGCGGCCAGCGCCACGCAGGGCACATCGCCCTCCCCGTTTGCCGACCTCTTTACCGACGCCGTCGGCCAGGTGAACCAGCTCGAAGACACCGCCCACTCCACGGTCAACGGCTTGCTGAACGGCTCCGGCGTCGATGTCCATCAAGCGATGATCGCCACGCAGAAGGCCGACATGGCCTTCGAGCTGGCGCTTTCCGTCCGCAACAAGGCCGTACAGGCCTACCAGACCGTGGTGGGAATGCAGTTCTAGCATCACTTGCAAGCAGTGCCTTGGGAAAACAATAAGCGGCTAGTTGCCGCAGACAAACGAACGATCGAACCGGTCACTGATGAGAGCCGGAGAGCAGGATACCGAGATCATGGCCACCGGAATTGAGATGGAAAAAAGCGCACAGGGGATCGCCGGACCTTCCAGCTTCGGCGACCGCCTGGGCGGAGTTTGGTCCAGGGCGCGCGTCCAATGGGCGGCCATGAAGCCAACCCAGCGCGGCTGGATGATCACAGCTCTGGTGATGCTGCTGGGCCTGATCGCCTGGCTCGCCTGGTATTCCCTGCGCACCGATTGGCGCACCCTCTATGGAAACCTGGAGCCGGAAGATGCCCGCCAGACCGGTCTCATCCTTACTCAGGCGCAGATTCCCTTTGAAACCACCCCCGATGGCACCGGCATCCTGGTTCCCTATCCGCAACTGGACAAAGCCCGCCTGGCAACTGCAGCCAAGGGCAGCCTGAAGAGCGGGCGACTGGGCTTCGAGATCTTCGACAAGCCCAACTGGGTCGGTTCGGAGTTTGACGAACAGGTCAACTACCAGCGGGCCCTGGAAGGCGAACTGGAGCATACCGTAGGCTCCCTCTCGGACATCACTTCGGCGCGCGTCCATCTGGTGATGCCCCACGACTCCCTCTTTCGCGATCAGGAACGCCCGGCAAAAGCCTCCGTCGTCATCAAGCTCCGTCACCGCACCCTGGCCGAGGGGGAACCGGATGCCATTCGCAATCTGGTCTCTTCCGCCGTCGATGGACTCACGCCCGACCGGGTCGTGCTGGTGGACGCGGCCGGAAACATGCCTTTGGGTCCCAAGACCGAAGAAGCCATGCGCCTGAGCGCCGAGCAGATTCTGGAAGAGAAACTCATCGCCACGCTGGAGCCGGTGACCGGCCCGGGCAATGTGCGCGCCTCCGTTACGCTGGACTATGATCCCTCCGCCACCGAAGAGACCCAGGAACGCTACGACCCGGACCAGACCGTGACCCTCTCCATGCAGCGTTCGGAACAGACCACGGGCGGGCAGCAGGTTGCCGCCGGGGTTCCCGGAACCGCATCCAACGCGCCCAACTCCCAGTCTCTGCCGGTTTACCCGCAGCAGACCACGCAGCCGCAAACCGCCAAGACAGAATCCGGCACCTATGGAGCCTCGAAGACCATCCGCCACATGATCGAGAACCCCGGCCGGGTGCGGCGCTTGACCGCGGCGATCGTGGTGAACGACCGCATGGCGCAGGGCGCCACCAAGGGCAAGGCGCCGCAATGGCAGCAGCGCAGCCCGGATGAGATTCGCAACCTGACCGCTCTGGCTCAGGCCGCCGTGGGCTTCGACAATACCCGCGGAGACATGTTGACCGTGCAGGATCTGGCCTTCGACGAAAATCGCGCCGTGCAGCCGGTTACCGCTTTGGGGCAATTGCGGGAGCAAGCCGAAAAGTCGCCCCTGCTGACAAAATATGCAGCCATTCTGCTGGCGCTGCTGGTGATTCTCTTCTTCGGAGTGCAGCCGGCCTTGCGTCGCGCCCGTCCTCCCAAGTCAGCCAAGCCTGTCAAGGATGCAAAGGATGCCAAGGCGGCTGGGACGAAAGAACTGCCGGCTATGGCCGCTGCGGCATCTTCGCTGCCTCCGCCGCCTCCCGTTGAACTGGACCCGGCCAAAATCAGAGCGCAGGAGATCTTCGAAGCTGTCACGGGCCATTTGAAGCGCGAGCCGACTCAAAGTTCCCGCCTGTTGCAAAGCTGGATCCATACCGAATGACCGCCCTTGCAGAGGCAACATCTTGTTCTGCGATAAGCAGAACAACAGCAAAACAAAAAGGCGATGGTCGGCGAGAAAAGCGCCGATAAGAGAGAAAGGGAGCAAGTCTTGGCTGAGATAAACGAGAGCTTACCACGGCGTCGCCAAACCTCCACTATGCCCGGCCTGCGTAAGGCAGCCGTGCTTCTGGTGGCGGTGGGCGAGGATCTGGCCAAGGAGATCCTGCGCGCCCTTCCCGAGGTCGATGTACAAAGACTCACCGAGGAGCTGGCCGATCTGCGCGGCGTTTCCCCGGAGATGTCGGCCGACATTCTGGAGGAGTTCTGGGAGCTTTTGGAAACCCAGAACTTCATGATTCATGGCGGGTTGGACTACGCCAGCCGGTTGCTGGTCGAAACCTTCGGCCAGGAACGCGCCGACGACCTGCTGATGCTGGTCCGCCGCTCGCAGGAAGCGGCTCAGGGCAACCTGGCCAAACTGCAGCGCACCGATCCCCAGCAGTTGGGAAAGCTTCTCGACTCCGAGCACCCGCAGACCATCGCTCTGGTGCTGGCTCACCTCGATCCCAAGCGGGCTTCGCAGGTGCTCGACAACCTCAGTGAGGAACACAAGGTTGTCTCCATCCAGCGCCTGGCCGAGATGCGGCAGTTTTCGCCGGAAATGGCGCAGAAGGTGGCGCACATTCTGCATCGCCGTCTGGAAAATGTGGGCGATACCGGGCGCAAGAGCTATTCCGGCTTCAAGGCCGTGGCCGATCTGCTCAACCGCCTGAATGCCGAGGAGTCAAAGCGGATTCTGGAAACCATCGAAGAAGGCCAACCGGAACTGGCGCTTTCCATTCGCAATCTCATGTTCACCTTCGAAGATCTGGTCACCGTGCCGCCTGCGACCATCCGCGAAATCGTCTCCGGCGTGGACAAGCGGCAGTTGGCCATGGCCCTGCGCGGCTCCAACGAGGAGTTGCGCGCGCAGATCTTCAAGTCCATGAGCTCGCGCGCTGTGGATATGCTCAAGGAAGACATGGAAGTTCTGGGACCTGTGCGTTCTCGCGAAGTGGCCCAGGCGCAACAGGAGATTCTCAACCTCGCTCGCCGCCTCGAAGCCGAGGGCAAGGTAGTTCTGAAGCTGGAAACGGGCGACGAAATGATGGCCTGAGCGCCGCGCCTTCGACTCGGGTCCAGGCAAACGAATATCCTGAGAGAAGAAACAGTCGCAATTTTTTCAAGGACGAACGGGGAAGAGGTCGATGTTGTCGCAGATGGAGTCGGAACAGAAAAACGGACAAGCTGCGCGCATCGAAGTCTTCCGCTATCAGGCAGGCCCCGAAGAGGATGCTCTGCCGGATTGGGTGAACTGGGGCGAAGACAAATCCGAAGCCCCGTCTCCGCCTCCGATCGAAATGCCCGCTCCTCCACCGGTCGACGAAACGGCCTTGCGCGTGGAGTATGAGCGCCGTGTCTCCGACGAGGGCCGCAAGGGCTTCGATGCCGGTCGCGAGCGCGGTCGCATCGAAGGCCGCCAGGCCGAACACGAGGCCGCGGCTGCCGCTGCGGCTGCGGCGGAAGAAGTCCGCGTTCGGCAGGTCGCCGAGCTGATGGAGAATTTCGTCAAAGAGCGGGATCGCTTCCTGCATTCCGTGGAACGGGAAGTCGTCGAGCTTGCCTTGGCTGTCGCCGCGCGCATCCTTCGCCGCGAGGCGCAGATGGACCCGCTTCTTCTTACCGGTGCAGTCCGCGTGGCCCTCGGTCAGTTGGCCGGCACCACCCAGGTGCGCCTTCGGGTGCCTCCCGGTGAGCTGCAAATGTGGACGGAAGCGATGGCGTTGCTGCCCAACCTGGCTTCGAAACCCACCGTCATTCCAGGCGATGGAATGCGCCTGGGCGACTGCATGATCGAGACCGAGATGGGTTCGGTCGATCTTGGCATTCGCGCCCAGTTGGGCGAGATCGAACGCGGCTTCTTCGATCGTGCCGCAAGCCGCAAGCACGAGCCCAAGAGACCGCCGGAGACTGTGCTTTCCGGCCGCGAGGGGCGCTGATGACCCGGTTGCTGGAGCGATACTTTGTCCGTTTGGAACGCGGCCACCCCTGGCGTTGGAGCGGACAGGTGCTGGAATCCGTGGGCCAGACCATTGAATCCTCCGGTCCCATGGCTTCGGTCGGCGAGTGCTGCGAGATCAAGGACCAGTTCGGGAAGATCCACATGGCGGAAGTGATCGGCTTTCGCGGCTCCAATGTTCTCTGCATGCCCGTGGAGAGCACGGAAGGCATTCGCTATGGCGATCCGGTTTCTGCATTGGGTGTCATTCCTGAGATTGAAGTAGGCCCGTCCTTGATGGGCCGGGTCTTGAATGCCATGGGGAAACCCATCGACGGCGGACGAGATCCTGAGGGCGTTCATGGAATGCCTCTGGATGGCGTGGTGCGTGGCCCCATGAATCGCGTGCCGATCAAGACGCCTCTGGGCACGGGGGTTCGCGTTCTGGATGGTTTGCTCACCGTGGGCAGAGGACAGAGGGTGGGCATCTTCGGCGGCTCCGGCGTTGGAAAAAGCACGCTGATCGGCATTATGACCCGCAACACGGAAGCGGATGTCACGGTTGTCGGCCTGGTGGGCGAACGTGGCCGCGAAGTCGTGGAATTCCTGGATGACTCGCTTGGACCCGAGGGCCGGGCGAAATCGGTAGTGGTCGTCTCCACCTCCGACGAGTCGCCTTTGCTGCGCATGAGGGCGGCCCTGGCCGCCACCACCGTCGCGGAGTATTTTGCCGCCCAGGGAAAGCATGTCCTCCTGGTGCTGGATTCCCTCACCCGCTTTGCCATGGCCGCGCGCGAAATCGGCCTCGCAGCCGGGGAGCCACCGACCAACAAGGGCTACACCCCTTCGGTTTTCACCAAACTGGCACGCCTGGTGGAACGAACCGGGCAGTTCAATGTGGGATCGATCACCGCGTTCTATACCGTACTGATGGAAGGCGACGATCAGCAGGATCCGCTGGTGGACGCCGTCCGATCGCTGCTCGACGGACATATCGTGCTCTCCCGCACCCTGGCCGCCGAGGGCTGGTATCCCCCCATTGAGATCCTGGACTCGATCAGCCGTTTGATGCCCGCCGTGACCGAGCCCCAACATCGCGAACAAGCCGCCATGATCCGTCGACTGATGGCCATCTACGCCCGTTCCGAGGATCTGGTGCGCATTGGAGCCTACAAACCCGGCGCCGACCCCGATCTCGATCGTGCGCTCCGTGCCCGCGGTGCGATGCGGGCCTTTATGACGCAGGACTCCAATGAGCATGTGCGCTTTGCCGATTGCGTCCAGCGTCTGTCGCAACTCGCCTCCGGGGTTTAACCCATGCCTGTCTCCAAGTCCTTGCGGCGTCTGCTCCGCATTCGCGAAGTGGAGGAGGAGCAGTGCAGGATTCGGTTGGAGACCGCCAACAGCGAGCTGAATCATCTGCAAAACGCCCTGCAAGCCACAGTAGACCGCGACCGTCGCGGCCGTGAGTTGGTCGTGGCCAGCGCCCACAGCGGCGATTTGCCCGACCGGCTGGCCGGGATGGAAGAGATGCGCACGGCGGTTCGCTTTGCCGAGGTACTCACCCCGCGCATTGCGGAAAAAGAACGCCAGGTCGCGCAATTGCGCAAAGCATTCATGGACAAGCGCATCGAGCACCGCCAGGCGGAGACCCTGATCGAGGAAACCGAGGCAAAAGACGCCATCGAAACTGGACGGCGTACCCAGCAGACTCTGGACGACTGGTTCAGTTCGAAGCAGCATCGAGAAAAGGGCCGGGAGGAGAGACGCGCCGCCTCAAAGCGAGATTCCAGACAGGTTCCGGCCACCGGTTCGACCCAATCCGACCAAACTTGAGAAAAAATACAGACAAAACCTGAATTCCCTTCCCGGCCAGGCAACCTTTTCCCATTTTCGTGACAATGCTTTAACCTGCCACTGTCTTGATTTGGCACACCATCTGCTCCTAATCGGGCATGACCGCAGCCGCAGGATTTGAGATCGCCTCCGCCGGACACTCCTCCCTTGGAACGCTGCCAGGTGGGCCTTCCGTACTCGGACAAGGACAGGGGTTCGCGAGCACTCCGGGAGCAATCTTCGCCAGCGCCACTACCAGCCCCGCCTCCTCGACTCCCCCGACAGACGGCACAGGCAGCTTCCGTTCGGGCTGGCAGAATCTGTTGGCTTCCATGCAGGACGAAACCTCCCCAACGGGAACCACGGATGGGGCCGGTACCCAAAGCGGCGCCCAGAACGGCCTTAAGAACGCTCAGGGACAAAACGCATCTTCCCTGGCTGCACTGGAAACAACCTCTGCCCCCGGCGCCAATGGCTCTGCCTCCCTTGCTTCGACTGAGACACAGCCCGCGGTGGCCGCATTGCATTCGTCCTTACCTATTCAGATGGCTGCAATCCAGACGGACCAGTCGAATGACTCCGCGGACAAGGCCGGAGCGGCGCTTCAACAACAGTTAGGTTCGAATCGGTTCACGAGATATGCGGCGGGGACCTCCGCCACAGGAAAAACCTCGGACTCCCAAGGAAGTCGCTCCACTCGCGAGACCAAAAAAGAGGCTGCTTCCAACCAGACCTCCATCGATTCGGCGTCGACCGCGATCGCGCAGGGTGTGAATCTGCAGGCAGTCCAGCTACCGACCCCCATAATGATCCCCGCAGTTCATGCGGCCACACTCACTCAGTCCGCCTCAACAGCCTCGTCTTCCGCTCTTGCGGCCATTCCCGAAACACCAAGCCCGCTTCGCAATGCGCGATCCAGTTCCTCCTTGCCGACACCGAGCACGGCGTTCGCCGCGGCACTTCCAATCGCGGCAAATGCCAGCGGGATGAGCGCAGCAGGACCCGCTTCCGCGTCTCAAAGCGACTCGGCGGCGGGGATGTCGCCGTCCTCCAATCAGCCGGCCCAGGCCCTTCCCAATTCGCAAGCACAAACCTCGCAACTCAACTTCGCCAGCGCCGCGCAAGGTACAAGCGACACCCAAATTGGGGCATTTGCAGCAACAGGCCGCGCTCTTCGGGACCGGCAGGTTGAACCGGCGGCCGAGGACGCACTTGCGAATCCAGCAGCGCAAACTCCCGGAAACGGGTTGTCTCAAGCTTCCCGCTTGGCAACTACGTCCTTTCCGACTCCCACCTCCGCAGCTTCGAATTCATTGGGCTCAGGGACGGGCGCTTCGCCTTCGGTTCTTTCTTCAGTCAACTCCAATGAGAACTCTCCCATCTTGCTGAAACAAAGCGGTCCGGCGGAAGCGGCAACAAGGATCGCTCAACCCTCCGGGTCAGGGTTGGCCCATGGGGCCAGCATCCCGTCCGCGTCTGCGTCAGTTTCGACGAGCGCGGCGCTGCCCGGCGGGGCCACCGTGAACCTTCCGCAGACCGTAGTTCAGCCCTCCACGAGCACCGCAAGTGGCCAGGACCTCAGTCTTCCGACCCAGGCGGTTGCTTCGGCGCTGAATCCTGCGCTCCAGCAGAGCGGCAATGGAACGCAAACCCGAGCCTCGAAACCAGCAAGCTCCCTTCCTGAACAAACGGTCGCGTCCGCCTCCGACACCCCTTCAGGGGCAGGAACCGCGAACGCCGCCGTCCCGGCAGGCCCAATCGCGGCTCAGACGGCCTCGCAAACGGAATCCTTTGCGACTTCCCGCAACGAACGCAACGCCAAGCCGAGCGCAATCAAATCAGTTCGGGGCACATCCACTTCCGGCGAAGGGGCAGGAACTGCGCAGCCTACAGTGCAAACCGCCGCGGTCTCTGGAACAGGAACAGCAGCAACGCCAACCCCCGTCGCAACTGCCGCGGCGCTTGGCAATCACAAATCCAGCCTTGCGGCAGACTCCGTAGCTTCGGATGGGACCTCGACCACCGCAAAGACGTTTGCAGCACTCGACGCGGAAGCCCCTGGGGCAACACCCACATGGGTGAGCACCGGGATTCGGCAGGCTGAAGCCGGCTACAAGGATCCCGAACTCGGCTGGGTCGGCGTTCAGGCCCAATCGAGTGGGGGTGTGATTCACGCCTCCATTGTGCCCGGATCGACAAGCGCGGCGGAAGCCTTGAGCGGTCACCTCGCGGGACTGAACACCTTTCTCGCCGAGAATCGCACAGCGATAGAGACCCTGACCGTCGCAGCCCCAGAGGGTCGTTCCACAGGTCAGGGTATGGATCACGGGGCCAATCAAGGACAGGGCCAGGCAACAGGACAAGGTACAGGGCAGGAAATATCGCAAAACCAGGGCGCGAGCACTGGGCAAGGGTCCGGACAGGGAGCGCCTGCCGAGCAGTACTTCGCTCCGCAAGCGATTGCAACCGCCAGCACAACCGCGGATTCATCGACCATCGATGGAAGCGGACGTACTGCGGGAAACACCGCATCCCAGGCGGTTAACGCCGATGGGAACGGAGCGCACATTTCGGTGATCGCCTGAGGCCGTGGGCCCTAGGTAGCAGGACAACAGCAAGACCGCAGCAATGGGAGGAAGAATGGCAGCACTAGCAGGAATCATGAATCAGCAACCGGCGGCAAGCTCGGCTCTCTCTGGCAAGAGTGTTAAGCCCTTGACCACTCCGTCGACCGGTACCAGCAGTTCGAGCACCTCGAGCAGTTCCGCGGCCACCATCTCGTCGAATGACTTTCTCACCCTGCTGGTGACGGAGTTGAAAAACCAGGATCCGACCTCCAATGCCGATCCCAACGAGTATGTCAACCAGTTGGTTTCGGTCAATAGCCTGGAGCAATTGGTCAACATCAACCAGACACTCACCACTGACGCATCATCGGGCACCAACGCCACCGGCACCGGCACTTCCGGCACAAGCACGAGCTTTTCTGGGGTAAAGGCTGCAGCGACAGGTGCGACCACGCAGGCCGCATCCTCCAGCGCGGCCTCCGGCTCCAACGTCTTTGGAGCGGCGGCAGCGAAACTCTCTCCCGGCAATCTCGGATTGCCCACCGCCAATCCCAATGCGCAAAGCGTCGCCAACGCGCTCAACGGACAGCACATTCCCATTCCACACTAATTTGCCGCGGGTTCATGATTGACCGCCCATCTTCATCCATCCACTAACCCTGGCCGCCAAGGCCCGCGACAAACCCAAGAGGAGTAAGTCCATGCCCAATTTTGACATTCCCATTAGCGGCCTGAATGCTGATTCGACCGCACTCAATACGATTGCCAACAATCTCTCGAACATGAACACCACGGGCTTCAAGGAACAGACCACCCAGTTCAGCAACCTGTTCTCCCAAACCATCGGCACTTCCGGTTCAGGGGATGGGATTCAAGTAGGCAGCGGCGTACAGGTGGCGGCAAACACCAGCGACTTTTCAGGCGGCTCGATCTCCTCAACCGGCATCTCGACCGATAACGCCATTAATGGAACGGGGTTCTTTGTGTTGGATGGCGGCAACGGCAGCCAGTTGTACACGCGCGATGGCAACTTTCAGACCAGTTCCACCGGGCTTCTGGAAGCCAGCAGCGGGCAGGCGGTCATGGGATACCCAGCGGTGAATGGAGTCATCAACTCCAGCGGCGGACTCACCGATATCAATCTTCCAACCGGTCAGGTGATGCTACCGGCGGCAACGACCACCTTCAGCATGACCCAAAATCTGGATGCCTCAGCTTCTGTCGGCACCTTGGTTAGCGGGCAGGTTAAGGTATATGACTCCCTGGGCAAAAGCTACGAGGCCACCGTCAACTATACGGCTCTGGGAAACAATAAGTGGAGTTACAACGTCACTCTGCCCGACACGCTTTCGGCCACAGCCATCTCGGCGGCCTCCTCGCAGGCGAATCTTCCCGTGACTGCTACTCCGGCAAGCGCCTCGACCATCACCAGCGCACCGCAGACTGGCGTCGTCAACCCCCTTGGGACCACGACCTTCACCTTTGGTTCCAGTTCGGGAATCCTTGGCCCCAGCGCAACCAGCGGCACGCTGGCGACGATCAATCCAAGCACCAATCTCATCATTACCGGCCTCAATTCGAGCGGTACCTCGGTGAGCACTTCCCTGCCAACCGTGACCGCCGGCGAAACGGTTGCGGCCTATGCCACTGCCCTTACCAGCGCCCTTACAAGCGCCGGAATCGTCGGTGTCTCCGCCACCGCCACGGGAAACAAGCTGGTCATCGCCGGACCGGGGGCTTCCACTTCGGTCGCCGGCACTGTGCAGCAGGATCTCGCGGGCGCAGCGATCAATTATGACTTCGGTTCAAGCGCAACGGTCAATCCCTCGACAAACCTGCAGATCACCGGACTGACGGCGGCTGGCGCCTCAGCGACCACGGCAATTGCTGCTCCCACCCCGGGCATGACAGTCGCCAACTATCTGGCTACCGTAAACGCTCAATTGACGGCGAAAGGAATTGTCGGCGTTACAGCCACATCGAATTCTGCCGGACAGATCAGCATCACGGGCGCGAACATGACAACCACCGGCGGCGTGGCCCAGGATGAGCAGGCGCAAACCATCAGCTACAACTTCGGAACGAACAATTCCGTGGTGGCCACGGTCGATCCCGCAACGAATCTCACCATTACCGGTCCGACACCTTCGGGCGGCACGGCGACAACCACCGCGCCTACCCTCACTGCCGGGGAAACCATCAACCAGTATGCTGCCGCGCTGAACGCCTCGATCGCCGCTGCCGGCATCGGCGGTGTGGTGGCAACCGTAACCAATGGGCAACTGAATATCAATGGCAACGGCATGACGTTGAATGGCACCGTGATGCAGGATCCTGCGGGGTCCGCCAACCAATCCGGAACCTTGGCTTTCAATTCCAACGGCACCCTGGTTAGCCCCGGGACGAACGTAAGCGGCATGACTTTTGGCGGTCTCTCCGATGGGTCAACCACCATGACCCTGAACTGGGGCCTCTTTGGCGCGAACGGAACCGCCAATATCAGCCAGACGGATGCGGCCTCCACGACCGGTTCCACCAATCAAAACGGCTACCCCAGCGGTCAGTACCAAAGCTTTGCGGTCGATCAAAGCGGTGTGGTGACAGCGACCTACTCCAACGGACAGACAAATCAAGTCGGCCAGATCGCAGTGGCCACCGTCACCAACGAACAGGGATTGGAATCGGTCGGCTCAACCAATTACGTGGCCACGACTGCTTCGGGCGCGGCATCGGTGGGCGTTGCTGGAAACGGCGGACGCGGCACCATTACGGGCAGTTCTCTGGAAGCCTCCAACGTCAACATTTCCGCGGAGTTCTCGGCTCTGATCGTTGCGCAGCGCGCCTTTGAGGCCAGTTCCAAGGCGGTCACCACGTTTGACTCCGTAACCCAGCAAGCCATCGCCATGATTCACTAGAGCATTTTTGCTTTTACGGTAGACTTCGGTGCCCCATCCATTCCGCGTTTTTCTGCGGAATGGGTGGGAAGCCAATGAAATTCCGGTCTACACTATTTGCGAAAATGCTCTAAACCCAAGGGAAGTGCTCACGCCAAATGGAAAGACCCCCAACCAAAGCTGGGGGTCTTTCCATTTGCACGGAATTACCCTGTTCCGGCTCACAATGGAGGTGGGCGAAGTCGGCAAAACAGTCAGAAACGTGATCCCGGACGGCTCTGAAGGTCCGGGAAGAAGTCTGGCAAAATCCACCCCCACCCCCTATCTCTTGAATTCGCGCTTTTCTGGTCCGGAAAATCAAGCACAAGTCCTTCCGTATGTATATTTTGCATCATCGGACCCAGTAATCACAAGGTAAACAGGGACCCTCGTTTTCGCAGCAAAAAAGAGCGGTTTTGAGCAAATTCAACTGCAAATCCGCTTGCAAAATCCCATAAAGATGCCGATCAGCGTCAGGGCACGACGAAAGTCGCGCCCTGACGCTGATCGGCTAACCAAAAGACAAATTCGCAAGACCCGCTGAAGTCTTAGGCGATGCGCTCGATCACCACCGACTGCAGGACCACGGGCGTCTTCGGCTTGTCCTGGCCGCCGCGAGGGACGAGGGAGATCTTGTTTGCAATCTCCTGGCCTTCCACCACCTCGCCAAAGATCGTGTGGTTGCCGGTCAGCCACGGCGTGGCAGCAACGGTGATAAAGAACTGGCATCCATTGGTGCCGGGACCGGAGTTGGCCATGGCCAGTTTGCCGGGCTTGTCGAACTTGTGCACGGAGCCCTTTGTCTCATCCTCGAAGCGATAGCCGGGTCCGCCCATGCCGGTGCCGGCCGGGTCGCCGCCCTGAATCATGAAGTCGGGAATCACGCGATGGAAGACGGTGCCGTCATAAAGCTTGTCGCTGGACTTGGCGCGAGTGGTGGGGTGCGCCCACTCCTTTTTGCCCTCGGCCAGGTCGATGAAATTCTTGACGGTGATGGGCGCTTCGGCTTCGAAAAGCCGAACAGTGATCTTGCCTTCGGTAGTGGTGAAGACGGCGTAAGTTCCAGATGCGAGTGCCATGATTGCTCCTGAGTATTTGGGTACGCCTGCCCTTCGATGTGAGGCTCAGCGCACCCAGCTTGGATTGGTTTCAGAAAACTTGCATTCCATTCAAAAAACTATGGCTTGGGTGCGACACCAGGCTGCGGCGCAACAGCCGGAGCAGGAGGCATCGGTTGCCCCTCGTGCACGATGGTGACTTTCTTCAACACCACCGGGGTAACCGGTTTGTCCTTGTCGTCGCGTTCCACGCGGGCAATGGTCTTCACCACCTGCACGCCGGAATTGTCGCATTGCCCAAACAGCGTGTAGTGCTGATTGAGCGCGTCATAGGCTTGCTCGGTGATGAAGAACTGGCTTCCATTGGTATTGGGGCCGGAATTCGCCATCGCCAGCCGCCCGGAGTGATCGAAGTTCAGGTTCGGATCGAACTCATCGTCGAAGGCGAATCCCGGATCTCCCATGCCCGTGCCGGTCGGGTCGCCACCCTGAATCATGAACTCGGGAATGACGCGATGGAAGGTGGTGCCATCGTAATAGGGCTTGTTGTGTTGCTTCTTCCCTGTCTTGGGATCGACCCAATCCTTGGTTCCCTCGGCCAGGGCAATGAAGTTGGCCACCGCCTTGGGCGCCTGCTTTTGATAGAACTGGCAGGTAATCCGGCCCATGGAGGTATCCAGGACGACGGAGGGACCGTTGGGATAAATGAGGGCTGCGGCGGTTGCGGCGGGCGCGTCGGGCAGGTCGTCTGCTGGAGGGGTAGCCGGCTTGGCAGACGTTTGCGCAAGCATCGTGGCTGCAAAAGCCACGGATAGAGCGGGAATTAGAAGCGTATGCGTGAGTTTCATGCCGTCTATCAGGTTACCACCTGCCGCAGACCTGCCCCCGGGATGCTCTTTCGCCGAGCGCGCATCCCGATTGTCGGATACAGGTCTGCCGCAATGGGCCTTGAGTAACCTCCTGAAAACGTTCGGATTCTGGTCCTCTGCTTCTCAAGGAGGCGCTGCGCAACTGAAAGACGAGCCAAGAGCGAAGCAAACCCTACGGACTGCCCCGGCATCTGTGTGTCTATGCTCTTGTCTTCGATTCCCGGCGAGCATATTCGAGAGAGGAAGAATGAAGAAGACCGCAAGCGCAACCGATCCTCTCTGGTATAAGGACGCCATCATCTATGAACTCCACGTGCGCGCTTTCGCTGACTCGAACGGAGATGGAATCGGCGATTTTCCAGGGCTCCTTTCCCGTCTTGACTATCTAGAGGATCTTGGCATCACGTGCATCTGGCTTTTGCCGTTCTTCCCTTCCCCGCTGCGCGACGATGGATATGACATTTCCAATTTTGTCGACGTCAACCCATCGTATGGAACATTGAGCGACTTTCAGGCCTTTCTGGATGCTGCACATCGCCGCAATATTCAGGTGATGATCGAGCTGGTCGTGAATCACACCAGCAACCAGCATCCCTGGTTCAAGGCTGCTCGCATCGCTCCACAAGGCTCTTCCCAACGCGACATGTATGTTTGGTCGCAGACGGATCAGTTATACAAAGATGCACGCATTATTTTTACCGATTCCGAAAAGTCCAACTGGACCTGGGACGAGGTAGCGGGCGCCTACTATTGGCACCGTTTTTTTTCGCATCAGCCCGATCTCAATTTCGACAATCCTCTCGTCCTGGAAGAGGTTCTGAAGATCATGCGGTTTTGGCTAGACATGGGTGCGGACGCGCTGCGCATGGACGCCATCCCCTATCTCGTTGAGCGGGATTCGACATCCTGCGAGAATCTACCGGAAACTCACGCCATCATCAAAACCATCCGTGCGGCGATCGATGAGGAGTATGCCAATCGCATCATTCTTGCGGAGGCAAACCAGTGGCCCTCTGATGTGCGCCCCTACTTCGGCGATGGAGATGAATGCCACATGGCGTTCCACTTTCCGCTGATGCCGCGCATCTACATGGCCCTTCGGCAGGAGGATCGTCTGCCGATAACCGACATCATGGCCCAGACGCCACCGATTCCAACGACTTGTCAATGGGCTTTGTTCCTTCGCAATCATGATGAACTCACGCTTGAGATGGTCACAGCGGACGAGCGCGACTACATGTATTTCGCCTACTCGGCAGACCCTCGCATGCGCATCAACGTTGGAATTCGACGCCGCCTCGCCCCGCTGGTGGACAACAATCGTCGCCGAATCGAGCTCTTGAATTCGCTTCTGCTTAGCTTTCCCGGCACGCCCATTTTGTACTATGGCGACGAACTCGGCATGGGGGACAATATCTATCTGGGCGATCGCAACGGAGTGCGAACCCCGATGCAATGGACCTCGGATCGCAACGCAGGGTTCTCGAAATGCGATCCTGCAAGGCTTTACTTTCCGGTTGTTATGGATCCAATTTACGGGTATCAGGTGATCAACGTGGAAGCACAGCTCAGCGATCAATCCAGCCTGTTGCATTGGACGCGCAACATGATTGCACTGCGAAAGTTGTTTCAAGTATTTGGCCGCGGCACGCTTACCTTCCTTAATCCTTCGAACCGTAAGATCCTCGCCTACCTGCGTGAATTCGAGCGTGGCGACGGCTCGCACGAGATAGTTCTTTGTGTTGCCAACCTGAGCCGCTTTGCCCAACCAGTCTCGCTTGATCTCTCTGCCTATGCGGGACGCGAACCCGTAGAGATGCTTGGTTATGTCTCGTTCCCAGCTATTAACGCGACACCGTATTCTCTTTCCGTTGCTTCCTATTCTTTTCTTTGGCTGGAGTTGCAGCCATCGACGACGGAAGCTCCGTCAAATCCTGCAACTCAAGCTGAGTCGATCGGCACTGGAGCGGTTGCAGAGGAACTTGAGATGGACTTGGTTGCAACTGGATGGGCTGGATTGCTTACCGGGCGTGGCCTTGACTTGATAGAAAATGCTCTCATTGCATGGCTGCCGCGACAGCGATGGTATGGTACAAAAGCCAGGCGAATCCAATCGGTTCGCGTATTGTACTCAGCAGAGCTTCCGCGCAGCCCACTTGTGCAAGAGTCCGAACTGAAGGCCCCGACTCAATCTCAAGGGATACCGATTCCTCCCGCCCTCTTCTTCGTCGAGGTTACGTCCTCTGACAGTCTTCGCGACATCTATCACATCCCGCTCGCCATCAGCGCTGGGGCGGAGATGGATGTTGCGAGCAACGATCATCCGGAAAGTATTCTTGCGAGAATCAAGACAACATCCGGCTGGGCAGTGCTGCAGGACGCCGTGCTGCGTGAGGATTTTCGTCGGGACCTATTCGCATTGATCGGCGGAAACAAGACGCTCTCGCTCCGAGCGAACCACGTCCAAGACGATCCCTTTACCGACGCGCGACTTGGAGATTTTCCGCGTGGCGAAAGCCCTCCCGGATTGAACGAGAGAGCGGATACTGCCACGAACATTGAACCTCGATCAACAATGCTGGAGTCGGGTGCGCTGAAGGACATGCGCGTGCATGCAGTTGAGATTGCTACCGTTGCACCTGCTCCGCTCGATGCGCAACCGGGAGACCTTGCTACAGGGCCTCGATCCAGTGCCCCTCCCCATACGGGAGATATGCCGAGCCTGCAACCGAGGGAGTCTCCCTCGGCAGGCAATCCGGCTCCGCTGAGTGGCCGACTCGACGCCCGAGCTTCATCCGCACTTGCGAATTCTCATTTCTCCCAGAGACTATCGTCGAAGGTTATGTCTGAAGAACATTCCAACACTTCGATTAACTACGACAATCAATTCCTCCTGAAGCTCTTTAGACACTTGCAACCGGGTGAGACCCCAGATGTCGAAGTCGGACGATATCTGACTGAGGTCGTGCGCTTTTCGAGAATTCCACTCTTCCAAGGAGAGATCTCCATCACTCCAGAGCATGGAGAAAAGATCGCTGTTGCCATGCTCCAGAAGTTTGTCGAGAATGAGGGCAACGGCTGGGAATGGTTCATGAGGCAACTTGCTATCTTCTACACCAATGTCTCCGCTCTGCCGGCACCGAAGACCTCATCATCCTCTGAATATCGCGAGCCTGCGGAGTTGGGTTCTGAAATCCCGGAGTCGGCACGCCTCTTATTGGACGCGGCTCGACTTCTCGGCAATCTCACAGCAGAGATGCACTTGGTCTTGGGTAAGCCTTCAGACGTTCCGGCCTTTTCTGCCGAGTTGTATACCGCAAAGGATCTGGAACTCGATGCGAATCGTATCTTAGAGCAACTTGGATCAGCAATGGGTTCTTTGAAAGCGATGTTCAGCACCTTCGATGACGCAACCTCCGATGCTGCTGGTCGCTTTCTATCGCTTCGGATCGACTTCATAGAACGCATTCGCGCGATCTCTCGTTCAATTGTCTCCGGCCAACGTATTCGTATTCACGGGAATTTTCATCTTGGTCAAGTGATGCGCGCGGTTAGCTCTGGGACAGACATTCCTCCGCAATCAAGAAGAGAATCAGGCGATTTTGCTTTGCTCAATTTCGAAGGCGATCCTGCGCTCTCCATTGCAGAACGCCGCAAAAAACAGTCGCCACTGAAAGATGTTGCCGGGATGCTTCGTTCCTTCTCTTACGTCGCTCACTCTGCTCTGGAGCAATATGCCGGCGCAAGTCTTGAAGCTTCCGACCCCATCGGCAGGTCGAACCTCGCCGCCTGGGCAGTGCAGTGGCAGGAATGGGCATCCGCAGCGTATTTCTCTGCTTACAGTGATGCCATTGCCGCCAATCCGACCTTGCTGCCTTCACCGCCCTTGCGACAGGATTTACTCCATGTTTACATACTGGAGAAAGCCCTCAACGAATTGCTTTATGAGTTGAATAATCGCCCTGCTTGGATTCGAATTCCTATTGAGGGCATTCTGCGCTTGTCTCAGCGCAGTAACCGGAGTGAAGGGGAAAGTGAGGCTTGACCCGTGACACAATTGTCCGACTCAGAGGCTGTCCGAAATGATCCACCGACTGCAGATGAAGTCGCAGTGGTTGATCCCTCTTTAAAACCACTCGAGGCGACTCTACTTGTCATGCTCGCGTCTATGCCGTTGGAGCAACTGAAGGAATCGTTGGGCCACCTGAAGAATTCCTTCCCTTCGACGACCTTTCTTGTCGCTACTCCGAGCGATGGTGCGCTCACCCCTGACCTCTTGCATTCCGTGATCTCCATAGCTTCCCCCAATTCTTCGTGGCCGCTTTCAGGCGCATCTTTCGTCAGAGCATGGGAAATAGCAGAGGAGAAGAACGTTCGTGCAATCCTGATCCTGGGCCCTGACTCTGGTCCTCAGATTTCGGACGGTCTTTGTCATCTTGCTTCTGTGGTCCTGGATCTGGACACGGACCTGGCGATGCCCTGCTATGACCTTCCGACCCATGCTGGGCTTGTGAATTCGGCGATCCTTTTTCCTCTAACAAGAACCTTGTTTGCTTCGGGCAGTCGCTTTCCTCTGGCCATTGATATGGGGCTCTCACGACGTATGGCGGAGCGTCTCGCCACAATCGCAAAGGCCAAAGGAGGCAACCTTGGAGACACACTTCTGTGGCCTGTCAATGAGGCTTCAGTCGGCGGATTCACCATCAGCGAATCGAACGTCGGCAGACGCATTCTGCCTCACCCAAGAGAGACCGACTTCAATTCAGTTTTTGCGCAGGTGATTGGCTCTCTCTTTGCCGACGTCGAGTCCAAGGCCGCATTCTGGCAGCGTCCTCGACGCGTGCCATCACCGCGGCATCTGAGGGATGACCTGCAAGACACGGAGGGGACTTCCGATACAGTTCGCATGATTGAGGCGTTTCGGCTTGCCAACACGAATCTTCAGGAGATATGGTCGCTCGTGCTTTCGCCGAATTCCCTGGTCGGTCTGAAACGTCTTTCAACTCTTGCTCCCAACGACTTTCGAATGCCAGAGAGTTTGTGGTCGAGAATCGTCTACGACTTTCTGATCGCATACAAACTTCGCGCAATCAATCGGGGGCACCTGTTCGGCGCACTTATCCCGATCTATCTCGCTTGGGTCGCGGGCCATATCAACGTGACGCTGTCGGGCGCCAATGCCGAGCACCACATCGAGGCAGTTGCAGCGGCTTTTGAGGCCGACAAGCCATATTTGGTATCGCGATGGCGATGGCCAGACAGGTTCAACCCATGATTCTTCGCGGAGTCAGAACAGCACAACAATCCCCGGAATACCGGCCCGGCCAGCCCGTAGTAGGAAGGAGTCAAATCCATGGGAAACATGATTGCGATATTGCTTCAATCAAACCTGTCTCAGCCCTTGCAGACTCGCTCTCTTGAGGACGCTTCTATCTGGCAGCATATGTCTGAAGCGCTCCATCAGTCCCTCTACCGCGTTCTCTCGCTCCTCATTGCGGTTCTGCCCGGGTTGCTTGCCTTCTTTGTTTCTGTCCTCGTTTTTGCATTGATTGGGATGGCCCTCTCTTCTTTGCTGAGACGCGGCCTGGAACTCATCCACTTCAACGACCGCCTTTCTCGGAATCGAGCAACCGATGACTGGCTTCCCATGACTTCCCCCTCGGCCATCGTGGCACGCGCTTCTTTCTGGACATGCCTCTTGGCGGGAATCATTATCGGTGTTGCCGCGTTGGATGCTTCCTTTGCGGCCACCACTCCCATTCCCATCTCCATGCTGCCCTATTTGACGCATGTGGTCGGCGCCATCTTTCTGCTCGTTGTGGGCTCATTGATTGCCCGTTTCCTGGCGCGCTCTGTACTCATTGGGGCCGTCAATGCACAACTGCAATACGCACGATTCCTCTCGCTCGGCGTCAAATGGCTGGTGCTCGTTCTCACTGCGGCGATGGTCCTCGATCATCTACAGATCGGGGGAACGATTGTTGAGCTTGCCTTCGGCATTCTTTTCGGCGGCATTGTTCTGACTCTCGCCCTTGCGGTGGGATTGGGATCGCGCGATCTGGTCAGCCGAACGTTGGAAAGCCATTCCGAACACGGAGCAGACTCGGGCACGAAATCGCAACGTGTCCAAAACAGCACCCCAGAGGAATTCCTTCGACACTTCTGACCCGGCACACGGGCGGGGATGTTTGCAAGGGCCTGAACTCCGACTGCTTTCCCAATGACGTGTCCGATTCCACGAGAGAAGGTAGATAGACCGCTACTCGACAGGAAGCGGTTGACTGTCTGAAGTACTCGAACTGTAAGTCGAATCACCGCTGTAAACCGCCTTCAATGTGTGCATGCCGGAAGATAATTTCGGCTGTGTCAGGATAGCTGATCCCGAGTTCAGAAGCTCGATTCCCAACAAAACGGTTCCGTCATAGAAAGAAATCTCTCCGGTTGCATCGGAGGGCGACACGTTTGCGACCAAGACCGCACTGGAGGCAGCGAAATTCGAAGAGGGCGATCGAACAAACGAAAGCGATGTCGAGGCCGTTCCTGGTGGGCCTACGTTAACCGCGACACCGTTGGACGTAGTTGCAGTGTAAGTTGCGTTGCCGCTATAGATGGCTGTAAGGGTTTGGTCACCCGAGACAAAGATAGGGGAAGATTGACTGGCCGTGCCTGCGCTCAGCATACTTGAACCCAGAACCTTCGTGCCATTGAAGAACGTGACGGTTCCAGTCGCCTCGGTTGGATTCAGCGTCGCAGTGAGCGTCAATCTGGCTCCCAGATTGAGTGACGATGTCGATGGAACTAGCATAATCGCCGCAGTTGTGGAACCAGTCACTGTAACCACCACGGCGCTGGAAGTGCTGGCCCCGTAGGTTGAATCGCCACTATAACTCGCGGTGAGTGACTGCGTACCGGCTGTACTGAAACTCGTCATCAGCGTTGCGGTTCCTGAAGCCAAGGCAGCCGTTCCCAGTGAGCTCGAACCGTTGAGGAACGTTACTGTTCCTGAAGCAGCGGTTGGAGTCACTGTAGCCGTCAAAGTGACGGACGAACCCACCGCAACAGAGTTGGCGGACGCAACGAGTGTAATTGCCGAGGATGTGCCAGTGGTAGTGCTTCCTGTCGGGGGCTTCCAGAAATCGCCGCATCCGGTCAAGAGACGAGCCCCGAAGACGACCATCAGGAGAAAAGCACCAAGATTGGCTTTGCGAGAAATCCTCATTGCCCCCTCTCTCGGTGTTCGATGATCCAATTGAGAAATGGCTGCGTTTCAACACGACGCTACCGCTCTTTTGCCCAAAAGATCAAGCTCACTTTGAAATGAAACTCAATGGATTCCCGCAGAAGCGAACGCGCCAAACATCCATCCACGCGTCCACTCCGCAGGGCCTTAGGGCGTTTTGCTTTTGCTTTATACTTTCGTGCCCCATCCTTTCCGCCTTTTTTCTGCGGAAAGGATGGGATGCCCATGAGATTCCGGTCTACACCATTTCAAAAAAGCACGAGAGACCTATTTTGATGCGTGTGTCAGGGGCATTTGAACCAGGTGTTCGCTCACGAACCAGATCTGCAACTCATTCGTACGCAGGACTTGACTCACCAGAAGATCGTTGGTGCCATCATCGCCTAGCTTTGATGCGAGCTTCGATATTTTCCTTACTTCGGAAACAATGATTTGATGGGCGTCCACCAGCCGGGAGATCTGAGCAGGAACTTCTTCTCTTCCGCGCGGCGCACGTTCAATGCTTGTGAGCTCAGCAACATCGGGAGCCATGGCGATGCTGATCCCGCCCAGTAACTGGATTCTCTCGGCAATCGCATCTACCAGTTCTGCCTGCTCGCCAAAATGCTTATCGAAGAGGAGATGAAGTTGATAGAATGTCGGACCCGACACCTGCCAATGGGATTTCTTGTACAAATCCCGCAGTGTCATGGTATCGGCGAGGATCTGGTTGAGCTGCTCGGTGATCTCGTGCCGTACCGGCTCTTCAAGATCGAGGGGAAACATGGGGAGGACTGAGCCGTACGGCTGCGTTTCAGCGGACTTTTGATGAAGCCGAGGCTGCGCTGCCCCCTGCGTGTGCGCATTTTCATGAGTAGCTGTTGTCATTTGAATTCTCCATGGATGTTGTGCTGCATTTTGCTAGGCTTACCTACACTCTTCGCCGCGATCTTCAGCATTTTCCTTGCGGGGTGACATGTGTCGGCGGGCATAACCGGTTGGATGGGAGCTAATTCCGTCACGATGCTTTGCGACGGCATTTTTCTTTAACCAGGCATGATCATCCACTTTGGAGAAGAGGTGTGGATGTTCTATATGACTCACCTTCCTGGGGTGGCCGCACGGCAATTCAGCGCAACCTTGTCTGCAGCCAAGGGCTCAGATTAGGCTGGGGGCGGCTTCAAAAGGAAGTTCCGCGAGTAGATTCAGGAACGATTATCAACGGCGACCTTGCCACGGGCAACCATCTCGGCGTGAGATTTGATGACCGCCTCCATCGCCGCTCGCGCCTGAAGCTCAGCCGGATAACTGATCTTGAAGAGAACATTTTCCAGGACATAGCAGTCGTCTCGCCGAGCGCACGCAGTTGCAGCGAAAACGGCTCGGGGAGAGACGCCACTTCGCTCAGCGCGGAAGCCCCGACCGTTCCTGTTGCCCACAAGGACAAATACTTCCGCTTCTGGTCTGCTCAAGCCCAGCGCAGCAGCGGCGTCGCCACCCGAGCATTGCACATCGGCCTGGAGGGCCACTGCGGGCCCTCCAATAGAGTTCGCTCGCACCGCTAAAGCTGCATCGAGAAGATGGCGCAATTCGGGTGAATGGACAAATTCGGCATCCATCCTCAGGATCGGTCAGGGCCTCATCGCCGACTTTTTACGTGGTCTCCGGCGAACTTCTCTTCCCTTCTCCGGGCTTCCTACCCGCTGTCGCTCATTTTGCTGCAGGTGTAATGTCCGTTACGGGCAGATCCCAATGAGAGAGAAGGATCTCAAACCGCCTCTGTTCTTCCTTCTTGTAAGTCTCCTGGTCGGGCCAAAGCTCCTTGATCAAAGCCTCTTCGCCAGGATTGGAAGTCGTGGCCACGGTAGAGTTCTTGTAACGAATGGTCACTCGATAATCCCATCGCCCGTCTTCCGTGGTGTGATAGGCGGGCGATTCGATCTTGACGGAGAGAATGCGGCCCGTTGCTTCGATTCTCTTCAACAGCGGGTAATGATTCTTGAGGAAAAGATCCTTGAACTCCTGCTGGTGCCCCCACTGTAATTTGTAGTAGTACTCGACGGTGTAGGGCTGATCGCTCCCACTCTGTGGCGGCGCCCCCTGTCCCATCAGCGAAGTGGCAGACAAAGCAAGATAAAGCACGGAAAGTACGGCGAGAATCACCCTACGCATATTGCCTCCAGTAAAAGAATGAAGACATTGTAACGTGGACGCGCAGAAACCTTTTTAGATGGGCTTGACGATGGGACTCCTGGCTCTGCACTACCGTGAAGTCTTCTGCTCGACAGAATTCGCGCTCGCTGGAGGGCGGCGGAAGATCTGGAGCGTCATGATTTGACCCTAGAAATTGGGCACCTTCGTAACCCTCTCTGCATGCTGGGAACCAAAAAAAATCGAAGGAGTTAAGTTATTGATTTAAATTGGGGCGGCTAGTGGGGATCGAACCCACGACATCCTGTGCCACAGACAGGCGTTCTGCCCCTGAACTATAGCCGCCATATTCTTTACAGATTGTAGCATTCCTTCCGCCTTTTTGTCTGAAGGACTCGACCGCGACTCGACATTCCTTGCGGGCGATACCCCTCGATCGAAGCTGCTTCCTCATCCTCCAAGTTCTTCTCACCAAAAGGTTCGAACTGCCGGAGCCTCAACCGCATAGGCAATTGAATCCGAGGTACAATGAAATAGACCGTCGGGGCGTAGCGCAGCCTGGTAGCGCATCTGCTTTGGGAGCAGAGGGTCGGGAGTTCGAATCTCTCCGCCCCGACCATTATAATCAATAACTTGGCGCTAATGCCAGTTCATTCGCAACTCCACTAAATCCCGCGTGGGCATATTCGAGCAGTCGGGTGAGTGCTTCGAGCTTACCCTCCATCATTCCCTTTCCATACACATTCATGGTTGTGGTCACGTCCGCGTGCCGCATCCTGTTCTGTTGAACCCCCACCGCGGTTCGAACGGCGTCGAACCAACTGCAAAACGTGTGACGGAAGGTATGCCATACCAACTGGGGAACTCCGACCTTTGCAGCCAGTGGGTACAGATGACGGCGCGGAAGAATGCCGGGGTGATACGGTCGCCCGATGAAGACGCTCGGGAACACCGACCCTTCCGCCGAGACTGGCGCAATCTGCTGCCAGTTGGCTGTTGCGCAGGCGCTACAACCCGATAAGCTTGGCGGGAAGAGAGCGCGCATGCCTGGGCCAGCCGCTGAACAGCACGGGAGATCGGCTAGCCTCGCTGAAGCAACTTGCGGGCTAGGTCTCTGACCGCTATTTCTGTACCTCTGGTTCATGCCTTCCCAGGTCTCAGAATCGAGACCTGGGGCACCCATCGTTGGTGCAACTTCAGGCGGTCAGTGACCTAGATTGAATCGTCGCGCTCTTTGTCCAGAAGCGGCGCTTTGCATATGACGTTTAGATACAACCGTATTGGATAAACGTCAAGAACCGGAGAGATGTCATTTGCGGTATCCCGCACAGCGGTCTAGCTTGATCCTTCGCTCGAAGTCAAAGTTGTCGATTGTGTACGAGGGGTGATTCCATCACCTTGGGGAATGCCTTGCTTATAGACAAGCCGACTCGTCGGTCTCCACCGCCCTTTGAAGAGACTTGCGCAGTCCACTCACTGATGAGGCATTGCTGTGCTGCAGCACCGGTTATCGTGGCGTCATCCATTGGATCTGCAACGCTCACGCGATCATCGGGTCGCAGGCCTGTAGCCGGAATGGGAAACTGGATCGATCGCGGTAGGAACCGAGCGCACTTGAGGGACAAAAACCTGTGCCAGCACGCCCAAGTTCGGCAAAGCTCAGGTCCCCTCTGCAAGCTTGTTTTTGAAGCGCAGAGATCGCTTGGTGCTCTCCAGGGCAGTCCGCGCCGCCTTCAACCTGGGAACCAGCTTGAGCGGGTTCATTTTTTCAATGGTCTTGGCTGAGGTAGTTTCTATATTTGGTAATTCCACGCCGGAGCGATGGCCGCCCGACATCTTCTCCTGCAGTGCTTGCTGATATTCGCTAGTGGAAGAGCCAATGAGAATCTCATGCAGCCGTATTACACGGGCCGGGGTATCCCGTCCAAGGTCTTTGAGGAGATAGTACATGTCGTGCACCCCGCAGCCACACGCTATACCCTTTCCCTTGATGGGGTAGAGTTGAGGACTGTCGTCGTGGGTACTATAGCGCCGACCATGGATCACGTACTCGATCTTATTGCCCTTGATCTCCCAGTCGACAAAGTGCTTCGGTAGCGGCTGGACAAGTCGACTGGCCAGGGAAGAGCTCTCTTCGACAGGCAGCGTCTCTGCGTTGTATTCCGCGATGTACTCGTTCAGGTCTCTGACGTCTTTCTCCTGGATTGACTTTGTAGCGAAAGACCATCCCCATGGTTGTGTAACCACTTTGTCGAACTTCTCATTCAGGTTCTCAGCCCAATGAATAGGACTCGAAAGTGCAACGCGCTGCAAAGGTCGCTGCAGCACAGCAAACGTCGGTGTCTGCTCCCATGCGTCTGCTTCCTGATTCAGAAGGTCGTGGAAATCGCCCGGAAACAGAACTGTTGAACCATTTGGCAAGCCAAGGCTCCTTTGCACAGCACTTCTTCCCGGCACAGGCGCAAATCGAACGCCGGATTGAGGGGATTGCAAAGAAGACGTCCGTACAGGCACCGAACCCCGCGCTCCAACGACAAACGGTTGAGCTGTGGTGCGTGTCTGTATCGCTCCGGGTGCGCTCCTCACCGCTGAAGCTGCATTGAAACCTGCCTCGTGAGCCAATGCCATTCGAGGCGGTGCTGAAGAACCCGGTGGCTGGGAGCGCTGCATCGTGCCAGACCATGGACGCGATACTTTTGTTGGACTTGAAATCTGTGCTGCGAGGGCTCTATTCGGACGAAACACTCTGGTCTCCTCCTGCGCTCTGATCGTACGGACGGGCAGCTTTTTGTGCAACTATTCCCAACAATTCCCTTGCAGCCATCCTATGCTGCTTCAAAGGCAGATCCGTATTCCCGGAGATGGGTTTCGGCATGGGGCAGTGTGCGGTCCAAGAGGTAGGCCGCGTGCAAGTGCAAGGAGACGCAGAGCTAATCGTCCGGGCAAACCTTCTGTTTTTCAGGGGCCGACGGACGTGCCGGGTTCACGTTTCCCGGACCTGCGGACGCGTGAACTCCATCAATTCCCATTTCCACGAACTGACTGCCAGAGTTCGCCAAAAGAGTACGATGCTCGCCGGCGGAGCCATAGTCGGCGAACCCCAGTACCGCTTTGGTATCGGCTGGGAGGGGAATATCCAGAGCAAAGGTCTGGCCGGGAACGAACTCCCAAGAGTGAAATTGGACCTTCGCCTTGGCTCCGCCCCGGTAGGCGCAGCGCCCCTTGGCGCCGAACCATGTCGCCGCATCCATCTGGGAGATCTGTTTGAGCATGGCCTTATCGCGGATGACGACGACGTCGAAGGGTATCACACTATCCGCATTCGCTCCCGGCGCAATGCTCCCCTGGAGGGCGAGAGTCGGGGGGTGTCCGATGGCCTGCTCGAAGGATTTTCGCGGATGGAGGAACGCACAGCCGGTCATCAGCGACACGGCAGCCAGCGTCAGCCAAGTAAAGGGTACTTTTAGGGACAAAGTCTACCTTCCGGGGAGAAACAACTCGAATGTACAACAAAAGACGGCAGAGCATCGAGTGCCGCACCTGGGAATCCATTTCGATATTGACCTTGGGCATCGAGCGCGTCACAATCCTGCTTGTACCGGGTAGCGTTCTTTGGTCGCGAGACGGAGATCTATGACACAAGGGAAGTCAAGCCTCGGGGATCTGGCGTTTCGGGCTGAGGGCGGCGACGTCGGCGCACAATATCGGCTGGGAGTGATCTTTCTGCTTGGGGAGGTGGCCGAGCAGGACACGGAGGCGGCCTATCGATGGCTTGTCCGGGCTGCTGATAGCGGAAATGAAGGTGCGCGGGCGTTGGTCGAAAAGCTGATCGCGGGCAAGCTCGTTTCTTTCGCAGAGGAAAAAGAACGAGGCGCTAGCCGTTCGAGCGGGGTCAAAGCGGTCCTGAGCATCCTTGGCAAGGGGTTCGCCATCTGCAGGCGGACGATTGGCCACGTTTTGCGTCTTTTGGGCGCGCGCAGTTGGATGGCGTGGAATCGGGATTTGAGGAGGCGCTTTTCTGGGACGCGGTTTCAACCGGAAGTGGAACCGCTGCAGGCGGCAGCGCATGGAAATCAAGCCGCGCAGGTTCAGCACCCCTCATGACTCCGGGCAGGCAGTTGGAGTTGCGGCTCGGAGCTGAGCCCGAGGAAACGCCCGTTGCGGGCCGATGGGCCTCCAGGCTGGGACGCCGTGGCGCCGCGATCGCACGCATCGGGCTGCGGATGGCAGTCTTTTTGTGCGCAATTTGGATTTGCGTTTTGGTTCTGGAGTATCCGGTTGCAGCCCTTCTAGCTGTTTTGGGGGGCATTCTGACGCGTTGGATGGGACAACGGGTGCAACTTGCGCGGGCGCGCCATTCCACCATCGTCGCCTCGTTGGCTGCCTTCGTCTTCGACGGTCCGACTGTTTCCTGCAACTTCATCGACGCATCGATTTTTCGGCTGGTGAATTCGTGGCAGTCGAAGGCGGTGGCCGCTGTGGCAGCTGCGGGTATCTGCTTTGCCTCACAGCGCATCGCGGGCCTCCATTTCAGCCTGCTTCCGCTGCAGAATCCGATCGTGCACTGGATGACTCCGGCAATTGAGGCCTTGGCATACTGTCTTCCGGTTTTGGCGGCTCTTGTGTTCCTGCGGATGAAGGGGCCAACCGGGCGATGGAGCCGGCAGGTGCGAGAAGCGGTCCAGGCGCGCGCCACCGCATCTCTCAAGCTGATTCTTGCGGAACGGGAGTTGGACGGTCTGGAGGCGGGCATCGATGTGCTGCGCCGGGAGCTGGGCCTGGAATCCGGTGGCAACTATCGTGCTTCGGTTACACGGCGTCTTCAGTCTCATGCTACTGAAGCAGTTCTGAGGCCAGAAGCGTTGTTGGCTTTTCAGCGGGTGATCCTCGAACTGGCGCGTCTCGATTTGAAGAATCTGTCAGGGGCTGCCGAGAGGTATCGTCGCCTGCGGTGCAAGATGGAAGCCGTGAAGACTGTCGCATCGATTTCGTACGATCCTCTCAATGAGATGCAGTTGGAGGAGCTGAATCGGCAGTTTGAGCGATTCTCGAAGATGACTGCGAACCATGAATGGGAGGAACTGCCGATCTTTGCGGACGAGGTGGAACAGAAGCTGGAAGCGGCAACCGCGAAGTTCCGCAGCCGCGCAGCGTCGGCTCCCCAGGTTTTTCTCTCGCCTGCAAGCGATCCTTACCGCATTCTTGGCGTCAATATCGATACGCCCATCGCTTCGATCAAGAAGCTGCGGTTGCGCCTGGCGCAGCTCTATCACCCCGACAGCGGAGATTGCATCGGCAATGGCGTCAAGATGGCCGAACTGAATGCGGCTTTCGATGCGGTGATGAGGGACCAGGAGAAGCGGGGCCGGTAGCACTTTGACTGCAGGGATTTGTACCTTCCCAGGTCTCAAAGGCGAGACCTGGGGCACCCAAAGTTTGCGGTTATTTTTGCTGGCGGACGGGCATCGAAAGAAACGAAAAGCGCGGGCGCCGACTGTCGCCATGGGGAAGGCCAAAGCGGGGCAATAAAAAACGATTCCAATTGACTCGCCGTTGTGACCTGTGTCACACTTGGCTCGTAAAATAGTGCCGGAGAAGAACTTGACTACGCCGTCGCTTGATCTGCCCGACCTCATTGAGTGGCATGAGGGCATGTTGCTCACCCCGCAACATTTCCAGCAACTCACCGCGCGCGCGGAGTTATTGACGCATTTCATGTCGTATCAAGTAAGTTCTTTTGGCTGGGGTGTCATCCAGATCAAGATCGATGAATCGGCGCTGGCGGGCGGCATTTTTCGCGTCCTGAATCTCGAAGCCGTTCTGCCGGACGGACTGCTGGCGCTGGGCGGTCAGGAACGTGGCATCGAGTTGCAATACGATTTATCCAAGATCGAAGGGGACCGATCGCGAATCTATCTTACTGTGCCGCGCGATCCAGCTCTGTATCCGGTCACAGATTACAGCCGCTTCGAAACCGCTCTTGCCGCAGGGGAGTTGACGTCTGACCCTGTTTCCGGTGCGGATCCGATTGCGATTCCCCGCATTCGACCGCGACTGGGGCTGGAGTGCGGAGAGGCCAATCTGGGCGGTTTTACGGCCCTGCCCCTGATCGAATTCGGAAGGCAAGGGACCGTCTTCAAGCCAACTGCGTACATTGCCCCGTTTCTGCGCTTGAAACCCGGCTCGCCGCTGGCCAATCTGTGCGCGGCTGTCCGCTTGTTGGTGCGCCAAAAGGCTACGGAGCTGGCGAGCAAGCTGAGTCCCAATGCCAAGAACGACGATCTGGCGGGAATGCATCAACTGCAATGGCTGGTCTCTGCACTGCCGGCGGTTGAAGTGCTTTTAGACGGGGACCAGACCCATCCTTACACGCTGTATCTGGCATTGTGCTCGATGGCCGGAAGCGTGGCGTTTTTGAGCCATGCGCGGGTTCCGCCGATCTTTCAGCCCTATAACCACAGCGATATGCGGGCCTGTTTTCAGGATGTTGTCGGCTATATTCGCAGGGCTTTATCCGAGGGTCTGGTTGAGAATTGGCTGGGCAAGGAGTTCCGGCCGGTTCTGCCGATTGGGGACAAGGCTGGCGGGACGGGGAGGCAACGAGGCTCCGCCTATTTTGAGATCGGGCCAACCCTGGAACAGGCCTTTGGCGAGGGTGCGGACTTTTCGGCTCCCTATATTGGACTCATGCTGCGGGCGCCTGCCGGGGTTCCTCCCAGTGCGCTTGCCGAGTGGGGCACCTCGTGCTTGCTGGCCGCGGAGGATGCGATCGCCGATCTTGAGCTGAGTCGCAGCAAAGGCGCAGTCTGCGAGCGGGTGGATGCCTTCGAAGACCTGATTCCCTCCCCTGGGTCCGTTCTCTTTCGTGTGAAGAATGACGTGCAGTGGGTGGATCCTTACAAGAAGCTGGTTCTCAAGTCAGCCAAACAGGAAACGAGGACGCCGGACGCGGCGGCGCTCTTCATCAAAGCCCGGCCGGGGAAGGGGAGAGGCGGACCGTGATGCTGGAGCAGAGCCAGAACCTTTATCCCCTGCTGCGCCAGTTTCGCGATTTCTATGCCGAGGTCACGCGCCTGCGCGCGATTGTGGAGAGCGACCGCCTGAGTGGGCAGGCTGCTTCTTCCTCTTCGGCCAAGGTCGAACATCTAACGGCCACAGCGCAGAACCCGAGCTCTCTGGCGGTTACAAGTGAGCCAGGAATCTTAGCCAGTACTGGTGGGGCATTCGCCGGAGTTGCGGAACTGGATCAGCCTTTCGATCAGGATTCAGATCGTCCTGAGGATGCTGTGACACTGCGCGTGTGGAACGAGATGGCTCACTATCTCGACCAAAGAATGTATGAAGTCAAGCTCGCTTCGAGTTCGGTTACATACGACCTGCTCCTTGAGATGACCTACATTATGGCGGCCTTTGCCGACGAAACCTTTGTTTGTCTGCTCGATTGGAAGGGCAGAGACTATTGGCGCGACCATCTGATGGAATTGCGGCTCTTTCGTTCGCAGATTGCGGGGCAGGAGATTTTCCGGCGTATCGATGGCCTGTCGATACGTCAGGACCGCGGCGTTGAGGAGATTTCCGCTGTATACCTGATGATTCTTGCATTGGGGTTCAAGGGAAAGTATTTGCGCGATGGCGCGGCGGCGGATGCTTACCGCAGACAGATCTTCGACCAGATGACCGGGACCAATCCTGCGCTGCGAGCCGAGAGTCGTCATCTGTTCCCGGAAGCCAGTCGGTATACGGTGACCGAGGGTGCACCGATGCGGTTGCCCGAACCGCGAAGATGGTGGCTGATTGTGGGATTCATCGTGGCGGCCTGGTTGATTGTATCGAGCGCAACGTGGTATTGGATCACCCGCTCCACACGCGCTGCCCTTGCGGTGACCGTTCACTCTCTGGATCGCATTTCCGACCAGAAGCCCATGTCGGCGGGGACTGAAAAGTGGCGCGAGCTTCCGTTTGCGTTGCAGGATGGTACATTTCAGCTGAATCTGACACCGCCGCTCCCCTTCCATCGCGCGGCATCCGGAGGTGAGTCGGTGGTTGCGCCGTTGCTGCTCGCAGTTCATGCAGGCAGCAACGATGCAGGAGCGGCAAACCGGATACGGATGTGGCTGTCGAAGGGAATGATCGTCTTTTTGTCCGCTGCAAACGGCATGACGCCGAGTGGCCGTAACGTGGCCAATGCGGAGCAACTGAAATCGATTCCAGAGGGCGTGACAGCGGATGGGACAATGCTGTTCTTCCTGGTGGATACCTCGATCGATGCGCAGGAACTGGAACATCATCCGCAACTGAGGTTTGCGGTGCTTGCGGGCGAGGGTGTAGCGACGGATGCGGTTACTCTCTACCTGCCAGATCACGCCGTGACAGGCGGGCAATGATGCGAACAGGTGCGGGCGCGGAAGCAAACTCGCACAGCGGAGAAAGGAGGGCGCGATGAAAACCTTGTACCAGAATCCGGCTTTTCTGACTTGGGTGTTGATCCTGGTCGCGCTCTTTGCTGTTGTCTCTCTCATTGTGGCGGTGGTGCTGCTGGTGAAATCCCGCAAAAAGACGGGGGAGGAGAAAGAGGAAGCCAAGGCCGATGCACCCGGAAAGCAGCCATTCATCGCTGTTTCGGGGATGCAGCAGAGCTTTCGAGAAGCCCTGCGACGGCTGCGCGAAAAGCATCCTGGTTGGAACAGTCAATATAAAGCTCCCTGGTATTTGCTGGTCGGTGAAACTGGTTCGGGAAAATCCGCAGTCGCCAATCAGGTGTGCGGACTGAGCGCAGAAGTCGTCGAAGGCGATGCAGACAATTGCGTTCCTCGCTGGCTGCTGCTGGACCATGCAGTGCTGATCGATCTTCCTGGCAAGGCGTTTCTGCGGGCCGATGCAGAGGCGACCAGTTCCACCTCGTTGTTTGCGCAGGCGCGGAATCACGTGCCTGGAGGGCCCTGCGCGATTTCGGACCGTGGCGCATGGAAGAGCTTTCTACGGCTGGCCGCGCGCTATCGTCCGCGCCAGCCGCTCAATGGAATTGTGTTGACGATTCCGGCGCAGGAACTTCTTGATGCGAATGAAGATCAGGATGACCCACGCAAACTTGCGCGCTTGGCCGCTTTGGCGCAACGGCTCGACGATGTGCAGCAGGTTGCCGGCATCAGCCTCCCTGTCTATCTGCTGGTCACGAAATGCGATGTGGTGCCTGGCTTCGGCAGCTACTGCGGCAAGTTCATGGAGAAGGAACTCGCGCGCAGAGCGTCGGGCGGGAGCGGCCCGAACAACGAGATCCGCGACGACCTTTTCGGCTGGTCGAGCCCCTACGCTCTGGATAGTGAGTTCAGCACTGCCTGGGTAGATGAGGCCTTCCTGCATATCAACGAAGTCCTGCTCGGCCGCCAGTTGGAGATGCTGGCGCAGACCGAGACAACCGCTGCGGCCGATGGCGTCTTTCAGTTTCCGTTTGAACTGCAGCGCATGCAGACGCCGATGCGGGCATTGCTCAATCTGCTGTTCAGGACGACGGCTTATCATTCCTCGCACCTTCTGCGCGGCATTTACTTCTGCGGGCGCGTCGCACAGTCTACGCCGGAAATCGGCGCAGGCTTTGCGGCGCAACGGAGCATCGGGGGTCTTGCGAGGGCCGTTCCGGGTGCGGCGATACCTGGTGTGGCCTTCGTCAGAAATCTTTTTGAGTTCAAAGTTTTCGCGGAGCGCTATCTCGCCATGCCTGCGACGCGAAATTTCTTCTCCCGCAACCGCGCGGTTCTGATTGCGCAGATTGTGGCCTGTCTCCTGGTGATCGTTTTGACCGGGGCGTTGATTCACGAGGTCGGCAGGATTCGTGACCTGCAGAGCAAGACGCTGGACCCGATCCTGCTGTCGCTCGCTTCGACAATGGACACCATCGCCGCCAACTCCGGAGGAAACATTGCACCTGCCGGGGATATTCTGAACACGATTGGCGCAGCGCGCGATTATGAGTTCTATTCACTGGCGATGCCCATCTCTTTTCTGGATGGGACAGGAGTGCATCGGGAGGTACGGGATGCCCTGGGGCGCGTCTTTGAAATCGTCATTCTTCGGTCTTGCGAAAATGCGCTGGAAGCTCGCATCGACGCGCTGATGACGCTGGGTGCGGGGACAGCTGGCGCCGTGGCGAGTTCAGAAGGCGATTATCCGCCGGGCACTGCGTGGTCTGAGGATGCGGCCTATCGAAGGCTCTATCGTTACCTGTTGAACCTGAGGGCGCTGCAGGTCAATATCAACCGCTACCATTTGATCAGCGGATCGGACTCGGGAAGTTTCAAGCAGTTGAATGCGCTGCTGCATTATCTGGGCGCCAAGGAACTGCCTGACAGCAGTCGGTTTGCGAAAGACCCTGAGTACCAGAGGCTTTTGCTTCAGTCCACCTGGAAGCCACTGCAGATCCCGGCAAGATTCGATCAGGCGACTGCGGCCAATACCAACCAGCTAATCGCCGGCTTTTATCGGAGCTGGTTCGACGCCAATCCCCTGGTCGGCGAAGTACAAGGCCTGGCGGGAAAAGATGGGTTGCAATCTTTCGCTACTGTCGGAGCAAGCCCCTCGAATGTATCGTTGCGCTCTTTCGTGAGCCGCGCGCATTCGATGGATAACCAACTCAAGGGTGGAAGCTATGATTGGGTCGCCGGCGATTTCAATCGCATGAATTATCCGGCTCTCGGCTCCATGCTCGATGAGATGCCTTTTGCGGATACCCAGTTTACGGATGGAGTCACGAACACCGGGATGCAGAAGCTGGCTGGGCTCAGAACCACTCTGAAAACCACTCCGACCATCGTCGATGTTGCGGACGGCAAGACGCGTCTTTCCGGCCAGGTGAATACTCTTTCGTCCGTTCTGGAGGCGCTGCTCGGTTATGAGTTGATGGCCGACGATTCCGAAACGACGATCATCAACGAACCCTGCGGCTCGATCTCCCGTGGTGCGATCTGGAATCAGGCGGACCTCTATAAGGCGCAGCAAATGGATTCGATGCGCAAGAAGATTGAAGGCGAATTGCTTCCCGGCCTTCCCGGAGAATATCGAGATGCGATGCAGAATGTTGTCGATCGTCGTGCCGCGGTTGCGATCTTCTCGCGGCTGCGGCAGGCATCTGAACCGTCGCCTGCGCAGGAGGACAGTCAGACCGCTCTCGACACCCAACTGCAAAACCTCGGCCAGTCGATGGACAAGCTCAAGCAGATAGAAGATTCTCTCACCGCGCTCCATGCGACCGCCGCGGTGTCGTGTCTCAAGAAATCTATCGCGCGCCAGTCAAGTACGCTGCTGCTCAAGGTGAACCAGCAGTTGCCGGGTCTCTATAACCATGGCACGGTTACCGAGGGAAGCAGTAATGATCTGCCTGCGTCGCAATGGATGTATGGTGTGACCAGCTCCGACGATCTGCAGGCATATCTTGCCACGGAGAGACAGAAGATCGAAACCCTTTCCGCGGATGCCGCTCCCCTCGTGCAGTTGCTACCGATGGACAAAGGGAACCCGGAAGTGCTGACGAAGTGGCGCAATATCTCGCAGGATGTTGATGCGCTGCACGCCAAAAAGACAGGGAACCCAATCCAGACCCTGGAAGCATATATCTCGACCGAACTCGACAAGATTACTCCAGAGAATGGCTGCAAGACCGCTGCTCTGCACCACTCACCGGACGTCTTCCTCAGTGTGCGGGTCGAGCTTTCGCAAGTGGCAGTGGATCATTGCCAACAAGTGGCTATCCAGCGTTTCAACGAGATCGCAGTGGATTTCAATCGCCGCCTCGCCGGTCATTTCCCCTTCTCGCAGCAACTCGATACGCGTCCCGGTTCCGAAGCGGCACCGGAGGATATCGCCGAATTCTATCAGACGTATGATCGCATTGGCTCCGGACTTTCGAGTGTTTTGACGAATACATCCGAGAAGCCCGGGGAGTTGAGCAGCTTCTTGAAGTCCATTGCAATGGCTCGACCGTTGGTCTTTGGCGGCACCAAAGATCCCAACCCGGTTGTGGGCGCGTTGGTGCACTTCCGAACGAATCGCGGACACGAGATCTTTGGCGACCGCATCGCTGGATGGTCGTTGCAAGTGGGACAGCAAAGCGTCAGTTCCCGTCAGGAGTCTGACGACGCGCCTCCCCTGGTGTGGCAATTCGGCGACCCGGTTACGTTAACTGTGCGCTATGCCAACAACGCTCCCGAGATGCCTGCGAAGATCATTCCATCTGTTGCAGCGCAGGTGAAAGACGGCACGGTGATCTATAAGTACAGCGATCCCTGGTCGTTGTTTGCCCTGCTGCGTGACCACCCGCCGACTCCAGTCGATGCGCCGAACCAGTATTCCTTGAGTATCCCGAACGTGTCTCCTTCGACGGCTGTGACTGCCAAGCCCTCCAATACGGTTGTCTATCTTCAGATCGATCTGTTGCCTCCCGGCGCAAAGGCCGGCGGAGCAACGTTACCCCTCCCCGCGTTTCCTTACCTGGCGCCGACTGCGGTGCGCAGATCCCTTCACGGAGATTGACGATGGGCCGAGTCCCCGATCCGCTTCTGATAGACCTCGATCGATTGACCGCGCCCATCACGGCCGAGCGACCTTGCGGTGAGTGGTTGCGCTATGAGGGCGCGTATGAACAAGTGCGCGATGCGCGGCGCGAAGACGACGCGAGCCTGCCCCAGGGTGTGTGGCAAAGCGACCTGAAGCGCGCCAACTGGGCCGCTGTGGAGCAATTATGCAGCGACGCGCTGGCCAACAAGACCAAGGACCTGCAAATGGCGGGATGGCTCTTGGAGGCTTGGATTCAACTGGACGGTTTTGCCGGAGCTGCGCGTGGCATCGAACTGATGCATCGCCTTTGCCTAGGGTATTGGGAAAAAATGTATCCTGCGATTGACGGCGATATGACGGCGAGGCTTTCACCCATCCAATGGGTCAACGACAAGCTTTCACGCAGGCTGCGCCTGTTGCGCGTGACTCACCCAACGATGGAAGGAGTTTCCGCCTACTCGCTTGCCGATTGGGATGTAGCGTTGCGGAATCCAAGAGGCGCCAGTGCCAGTGAAGCTGTGACCCTAGCGATGTTTGAACAGAGCGTGCATTTGACCAGCTATCGATGGTTTCAGGAGCTGGCAGTGGACGTGAGCGATACGATTGCCAGGGTGCGTGTCTTCGATAATCTTCTGGATGAGAAGGCAGGCAAGCTGGCTCCCGGGCTGATCAGGTTTAGAAGCGAAGCAACGTCCATCGAGCAGCTTCTGGAGACGATGCTGGCGGCATCGCAGGTGGATCTTCCGGAGGCCGAGGAGTCGGCGTTGGTCCATCCGGAAGTCGAAGTGATTGACGACCAGCAGAAGTCCTTTGCGACATCGGTTTCTTCTTCAGCGCCGGTCCCGGCCGCGAGTGGACCACAAGTCTTTGCACAGCGAGCCGGCGTGGGGATTCAAAGCCGCGTCGAAGCTTACCGTTTGCTGGAAGAGGTTGCCGAGTATCTGTACGAGAACGACCCTCATAGTCCGACACCGTATCTGATTCGCAGGGCGGTTTCATGGGGGGCGATGCATTTCGATGAACTGATTCCGGAACTGGTGCGGGACCGCGGAGAGTTGAGTGACATACTCAAGCTTCTCCAGCTCGACCAGCCAATCCAACATAAGGAGTAGTCCGTCGAAATTTTCAAAATAACAGTGGAAAATGATGCCTCACCTTTGCTAGACTTCGAAGCGTTTCCCCTGGTTCCCAAAGTACGACACCGCTTCGCAAATGCAAATTGGCAGTTCTGCGCAAAGGTTATCTTGCTCGCCTTTGTGTTCCCCGCTAAGAGAGCAGAGCAAAATGATGAGGGAGAGTCATGTCTGAAAGCATTCAGCATAAGCTGGACCGAGTGCGCCCACCGCGTGTCCAGATCACCTATGATGTGCAGATCGGCGACGCGTTTGAGGTCAAGGAATTGCCACTCGTTGTTGGTGTCATGTCTGACCTTTCTGGTCAGTTACCCGAAGGAGCTGAGCCGGTCAGGTTGCGCGACCGCCAGTTTGTCGAGATTGACAGGGACTCCTTCAAAGACATCTTCTCCAAGATCAATCCGCGATCGAGCTTTACTGTCGATAACCTGATGCGGGTGCCCGAGCAGGGCGCTACCGAGCCGCCCAAGTTGCCAATCGAGATTAGCGCTGAGGCGACCCTCGACAACTCGAAGCCGTTGGACTCGCTGCTGGTGAACTTGCAGGGGGAAGATCCTCTGTATATGTTTCATCCTCTGTGGGTGATCCGGCAGACGCCCGAATTGAATACGCTCTACGAAGCCCGGGGCCGTTTGAGCGACTTGCTCAGCAAACTGGATGGCAACGACAAACTCGCAGCAGAGTTGAAGGTCGCGGTGAATTCCCCGGACAAGCCTGCGGATCTGGCGTTGAACCCCGCCAGTTATCCGCATACGAATGGCGCGAAGCAACTCTCAGCTTCCCAGGACGATGCTGCCAAGACGGCTGACCAGTCGGTGGAGAAGCCTGCTGCTCTGCCCGATGATGCGGGGAAGAACCAAGAGAAGCCGGGCAAGTAGGTCTATGCGCCGAGTCCCGGGACGGCCTGACTGGCTCATCGAAATTTCCATCTCGAACAGGTTCAGCAGCGTTGCGGTAGCGCGGTGGGCAAGCTGGACAAGGAGAAATACGAAATGCCGGATGCAACGACACAATCGCAGAACGATTTTCTCACAAACATTGTTGTCCAGAGCGGCATGGTCAGAACCGACACAAGCGCGAAGTCGGACGCCGAGCGCGAGCGAGTTCAATTGATCGAGCAGACACGTCGCGCAGAGGCCGAGGGCCTCATCCGCGAGTTCCTTGCGCAGGTTTCCTTTGATCCCTATTACAAGGGGACATTGAGTTCCTGGTACGACGACACGGATGCGACGCTGGCGGAGAAATTTCCCGACCAACCTGTGCTGACGGACAGGGTCCGCAAGGTTCTGCAGGGCGACACCAGTGACATCGTGGCGGCAATCAAGACGCGCATTGCGCAAATCGATGAGCTGTTGCAGCTGCAGTTGGATCAGATTTTGCATCAAGCGGATTTTCAGGCGCTTGAAGCTTCGTGGCGCGGGTTGCATTACCTGGTGGACAAGTCGGAGACGGGAACGCACCTCAAGATCCGGGTGCTGAACGTAACCAAGGCCGAGTTGGTGAAGGACATTGAGAGCGCTGTGGAGTTCGATCAGAGCGCGCTCTTCAAGCAGATCTATGAAGAGGAATACGGCACCTATGGCGGCAATCCGTTCAGCGTGCTGATTGGCGATTATGCTTTTGGTCGCGATCCGCAGGATGTTGCCACGCTGGCCGGAATATCAGGCGTAGCCGCGGCCGCGCACGCTCCGTTTATTTCGGCAGCGAGCCCCGAACTCTTCGATTGGTCGAGCTTCACGGAGATGAATAAACCGCGAGACCTCGCCAAGACATTTGAGACCGCTGAGTTGATCAAGTGGCGCTCGTTCCGTGAGAGTGAGGACTCCCGCTATGTGACTTTGACGTTGCCTCGAGTCATGGCGCGTTATCCATACGGTCCCAAGACCAAGCCGGTCGATGGGCTCAATTACACTGAGAAGCTGACCGGAAAAGATAGCGACCACGAGAGCTATCTGTGGGGCAACCCCGCCTATGCACTGGGCACGCGCATCACCGACGCCTTTGCGAAGTATCGTTGGTGCGCCGCGATACGCGGAGCCGAGGGTGGTGGCCTGGTTGCCGATTTGCCGGTCTATACCTTCAGGACCGACAACGGCGATATTACGTTCAAATGCCCTACAGAGGTGTCGATCACCGATCGTCGCGAGAAGGAACTGAATGACCTCGGCTTTCTTGCCTTGTGCCATTGCAAGGGAACGGACTACGCGACTTTCTTTGGTGGGCAGACTACCAACAAGCCGAAAAAGTACAATCTCAGTTCGGCCAATCGCAACGCGAATATTTCGTCGATGCTGCCTTACATTCTGGCTTCGTCGCGATTTGCGCATTATCTCAAGGTCATGATGCGCGACAAGATCGGCACTTTTATGACTCGCGAGAACGTGCAAAGCTTCCTGAATCAATGGATATCCCAGTATGTTCTGTTGACCGACGATGCGCCGCAGGCGATCAAGGCCAAGTTTCCGCTGCGCGAAGCTCGTGTCGATGTGACGGAGATTGCGGACAAGGTCGGTGCGTACAAGGCGATTGCCTTCCTCAAGCCGCATTTTCAACTCGACGAGCTTACGGTTTCGCTGCGACTTGTGGCTGAATTGCCGCCGCCGGCCAAGTAGTCGAAGCCAAACAGTCGAGTTCTTGAAAGGTTCCGGCGGATGGCCGGAGCCCAGCTCACAACAGAGAGTTCAGGAGAAATCGGATGGACGTCCTAATCCTCGATCTAAGCTCTGCAAGCATCAATGGGGAATCGCAGCTCGCCGACTATGCCAATATGATCGAGCTGCTTTCGTATAGTCACGGCGTGGCTCAGCAAATCACCGGAGATCAAAGCAACACCAAGCGCACCTCCGGAAAGCCCAATCATCAGGATTTTACGGTGACGAAATACCAAGACCTGGCTTCCTGCAAATTGATTGACTATTGCAATCAGGCCAAGAATATTCCGACCGCGAAGATCACCATCGGGCAGAATGACAACGGTAAAGTGACCAAGATCTTTGTTTATGAGCTGACCAATGCATTGGTCAGCTCCATTTCGGTGGGTGGCGGAGGCGGGGGCAAGCCGCAAGAGACTGTTACTTTCAACTACACCAAAATCACATGGGCCTACGCGGCGCAAAAGTCCGATGTAACCGACGCAGGCAACCTATCGGCGACATGGAATCTCGCAACCAACACGGCAACCTAGGCGCGCGTTCGCAATTGTCGGCTGGGCTGGCCGTCCCTCTCTTTGATCGTTTCGACGAAGAGAGGGACGACGGCCGGGTGGTTGAGCCTTATCGTGTCCAGGAGTTGTCGCTGCTGCTCGAGTCCATACAAAGGGAGATCGAGAATCTGCTCAACACACGATTGCCGCCATCACAGTCTGCAACAGCAACCTGGGAGCCAATCTCTGAACCGCAGACGGTCTTGGATTTTGGGCTTCCGGCATTCTCGACGCTTTCTGCGGGAAGCCCTACAGATATCGGATTGCTCGGGAAGACTGTGGTGGGCAAGATTGCGGCATTCGAGCCCAGGCTTCAAAGTCCGATGCTTGATTTGGTGGCCGACCCGGATGACCCAGCCGGGATGCTGGGCATGCTTCGAGGGATGGTAAGGCTTGAGAAGGGACTACTGGCAGTGAGCTTTCCGATCAGCTTGAGTAACCACGGCGAAAGCGCGGCACTCTCAAATGGCATGGCTGAATAATCGTCCCTTCGAAGCCATCCTGAAGGCCCGCACGCTGACAGCCCTACCAAATAGAAGAAGTGACGAGGCACGATGCGCGCCAACGAAGATTTTCTACGATCCTACTTCGATGAATTGAGCTATCTGCGCGATGCCGGTCGCGATTTCGCCCGCGAGCATCCGAAGGTTGCAGCGCGCCTGGATATGCCGCATGGAGAGACCTCCGATCCGCATGTCGAGCGACTGATTGAGTCCTTTGCCTTTCTTACTGCACGCTTGCAAAGACAGATGCGCGCGGAGTTTCCAGAGATTACCAATGCGATGCTGGGATTGCTTTATCCGCAACTCACGCAGCCCCTGCCTCCTATGGCAATCGCCTGCTTCGATGCGGGTTCGACCATCAAGGGGCTGACCGATGGATTTTACCTTGCTCGCAAGACGCCGCTGTTTGCTCAGGATTCCGCGGGACTGACCTGCCGCTTTCAGACCTGCTACGACACTATGCTTTGGCCTGTGACAGTGGTGCATGCGGCCTTTGAGCCGGCAGACCGATATAAGCTGGACTCCGGGTGCAGCGTTCTCCGAATCAGTTTGCGCGGACGCGAAGACCTGCTGCACAATCCAAAGTTTATGCCGAGTCTGCGCTTTTTTCTCAATGGAGCACCAGAACTCAGCGGCAACCTCTATGAGATACTCTTCGCCAATACGGTCGATGTTCTTGTGGTTGACAAGAGTAGCAATAAACCTGTTTCTTTGGGGGCGAACGCGCTCAAGAGCGTAGGATTTGCGTCTGAGGAGGAAGTGCTTCCGTATCCTCCGAATGCGTTGCCTGGCTATCGGCTGTTGCAGGAGTATTTCAGCTTTCAGGAGAAGTTTCACTTCTTCGATGTGGCTTTTCTTTCGCGGCGCCCCTGCGCCTCCGCGGCAGTAAAGACTGGGTCGGACACGCTGGATCTTCTTTTTCTTCTAAGGGATCTTCCGCAGCCAGAGCCTGTAATCCAGGGGGGCAACTTCCGACTGGGCTGTACACCGATCATCAACCTGTTCCAGAAGACTTCCGAGCCGATTCGTCTCGATCATCTTCAACTCGAATATCGGTTGATTGCAGACCTGCGTCGCGAGAAGACGACGGAGATTCATTCGATCATTTCGGTCACGGGCACCGCCAATCCGACGGAGGCCTCGCGCAGCTATGAGCCGTTTTATTCGTTTCGCCACTCGTCCTTTGAGAAGGACCATAGGGCGTTCTGGCTGGCGCGACGTGTCCAGGCCGACCGCGCGGATATGCCTGGAACCGATCTATATCTATCCTTTGTGGACCTTGCTTTTGACCCAGCGATGCCCGCGGATCAAACGGTCTTTGCCCACACTCTTTGCACCAATCGCTCGCTAGCCAGTCAGTTGCCCGATCACGCCGAATTGAATATCGAAGATGCCACGCCGGTTCTTCGCATTGCCTGCATCACCAAGCCGAGTGTTTCGCTGTACCCGCCTTTGGGTGGCCCATCCCTATGGCGCCTGGTTTCCAGCTTATCGCTCAATGCCGTATCACTGAGTGGAGATGCAAGCGGCCTTGAGGCGCTGCAAGAGAGTTTGCGGCTCTATTCCTTTCGTGAGGATGCCGCAGCGAAGCAGGAAATTGAGGGCATTCGCGAGATGCAGACCAAGAAGGTGATGCGTCGCTTCGGCCCGGAGGCCTGGCGAGGCTATCGCCGCGGGACGGAGATCACATTCCTTTTCGATCCCATGAAATACAAAGGCGGCAGCGCATTGTTGCTGGCATCGGTATTGCGAAGCTTTCTGGGACTCTATACGTCGGTGAATACATTCACACAGGTTGTGGCGCGGCGAACCAATATGGATGGGGAATGGAAGCGCTGGGAACCGCTTGCTAGCGCGCAGGAGATTCTATGATTGCGCTGGACACGGGGGAGAACAACTCGACTGTTGCAACGGCGAGAACCAACCTGCGCTGGGGGTCAGGGAGCACAACGCGCGACCGCCTGGTTGCCGATGCAAGCGCGTTTGATTTTTATCAGGCCGTACGCGTGCTGTCGCTTCTGCACTCGGACAGGGAAACATCTCATCGTCAACACTCGTTTCCAGTGCGTTTTCGTTCGCAGATGGATGCGAACTTTCCCGGCTCCGACATTCATGAAGTGACCTTAGCGAGCGAGAAGGACACCATTGCCGAGATGGTCGTGAACTTCCTTGGGTTGGCTGGCGCGCATGGTCCGCTGCCCGCCGTTTATACCGAACAGATGCTGCGGCGCGGAGAGAGCGCGCTTCGCGACTTTCTGAACATCTTCAATCACCGCCTCATTCTGCTCGTCTATCGCATTCACGAGATGCACCATCCGGAATTGACCCATCAAAGGCCAGATCAGGGACTCGCAGCGAACCATATCTTTGCGATTTTCGGATGGGGACGCGATCCCGAGTCGGCGATTCGAAACCGAATGTCGATTCCCGATCGCGCCTTGTTGCACTATGGCGGTCTGCTGGCTCAGCGCCCACGCTCCGCTGTGGGCTTGCAAATCTTGATGGGGGACTACTTTCAAATACCGGTTGCGGTGGAAGAGTTTTGCGGCGCCTGGTTCGACTTGAGCAGCGACCAATGGACGCGGCTGGGAGAATCGGGAAGCGGCGCCAATCAGGTTTTAGGGAATGGCGCAATTCTTGGCAAGCGAGTATGGGATCAGAATGCGGGTATCACGATTCGCCTTGGCCCGCTTGATCTGAAGACATTCAAGAAGTTCTTGCCGGGAGAGGCGGCATACAAGGCTCTGGGAGATCTCGCCAGAGTTTATCTGGGCGATGAGATTGATTTTTCCTTGAAGCTGGAACTGCGTGACGACCAGATTCCATGGACCGAACTTCGCAGTGCAGCGAACTCTGCCGTCGCGCTTGGAAGGCTCTCCTGGCTTGGGAGTGGAAAGAGAACTGAGTCCAATCAAGTGCAGGCCAAGGCGCTTCCCATCGCAGGGACAACTCTGAGACGGGGAGGCCGCTAACCATGCCGTCCTATGTGCAAACTGCGTTGCCGGCGAGATTGACTTCCCCCTTCGGCGCCAACAAGCTTCTGGTGAAGAGCTATCGTGGAGAAGAGGCCATCTCGGAACTCTTTCGTTATGACCTCGATCTTTATTCCGAAGACGCTTCGCTGGATTTCAGCCAGATTGTCGGCAAGGGGGTGACGCTGCAGATTGAGCTTTCGGATGGCAGCTTCAACTATGTGAATGGAGTGGTAGGGCGGTTTACGCAGGGCGCGAGAGACGATCGATTTGCCACGTACTTCGCGGAGTTGCGCCCTTGGCTGTGGATGCTCACGATCAACTCCGACTGCCGGATCTTTCAGAACAAAACCAGCCTGGAGATTGTGAAGCAGGTGTTCTCCGATCTTGGCTTCAGCGACTTTTCCGACAAGACCACCGGGGCCTTTGCGGCGCGCGAGTATTGCGTGCAGTATCGTGAAACTTCTTTCGCATTTGTCAGTCGTCTGCTCGAAGAAGCCGGCGTCACCTATTACTTCACCCACGATGCCTCGAAGCACACCATGATGTTGGTCGACGACACCAGCTCGTGGGGTACGTGTCCGGGTTTGACATCCGCTCGGTATGTGGGTTCCGACCCGAAGTACTCCGCCGACGACATGGTGACCGAATGTGGCCTTGAACAAGGGGTGACGGTGGGTAAGTTCAAATCAGACGACTTCAACTTCACCATTCCAGCGACGCAACTGTTTGCCACTGCGAGCGGAAGCGATCCCAGTCGTGAGGTCTATGATTACCCTGGGCTCTATGCGGCGCAGAGCGATGGTGAGAAGATCGCGAGTCTTCGCTTGACGGCGTTGCAGACCGAGGCGAAGGTGTTGCGCGGTGCCGGCTCTTGCCGGGCTTTTCATGCGGGCGTTACGTTTACGCTCGCGGGTTATTATCGCGCGGACGTGAATGCCAGCTATGTCCTTCGCCGACTCTCGGTCAATGGAACGCAGAATGAGTATCGGAACTCCTTCGAGGCCTTTCCCGCGGATACCAGGTTCCATCCTCCGCGGACGACGCCGCCTCCACTTATTGCAGGGACGCAAACTGCGACGGTTGTGGGCAAGGCGGGCGAAGAGATTTGGACCGATAAGTACGGCCGTGTCGTGGTTCAGTTTCACTGGGATCAAGTGGGCGCGAACGATGAGAAGAGTTCGTGCTGGGTGCGAGTCGCACAGGGATGGGCGGGGAATCTTTGGGGCAGCGTCTTCATTCCGCGGATTGGTCAGGAGGTTGTGGTGAGCTTTCTGGAGGGCAATCCCGACCGGCCGCTAATCACCGGTTGTGTCTACAACGCGCAACAAATGGTTCCCTATACGCTGCCAGACGAGATGACCAAGAGCACGGTCAAGACGAATTCCTCCAAGGGAGGAGGCGGCTTCAATGAGATCCGCTTTGAAGACAAGACAGGCTCGGAGGAGTTGTTTGTTCAAGCGCAAAAGGACATGACCGTCAGTGTTCTCAACAACGAGAGTCTCACCGTGAAGGGCACGCGCATCCTTGCCGTGACGGGCGACGAGACGCACACCAACAAGGGCAACCACACCACGACAATCTCAAAGGACTGCAAGTTGACCATCAGCGGGAATCTGACGATTGAGGCCAGCGGATCTGTCAGTATCAAGTCTGGAACGACCTTTGAGATCACTGCGGGAACGGCTCTGACGAACAAGGCTGGAACTTCGCTGAGCAACAAGTCGGGAACCGACATGACGAACGATGCGGGGACAACTCTGATGAACAAGGCGGCGGTGTCCCAGACCGTCGATGGTGGTGGCATGTTGACGGTCAAGGGAGGAATGGTCAAGATCAACTAGTATTCAGACCGTGTGATTCGGTAATCGCACATGAAGAAGTGCTGGTGAGGAGCAGGGCAATCGCATGAACGTTCTCTTGACGACGAAATCGCCGTTTTGCGCCGTCCCTACGGGACTCCGGGGCAATTGTTGGTGTCGCCACCCAGCGCTGAAGCGCTGGGCTAACGAACATTGCGCCTACGGCGCGGCCGAAATCAGAAACTCTCAGGTCGACCTTCTGGATTCATGCGATTGTCCTGGGGTGAGGAGGCTCGCACCACAGCTGGCTGGGAGGTCGTCGCTACAATTCCGTTCCTACCAAATCATGGGATACGACGCTTGCACGTGTTGTCAATCGAGTTCAGCGCAGTATATCCGCAGAATCAGAGAGATCTTGTTTCGCAAGGCTGCGGAATGATTTTGGTAGGAGAATCACATTCAGACTAGAAGGGGAGTGGAGAAATGGCAATGCAGGTATGTATGGGTGCGTCGATGATGTGCAGCTTTGGCGCCGCACCCTCTTCGCTCGTGGTGTTGCCGATCAATCGCACGCTTACGGGAACTCCAGCAGCGACCATCATGGATTTTGCGCCGATCGTGAACATTCCCCCCTTTGGTGTCTGCACGTCGTTGGCGAATCCGACAGTGGCGGCGGCTACCGCGGCCGCTTTGGGCGTGCTGACACCGATGCCCTGTGTTCCTGTCACCGCCGCTCCCTGGGCGCCGGGCGCGCCGACCGTATTGATCGGCAATATGCCGGCACTTGATTCAACTTCAAAACTCATGTGTTCCTGGGGTGGGGTGATTCAGATAACTTATCCCGGGCAAGCCACAGTGGAGATACCATGAGCGACTTCTACAGTCTCGACTTGAGCCGGGCGCGGGCGATTGCGATCGTCGTCTGCTTTGTTGCGGCGGGCGTGTTCTTGTTCGTTGCAGGGACAGCTTCCGGGCTGTTGTTGGCGAGTGGATCGAGCGGCCGCAAGCCCCTCCAGGAGACGTTGCCGACAAAGCAACCGGTTTCGGTTCCTGGCGGTCCACCAGGCAAGCAGGAGCAAGTTGATCAGGCTGAATCGATGGAGCAGACGGCGGATGCTGGGGCTGATGAACCTACTCCCGCCGCTGCAAGTGTCCCCACCCTCGTCGCGCTTTCACGTTCTGCGCAAGTCGCGTCAGGATCACCGAGTCCGACTGCGGCTCCGCAAGGCATTGGGACGACCGGCGCATCGGCGGCGCAGCCCGCATCGATTGATGCGAAGGCAAAACAGCCGGTTCCGGACCGCGATACAGCCGGTCCATTGGGCACTGCGCAACAGGCAACTCCGGCGAGCTATGCTGTGCCGCTCGCCATCAAGGTTTGCTCGTTTGCCGGCAGGTCCAGTGCCGAGACCCTTGTTCATGTGCTGACGAACAAGGGGTATCACGCAACGCTGGTGCAGTCTGTTGGCGCGTTGGGCCGCACCTGGTTCGTGGTGAAGCTCGGTCCCTATACGGAATGGAACGCGGCTTCGACCGACGCCGCACAGATCGCGATTGCGGAGAATGTCAGGCCGGTGATTGGTCCAATGCAATAGAGGAAGACGCGAGTGAGCGACGAATGCCAGGCTGTGCAAGATGCTTGCAGACCCGGTTTTCATTGGACCGATCGAGCTTCGTTGGTTCCTTATGGGGGACTCAACACTGATGGTTCAGGCGCGCTTACCATCGAGGATTCAGAAGAGGAATCCGCACCTTTGCATCGCTGATTGCCGAGCGATAGAAGATCGCGGAATATTTCGCTTGCGCTGCAGCGGCGAAGCTCGGGTGAGCAGGCTTAGCTTGAACGGATCTAGTCCCGTGTGTTGTTGAGTTGTCGGGCAGCGCACCGCCGTGGATTCTCGGCTGTGTATGCGCGCCCTTCAAGATCGCGTCATAGGAATAGAACTGCTCCATGGGGAGGCCCGCCTGCTCGGCATGGTCGATGTCGGGCCTGTAATTGCCGCTGCCATTGCTCCACCACTCCAGTTTTCCATTGTTGAAGTTGGCTTCCCCCGCATACATGACGGGCTTTCCCTCGGCGAGCGCCGGGTGACGAAAACTCTGGTGCATCAGCAGCGCGCCGTCGCCGGTAGTAACAAAGACAAAGCGGGAGTTAGGTACATATTGGCCGTGCTCTTTACCCCGGTACATGCGGTAGTTTCCGGCAAAGCTATGCAAATGGAAGACCTGATTGCGGTCGATGGGAATGGCAGCCGCGGGATTCAAATTCGGAAATATCTTGGGTGTGCGGTTGTATCCCATCGAATCTGACTCCATCCTGGCGCGCCGGAACTTTCATTCTATTTTGCGGACAACGACGCGAAGCAAAAATCGTGCGCAAAATAATGGTGGATGCGCTCTTCGTTCCAAGATAGAATCACTGCGTGAACGCTCCTCCCACCGATCGGTCGGCGTCGAAGACCTCTATGCATGTCGCACAGGGATGGGCTGGGTGCGCGCGAGGGCGTGTTGTGCAGGGACTGTTCCGGTCTCGGCCGTTTTCCTTTTGTGCCGCGAACTCAGGAGCCATTCAAAAGAAAGCAGTTGTTCAGCAGCGTCCCGGGGTTGATGCTTTTCAGATTGATCTTCGTCCCAAGTCAGGTGGATGGCCGTTGCCGCGCGACGTGCAGGCGAAGATGGAAGCGGCGCTCGGCGCGAATTTCTCGGATGTGCGCGTGCATGTCGGTCCCGAGGCCTCGGCCATTGGGGCCATTGCCTTTGCATGGGGTTCGGATCTGCACTTTGCGCCCGGCCAGTACAATCCTCATACGCCGCACGGACAATTCCTTCTAGCCCACGAACTGACGCATGTGGTTCAGCAGCGCTCTGGCCGGGTGACAAACCCGTTTGGGAGCGGAGTGGCGGTTGTGCAGGACCATGCTCTGGAAGCTGAAGCAAACCGCCTCGGGCATCAGGCTGCCAGCAGCAGAATGCCGACTGCGACTGCCCCATCGCCTTCTTCAACACCTGCCATGACTGGTGCAGGGACGATCAGCCTCAAGGCCAATCCCGGCGCGCGATATGCGTTGCGTGCACCGCAACCCAATAGCAGAGGCTGGGAGATCAGCGTTGGCGCGCAAGGCATGTCGGGGCCTGTAGGATCGCTGCAGATGACCCGCTCCAGCGAAGGGGTTTTCATTTCAGACGTGAAGGTTGCGCCGGAGCATCGCCGACACGGGGTCGCCGGGCAGTTGATCGACGCAGCCGTGCGCACGGCTCGCTCGCATGGCTATGGGGTCGCGCAGCTTGAGGCAAGGCCAGACTCGCCCGCCGAAGTGGCTCCGGGTTCACTGGTCTCGATGTACCAGCGCTACGGCTTCCGGATGACGGGACTCTCGAAGCGTGGCAGTCCGCTGATGGAGCGAAGGACCTGAGGAGAGCAAGGAGCAGGCGAGCATTGAATCCCCCTGCTCTTCCCCAGCCAAATAAGTTCTTGCCGACGCAAGCGGACGGTCGTGTGGGTGGGCCGCAATAACCGGCCGTACAAGCGTCTTTGGTGCGCGTCGCGAGGTCATCCAATCGGGTGCATCGCGGCAGGGAGGGACATTGGCCCAGGCGAAGATCTGGAGCGCGCTTACTGTCAACCCTCCAACCCAATATCTTATTTCGCCTGCACTAACCCCGCAACAACCGCGGAAACTTTATCGAGTATCTGGTTCCAGCCCTCCATCTGACCGCTATTTTTCGCGCTCTCCATGGGTTCATTTCCAATGAATGTAAGTTTTGTCTGGCGTTTCCGAGATCCTCAAAGGTCGTCACATCGTACGCACCGTCAATGGCCTCATGTTCTATTCCTAATTGCGCAGGGTCAACCTTGTTTCCCTCCGAGTCGGAAAAGTACATCAAGGAAACGATCTTCTCGTAGGGAATAATCTCGTGGTATTCAACGGCATTCCAGAACTCCTGCCCATCCGGCGCCTTCATGCAGCAGAGAAGCTTCCCCCCAACGCGAAAGTCCATCTGGCAAACAGGCGCAGTGAAGCCTTGAGGTCCCCACCACTGGATTATGTACTTCGGGTCTGTCCACGCCTTCCAAACCAGCTCGCGTGGGGCATCAAGAACTCTTGTAACAACCATCCGCTCCGTTTCGTTAACTGTGTTGCTTGTCATCTCTGACCTCCTCTCTTTTCATTTGATTTACAACCACATCCAGCTTGTCGAAGCTCTCTTCCCAGAATCGGCGATAGCTGATCGCCCAATCGCTCACTGTCTTAATCGCCTTTGGCCTGAGCGAGCACACACTCTCTCGTCCACGCTTCGTCTTGACTACAATCCGCGCCCGAACCAGGCAGGCGATATGTTTTGAAATCATCTGCTGCGAGAGTGCAAACGGTTCCGTCAATCCACGCACAGAGGCGGGACCATGTGAGAGTCGCTCGACCATCGCCCTACGGGTGGGATCAGACAAAGCCGCAAATGTTGTACCCAACTTATCCACAACCCTATGGTAGTGGATTTTCTTTCAGTGTCAAGTGTGAAGTTTGCGATTTCTACTTACTGCACCCTGAACTCTGACACGTGCGCTGATTTGTAATTCCCCGACCGAGCAAGCTACCGACAATAAACATGGCCGCTAACGGACGAGAACCCCCGAGATGCGAGTTGGGTGCAGGCCAGTGCCGGGCCCGCGGTGTACCCCCTTGCGCAGGAACAAGTCCGAGAGTTGCTGGGTCGTTTTGGGAAGAGGAACACGGGAGCGCGTACGGGCCGGACTCGCACATTCCCGGCAGAACGGCAAGCGCCTGGGTCGACCCGCAACCGCAACCGTGCATGCCAATGAGGTCCGCAAATTGTGCCAATCCGGCCTCAGCAAATCCGAGGTCGCCCACCGCCTCAACATCGGTCGCACTTCGATGCGCCGTAGCCTTGCGGCCCAACTCAAGAAGAAATAGGCACCGGATCTTTGGCTTTGGAGCCAATGCAATAAAAATTGCGAACGGTGACAAACAGGGATATATTGGTTCGCAGCCGAAAAACGAAAACGGAAATTCCGCTTTAGGCAATCCAATCCGATCTTTCCAGGTTCACATTTAGCAGCCTGTAGTGAAAGTCCAATATGCCGAAGACCACCCCTCAGGGCCTAAAGGCCACATTCATTTCATGTCATTTACGGCACGACTAAAGTCGTGCCCTTTCAAAGCTCGACTTTAACCACAGGCTGTTAAGGTTGTCGTAACTCGGGCAGTCGCGGCCCCTGGCACAGAACCACGAAGTCTTTGACCGTGAAGCTGTGAGATGGAGGAACGTTGGCAAATCTCAGTATTACGCCCCTGTCCGCGCTGCTGGCGCCCGGCCAGGCAGTCACTTTTCAAGTCGTCGACGCGAGCAACAATCCGGTTTCCGCTAACTGGAACCTAATTCCGGCGGTCGGGTCACTCCAACTGCCAGACGGCGGCGTTGTCTCCGCGGCGGCGACTTCTGTGATCTACATTGCTCCACAAGTCATCCAGGCGGCGCAGACGATCGCTCTTATCGCCGGCCTTGGGAACGATTCCGGGACGGTATCGATCTCCCTGACGCCGGACGAGGTGTCGGTAGTTCCAGCAAGGGCGGAACTGAAGGCGGGCGAATCGCAGCAGTTCCTGGTGTTGGTTGCCGGCGCGCAGCCGACTGGTGCGAAGGTCAGTTGGACGCTGAGCCCGGCGAGCCCGGAGTTGGGGACCATCGACGCGAATAATGGTCTCTTTCAAGCGCCGGCCATCGTCTACGAGCCGACGACGCTGACGGTTCTTGCCGCGGACGCAGGACGCGGACTGAAGGCTTCTGCTTCGATCAGCCTCCTCTCGCCGCCTTGGCGGGGGATGGGCGTGAACCTGCTTGGGGTATACCTGCTGCTGGTGTTCTGCCTCGTGTTTCTGCTGGCGGGGCTGTGGCCTCACTTGCTGCCGACGCCTGCGGCGGCCGATGTTGCACTTATCAAAGCCGAGTCTAACGTGGAGCAAAAAGGTAAAGCTCTGCAGGCGCTCAAAGAATTGGCAAAGAAAGAGGTGCAGGTCCCCACCAACCAGACGAATCACCCTGCCACCAGATCGGGAGCAAAATCAACTAGTCCGGCCTCGACCACGACGGCACAAACGACCACCGCAGCGAAGGAGGACTCCAGTTCCCTTCCTGCCGACTCCGACAGTGCGCCGAGAAAGGACGAGATCCTGACGCAGGCTCAAGTCGCGTTCTCCCAGGCGACCGAGGACCTGAGCAGAGCGCGCGATTCGAAAAAGCAAGCCGACAGCCCGACGGTGAAGACGTGGCTGGTCGATTGCATCGATCGCGAACTTGACTACCTCTTGCTGGTGCTAATTGCCGGCAGCCTGGGAAGCTTTCTTCACATTGCACAGTCGTACTCGGACTTTGTGGGCAACCGCACGATCAAGAGCAATTGGGCATGGTGGTATTCGATGCAACCATTCATCGGAGCAATCTTGGCGCTCGTTTATTACGCCACTCTGCGCGGAGGCCTCCTGGTTTTCACTGTGGGGTCGTCGCCCACGGTATCGGAGATAAATACCTACTCTCTCGTCGCCACTTCATCCATCGCGGGCATGTTCTCGAAGCCGGCAACGGACAAGCTAGGCGAACTCTTTAACACGCTCTTCAAATCAAGCACGGCCGAGGACCGGAAGGACAAGCTCGATTCTTCAAAGCCGGGTCAAGGCCCGCCGGGAGCCGACAAGTCCGCCCAGGGTGGAGCGACGGGTTCAAATGCTTCTGCCACGACAAAGCAGGGATAAGAGGATCAACTCCATGGGCGACATAACAAAACGACGGTGGAATCGAATGATGATTGAAGCCGGCGAAGCTATGCCGGTGCTGATTGCGATCGTTTTTCTCGTAGTGCTTGTTGCCGTGATGGTGAACAAGCTTCAACAAAATGACGGCTGTGTGGTCAACTGCACGATTCAGGCAGAGCAAATCTGCGAACAGGATTGCCTCAAGGCCGATTATCGGCGGGCGCTGCTTGACACTTTTCAGCCGGATGCAACGGGAAAGCCGCATGAGCTGGAGACGATCGACTACAAACATAAGGTGAAGGTTGTGACTTGGGTCTCCGCACAGACTGCCGAAAAGCTCAAGGATCCGGGCACGCCGGAGGTTCCGGGCCCGTCGACGAAATGGGAGTTGTGGGTTACCAAGGCCCCAAGAATTCAGAAGTTCTGCCGAGACTACGTGGGAACACACGGGAAGGATGAGAAACAACTGGACCTACGGTTGAAGCAGCGGCTCGGATTGCCGCCAGACGGCCACTATGACATGTTCGTGGAACTGGAGATCACTCCCCAAGATAAGACTCAGCTCTTCCGGCCGTGCGGTACGCCATCTTCACTGTCAACGGAAGTCCCATTTACGAGTTGCGTGCCGGCGGCACCTCAGGAACAATGGAGGGCCACAAATCTGAAAACGAAACTCTCCGATCCAAAAACGCGCGGTCAAGAGATTAATTCCTCCGACCAGGAGGCGCTGGACGAATATTGGTTCGTTGATAAGTACTACCAATCCTTTGCCACATCCAAGCCGTATCCATGGACGGGGCTGGGATACACGTTCGACTGGGCTCGGAAAAAGGACGGCAGCGGGGATTTCATGTGGTATGGCGAGACGGAGTTTGTGAAGGCGGCCGGAGCGCCGGCAACGTTCGTTCACACTTACACGACCCTGGATTACTGCAAGCCGTAATAATTCGACATACGCGCTGGAACCTTCTTCGGGTTCGAGATTATATCGCTGCGAAATACCTTTATATTTTCCCGACCGCTTCCTCGGATTTGAAAGTCTACGCGCAGGCAATACGCCTCTTGCCCCAGGAACAAAAGCCACGATCCGCAACATCATGGGAGTGCTTTTAATCACGCCATGCGCTGGGAATTCGCTGAACGGAACCCAATCAAGGGCCTGATCCGGGGAGCGGGTGTTCGTCAGAGCTCCAAGAGGGCCTCTGTACCTGAGTTGGCTCAGCGCCTTGAATGTTCTTGGCACGAGGAAAAGTCTGACCTGCATCCCCGCTCGATAGGAGAGCTCGACTGGTGAGGAATTGCAGTACTAAACTCAGGCAATCTCGTAGGCACTGGGCGGCTTTCGGTTACCTATCGGGACTCGGTGAATGCTTTAGCGATGATGCACTCACCGAGATTCGCCGATATCAGATGGCCGAGAAGCCGCCGTCGACGGCCAACTCCACCCCATTCACGAAGCTCGAATCGTCTGAAGCAAGAAACAGCGCGACCGTCGCGATTTCTTCAGGTTGACCCATCTTTCCCCTCGGGATTAGGGATTCGAACATCTCCTTCGCTTCCTTGGTGAGAACTTCTTCCTGCATGGGAGTGGCGATCGGCCCCGGGCTCAGCACGTTCACCCTGATATTCCTGCCCTTCAGTTCGTTGAGCCACGTGCGTGCGAATGAGCGCAACGCCGCCTTGCTCGCCGCATACACGCCGAAGCCTGGAAAACCTTTAACCGAAGCAACGGAGCCGGTCATGATGATCGATCCGCCATCGTTGAACAGCGGCAACGCCTTCTGAATCGTAAACAGCGTTCCGCGCGCATTCAGGTTGAAGGTCGCATCGAAGTGCTGCTCGGTGATCTCGCCGAGTGGGGCGGCTTCGCCCGTGCCGGCGCTCGCGTACAGCACATCGATCTTGCCCTTCTCCCTCTTGACCGTATCGAACAGTCGGTCGAGGTCGTCGAGATTGGCCGCGTCACCGCGCACGCCGGTCACGTTCCGGCCAATCAGCTTGACGGCCTCATCGAGCGCCTCCTGCCTCCGACCTGTGATGAAAACGTAGGCACCTTCCTCGACGAAGAGCTTGGCGCTCGCCAGCGCCATGCCGCTCGATCCACCCGTGATGACTGCAACTTTTCCTTCAAGCTTTCCCATAATTACTCCTTCGGAATGTGTGTAGCATTCAGTACACTAGAGTAGATTCCGTGACGGTGGACGAGAACTGCTCAGGAGTCCATAAGTTTTGTCTATTCGTCCAAAATATGGAGGCCGAGTTGGACCCGATAACTGACATCTTCAGAACAATGCACGTAACCGCTTTCGGTCTGCACAGGCTCGAGGCACAAGCCCCGTGGGGCGTGAAACAGGATAATCAGACTGAAGAAAAAGTGACGCTTCAGGGAAAAAAGACTTCCCCCACAGATTTGGCGCACTTCGCTATGCTGTCGCGCGGCAACTGCTGGCTGAGTGTGGAAGGGATTGCGGAGCCAATTCCCCTCACTGGTGGTGATTGCTTCTTACTAGCTAAGGGGACTTCGATTGTCTTGCGCGACAGCCCGCGGACACATCCAAAGTGGAGTTTCAGCGAGATCGGGGCCAGGGCCAACGGCAATGTCGTCCTTTGTGGAGGGGGGTGGTGCGCCGACGACAATCGTCTGTGGGTCCTTGAGTTTCGATCGCGCCAGCTTGAAGCCGATCAGTCAGTTATTGCCGAGCTTCATTCTGATGAAGGCCGATGAGGCACGCACGCTTGCTCTTCACAACACGGTGCAGGCGCTGGCATCAGAGATGGCAGAACAGGCGCCGGGATCTGAAGTAGTCGCGACTCGGCTAGCTGAGGTTCTGTTTATCCAGGTACTCCGGGCGCATATCGCGTCGGGAACGGGACGTAACAAAGGATGGCTCCGTGCGATTTTCGATCCTCAATTGGGCGCTGTCCTACGTGCCATTCACGGCAGAGTGAATACTCCCTGGACGGTCGAATCCCTGGCCGAAGCGGCGGGTATGTCTCGCTCCGCCTTCGCCGCGCGTTTTAAAGAGCTACTCGGACAAACACCATTGGAATATGTAACCGAGTGGCGGATGCAGAAGGCGGTGCAGTTACTCCAACAGCACGACAAAAAGCTCATAGACGTCGCCCGGTTGGTCGGTTACGAGTCCGACGCCGCGTTCAGCAAGGCATTCAAGCGAGTTGTCGGCACCAACCCTGGTGAATACCTCAAACGTCGTAGCAACGGCGATTCACGCCAAGGAAGCGGCATGAGATCCCTGGCGCCACGGTGACATGGCGCCGATCTTCCCGTCGATAAGTGCCTCGGGATTTCGTGCCCTTCCTGAAGTTTCCAAGCAAAGATTAGCATTGGATGCCGCCCATTCCTCACCTGAATATGATGGTCGTCAGTGAAGTCATCTTTCGGGTGGAAACCAGCCGGTCGATTGAAGACTTCACCGCATGGAATACGCGTTATTATTTTGCGAGGATTGCCTGCCCGGAGTGAAAGGATAGGTGGTTGGTGCGGCTCATCACTACGGCTATCCGATTTCGCCCAGGATCTTTGGCAAACTCGTCCTCTGAGACCGCGGTGTGCTTGCTCAGCCAGTCCGAGGTCGTGAATGTTTCAAAGGATTCTGTAAGCTTGTTATTTACCTCGCCCCATGCTTTCTTTAAATCGGAAGCGGAGACAGGATCGACAATCGCTCCATCCGGGTTGGTAAGGAACGGCTCATCGAGTTCCGCGTGAAGCCTCTCGCCGATTCCAAGCAATGGGAACATGCGATCATGCACAGCCGTCAGGTGGCCAAGAAGATAGAAGAGGCGATTCTTGCCGGGAGCTACCTGCTTCTGGAGTTGTTCGTCGGTAAGTGCCGCCAGGTGCTGATCGAAACGTCCAAGGACAATCTTCCATGAGTTGAGGGCGGCGCTGCAAAGAAGTTCTTCGTTGGTCATTTTAGCTTGGTTCTCCTGTGTTTAGATGCGCGTTGATTTGATGCGGACCGTTGCGGAAAGATGCAAAGCCCGGTGGGTGGACGGACGCGGAAAGCGAGACACCAGAGGATGAGCGGAGCTGCCAGGTAATCTCTCCACCTGCGAAGGTGGGATGAGTCCTTGCTGACCTCTCACATGTAGTCGGCTCGATCCATTGTGAAGAGAGACTTCTTGCCATCCGGGCCATTCTATAGATCGATGGACAATTACGACTTGGCAGTCGCGGATTTCTTGGGCACAGCACGGATTTGGGATTCGAGATATTCCTCCAAATGATGGCAGGCAAGTTCGATTGCATCGTTCTTTCGGGTCAGACGACTCACCATAAGGCTCCCCTCCAGGGTACTGACGATCCACGTGGCAAGCTTCAACGCGTCGACATCCTGCCGAATCTCTCCTCGCCGTTTCCCTTCCTCGACTATCGATTGCAGACGGTCAAGCCACGTATGAAGGGCTGAACGAGCCTTTTCTCGCAAGCGTGGATTGCTGTCGTCGGAATCGGTTGCCGTATTCAGTAATGGGCATCCGCCTGCCACCAACCCGGTGCGGCGCTCGCTAAAGTTTCGGATCGTTTGGCGCACGCGATCCACCGCGTTGGGGATCGCATCTGCTGCCTTAAAGCGGAGATCCATCGCGATATTCCAGGCATAATCGAAAGCTTCTTCAGCGAGTTGCTGCTTGCTCTCGAAGTGTCGATAGATGCCACCCTTTTCCAATCCTGTAACGCCCATCAGGTCAGACAGGGCGGTACCTGCAAACCCTTGTTGATTGAAGACCGGTGCGGCCAGGGCAACAATCCTCTGCCGGGTCAATTCCCCTTTGCTCATAATCGGGACCTCGTCAAGAAGGATACCGCAAAAAAAGACGCTCGGTCGCAAATTTGGCGAATCGAAACACACAGAGACCGATCAGTCTCTTTTCGTTTTACCGGAGATTCCATTTGGCCACCGCTATCGCTCCTCCGCTTCCGCTTACCGCTCCAAGGCGCGCAGCCGTCAGACCGGCGATTAACCCTTGGGTCGTTGCGCTCACGGTCACGTTAGCGACGTTCATGGAACTCCTCGACACCTCGATTGCCAATGTCGCATTGCCGCACATCGCAGGAGGCTTGGGGAGGTCCTATGACGAGGTTACGTGGATATTGACCACCTACCTGGTGGCTAACGCAGTCGTGCTCCCCATGTCGGCGTGGCTCTCGCGCGCACTGGGCCGCAAGAACTACTACCTGGCCTGCGTATCCATCTTCGCGGTTGCCTCCTTTTGTTGCGGGATCGCCCCCACGCTCGGCTTTATGCTTGTGGCGCGCATTTTGCAAGGCATTGGCGGCGGCGGGCTTGCTCCGGTGGAGCAAGCTATTCTGGTGGACACATTTCCTGCCCACAAGCGGGCCGCTGCCTTTGCTCTCTATACAGTGGCGATTGTCACCGCTCCAGCAATTGGACCTGTTCTCGGCGGTTGGATCACGGACAACTACAACTGGCGCTGGGTTTTCTTTATCAATATTCCTATAGGGCTGCTGTCGATGTATTTGACGACGCGCTTCGTCCACGATCCTCCCTACTTCGAAGAGGAGCGCAAGACCGTTCGCACCGCTGACGGCAAACTGCGGGTGGACGGCGTGGGGGTCGCTCTGATCGGGCTCGGGTCTGCTGCCTTGGAGGTGCTTCTGGACCGCGGACAGATTGACGACTGGCTTGGCTCCAAATTCATTCTGTTGATGTTTATCTTGGCTTTTATTTGTTTGGTCACGGCGATTTTCTGGGAACTGAAACAGGAGGACCCGATTGTCGATCTTCGTTTGCTCAAGACGCGCAACTTCGCGATCGCAAATCTTTTTTACTTTCTCTTCGGCTTCGGACTGTTTGCGTCTACGACCATGATTCCGCAGATACTGCAAACTCTCTATGGGTATCGTGCGATTGACGCTGGCCTGGTATTGGGACCAGGCGCCTTTGCGATCACTCTGCTAGCTCCGGTAGGCGCGCAGTTGGTGCAACGGCGCATTGTTGAGCCCCGTATTCTCTTGTTCGGGGCAGTGCTGGTGGTGGGCATTTCATTTCTTTACTACAGTAGTTTCACGCTGGAAACGGACTACACCCACTACGCCTTGGCGCGCGCACTGCAAGGCCTGGGCTATGGGTTCTTCTTTGTGCCTCTATCGGTCATCGCATATTCGCAACTGAAACCCGGCCAGAATAATAAGGCCTCTTCGCTTACCAACTTCTTCCGGAACTGGGGCGGCAGCTTCGGACTTGCCTTCGTCACCACCATGTCTGAGCGTCGTAGCAACTTTCACCAACTGAGGCTTGGCACGAGCTTGCCCGCCTCCTCGTTCGCGCTGCAACAACGCGCGAATCAATGGGCGGCCTACTTGCGTACACAAGGGCTGTCACCCACGGACGCTCTCAAGGCGGCTTCTATTCATTGCTACGACCAACTGCAGGCTCAAGTCCATCTGCTCGCTTTTATGGATTGCTTTCATGTGGTGGGAGTGGTGACGCTGATTGCGGCTCCTGCGGTACTCCTTTCAAAGCACTTCACGATTGGCGGTGGACCACCGGCACATTGATGGGAAGCTCAATAGGCGCCATCCTCAATCCAATGCCAGCGGCTCGTTTGCTTCTCGCAAATCGAAGCAGTCCTCCTTGGCGATTGCGGCTCCGGAGGGCCCCTGACGAAAATACGCCTTTGAAATTCCGATGTACAATCGAGGTCCTTGAAAGGCGATTAAACATCTTGAACTTTCTTGTCTCGAGGAAAGTTCTGACCTGCACCCCAATCGATATGGGAACTCGACAGGTCAGATTTTCTCATCAACTGGACGCAGGCATTTTTTTGGACGCCTGACCTTTTTGTCAGACTTGAGCTGTTCCTTCCCAAGATGAATCGCCGATGCATTCCTTCTGTATGGTTTCCATACGAAATTGAGGATCGGGAACCACAAACGCTAGGTCGCTGGTGTTTGCGACGGTCGCGGTGATCTACGTATGGGATTTCAATAGGCGAAGTGGCCTTTCAGGGTGTTGGATCAGGAAGGTTGGACGCATCGCAGAGGACGGACTCTGGTTCGAGGTAAAGCGAAGGCTATAGCGGCGCGTGCAACAGCGGTTCGCGCGGGTTGTGCCCAGCGACAGAGCGCACCCGGCTTTGCGTGCGCGAGCACGGTAACGAGGATGGTGGATAACAACGCCGGGCGCGGTGACCCAACACTACACAACCGCTGAGGCAGGAGCGGCGTTCCTCCCTTTTGTTGCGATCATGTTTGGACTGTCGCGCTGGGAAGGTGGCTTGGTTGTACGGTACGGATCGCAGCTTCCGCTTACAGTTGGACCCTTTGTTGCATCCTGCGGCCTCGCGCTTTTCGCGGTCGTGCCGCAGAATGGGAGCTACTGGGCCACGTTCTTCCCGGCCGTAGTGGTGATGGGTCTGGGGATGACGATCTGCGTCGCACCCTTGACCACGACGGTGATGAATGCTGTATCTCACTGTGATCTGGATAGCGATCGGCCTTGCAGCTCCGAGTGCCATCACCGCTTGGTTGGTCATCGAGCCAGGTGCATCCCATATGCAAAACAGGTTGAGTACCGAGAACGCCGCAGGCTCCGGGACCCTTCTCGTGCCCTGGTACGGCAGGAAGGAACGAGATCTCATTAGCCCCGCCGACCAGTCAGGACTAATCTGCCGTCGACGAGCGCGTCGGAGGATTTAGCACTCATGTAGAACGAGAAGTATTCGTCATCGACCCTCAATCGTCCTGCATGTCGGGCTGCGCCGGTACCATGCGCCGGCGCGACAGGCAAAACCACGCCTTTGCGCCGTGATCGCGGAACTCGGCTGATCGCAACTCGACGATCTCCAGCACTGGCTCGATGGCAAGGATGACCTCGCCCGCCGAGCGGCGCGGCGGACCGACGTCGCCCCGGGGGCCTTCGGTGCTGCCGATCATGCTCAGCCACAACCCGCCGGGTGCCAGCGCCGCAGCAACGTGTGCGGAGAATCGCCGTCTCTCGTCTGGTTCGTCGAAGACATGAAAACAGCCTCGGTCAAACACGAACTGAAATGGACCGCCCGGCGGAGGTGCCGCCAGAAAGTCCAATGCAGCAAAGCGGCAGCTCAGGGCGCGTTCGTTCATCTTCGCGCGAGCTCTTTCGACGGCGAGCGGCGAGAGGTCGATTCCAAGTACGTCGAAGCCGTGTTCGGCAAGCCAGATTGCATTCGTGCCGGTACCGGCGCCAATCTCAAGCGTAGGAGCTGGCGCGATACCGCCTGAAGTGACGAATTCGATCAGCAAAGGCTCTGGTTGCCCGGTGTCCCAAGGCAGCTGTCCGGAAGCGTAGCTCTCATTCCATGATGGGTGCGGCATCACAATACGAGTTTAGCTCCATCCGCAGGGAAACGAATAAGGGCTTGGTTCGTAAGATGGTATTTACATGCCCAACGTCAGCAAGAAACTCCATCACTACGTGCCGCGCTTCTACCTTCAGGCCTGGGCGCAGAAGAAGCTGATCTACTGCCTGCAAGAGAACGAGAAATTTCGATCGAACCTGCAGGGCGTCGCTGCCCAAAACTACTTCTACCGGCTAGAAGAAATTTCGCCGGAAGATGCCGAGTTCATCCGGCGCGAGGTAATCGCAAATTCGCCAGAGGGGCTGCGAGAAGGTCACGAGCGTCTCTTACAGACGATGCTGCTCCCGCATCTGGCCAAGCGACGCCTCGAACAGCTCCTGACGTCGGGATAGGTTGAGGACGATGACCATTTTTGTGACGACGCAGCCTACGTTGAGAGAACAATTCGAGAGATGAACGAGAACATGCACACGGCAATTGAGGATGACTTCCGACCTTCTTGAATTGCTTCAGGCAACAATCGGAATCCGAACGATCGAGTCTGGTCGGGTCTAGGTTGTCCGGAACGCCGGCTACGGATCAACTGTTGCGGACCAAACCACGTTTCCAGGACTGGAAAGCTGGAAGCGCGCAGTGGCGATTTAGTGCCAATGCAGAATCAGCAATTCTCGTCCTGAGAATTGACGTACTTTTAAATCTGCTGAGTGGGCAAGGCTGCTCGCTGCGCTCTACAAAATGAAGTAGACGATCTACCTCCATGGGGAGTAGATTATCTACATCCATGAGCGAAAAAGACCAATATAAAAACCGGATTGAGTTGCTGCAGGGAACACTCGACATGCTTATTCTTCAGACCCTGCAATGGGGACCGCAGCACGGATACGGAATTGTCCAGGCTTTACGTTTGCGATCCGGAGACGTGCTTCAGGTGGAGACCGGATCACTGTATCCGGCTCTCCATCGATTGGAGCGTCAGAGCTGGGTGCAGTCTGAGT
>Ga0302320_10000414_pt1 | contig 100598 bp, 80 predicted proteins | sample Bog_T0_3_FD_202130 | JGI IMG/M metagenome (GOLD analysis project Ga0302320, IMG submission 202130) | Peat permafrost microbial communities from Stordalen Mire near Abisko, Sweden - Bog_T0_3 | ecosystem: Environmental > Terrestrial > Soil > Wetlands > Peat | place: Sweden: Abisko, Stordalen... | reverse complement strand
AGCTGAACCTTCGCGCGCTCAAAATGCTCGGTCCCGGCGGCCTGCTCGTCACCTGCTCCTGCTCGCATCACGTTGCCTGGGCCGATCTCGAATCCGCTGTGGCCGCGGCCGCCGCCGACACCTCGCGTCGCGTGCGCCTCATCGAGCGCCGTGGCGCCGCTCTCGACCATCCGGTCGTCCTCAATCTGCCCGAAACCGAATACCTCAAATGCCTGGTGCTTGAAGTCGAGTAATGCGGGGAGCACGGGCGCAAGCCAGATCCAGGAAAGAGGTTGCCGGTGCACTCAACGGTGCGGCGCGCGGTTCCGCGAGACGCGCCCTTATGGTTGTTATAGGTTTTCTACATGTTTCCCTTAGGGCTCATGGGTGACGCTAAGGTTAGAGCGCGGAGGCGCACGCATCCATGATGGCTCTGACCGTTCTACGGTATACGCTGCTGCTGCTGATTATTCCGGCTTACTGCATCGCCCTGGCGCGCCGCTGGTGGACGACGATCCCACTCTGGCTGGCTTCCACTGCTGTCATGCTGACGCAATTCCTGATGGCCGCGCAGCAAAGCGCCGCATCCGGAGCTGGAGCGGTGGACAATTCCTTCATCTACGTGGGAGAGATGACCAAGATCATGCTCATCCCCATGATTGTGCAGTTCGCGGTCGCTCTGCGCGGAATGGGAATTGGAGCGGGCAGCCGAGCAAGCCACGGCTCGCAAAAGCTGGTTCAAGCTTTCGATGCCGGAGATCGTTGACCAGTGGGTGTTAAGTAGCCGAACTCAATTGCGGGCAGCTGTCAACGTCCGCGTGTTAGCCACCGAATCCATCCAAAAAACTTTAGCCGCCAGGTTTTCTTGTTCCGTTGTTCCCCCGTTCCCCGCGCGGGTTGCGCGGCGGAGGGGCGGGTTGTCTGTGCTTGGCGGGTTGGCTCGGTCCCTGCCTTTAGTTCTGCAAGGGCCTGCTTCACTTGTGCGCGCAGTGTCTCGGCTTCGAGCGCGCAGGAGCGAAGATACGCCGACACAGTCAGCCCAGCTTCAGCGGCGCGTCGATGCAACCGCTCGCATTCGGCCTTGCTCATGCGGATCGTCACACTCGCGGAACGCAAATCGCGTTCCGGCGCAGCAGCCGGTTCCCACACCGGTACGGGGTCCGCTGCAACACCTTCCATCACAGCATCGGCAACGGCGTCTAAGCCCAAGCCGTCCGGCGGCATTGGCGATCCGTCGCTTCGGTAAGTCGACCGGTAACGCGCACGCGCGCGCAGGGCCTGCTCGTAGCTGAGTGATACCACGTCTTCGCCCAGGTCGCTCGAGCTCCATAGTGGTGCATCGGCGGCGTCAGATGGGGGCGAGGGCCGAGGCGAGGCAAGCGTGGCCAGCAGTCCCGCAAAACTGGAAACAGAGGGGGAGGGCTGCGATGGAGCGGGCTGCTGCATGGCTTGGAGCATACTGCCGCTCCCACCTGCGTACGTGAGAACTCTCCAACGAAATACGCGGTGTCATCCCAAATCGGACACAGCAACGCGCCGTTCCCAAATCGGCCCGCTCTCGCCGCCCTGCTCTCCCGCGTTCAGTTTGCCGCGGCTTCAGGCGCCGCGGGATCCGGCAGAATCCTTCCCGGCAGGCGCAGCATTGCGCTCACCGTCTCCGCTGGCACGGGACGCGAAAACAAATATCCCTGCCCGAAGCGGCAGCCCAGTTGCCGCAGCAGCATGTACTGCTCATACGTCTCAATCCCTTCCGCCACCGCGTCCATGCCCATCACCCGCGCCAGTTCCACAATCGTGCGCACAATCTGCAGCGGCTGCTCGCCCTCGGTCATGCGTGTCACAAACGAGCGGTCGATCTTGAGCACATCGAAGGGCAGCGAATGCAGATGGTTCAGTGAGCTGTATCCCGTGCCGAAATCGTCCAACAGCAGCGAGACTCCCAGCCGTCGCAGGCTGCCTAGCACCTCCATCGCCGTGCCGGGATCGGGAATCAGGCTGGACTCGGTCATCTCCAGGCCGAGCTGCTGGCTTGAAACGCCCGTCCGCCGCAACAGCGCTTCCACATGATCGGCAAGGCCCTCGCGCGAGAACTGCCGCGCCGAAAGATTCACGCACACTCGCGGCCCAGGCTGCTCGGGATCCTCAGAGCGCCACTGCCGCATCTGGTGGCAAGCCTCTGACAGTCCCCAGTCTCCAATCGGCAAAATCAGCCCTGTCTCCTCGGCAATGGGAATGAAATCCATCGGGGGAATGAGTCCGCGATCGGGATGCTGCCAGCGAATCAGCGCCTCAAGGCCAATGATGCGCCGCGTGGTCAACTCGACCTCAGGCTGGTAGTAGAGCACAAACTGCTTCTTCTCCAGCGCCTGACGCAGGTCCGACTTGCGCGGCCAGATTCCAGTCACCGTCTCTATCGTGCGCTCATGCCGTAGGCGGTTTCCGTTGAGCGCCTTGCGCAATCTGCGCAACTCGAGTTGGCCGGCGGCGATATCGGCCAGGCTCTCCAGCATGCGCAGCTCGGTCACCGCCATGGGCCGGCGCGGCTCACAGGAAAAGATCGTCAGCGTGCCCAGAATCTTGCCATCTACAGTGCGTACCGGAGCGCTGGCAAACGAAAGTGGATCGAGCCGGCGCAGCGGAAACCGTCGCTCCCGGAACTCGGGATCATCGTTGATGTTCGAGACCACCACCGAGCCGTCCTCGGCCAGCACTCGCTCAAAGATCGATTGCTTCCGCGGCAGCTCCCGCACCGGCTCGCCCCAGTACGACTTGGTCCACACCCGGCTCTCGTCGGCAAACCCCAGCAAAACTGTGTCGGCTTTGAAATACTCGGCGGCCAGGCGCGTAATGGCGTCAAAGTTCGCCTCCGGCGCGGTGTCAAGAATCCCCGTCGAGGCCAGAGCTTTGAGTCTCGCATCCTCTTCTTGACCGTCCGACCTGCCAATCGCGAATTCCGCCTGTGGCATCACCTTCTCCAGGTCCCGCGAAATTCCAACCGGCTCTCCGATGGAATGAGAGTGCACCCCGCTTGCTTTTGCCGGGATGGCCTACGCACGACATGTACGGTCCGCGCGGATCTCAAGCAACAACGCCGCGGAAAGATAGGGCCGGCTGCCCAGTTCCGGGAATTGCCGTGGATTTCGTATCTCTTTTATCGGAGAAGATTCTTATTTCATGAGGTTACGCACGGACGTCCGTTAGTGGGTACGTGCGGCGGCGCCTGCAAGCGCCCGCGATTACTTTTGTTTGTTCGTTTGTCCTGTTTCGGTCCAAAGAAACGTGAGTTGGTCGGTCCCGTCCTGGATCTCCTGCTCGACGCTCACTCCGGATGAGTGTCCGCCGGCGACACTGTAGTGCAGCAGAATCGGCCGCCCGCTCGACGAATTCGCTTGCAGCAGCGCCGTCATCTTGCGCGCGTGCAGAGGATCCACGCGGGTGTCGCTGGCTCCGGTAAAGAAGAAGATCGCCGGATAAGCCGTATCTTTTTTCACGTTTTGGTAGGGCGAATACTTGAGCAGATACGCAAACTGTTTTTCGTTGTCCGCCGATCCGTATTCCGTTGTCCACAACCGTCCTTCCTCGAACTTCTGGTAGCGCAGCATGTCGAGCAGCGGATAGCCGCACTCCACCGCCGCAAACAGATCCGGCCGCTGGGTAATCGAGGCGCCCATCAGCAGCCCGCCATTTGACCGGCCCATGATGGCGAAATGCGCAGTCGTTGTGTACTTGTTGGCAATCAGGTACTCGGCCGCCGCGAACCAGTCGTCGAAGACATTTTGTTTTTTCTCGAACATCGCCTGCTCGTGCCAGCTTTCGCCGTACTCGTTTCCTCCGCGCAGGTTGGGCAGCGCGAACCAGCCGCCCTGTTCCATCCACCAGGCGTACTTCGGATTCCATACCGGCAGCTCGCTGACTTCGAATCCGCCGTAGCCGGTCATCAGCAGCCGTTCCGTTCCGTCCTGCTTCAACCCTTTCTTGCCCGCAATAAACATGGGCACGCGCGTGCCGTCCTTCGACGTGTAGAAGACCTGCTTCAGCTCATATTGGCTGGTGTCGAAAGGAACTTTGGGCTGGGCAAAGATGTCGCGCTTTCCTGTCAGCGTGTCGAAACGGTAGATGGTAGGCGGCGCAACGAACGACTCGAAACTGTAAAAACCGTAACGATCGATGGTGCGGCCTTCCACGACCGTCGCCGACCCGATGCCGTCGTATTCGACCGTGCCCGCCGCTTTGCCGTCCAGTGTATAAACGGCCGTCTCCGTCTTCACATCGTGCAGCCGCTTGATGTAAATCTTGTTGCCCACAATGTTGAAGTCGTCGATCGCGTCCTTCTCTTCTGGCACAATCGTGGTCCATACATCTGGCAGGATGCCGGGATCGGCCTTCATGATCCTGCCGTTGGGCGCTTTGTAGTCGGTCTTCACATACCACGCGCCCTTGGCCCCCGCACCTTTGACATAAATGGCGGAGAACCGCGATTCCATGCCCCAGACCAGCACATCGAAGAACGAATTCGCCTTGGTCAGATCGCGAAACACAATGTCGACGCGCTTTGCCGGCACGCCGCGGTCGATCTCCGCCACCAGGTAGCGCGCATCGTCGGTCACATAGGCCAGAATCAAGTCGCTCGGGCCTAGCTCTTCGCCGCGAAACTCATTGCCAAAGAGCATCGTGTCGTGGGAAATGCGCTCGCCCCACCTGTGTTCGTATAAAAGCGAGCGCTTTGCGTCCATGCGTGAGTAGTAGAGCCCGTGCCCGTCCGGATTAAAGCAGACCGAAAGGTAATTGGCGCTCGGCAGCTCATCCTGCATGGCCTTTCCCGTCTTCACGTTGAATACGTGTACCGTGGTTTCGTCCGAGCCGCCTTCGCGTACCCCGTAAGCTACCAGCGTTCCGTCGCGCGACACATCCTCCAGCTCGATCGAAGTGTTAGGGTCTCGGCTGAACTGCGCCGGATCGACGAGCCGTTTGTCTTTCTCCGCCCAGCCGTGGCGCACGTAGATCGAGGCCTGATCCTCGCCGGCCAGCAACTTCATGAAAAACAGATCGTCACCGCGCGCGATGGGCAACGTCCAGCTCGTCACGTGCTCCAACTGGTCAAGATCGTCGGCGATCTGCGGGCGGATGCGCGCCTGCTCCATGTAACGCGCGGTGTAGGCGTTCTCGGCCGCGATAAAATCCTTCGTCTCCTGGCTCTGCGCATTCTCGAGCCAGCGGTAGTTGTCCGCCACCTTGGTACCGAAATAGTTGTCCGTTACAGGCGTCACTTGCGCGTCGGGCGGGGCCGGCAGCGTAATTCCGCCGCGCCCGTGAATCGTCTGGCCCGCAGCCATCGCTCCCAGCCACAGCGCCAATCCAAAACCAGGAAAAAACCTCATGCCAACAGAATACGCGCGGCTGAGGATTGATTCCCCCGCCCCGCAGCTGCCCTTATAGAATCGTCTGCAGTGGCAAGCTCGCCCCCATCCCAGCCCCCCACCCCGTCATTGCCCCGCGCACGCTCGCGTTGGACGCGCTTTCTGGGCGCCCTCCATCCCACCCACGCGCACAGCATCTTTTCGGCCACTGTGGTGCTCATGGTGTCCACGTTTCTCTCGCGCATCATCGGGCTGGCGCGGGTAAAGTACATCGTCTGGCTCTTCGGCCGCGGCGCTGATGCCGACGCCTTCAATGCCGCATTCGTTCTGCCTGACATGATCTCCTACTTCCTCGTCGGTGGCGCGGCCTCCATCGCCTTTGTCACCATCCTTACCCGCTATCGCGAGCAGGGCCGTGAGGACGAAGGCCGGCATTCGCTCTCCGTCATTCTCACGACCATGTACCTGGTGCTGGGCGCGGCCATCGTGCTGGCCGAACTCCTCGCTCCCTGGTATGTGCGCTGGTGGTTCGACGGTTTCGACCCCGCAAAGGCCGCGCTGTGCATCATGCTGACGCGCATTCTGCTGCCCGCGCAGTTGTGTTTTTTCGCCGGAGGCGTCTTCGGCTCGGTGCTGCTGGTACGCAAGCAATTCAGTGTGCAGGCCGTGGCCCCGATCATCTACGGTCTCGGCCCCATCGTGGGCGGCCTGCTCCTCGTAAAGCGCATCGGCGTCTCATCACTCGCCGTGGGCACCGTGGCGGGAGCCATTCTCGGGCCCTTTCTCCTCAACTGGCTCTTCGCTCATCGCGCCGGCGCGCGCTATCGCGTTATCCTCGACTGGCGCGATCCAGGTTTGCGCGAATGGGTGCGTCTGTCTCTCCCACTCATGGCCGGCGTCTCGCTGGTTACCGCCGACAACTGGATCATCGCCCACTTCGCTTCCACCATCGGCGGCGCAGTCTCGCTCATGAGCTACGCCAAGCAGCTCTTTTCGGCGCCCGTGTCCATGCTGGCCCAGGCCGCCGGCGCCGCTTCCATGCCTTTTTTTGCCAGCCTCTGGTCGCGAGAACGTCGTTATGAGTTCGCCACCGGTGTTGCAGATTCCGTCTCGCGGGTGACCTCGCTCGGTTTGCTATGTGCTTCGGGAATGGTGGCGCTGGGGTGGCCGGCCATCGATCTCGTCTTTACCGGCGGGCACTTTTCCGCCGCCGACGCGCGCGAATGCAGCCTCTACTTCGCCATCTTCTCCGTCTCCATGTTTCTCTGGTCGGCGCAGGCCATTTACGCGCGCGCCTTCTACGCCGCCGGAAACACCTTCGCTCCCATGGTCGCCAGCACCATCGTCACAGTGGTCTCGCTGCCCATCTACAACGCGCTCTTCCACTGGCGCGGCGCCACGGGCCTGGCGCTTGCCTCAGACGCGGGCATCGCAATGCAGACCCTCACCATCGCCCTGCTCCTGCACCAGCGGCGCATGGTTTCCCTTGCCAGTCTGGATTATGCCGAGATGGGGCGCTGCCTGCTGGCCGCTTTGACGGCCGGCGCCGGTACGGGTCTGCTCGCATTCGGACTCAGCGATCTCTCCCGCCATCTGCCGGCCCTGGCCGCACTTCGCCACGCCCGCTATTTGAGCGACGCTGTCATTCTCCTCGCCGGCGTCGCCGTCTGGACCCTCATCGTAAAGTGGACTCTCGAAATATCAGGCTCCGCTTTGCCGCGCGTCGCCCTGCGCCGCATCGGTCTTGGCTGACGAGCGCACCATCCCTTCACTTCATTCACTGCTCTTTAAAAACACAAAAGCGCCCTTGACCTGCAAAGGCGCTCTTGCCAGACAGATGAATTGCGTTTGAGGACTAGCCTACTTTCGACGCCTCGGGTGCGGCCGAAACAGCACTCTGGCCCGCAGCCGGCGCGCCAGGCGTCCCCGGCTTGGCATCGGCTTTGCGGATATCGATTCCGCCCTTGAAGAACGCGCCATCCTCGATGCTGATGCGTGCCGCGGAAACATCGCCGCTCAACGCGCCTTCGGCACGGATGTCCACACGGTCCGAGGCCGACACGTTGCCGCGCACCTTGCCCATCACCACCACTTCGCGCGCGGTCACATTGGCGCCCACCGTGCCGTTGCGGCCGATGGTCACACGGTTGCCGGGCAGATTGATCGACCCTTCCACCTTACCGTCGATATACAGCGATTCCGTGCCCGAGATTTCTCCCTTCACAAACAGGCCCTTGCTGATGACGGCCTGGTCGCCTGCGGGTGCTGCATTGCGGTTTGTCGTCTCAACAGTCGGCACTGCATGCGCAGGGGCCTGCACTTCCGGGCTGGGGATGCCACGTAATGGCTCGTTCTGACTGGGTTTCCACATTGCGCTCAAAGTAGGTTCCTTTTCTGTCCGATCGGGACTGGGGGATGCCAAGGCTATGCCAATGGCCTGAGCCCAAAAATAGCAAAAACTATGCCATGCGCGGCAATCGTCGCACGCCGCAATAATCCTGCGGCCGAAATCCAGACAGATTGCTTTTTCGTTTCGCCAGGATCGGCCGTCTCCCACATTCTACGGCAAAGCACAGGCTCCTGCGCCCCTCCGCGACACCTGAGTGTTGCCTTCCGAGTTGCCTGGAGCCAGTTCTTCACTTTGGCGCGCGCGAAAGCCGGGAACAGGCTCTAATCTTGGCGTATGACCGATCGCGAACTCGTGGCGCGCATCGCCGCCTCGGCCGGACGCAAGGCCGCTTACAAACAGTTGGTCCGCGAACTGGGCCTGGGCGGCGGGCGTGAGCGCCGGCTTCTCCTCGAGCAGTTGGCCCGCCTCACTCTCCGCGGCCAGCTCGTCCAACTCGATCGCGAGCATTGGAGCCTTCCCGGTGCTCCCTCCCGCTCGGGTTCGGGATCGAGCAGCAATTTGCTGACAGGCCGTCTCGATCTGCATCGCGACGGCTACGGCTTCGTGCGGCCCAATCGAAAATCCGGCACGCCGGGATCAACGGGAACTGAAGATATTTTCATCCCGCCCAACGAGATCGGCAGCGCCATGCAGGGCGACCAGGTCCTGGTCGACGTCGATCCGCCTAAAGCCGACGGCCGTATGTCGGGCCGCATTGTCCGCGTTATCGAGCGCCGCAACGCCACCGTCGTCGGCACGTTTCACTCGGCAGACCCGGCTCGCGGCTACCGGCAAAACGTCGTCATTCCCTTCGACGAGCGCATGACTCAGCCCATCGTCATCCCTCCCGGCGCGGAAATCCCTCCCGCCGCCAAATCGGTTACGCCGCATCGCGTTCTGGGCCGAGAAGCTCTTGCTCCTCCAAAACACGAAAGCCCGGAGGGTCTCGTCGTTGACGTCGAGATCACCAGTTGGCCCACGCCCACGCGCCCTCCCATCGGACGCGTCATCGAAATCCTCGGAGCTCACGATGATTTTGGCGTAGACGTGGAAATGATGATCCGCAAGCACCAGTTGCCGCGTGTCTTTCCTGATCATGTCCTCGCTGAAGCGCGTGCCGTCGCGCATCTCGACCCAGGCATCGCCGCCCAACGCGCCGATTTTCGCGACCTGCCGATCGTTACCATCGATGGCGAGACCGCTCGCGACTTCGACGACGCCGTTCTCGTCACCGATCGCACCGATGGCGGCTACGAGCTGCAAGTCCACATCGCCGACGTAGCCGAATACGTGCAACCCAACTCCGCCCTCGATCTCGAAGCCCGTCTGCGCGGCAACAGCGTCTACTTTCCCGATCGCGCCATCCCAATGCTGCCGCAGGAGCTCTCGACAGACATCTGTAGCCTTCGCCCGCACGAAGATCGCCTGGTCCTCAGTTGCATCATGCAGCTCGATGCAGCCGGCCGCATTGAAAGCTTCGAAATTGTCGAAGGCGTTATCCGCTCCGCTGCGCGCATGACGTATACCGAAGTGTCGGCAATCATCGAAGGCGACGCCGAAACGCGCGCGCGTTACGCGCCTCTCGTTGAGAACTTTGAGCGGATGAAAAAACTCGCTGTCCTCATGAACCAGCGCCGCGAGGAGCGCGGGTCCATTGATTTTGATTTACCCGAGCCCGTCATCGAATTCGATGAGCACGGCCAGATGCGCGGCGTTACGCGTTCCGAGCGCACCTGGGCCAACCGTCTCATTGAAGAGTTCATGCTCGCCGCCAACGAGTGCGTCGCCATCTGGATCGAAGATCTAGGCGTTCCCTCGCTGTATCGCATTCACGAGAAGCCCGAACCGCGCCGCGTCGTCCAGTTTGAAGAGCTCGCCGCCAGCTTCGGCTATTCTCTTGGTCTCGGACCGTTACCGGTAAAACGCGTAGTCACTCGCGGTGAGCGCCGCGACTCCTACGGCCGCGGCCGCAATCCGCGCCAGCACGAAGTCCCTGAAGACATCGCCGTTACGCCGCGCATGTATCAAAAGCTCGCCGCGCGCATTGAGGGCAAGCCGGAAGAGCGCATCTTGAGCTACTTGATGCTGCGCTCGCTCTCGCAGGCCCGCTACTCCGAGGTGAACGAAGGCCACTTCGCGCTGGCCGCTCCCACCTACACTCACTTCACCTCGCCCATCCGCCGCTATCCCGACCTCATCGTGCATCGCATCACGAAAGCTCTGCTCCGCGCCGGCGTCTCCGGCCGCAGATCCGTGACGCAGGCGCGTCTCGCTTCGCCCTGGTCGCATCCCAACGAAGGCAAAACAACTGCGGTGGTGCCCCCGGTCCCTAGCACTTGGGGACCGGGGAAGGGAAGTCCGCACCTCAGCGCTCCTCCCATCCCCGAGCCCGAACTCGCCCAGATCGCCGACGAATCGAGCCAGACCGAGCGTCGCGCCGCCGAAGCCGAACGCGAGCTTGTCGAGTGGAAGAAGGTGCGCTTCATGCAGGACCGTGTCGGCGACGAGTTTGCCGCCCTCGTGCTCAACCCCGCCAAATACGGCCTCTTCGTCGAGCTCACCGATCTCTTCGTCGAGGGCCTTGTCCCCATTGACAGCCTGCGCGGAGACCGCTTCACCTGGCGCGAAAATACCCACGAGATCGTGGGCGAGCGTACTGGACGCCGTTTTCGCGCCGGTGACCGCGTCCAGGTTATTCTCGACCGCATCCTTGTTCAAGAACGCAAGTTGCAATTTGCGCTGGTCGAGGAAGTGCTTCCCCTCACCGGGCGCAAGCCCGCGCGGCCCTCATCCAAAACAAAGCAGCGCGCCAAGAAGCAAGCCCGGCGCGTCAAGAAACCGCCCCAGCGTCGCGGTCGCCGCTAGTCCGTGCTGATCGATCCTTTGCTTAATCTGCCCTTCGTTTGGGGCTTTTCCGCAGCCTCTCCAGACCACACCTGGCTCGACCGCGAGGGGTTTGTTTTTCTTGCGCGGTTTTGCAGATAATTTGCCCCTCCGAGCGCACAATCGTTCCGTGAGTCATGGACTACAGACTCGGAGTATGGAGAGATATACCATGGCAATAAGTCCTTTGTTATCAAATATGGGAGGGGTATACCACGATCGTAAGTCCTTTGTTATCAAATATGGGAGGGGTATACCACGGTCGTAAGTCCTTTGTTATCAAATATGGAGGTAGGTCATATGGGGGGAGGGGGTACGGTCATCAAAATGGGTATAAACCGAGCGGACCGCCCTGAGTCCCTTCGTCCACCAGTCCCCAACCTGTATCTCTAACACAAGGCTCCAGGAGGCCAGGGCCTGCGAAAGAAGTTCGGACGGCACACGCGAAAACGGCCTCCATGCGGAGGCCGTTCCTGCACTCGGTACTATGGGGGAGGGCTGTTACCGGTTAGCCTGCTTCTCTGCCAGTCCGCCAATAATGGGCAGCATAAAGCGCTTGCCATTGAAAGCGCTGACGAACACGATTACCAGCACGACAAAGAAGGCCAGATCCACGAATTGCCAAAGCGTCAAAGTGAGGAAGAGGACCGTTGGAACCAGGTTTTGCACCACCTCGACGAGAATGTGCACCACTGCCCAGGCAACATAAAAGAAGATCGACTGCCAGGCGTGGAAGCGAACAAACGAACTCCTCTTATAGGGCTCAGCGATCAGGAACACAATTGCCGGGATGATCGTGATGTAGGAAAGACCGCCAGCGGCGTTGTCAGAGAGGCCAGACACATTGATACCAGACGCATTCACATCGGACATGGGTACTCCTTTTGACAGTGCTGCTCGTTCTGAGATTGACCGCTTCCGGGGGGCAGATCAAGCACCAATTTGATTGTTGCCCTGATCGAGAGTGTCGGTCTGATCAGATTTGCTCAGGCCGCGACGCGCCACGGGGAAATCGATGGACGATTGCGGGAATCCGAAGCCAACCGCCGCAATTTCTCGCCCTCCCTCCGTCCAGTTACAATGGGATCTGGGAGCATTTCTTCGCATGGCGCACATGGTCTTTTGCGTTCGCAACAAGAAGGAGATGGAGGGACTCGACGAACCGCCCTTCGACTCTGAATTCGGCCAGAAAATCTACAAGAACGTCTCCAAGGCAGCGTGGGACGAGTGGCTCAATCGCCAGAAAATGCTGCTCAACGAGTACCGCCTCCAGCCCTGGCTGCCCCAGGCGCAGCAGTTCCTCGTCGAGCAGATGGAGGAGTTCTTCTTCGGCTCCGGCTCGGCCCTGCCCTCGGAGTTCGTGCCGCCTGAGCACTAACGCCGAGTCGCGGCATCGGTGTAAACTAAACAAGACCCCAAAAGCCGGCTCGACAAGAGCCGGCTGCGTTACGGCGGTTCTCCAATTTTCGTGGAGTTTTGAGAGTGGTGCGATGTGGCGTTTTCTTGAGGAAAACGCCACTTTAAGGTTGCGGCTCCGCTCTGCGCCAATTGGAGAACCGCTACATGTCGGGACGTGGCTCAGCCTGGTAGAGCACTCGCTTGGGGTGCGAGGGGTCGGCAGTTCAAATCTGCCCGTCCCGACCATTGCGTTGCATGCAGCAGACGCGGCCTGAGGGCCGCATTTCTGTTTCTGCCCGGCCCACAAAGCAATCCAACTTTGCTTTGCGCCGCAGTGCACCCGCTCCCACCACGCCTTGTTAAGCGCCGCAGATGCCTCATCCCATGGTTCCGCGCCCCGGAACTCGGTGTCTCGCGCGGTTGCATGGGGGACTGAAATCCATTTATCTTGAATCATCAATCCGTTTTTCTTGGGAGACGGCGGCAACCGGCCTGCGCAAGCGAGCGCGAAGACGTTTTTGAGCAAGTGCTTCGCCGTCAAGCGGGCTGTACTTCAGCAGCAACCTTCTCCCTGCACGATGCGCAGAGCAGAGAGGTGTGTCAATGGCACAGAATGTCGATCTGTACGATGCAATCCTGAACGGTAATGCCAAAAAAGCGCACGCCGCAACAGAAGCGGCCATCGCCGCAGGCGTTGAGCCCATGGCCCTCATTCAGGAGTCCATGGTTCCGGCCATGGATGAGGTTGGCCGCCTCTTCGAGTGCGAAGAGTATTTCGTTCCCGAACTCTTGCTCGCAGGCCGCGCCATGAAGGGCGCCATGGAGTTGCTCAAGCCGCTGCTCACTGCTGCCGGCCAGAAGATGGCGGTCCGCGTGGTCATCGGCACCGTCAAAGGCGACCTGCACGATATCGGCAAGAACATTGTCGCCTCCATGCTCGAGGGCAGCGGATTCGAAGTCATCGATCTCGGCACCGACGTCTCGCCGGAGAATTTCGTCGCCGCCGTCGAACAGCGCAAGCCGCACGTGGTTTGCATGTCTGCGCTGCTCACCGTCACCATGCCGGCCATGAAGCTGACCATCGACGCGCTCCAGACCGCGGGTCTCCGCACGCAGGTCAAGGTGCTCATCGGCGGCGCGCCCGTCACGCACCAATACGCAAAGGAAATCGGCGCGGACGGCTACAGCGAGAACGCAAACGGCGCGGTCGGCCTCGTCAAAAACCTGCTGGCCGGGGCCTGATCATGATTGTTGAGGCTGCTCGCAAGTTCACCTCTCTCGCCATTCCTAGCCAGGATCAGCTCGTCTTCGGCACGTGTCCCCATCCGCTCGCCTGCGGCCTCGGGCTCACCCTCGGCGCCGGCCAGGTTTTTCCTGAAGTCAACTTCACCCTGCCGCCGATGTCGATCACCAGCGAGACCTGGTCCGATGTTACCGCGCACTACGAAGAAATGGCCGCGCAGATTCTGCGCCGCGCTGTCTCTCTCGCTGTTCCCGGCATCGTGCTCGAGTTCGAGCTGCTGCCAGCCATGACCGACGAGCCCGAGTGGGGCGCGGAAATCACCGCCATTCTCAAGCGCCATCTGCGCGCCGCGCACGAAAAACATCATCTACGCTGCGCCCTCCGCGTCACGCCCACCGATATTCGCGATCAGCAGAAGCCGCCGCTGCTCCGCACCGGCGAGCCCTGGCAGCGCCTTCGCCGCTCACTCGAACTTTGTGCCGAGGCCGGCGCCGACATTCTCTCCATCGAATCCGTCGGCAGCAAGGAAGTCCACGACCAGGCGCTCATGTTCGGCGATTTTCCCGGCATCGTCTTCGCGCTCGGCGTGCTCGCTCCGCGCGACATGGCCTGGCTCTGGAGTGAGATCGTCGACCTCTGTGACGCGCAACCCGGCGTAATTCCCGGCGCCGACTCCGCCTGCGGATTCGCCAACACTGCGATGCAACTAGCGCACCAAAAAATGCTGCCCGAAGTTCTCGCCGCCGTGGTTCGCGCCATGAGTGCCGTGCGCAGCCTCGCCGCTTTCGAGCAGGGCGCGCTCGGCCCCTCCAAAGACTGCGCCTACGAGGGTCCGGTGATGAAAGCCATCACCGGACAGCCCATCTCGATGGAGGGCAAGTCGGCCGCCTGCGCGCACTTCAGCCCGCTGGGCAACATCGCCGCCGCCATGTGCGATCTGTGGAGCAACGAGTCGGTGCAGAACGTGCGCCTGCTCTCCGGCAACGCGCCTGAAGCTTTCACAGAAATCCTCGCCTACGATTGCCGCCTGATGAATGCCGCAACCGCCGCAGGCGGCGCGCTCAATTTGCGCGATTGGATGACCGCGTCTGACGAGTGGCTCAGTCCGCAAGCCGCTGTGCTCTCACCCGCTGCCACTCTGCGCATCGCCGCCGCCATCGTCCAAGAAGAATCTCCCTATCGGCAGACCATCGCGGCCGGCCGCGCTGCTGTCGGGATTCTCAATGACGGCGTTGCCGCAGGAAAGCTCCATCTCTCGCGCAAAGAACAGCAGTGGCTCACGCGCATCGAGTCCGGGCTCGACGAACTGCCCGCAGAAGAAGCTGCGCTCATCGCCGCACTCGAGGAAACGTACGGCGGCTTGTACGATAAAGCCAGCTATGGGCTATAGACCGCACCGAGTTTGTGTCTTCGGTGAGTCGACGAAGTTCTCCCTGGCACGATCGAGCTAAGAGCTAATAGTTGAAAGCTGTTTCAATGCGTCTCAAACTCATCCACTGCCAGGTCTTCACGCGCGAAGTCGAGCACGTCGTCTCCCGCTCCGCGCACACGGTCGACCTCGAATCCATTCCCATGGGCCTGCACTCGCTCGGCGTCGAGATGCGCCCTCACTTGCAGGAGCACATCGACGCGGCGGATGGCGCTGGCTACGACGCCATCCTTCTCGGCTACGCACTGTGCGGTCGCGGCACCGAGGGCCTCCGCGCCGGCCGCACGCAACTGGTTCTTCCCCGCGCTCACGACTGCATCGGCGTGCTCATGGGCAGCCGGCATCGCTACGCCTCTTACTTCCAGGACCACCCCGGCGTCTACTATCGCTCGCCCGGCTGGGTCGAATTTCAAACTCCCGATCTCAAGCTACAGCCTGCCTTCCCCGCGCAAAAAAATCCCATGGGCGAACAGACCACGCTCGAAGAGTTCATCGCCAAATACGGCGATGACAACGGCCGCTTTCTCTACGAGCAGTTCTCCTCCTTCCGCCGCCACTACTCCGGCCTCACCTACATTTCTACCGGCATCGCGTCGGACGAAGCCTGCCGCGCTCGCGCGCGAGCCGAAGCCGAAAAGGAGGGCTGGGCGTTCGAAGAGGTTCGGGGCTCGCTCACGCTTCTCGAGCGCCTCGTCAACGGTCCCTGGGACGCCTTTGATTTTCTTGTCGTTGCGCCGGGCGCGCAAATCCGCGCCACGCTCGACGACGGCATTGTGGAAGCCGTATGACCCGCGATCTTGTCCGCATCCGTCTCGAGCCGCTCAGCGTTGAGTTCGACCTCCCGCGCGGCGGCTTGCTCGTCTCCGGCCTCGCCGCCCACGGCTTTGAATTCCCCTGCGGTGGCGCGGGCGAGTGCGGCGGCTGTCAGGTGCGCGTGCTCGCGGGCGCGCTTCCCGTCACGGAGGCCGACTCCGCGACCTTGACTCCCGATCAACTCGCCAAAGGTTGGCGCCTCGCCTGCCAGGCGCGTGCTGACGAGCCGGTCGTCATCGAGTGCGGCCAGTGGCGCATGCAAATCCTCGCGGACACTACCACTCCAAGCAAAATCATCCCATGCCCCATTCTTTCCGAATCCGCGACAGAGGATTCGGCAAGGGTCGGAGACCAATCAGCACCGTCAACCCGCGGCCTCGCCGTAGCCATCGATCTCGGCACCACCACCATTGCCGCGCAACTCATCGACGCCTTCGGAAACGTGCTCGCCGTCGAAACCGCGCTCAATCCCCAGGCCGCATTCGGCTCCGATGTCATGAGCCGCATTCGCGCTGCGCTCGAGGGCCAGGATCTCACAACGCCCATTCGAGCCGCACTTGGTCAGATCGTCGCGCGCCTCGCACGCGGCCACGCATCGCAAGTTGCTGAAGTTCTGCTCGTCGGCAACACCGTCATGCACCATCTGTTTTGCTCGCTCGACGTCGAGCCGCTCGCGCACGTGCCCTTTCAGTCTCAGCATCTCGCCGAGCAGCGCTTCACCCCACGCGATCTCGGCTGGGACCTTCCCCCCGATTGCGTCGTCCGCTTCGCGCGATGCATCGGCGGCTTTGTTGGCTCCGACATCCTCGCCGGCATTGTCGCTGCGGGCATCGCGCTTGGCGATGATCTCACTGCGCTCGTCGACCTCGGCACTAACGGCGAAATCGCCATCGGCAATCGCCACGGCGTCGTCTGCGCCTCCACCGCCGCCGGCCCCGCCTTTGAGGCCGGCTCTATTCGCATGGGCATGCGCGCCGTCACGGGCGCTATCGCCTACGTCGCGCTCACAGAAGACGGGCTCGCTGAAGGCACGCTCCGCTCCACTATCATCGGCGACGTCGCCCCGCGCGGCATCTGCGGCAGCGGCCTGGTCGACGCCGTCGCCGCGGGCCTGCGCTCAGGTTCCATTCTCTCGAATGGTCGCATCGCCGACAGTTCAAAGATTTTCCCCGTCGCCCCGCCCGTCGTCCTCTACCAATCCGACATTCGCGAGCTGCAACTTGCCAAGGGCGCCATCGCCGCAGGTTTCCGACTCCTCCTCAAGCGCCTCGGCGCGCAGGTGAGCTCACTCCACGCCATTGATCTCGCTGGCGCCTTCGGCAATTACGTGCAAATCGAGAGCGCTCTTCGCATCGGCCTGCTCGAAGCGCCGCACGCGATCATCCACGCCGCCGGCAACACTGCCCTCCGCGGCGCAAAAATGCTGCTGCTTGCTGATGAACCCCAGCTCCCGACTATTGAGCACGTGAGCCTCGCCGCCGACCCCGCCTTTCAGGACGAGTTCGCCAATTGCATGACCTTCCCTGGAGAATTTGTAGCGCCGGTCTCCTGACCGGCTGTAATGCGGGTCTCCCGACCCGCACCTGCCGCTTCGCGATCACGGGGAAAGTGGAGCTGAGGGACCTGTTTTTCGCGATGCGTCCGTGCCACGAATCTCCACGAGCCTCACGCCCCCGTGCACCCACCTCGCTTCGTTTGCTATCGTAGTCCTTTGCTTCGTAAGGAGAGCTGGAGCGCACTCATGCCTCACCCACAAATCAAATTCGGTACCGACGGTTGGCGCGGCATTATCGCCGACGACTTCACCTTCGCCAACGTGCGCACCGCCGCCGAGGCCATCGCCGCCTACATTCACGCCCAGGAAGATCCGAAAAAGGGTCTCTGCATTGCCTATGACACGCGTTTCGGATCGAAGGCATTTGCACGTGCCTGCGCTGAAGTCGTCGCGGCCACCGGCATTCCCGTCCAGCTCGCCAACGCCGTCACGCCCACACCGGCGCTGAGTTTCGGCGTGCGCGAACGCGGCGCCGCCGGCGGCATCATGATCACCTCGTCGCACAACCCGGCGCAGTGGAACGGCATCAAGTACAAGGGCTGGTACGGTGGTTCCGGCAAGCCCTCCATGATCACGGCTATCGAGTCGTATCTCGGCCAGCCCGTCCCACGCGCCTCGCAACCCGCGCCCATTGTTGAAGTCGACTTCCTGCCCACGTACCTCAAAGCCATTGAGAGCTTCGCCGATCTCGACCTCATCGCCAAATCCCAAATGAAGTTCTGCATCGACTCCATGTACGGCGCCGGCGGCACGATTCTCTCCGCCATCTTTGGCCGCATTGGCGTGGCCAACGTCCCCATCCGCTTCAATCCCGACCCGCTCTTTCCCGGCATCAACCCTGAGCCCATTGAGCCCAACATCCGCGCTCTCGGCGAAGCCACCGTCGCCAACCATTGCCAGGCCGGCCTCTGCACCGACGGCGACGCCGACCGCATTGGCGCGACCGACGAAAACGGCAACTTCGTGGACCCGCACAAAATTTATTCCGCGCTGCTCAGTTGGGTTTTGAAATACAAGGGCTGGCCCGGCGCCGTCACGCGCGCCTTCAACACCACTAAGATGCTCGACCGCATCGCGAAAAAATACAACCGCGAGCTCATCGAGCACGGCATCGGCTTCAAGTACGTCGTTGACCTGATGCTCGAGCGCGAAATCGTCATGGGCGGCGAAGAATCCGGCGGCATCGGCTTCCAGCGCCACCTGCCGGAGCGCGACGGTCTGCTTAACTGCTTGCTCCTCGCCAATGTGATGGCCCAGGAAGGAAAGACCCTAGGCCAACTCGTCGCCGACTTGCAAGCCGAGTACGGCGAGCATCAATACGGCCGCATCGATCTGCACATCTCCGACGACCAAAAGAACGCCGCCATCGCCCGCGCTCGCGCACTCCCAATCAGCGACACCAGCTTCGCCGGCATGCCCATTCTGCGCCAGGAGAATCTCGATGGAGTGAAGTTCTACCTCGATAATCCGGAAGCAAAAACCAAGCCGAACGCGGCCGAAACCTGGCTGCTGCTCCGCGCCAGCGGTACCGAACCGCTCATGCGCATCTACGCCGAATCCTGCTCGAAGGAGTCCGTCGCCAAACTCCTCGACTCCGCACGCAAGTTTGCGCTGTGCGAATGAGAACGCGGAACGGCAGCTTTGAAAGATAGCTCCAGTGGGTTGAGGCTGGCGGGGATGGCTATATAATCCGGCGCAGGGAGAAACTCAAGTGAAGCCCTCACCTGAAAAGCTACTGGAAATGATGCCCGGTAAGACAGATGAGGAACTTTACGATATTTTGCATGTCCACCCACACGATTACACTTCTGAAACCATCGAAGCCGCAAGGAGAGAATTCGACTACAGGCAACTGGACGCGCCAAGGTTAAGCAATGTTGCGGCGGCTGTCGAGAAGGTACGAGAGAAGGAAGACGCTCGTCTAAGCTGGCCTCTAAGGATGCTGGCGTTTTTTGTATCGACAGCGATTTTATTCATCCCTGTGCTTTTGGCGCATCGGCACTTCGTGGAGAAAGGCGAGAAACGCAAAGCGCGGGAGTGGGCGAGGTGGGCGTTCTACGGTTTTCTGTTTTATTGCGTACTCGGTGCACTCATTGGGGTACTCGCTTCTACGGGGTATTGATTTTCCAATCACTTGGCCGGGCGCCCATCCTAAACGCGCTTTTTGCGCTTAGGGTGGGATTGCACTAACGTCGCCCCAGCTCGAAAAAGCTAGTAGCTAGAAGCTAAGAGCTGCCTTTTCACTTCGGCTGCGACAACACCTGCATCGCCGGATGCAGCGGCAATCCCGTCGGCTTGTACTCGTAGCTGTCTCCGGTCTCCGCACGCAACGCCGCCAGCCGTGCCTTCAGGTGCGCCGTCAATTCCTCGTACCCCGGTTTGCCGTAGAGATTGTGCGCCTCATCCGGATCCGCCTCAAGATCGTAGACTTCAAACTCCTCGGGTTCAAGGAAAAAATCAATCAGCTTGTAGCGCTTCGTCCGCACGCCGCGGCACGGCCGGACATTTTCAAACCCCGGATACTCGTAATATTCGTAGAGCCAATCGTTGCGCCACTTCACGTCGGACCTCCCCTCAGCCAGTGGCATCATGCTCTTGCCCTGCATCTCCGCGGGCGCAGGCAGTCCTGCAATCTCCATGAGCGTCGGCGCCATATCGAGATTCAGTACCATCTCATCGGAAGTCGTTCCCGCCTTCACGCGCCCCGGCCAGCGCACCATCATTGGCACGCGAATCGACGGCTCATACATCACGCGCTTGTCATACAAATGATGCTCGCCGAGCAGAAATCCGTGGTCCGAGCTCAGCACAATCGCAGTGCGATCCAGCAGCTTCTGCTGTTCCAACTCCGCGATCACCGCGCCCACGTTGCGATCGTTGTCCTCCACGCCCGCGTAGTGATCCTTCACCAACTCCTCGAGCGACCGAGGATCGTCGGTGAATACCTCGGACCATCCGATCTTGTCGTCCGCATTGGCCACGGCGCGCGGCTTGCCTGCGTAGCCCGTCTGGTCCTCATCGAACGTCGCGGGCTTGGGAATCGCCACGCCATTGAAGTCGTTCACGAGGTCCTTCGGCCGGTAGAACGGCGCATGCGGCGCATAGAACCACAAAAACATGCAGAACGGCTTCTCGCGTTTCTGCTTGAGCCACCCCACGGCCTTCTGCGTCAGCAGCGTGTCAACATATTCGCCTTCGTAGAGCGTCTCCGGCCCGTACTTGCCCTTTACGCCCTCGGTGATGCGCGGCCGGTAGTAATCCGCCTGGCCCACGAACCCGAAGTAGTAATCCCAGTAGTGATCCATCAGCGCGCCGGCAATGTGCGACTTGCCCAGAAACGCTGTCTCGTATCCGGCCTTTTGCAGCAGGTCCGACACCAGCGGAAACCGCGCCGGCACTGTACCCTCCACATTCGATACCGCGCCCGTGGTGTGCGAGTAGAGCCCCGTCAGCATCGTGGCCCGCGACGGCAGGCACAGCGCATTCACCACGAACGCGTTGTGAAAGGTGCATCCCTCCGTGGCGATCCGGTCCATGTGCGGCGTCTGCAGAATGCGATTGCCCGCTGCTGAAAACTCATCGGCACGCAGCCCCTCGCCCACAATGCACAAAATATTCGGCCGCTCACTGTGCTCATCCAAGCCGCGCGCGAAACTCTCCAGCGCGCTCAAGTTCACCGCCGTCGCGCCCATCGACGCCGCCAACCCCTTCAACACCGTTCGCCGGCTCTTCATGCCTTCCTCGCTTTTTCTACCCCGGAACGGTCCCGCTCATCCACGCAGCGTGCGCCCCTTACGCAATCACCGCCGCCTTCGCCCGCTTGCCCAGCCGCACCGTCAGCCGCGCTGGCAGCGCGCCGACCTGAATCAGCAAACTCTCCACCACGTCGCCATCCACGCGCACCGCCCTTTCGGCAATCTTGCGATTCGCCTCCGCGCCGCTCGCGGCCAGCCCTATCGCTACCAGCAACTTCGGCAGGCGGATCTGCTGCGTTCCTTCCGGTCCCGCCACATCTGCGTACGCCACCGCGACCTCTTCCAAATCCTCGGCCGTCTCACCAGCCTGGAACATCCGCGCCCAATTCTCGTCCGCGCTCTTTGCCGCAGCCTCACCGTGGAACCCCGCCACAATCGTCCGCGCCAGTTTCTTCTTGGTCTCCATGGGGTGCAATTTACCAGCAAGAACCTCAGCCTTGAGCGATTCAACCTCGGAGAGGCGCAGATCGGTCAGCAGCACCCAGTACTTCCACATCAGCTCGTCGCTGATGCTCATCAGTTTTCCATACATCTCGCTCGCCGGCTCGTTGATCCCAATCGCATTCCCCAGCGACTTCGACATCTTCTGCACGCCGTCCAGCCCCTCCAGAATCGGCGTCATCAGCACGATCTGCGGCTTCTGCCCGTACTGTCGCTGTAATTCGCGCCCGCACAAGAGATTGAATTTCTGATCCGTGCCGCCCAACTCCACGTCGCACTCCAGGCACACCGAGTCGTACCCCTGCATCACCGGGTACAGTAGCTCGTGCAAACTGATTGGCTGCTCGGCCAGGAACCGCTTCGAAAAATCGTCGCGCTCCAACATCTGGCTCACTGTAAAGTGCGCTGTCAGCCGCACCGTATCCTCATATCCCAGCTTGCCCAGCCACTCGCTGTTGTAGCGCACCTCGGTCGCCTTCTTGTCGAGAATGCGGAACACTTGCTCCTTATACGTAACCGCATTCTCGTCGATCTGAGCCCGCGTCAGCGGTTTCCGCGTAACGTTGCGTCCCGTCGGATCGCCGATCAGCGACGTGAAATCGCCCACTAAGAAAATAACCGTGTGCCCCAGTTGCTGAAAGTGCCGCAGCTTGCGCATCAACACCGTGTGCCCCAGGTGCAAATCCGGCGCCGTCGGGTCGAACCCCGCCTTCACGCGCAGCGGACGCCCCGTCTTGCGGCTCTCTTCCAGGCGCTCGCGCAAATCGCTCACGCGGATAATTTCCGCCGCGCCCTTCTCCAGCAAATCCATTTGCTCATCAACAGGTTTGAACGTGCTCATCTTGTGTTTCAGTATAAATTCCATTGCATGCAGCAGCCGCTATCACGCTATAATCACTCCATGCACCACCCCCTCCATCCCGCCTTCGCCATCGCCCGCGCAACTGCGGCTGCGGCGGCTCCGGCCGCCTAGACTCCGCCTCACCTCATCCCAAAATTCAGTTCGCAGTGATCAGTTCTCAGTCGTCAACTCACGTCTTCCCGCCGATCACGATTCGCGATCCGCGACGCATGGCACTGGATTTTAGTCCCGAGTCCCTTAGTCCCTTAGTCCCTGTATTCTGGAGTAGCCATGGAAGAGTTCTCTCGCATTCAGCGCTTGCCTGCTTACGTTTTCAACATTACCGGCGAAATGAAAACCGCCGCGCGCCGCCGCGGCGAAGACATCATTGACTTTGGCATGGGCAATCCCGACGGCGCCACGCCCGCCCATATCGTCGACAAGCTCGTTGAAGCGGCCCGCAAGCCGCCGACGCATCGCTACTCCGTCTCGCGCGGGCTGCCCCGGCTGCGCAAAGCGATATGTAACTGGTACCAGACGCGTTACGGCGTCGAGCTCGACCCCGAATCCGAGGCCATCGTCACCATTGGATCGAAGGAGGGCATCGCTCATCTGTGTCTGGCCATTCTTGATTCGCGCGACACCGTGCTTGTGCCCAATCCCTCCTATCCTATTCATATCTATGGCCCTGTCATTGCCGGCGCGCACATCGTCAGTGTGCCGGTTCACGATCAAGAGCAATTCCTGCAACAGCTTGAGGACCTTATTCCGCGCATGACGCCGCGGCCCAAGGCGCTGATCGTCAACTTCCCTTCGAACCCTACGACGGAGTGCGTTGAGCTTCCGTTCCTGGCGCGGCTGGTTGAGCTGGCTCGCGAGCATGGCTTCTATCTCATTCAGGATCTTGCGTATGCGGACATCGCCTTCGACGGATACAAGCCGCCCAGCGTGATGCAGGTTCCCGGCGCCAAAGAGGTCGCGGTCGAGTTCTTCACGCTGTCGAAGAGCTACAACATGCCCGGCTGGCGCGTGGGCTTCATGGTCGGTAACCAGCGCCTGGTCAACGCGTTGGCACGGCTCAAGAGCTACTTCGACTACGGCACCTTCACGCCTATCCAGGTGGCGGCTATCGCGGCGCTGGAGGGGCCGCAGGAGTGCGTCGCGCAGATCTGCGACATCTATCGCCGGCGGCGCGACGTGCTGATCGAAGGGCTCAACAAGGCCGGCTGGCAAGTGGCTTCGCCCAAGGCGACGATGTTCGTATGGGCCAGAATCCCTGAGGCTTACCGCGAGCTCGGGTCGCTCGAGTTCTCGAAGCTCCTGCTCACCGAGGCCAAGGTGGCCGTGTCTCCAGGCATTGGCTTTGGGGAACATGGCGACCACCACGTGCGCTTCGCGCTGATCGAAAACGAGGAGCGGACACGGCAGGCGCTGCGGGGGATCAGGCAGATGCTGGCGAAGCCGGTGGCCGCGCGAGTGTGAGTGTGAAGTGTGAGTGCGAGCTTTTTGCTGTTGAAATCATGTAAGTTACATGGAATCAATGCGAATGTTGGTTTGGATGGTGCTCTTACCCCCTCAAATGTTCGCTCAAGCGGTGTCACTCGCCCCGCAAATGTTCGCTCGTTAGGTTGCGATTTTTCGAGGGGAATACCTTGAAATTGGCCATTTAATAGACATGTAAAACCGTGAAATTGACCTTTTAAGAGCAAAGGTTCATAGAGAATTTCCCACAAGCACGTCAAAACGGGCCATAGAGGCCATTTTGGGCCTCAAAATGGCAGGTTTTCGGATCAAGAAGGCGTTTACTCAGACAAAGGCGGCTTGAAATGTATGCGGTAATGCCGCGTGGTTCCGGGATCGATGGCGCTGCCAGGCCGTCTTTCGGCCGACTGAGGTGCGGAGTGTCATCCCCGGTCTCCAAAAGCGAGAGACCGGGGGCACCCTCGGCGTGGTTTTTGGGGCGTCGAGATCGGGGCCCCCGCGCCGTCCCCTCAAGAAAACCCTTCCGCTCTCCCGCTCGCGCGGTATAGCCTTAGGCCCGGTCCATTTGGCCCAGGCCGAGCTTTACGGGCCAAGCCATCTCAACCAACAAACATTCCCCAAGAGGAGAAATCATGAAATTCATGGTGGTGTGGAAGACTGTCCCCGGTAAGTACAAGGCTGCGCTCGAACAGTTTTTGAAGACGGGCGCCCCAGCGCCGGCCGCAGGCAAAACGTTGGGCCGCTGGCACGTTCCAGGGTCAACGCTGGGCTGGCACCTGATTGAAGCGAGCGGCCCTGAAGTTCTCGCCGAACACGCGGTGGAATGGGCAGACGTTCTGGAGTTGGAGATCCATCCCGTGATTGAGGACGCCGAAGCCGGAGCCGCTGCGAAGAAGGCGCTCGGCAAATAGCCCGTGTGCGCGGTTGCCCATCCTTTCCGCGTCGTTTGCGGAAAGGGTGGGGGATCAGCCAGCATGGCGTCAGCGGCATCAAGCAGATGGTGGCGAAGGCTAGAGTTTGGAGCTAGTCACGGCTGAGGGCAGATCGGGGATTCGGAAATGCTCGATCCCCGCGAGTTTTGAAGTAGGAGTTGGCAGTGCCTTGACACCTGCTGCCGACAATAGTATTCAAGAGGTTGAATGGATATTTTCAGGTCAGTTAGTCTTTTCTCGGGCGCGGGGTTTGGCGACATAGGCTTTCAGGCGGCGGGTCTAACACCTGTGTTGCTGGCTGAGATCGATGGCCGACGAGCCCAACTCGCGCAGCTTAGCTTCCCAACAGCGAGCGTTCTAGTGACGGACGTCCTAAAGGCCAACGTGCAAATTGCGGACATCGCAAAAAATCTTCTCGACCGAGAGGAGCTTTTTCTCTTGTCCGCTACCCCGCCATGTCAAGGAATGTCCAAGAACGGTATAGGCACCCTCTTGCGCTCTAAAGAGCGCGGATTTCGCCCAAAGGTTGACCCACGAAATCGACTGTATCTCCCGGTCCTGGAACTCGCGAAAAGCCTGAGGCCACGTTGGGTATTCTTTGAAAATGTCTGCCGCATGATGAATACCTATGATGTGGGAGTCGACGGACGGTCACATCGTCTACCCGACATCATGGAGGAGAGACTTCGAGATTTGGGGTATGCTGGTCGGTTTGAACAGGTTCAACTTGCCGACTACGGATTACCCCAGACTAGACTGCGCACTGTTGGCATTTTCCGTCTCAGTTCTTCACGCCACAACGGAGGATACCTACCGCCGACCACACATTGCCAGAACGGATCGGCCACCAAGCTTCCTTGGGTGACTCTCAGGCGAGCGATAGGCCATCTCCCCCCGATTGACAGTAAGTCACGCAAAGACGCAGCCTCAGATTTTCACCCGTTACACCGCGTTCCCGTTTGGCGTCGGGAGCTTTACGCCTGGATGGCTGCCACTCCTGAAGGCTGTTCCGCATTGGACAACAGCAAGTGCGAATCCTGCGGCTTTACAGGTGGGCCGGCGGACGTTACTTGCGGTTACTGCGGTCGACAACTCCCGCGTCCGTCGGTTGTGAGGGAAGGTGCGCGCAGATTGATAAAGGGCTTTCCATCTGCATACAAACGAATGAAATGGGACAAGCCCGCATCCACCGTTACGACGCGGTCGGCCTATGCTTGCTCAGATCACAAGGTGCATCCAGACCAGAATCGCGTGCTTAGCACCCTTGAGGTGGCCCTAATACAAGGCATCGATCCGAACCTCTTGGCGTGCCCCGTCGATGGGCGCGCCGCGGCTTATGACACTCTACTACGAGACGTCATTGGCGAATGCGTCCCGCCGCTCTTCGCACGTGTGGTTGGAAGACACATACTAGCGTTAGAGGCCGGGGAGGCAATTGGGCGAACAGAAGAAGAGCAGCTTCCTCTGTTTCAACCGGTACCGTCGTTGGCGGCAGCTGCGGCATCAGACAGCTAAGCGATACTAAGCGGGCCAAGAAGTTGCGCATATCGCTCCGCATAGCAGTTTCGGTTCAACACGAAGATTGCGCCCGCGGCCATCTTTTCTTTTCCTGAGGCGCGCATGCCGCTGACCTTCGTATTGCGACCCGTTGTGCCGGATATCGTTCCCCAGCAATCTCGAGATAGCGTCGCGCTATAGAATCCTGCTGTTATCACCGGACTTGGCGTTTCGCGAATTAGACTATCAAAATCCCAGATTATTCCAAGGAGACGCCGAACTTCTTGATGGTGGGCCTGCCAAGTGATTCCCGAAAGTAAATTGCACCGGTTTTCTCCCGCCTTCAACAGGGTTCCTTTAGGGGTGTTTCCGCAAGTCCCCTTAATTTCAAGACCCACAGGGTAGTTGCGCAGCGCTACCTCCGAGGCGTTGGCGGCACGCGCTGGCAACACGTCGGGGTGCCCCTTCTCAATAGGATTAACGATCGCTCCAGTCTCTCGCGCGATCGCACTCGCCAAATAAGCCCCTACGACTGAGCCCGTGGATTTCAAGTCGATGCATCGCCAGAGAGATAGTGGCAGTATTCCCAACTCATTGTTGGCGTCTGCGACGGCTTTCGTAAGCTGAAGCGATGTTAAGCCGAATCCGCACTCAATTTCGATACCCGGATTCGTAAGGAAATGTCTGCCAGTGTGGACCTTCTCCGAAACGTGCGGCATTAGATCTCCGCCTCCACACGTGCGATTAGTGCAGACGGCCTAGTGCGGAGCGCCGTGGCGAGCTCAAAAAGCACGCCGATAGTCGGCGATTTCAGCCCGCGTTCGATTTGGCTTATGTATGTTCTATGTAACCGACACCGGAATGCCAACTCCTCCTGGGAGACACCCAGTTTTCGACGCTCCGCCGCAAGAATTTGCCCTAATGCACGATTAATCATGGCCGACACTCTAGGCCAAGTGTCGGGGGGTTGAATACTAAAGGTCTACAGCCTAAAGTATTCGCAAAGCGCATACGGAATGGGCTGGATGCCCCACCGCCCTGCTAGACTACCCGCACCATGGCCGATGCGAGTTGGATGGAGTACGAGCTTTTCTGCCCGGTGTGCAACACCCACTTCAAACAGTTAGTCGTGCTGCACAAGGTGCCGGAGAACTTCGACATCATGCCCTATCTCGACGGGTTTGTGAAGAACCACGACCATAAGGCCTGGCAGGAGGCGCAGCGGAAGAAAGCGGAGGCTGAAGACTCCAAAGACGAGCCGGAGGCGTGACTCGACCCGGCAGGGGCTGAAGCCCCGGTTCATTTCATGGCGTTTTTCGGCGCGGCTGAAAGCCGCGCCCTGATACAAGGCAATACCGAAAGCAACATGCGGCGCGGCTGAAAGCCGCGCCCTGATACAGGACGTGGGAGTTGAGGTTGGTGCGATCCCACATCTCAAAGACGAGATGTGGGGCACCAGCGCGGTTGGCATGAGTTCGTAATCGTTCTGTGATCGGTGTGGGCATGGACGCCCGCAGTACAGCCGGTCAGGAGACCGGCGGTAGGTTCAGGCGATCGCAAAATCAAGTTGTCGATGCAAAATGCCGCGGATCCTGTCGAATAAATCTCCTGGTTGGAGATTTATTTTGGAATTTTGCGGGCTGATTGCTGGTCAAATCGGATCGTTCCTGTAGGAAATTCCGTCGTTGGCGCTGAATAATCGCAACAATGCACCAACCTTGGTGAAATCCACAAATTTACTTGATTTTTGCACTTGCTTCCACAGATCGAACGGACGTAATGTCTCTTCAACTGATGACCCGTTAGGGTATCGGAGTTGGTTGCCGGAAGGCTGGAAGAATAGACAGTCGGCGCAAGCCGAAAGTTGATCGCCAGCAAGGTTGACGGAGCGAACAGCCGGTGAGAACCGGAGGATGGCCGTTAGCCCGGACAGAGGGTGAAACCTGAGGCGCAAGCCGCAGAGGGATCGCTGGACGCACCAGAGGTTACAAGTGAGGGCGCAAGCCCACGGTTGTTCAACTGGAAGATTCCGGAAGATGCAAGGGCCGGTGGAAACGGAATACTCATCGACGGCTTTGCCGGCGATGCAAGGTTCGGTTGAAACAAGGAGTGCATCAGAGGTTCAGCCGGAGAAGGAGCCACGAGGCGCAAGCCGAGAGGTTCACGGCCGGTGAAGACGGAGGGTGAAGCAGCCGGTGCAAACTGGAGGCGGAGCCAGCCGGGGGGCAGGGGCAGCATATGGCGTAAGCCGTGTGACGCCGCCAGCCGAGCCAAAGGACGGCGTCCGATGCGAATCGGAGGTAGGTTGTCGGCCTAGCCGGAGGAAGGGCCATACGGCGCAAGCTGGATGGAACCAGGATTGTCGGGTGCAAGCCCGATGAAACCAGGATCGTCAGGCGCAAGCTTGATGGATCGCCGAAGATCGATCGGAAGAGCGGAACAGCCGATGCAAGTCGGAGGTTTGCAGCTGATCGAGCCGAAGGACACGAAACCGATCCGAGCCGGAGGGTTGGCCACCGGTCGAGCTGGAGTGCAGGACGCCGACGCAAGTCGGAGTTCTGAAAGCCAGCGCAGCCAGAGGTAGCAGCGCCAGCGAAAGCTGGAGGGCGGCCGCTGGGGGAGCCGGAGGACGCAACAACGGCTGTACTACGAGTGATCAAGATTGAAACGCCAGAGGCTTCGGTCTCTGGCGTTTTCAATTTGGGGGGGCTTTTTGGGGCGCGGCTGAAAGTCGCGCCGCAGAACGCGAAACAGACACGCGAGTCCGACAAAACGAACGATTTGGCACATTGGCGAGTTGGCACCGGGTTCGCGGCGTTTGCAGGTTGGCGTCAGCGGGCTCGTTTCGTCCATCGAGGACGGAGTTACCGGTTGGGGACTGATACAAGAGCTGTGAGTTGAGGTTGGTGGCATCCCACCCTTTCGCAAAGGCGCGAAAGGATGGGGCACGGGTTCAACCCATTCGCGTCCCGCCTTATGCCGGGCCTGCAGCAAGCAGCCGCCGCGTTCAGAGATAATAAGGATGGAGGCGCAGTGGACTGGGGATGGCGTTTCCCCGATCTCTGGCCCCGGAAATCCGATTCCCGATCCCTCAAAAGAATGATCCTCGATTCCTTCAATCTCAAAGACAAAACCGCTCTCGTCACCGGCTCATCGCGCGGTTTGGGCGCGGCCATTGCTATGGCGCTGGCGCAGGCCGGAGCCAACGTGGCCGTGCATGGTTCCGGCACGGCGCCCAAAGCTACGCAGCACAAGCTCGAGGCCGCCGGCGCGAAAGCTATTGCGCTGGCGGGCGACGTTGGCGAGGCGGCGGTGTGCGCGCGGCTGGTGGAAGAGACCGTCAGGCATTTCGGCGCGATCGACATTCTTGTGAACAACGCGGGGATTATTCGCCGCGCTCCCGCTGCGGAGTACTCCGAAGAGGACTGGCTGGCGCTGATTGACGTGAATCTCACTAGCGTCTTTCGCCTCATGCAGCACGCGGGGCGGCATATGCTCAAGCAGGGTTCGGGGAAGATTATCAATATCGCGTCGCTGCTCACCTTTCAGGGCGGCATTCTGGTGCCGGCTTACGCTGCGGCCAAGGGCGGTGTTGGTCAGCTCACAAAAGCTTTTGCGAATGAGTGGGCGTCAAAAGGCGTGAACGTCAATGCCATCGCGCCCGGTTACATGGATACAGACAATACTGAGGCGCTGCGCAAGAATCCCGAGCGCGCGCGGCAGATTCTGGATCGCATTCCCGCGGGGCGCTGGGGGCATCCTGAGGATCTGGCTGGGGCCGCAGTCTTTCTTGCTTCCAGAGCTAGCGATTATATCCACGGACATATACTGGTGGTCGATGGGGGCTGGCTGAACCGGTGAAAAGACAGGGAGCAAGGGAGCAAGGGAGCGTACGGGGCAGCCAATAGCCATTAGCCGGTAGCCAGCAGCTAAAGGCTTGAGGCTGACAACGGTTGGGCTGGGACCGTAAGCTCGAACGAGGGAAAAGCGATGCAGGAATCCGGAGTGATTTACACGGCTACCGATGCCACGAAAGTTACTACGCCTGAGGCGGGCATGTTGCGACAGGTGCTGGCGTACAACCCGCACCTCATGCTGGTGCGTCACACCTTTGAGAAAGGCTGGAAGGGCGCGCGTCACAGCCATCCCCATCATCAAATGGTTTATGTGACGCGCGGGCATATCCGTTTCGAGGCGGAGGGCAAAAGCTGGGAGATGCGCGCCGGTGACAGCATTGTGGTCGATGGCGGCGTGGAGCACGAGGCCGCGGCCCTCGACGCCTCAGAAGTGCTCGATATTTTCACGCCTTATCGCCAGGATTACGCGTAAGGCGGGGCGATCCCGCACCCGCCCCGCGCGTCTCACCATCTTGAGGAGACTTAGATGAAATTTCGTTGGTTTGCCATTCCTGCGCTGGCATGCGCGCTTTCCGTGCTCGCCATGGCGCAGCCTCCCGCGCCCGATTCCGGCATCACTGGGATCGCGCACATCGCCTTCCGCGTCAGCGATCTCGATCGCGAGATCGCGTTCCTGGACAAGCTTGGCTACGAAGAGTCATTCGCCATGACCAACGCGGGCAAAACTACGGAAGTCTTCATCAAGGTCAACGACCGCCAGTTCATCGAGCTTTATCCCAAAACCGATGCCACGCAGCCGCTGGGCTGGATGCACGTCTGCTTCGAGGCGGGGGATCTGAATACGCTGATCAAGTTCTACGATTCCACCGGACTCAAGGCTGCGCCGGTGCGCAAGGCGGCCGCGGGCAACCTGATCTCTTCCACGAACGACCCCGAGGGCCGCGTGACCGAGTTTACGCAATACATGCCGGGTTCGCGGCACACTCTGGACCGCGGCCAGCACCTGGGCGCGAACCGTGTCTCCGTTGAGCTGATGGGTTTGGATGTGCCGGTGAAAGAAGGTGCAGCGGAAAAAGAGTTCTACACGGATCTTGGTTTCGAAGCGCAGGCGGTGAACGGCAACGTGCGCCTGACCACGCCAGGCGCTCCCGGCATGGTTCTTGAGTTGCGCGCCGCGCTTCCAGGAGCCCAGCCGGAGTTTCTGTTTCCTGTGGCCGACGCGCGCAAAGCCGCGGATGCATTGAAAGGCGCGGGAGTGAACCCGCAACGCAACGGAAAGCTCATCTTCGTCCGCGATCCCGACGGCAATGCCTTTGTCTTTCTTGAGACCGGCCCCGAGCGCCGGTAGGGGATTTCGCTTCAGTTGCGCGCTGCGTTTGCGGCCGCGGCTCTGTCCTGCGCCAGCAATTGCGCCAGCGCTTTTTCCGGGCACATATGATGCGCCTCGCGGACGCCGAGCTCTCTCTCCGTCTCGACGCAGGAAGCGATGGTCATAAAGCAGTCGAGGCAGCGGGAGTTGTAGCTGCCGTTTTCGTTTTGTGTGCGGCTATACATGACCGATGGGGGAAAATACTCTTCGATCCTAGCCGCATTCCCGATTGTGTGGGCGTGACTTTCATCACCTACGCATGTTTACGGTGCTGCCATGAACCCCGGTCCCCAAAAGCGAGGGACCGGGGGCACCGCAAATAGGTATAGCAGTGATGGAAGGCTCTAATACTGCGGCGTTCCCACGTTCTCCCATTGGTTGGGATTGCGTTTGAGATGCCAGCAGGGATCCTGACCGTCCTGGGGAAACAGCGCCACCGCGCAGGAAACATTTGCGGTTCCGAGATAGTCGTACTCGGTCTTCTGGCCTTTAAGCGGAACGATCATGAAGCGGCTGACGGCGACGGTGGAGTGAGGGGAGCCGCGCAGCGCGAACACGGTCCAGTCCACCGCAAAGGCGACAAGAGAAAACGCCGCAAATCCAATCAGGCCGCGCAACAGCCACACGCCGATCCTACGCATTCTTGATCTCCTCACATCCATGCGGGTGCAATCAGGATAGTCGCGCTGGGCCGATAGCGTCGTGTTGGGGATGTTCAGTTAGAGACAGCCGCAGAATCTTCGACTCCGCTAGCCCCATGATTGCTTGGCAATCATGGGGCCCCAAACGCGCTCCGCTCGGGATGACAGCGTATTTTTGATGCGAAGTTTAGAGGTAGGGAACTAACCCGCGGTTCGACTTCTGATTGGCCTTGCCGCGGATTAGAACTTCAAGCTGCCTGCGCGGGGCGAAATGCCGCTTAGCTCTGCTGCGCGGGCTTCGGCGTACGCGGCCGCGCCGATCAGCGCTGTGCGGCTCTCGAGAATTACGCGCACCGGCGTATTCACGAGCAACTGGCTCAGGCGGCCCTTGTCGGTGAAGGCCTTCATGAAGGTTCCGTCCTTCAATTTCTCCAGAATGCGCGGGGCAATGCCACCGCCTACGTAGATGCCGCCTACCGACAGAATCTTCAGCGCCAGGTTGCCGGCCTCGGCGCCGTAGGCCGAAACGAACATGTCCAGAGCCTTCTCGCAGAGTTCGCTCTTGGCCTTCAGTGCCGCTTCGGTGATGGCTGCGTTCGGATCTTCCTGGGTCATGCGCTCGGCGAGCCACGCGGGCTCTTCTATGCCGCGCACTTCGCGCAGAAACTCGTAACAGTTGGTCAGGCCCTGGCCGCTGACCACGCGCTCAAAGCTGATGCGCCCATCGTATTTCTGGCGCAGAAAGCGCAGCAGGTCGATCTCGTCCTCGTTGCGCGGCGCATAGTCCGAGTGGCCACCCTCGGAGGGGTAGGGAACGTAGCTGCGGCCGTCAAAGACTAGAAATGCCTCGCCCAGGCCGGTTCCCGCCGAGATCAACGCGCGGTTGCCCACCTGCCGGGCATCGCCCTCGCTCAAGGTGAAAATCTGCTCGGGGCCAAGCTCCGCGATGCCGTAGCCGTTTGCCTGTAAATCGTTGATAAGAAAAACGTAATCAATCTTCAAGTTGCGTGCCAGCTCGCGGCTGTCCAGGGTCCAGGGCAGGTTGGTGAGCCTTAGCCGCCCCTCCCGCACCGGTCCGGGCACGCCAAAGCACGCCGCAGTCACCTTTTCGGAAACGATAAATTCCTTCACGATCGCTTCCAGCCCCGAATATTCCTTAGCCGGGAACTGCTTGTCGCGTGAGTGCTTCAGGTTGCCATCGGTAAAATCAAACAGCGCCAGGTGAACCTTGGTGCCGCCTACATCGCCTGCCAGAATCATTCAATCCTCTCAATACAGGGAGCAAGAGAGCCAGGGAGCAAGGGAGCAAGAGAACAAGGGATCGATCGAGCAAAACTCGTTTGCTGATTCAATCACCGCGCCTGACGAGTTTGATTCGGCGCTCTTGAGACTTTGTACTCGCTAGCTCAGTAACTCACCGTTGCCTTGTGCGTCTGGCTCAGGCAGCAGCGCCGCTGCGGCTTGGTCCAGAAGCAAAGTCAGTATACCGCCAACGGGGCTGATGAGCTGGCTGGGAAGGCGCTCCACGTGGCGCGGCCCCGTAAATACTTCATTTAGAATCTGCGCTTTATCGGATCCGCCAATGAGGAAGAAGACCTGCGAACCGTGGTTGATTACCGGCCAGGTGAGCGTAACCCGCCAAGCGTCCTTGTTCTGGACATGGTTGGCCACGGCCAGGCGACCCAACTCGGACAGGGCGTCAGTGTGGGGAAAAAGAGACGCAGTGTGTCCATCTGGACCCATTCCCAGTTGCACGACATCGAAGCGAGGCAACTCGGCGCCTTCCAGGCGGAAAGAATGCCGCAAATCTGACTCGTAGCGCGCCGCGGCGGCCTCCGGCTCGAGCTCGCCTTCCATGCGGTGAATTTGTTCGGGTTGGAGCGGCACGAGGTCCAGCATCGCTTCGCGCGTCATGCGGTAGTTCGAGTCGGGGTCATCGGGCGGCACGCAGCGCTCGTCTACCCACCAGAGGTCCAGGTGCGACCAGGGCATGCGGGCGCGCCACGGCTGTGCGGGATCGGCCAGCAGGGCAAATGTGGCTTTGGGCGTGGAGCCGCCGCTGATGGCGATGCGCGCGCGGCCGTGTGCGGCGACGGCGCGCTCGGCCTGTTCGACAAAATATTGCGCGGCGCGGCGGGCAAGCGCAGCCGCATCGGGCTCGACGTAGTAGACGACCTTCAGTTCTTGAGGCATGGGGAATGCTCCTCTGGTTACTACCTTAAATGGATGAGGAGTGGGTTCACGAGTGCTGGCGTTCAAAGGAAAGCGTGCGGCTCACCGTCCCAAATACGCGCGGTACTGCTGCTCCAAGATCCCGGCGGAGCGGGCTAGCAGCAGCTTCGAGACGTTGTATTGATACAGGCTTTCGACCAGGTTGTTTTCGGCGGTGGCCAGGGTGGCTTGCGCGGTTACCAGGGGCAGGTTGTCGTCGACGCCGGCATTTACGCGGTCGGTTTCGTCGCTTAACGCGCGCGTGGCGAGGTCGACGTTGGAGCGGGCCACGTCGACGAGTTGCCGGTTCGCGTTCACGTCGAGCAGCGCCGCGCGCACCTGCTCGTCGATGTGGTTGCGCAGGTCGGCAAGCTGCGCGTCGATCGAATTCATCTGGGCTTTGGAGGCGTCCTCATCGCCGCGCAGGCGCGCTTCGCGGAAGATGGGAAAGTTCAGCGTCCCGATGGCAACGAAATCGCCGTGCGTGCCCGCTCCGTTCACGGTGCTGGTGCCGTAGTAGCTGTAAAAACTGAGCGTGGGCAGCCGCTGGCTGCGATAGACCGCGTGCACTGCTTTGTACTCTACCGCCTGGTTCTGGAGGTTCTGGTAGTCCTGGCGATTCTTGTAGGCCAGCGCGCGTACCTCTTCCGGCGTCTGCTCGGCCAGGTCGCTGTAGGGCGCGGGATCGATGAGCGCAATCTCCTGTCCGGGATCGATGCCGATCTCGCGCTTGAGCAGAATTAAATCCTTGGCCTGCTGGTCCTGGGCAGCGATCAGCGCCTGCTGCTGCGACTCAAGCTGCACGCGGGCGCGCAATTCTTCAAGATTGGCCGCGGTGCCCGCTTCGTGCGCCGCATGCACGTGATCGAGCAGCGTCTGCGCCTGCGCCACCAGCGCCTTTGCGTTGTCCACTTGGGATTGGTCGGCAATGGCCCGCAGATACGCGATCGCGACTTGCTGCACCACCTCGCCGCGCGCGGACATTTTGTTGAAATACGCCGCGCGCTCCGCCGCACCCGCCACCTTCCAGCTCTCGATCACAGGCCCCGAAAACAGGATCTGGCTAAAGTGAATCTGCCCCTGGGTCAAATCGTCGCGGGTAATGAGCGAGAGTCCCGCGGGAATCTTGCCGCCGGGAAACAACGACGAGAACTCGCCGATGGTTTTGGGGCCGAAGCCCTGCGCCGCGAGGTTGTGCATGTAATAGCCGGTGTCGCCGGTGAGCCAGATGGTCGGCAAAAACTCCTGGAGCGCCTCGTTCCGCATGCCGTGCAGGGTCTTCTCGCCGTTCTCAGCTTCTCGCAATCCCAGATTGTTTTTGAGGCCGCGCTGGATGGCGTCGTCCAGCGACAACTTGAGGGGCTCGTTTGTCACCTGCTGCACAGTGACGCTGCCGTAGAAAGGATTGGCCGCGGAGGTCGGATTCTGCCCCTGCGCAAGCACAGCCCCGGTCCCAATCCCCACGAAAAGCGGGAGAAGGAACGCGGGCACGGTCCGCCCGAAGTCAAAATGAAGCGGTGGGTTCACTGCCATTATTTTCTCAGATGTGCCTGGGCCTGCGAGGATTCAGCCGAACGGGCGAAATTCATGCAAATCCGCCCGGGAAATGGAATGCGACCCTGAAGATCCTCATGCATCGGTGCGGCCTGGCACTGTGTCGCTAACGGTATCCACGTTCGCGGCGGCCAGGTGCTCTTTGCCGCGCGCGGCAGGAACCTTGCGGGCGGCGAAGTTCATACAAGATGCAGAGCAGCTTGAGCCCACTGCACGGCTTCTTCGTAACACATCAGCAAATCGTCGGCGTCGAGGCATTGCTTTCCCGTCACGATATCGCAGGTCGCCCAGTCGGCGCGTTCATGGGCTTCAAGCCAGCAGAGCAAGGTGCGCTCCGGCAGTATCTCGCCCTCCAATGCGCGGCGGATCTCGTTGCGCAGCGGCAGCAAAGGCGTCAGGTTGTACATGGATACCCGCAGCATTGCGGGTAGAAGGCTCAACAGGCCCAGCAGATACTGCTCCGTGCGGTGCAGATCGCAAAACACGGAGGCCAGTTCGCAAAAGCGTCCGCGAACGAACGCCATGCGCAGCAATTCCATGGGCTGGCCTTCGTTCATCTCGCTGGTAATAGCCAGCGTAGCCAGGCGGCGGAAGGTCTCTTCGCCGACGGCGATCAGCGCCGCTTGCACCGATTGCACCTCCTGCCGCATGGCGCTCATGGGCGAATTGACAAGGCGCAGCAGACGATAGGTCAGGGAGGGGTCGCGCTTCACTATCTCCGCCAGCTTGTGCAGGTCCATGGTTTCGTCCTGGAGCATGCGCAGGATTTCCACGTGCTGGAGCCGGTTGGCTGGGACCTTGTGGTTCTTCATCAACGAGGGCCGGCAGAAGTAGTATCCCTGCATGAGCGTAAAGCCTTCATCGCGCGCCTGCTGGTACTGCTCCTGCGCTTCGACGTTTTCGGCGACGAGCGCAATGGTCGCGCCGTTCAGCCGACGCAGCAGCTCGCGCCGATTCTGCTCATCGGAAGCAGCAAAATCCACCTTGATGTAGTCGGCAATCTCGACCAGCGGCTCAATGCCGGGCTTTCCCGTGAAATTATCGAGCGCCAGCCGGAACCCGCACGCCTTCAGGTGCCGGCATGCGCCGATCAGTTCCGGTGAGGGGTCGAGAATTTCAGGGATTTGAAGAACCGTCATGCCCGCGGGAAGCACATCGACCAAGCGGCCGGTAAGCGCCTCTTCGGTGCAGTTCAGGAACACCGGAAGGTTGCCGGTCAACCTTCCCAACCCGAAGAGCACCGTATTGTCGATCATGGTGTGGGTGGCCAGGTCGCCGTCGCCAGGGAGCGCCGCGCGCGAACCATCGCGAAACAGCAGTTCGTAGCCGTGCACCTTGCCGTGCAGATCGAGGATGGGCTGGCGCGCCACGTAGCGCATGCTCATCGCCAGATCCCGGTCATGTTGCGCGCTGACAGGCGTTTCGTTGACAGGTGTTTCGGCGTGCGCCGCCATGCGTGGCCCTCCGAAACGTCTATCGGCGGGGTGGACGAAATCTTGAGGTCTGTCCGAAAGTGCGGCGCTCGCGACGGGCGAATCTCAGGCAAAATGCAGCGCAGCTTCAGCCCACTGCAATGCTTCTTCGTAGCACAGCAGAAGATCAGGGGGATTCAGTCCATGCCTTTCGACGACCATATCGCAGGCCGCCCAGTCAACCTGATCGTGGCCCTCGAGCCAGCAGAGCGGGGCACGTTCCGGCACCTGTTTGCCCTCCAGCGCCCGCCGGATCTCTTCGCGGAACGGCAGCGACGGCGACAGATCCTTCATGGGCACACGCAGCATCGCAGGCAAAAGGCTGAGCATTCCCATCAGGTATTGCTCGGTACGATTCAGGCCGCAGAATCCTGCGGCAAGCTCGCAGAACCGCGCGCGGACGAATGCCATGCGCAGCAACTCGGGCGGCTGGCCTGCATTCAGCTCGCTGGCAATGGCCACCGCCGCCAGGCGGCGAAAATTCACCTCACCCACCACAATGAGCGCATCGCGCACTGAGTGCACCTCTTGCTGATAGGACCAGACGGGCGAGTTGGCCAGCCGCAACAAACGGTAGGTGAGCGAAACATCCTGTTTCACCTGCTGGGCCAACTGGTACGGGTCCACCGTCTCGTCTTGCAGAAGCCGCAGGATCTCCAATTGCGACAGACGGTTGGCTGGCACCTCGCGGTTTTCCATGAGCACGGGCCGGCAGAAGTAGTAGCCCTGCATGAGCGTGAAGCCCTCATCGCGCGCCTCCAGGTACGCCTCCTGCGTTTCCACCTTCTCCGCAAGAAGCGCCGCCGTGGTTCCCCTCAGCCGATGCAACAGTTCTTGCCGCTGCTGCCCGCCCGAGATGAGAAAATCCACCTTAATATAGTCGGCAAGCTCTACCAGCCGTTCGATCCCCGGGATCCACACAAAATCGTCCAGCGCCAGTTTGTAGCCGGCAACCTTCAGATCGCGGCAGGCCTTAATTACTATGTCTGAGGGCTCAACGGTTTCCAGAACCTCAAGCACGGTCGTGCTCGAAGGAAGGATATTGATCAGGTCGCTAGTCAGGATGTTTTCAGTGCAGTTGATAAATGCCGGCAGTCCGCTGGTTAGCTGCGCCAAGCCGAAGAGCACTGTGTTGTCGATCATGGTGCGCGAGGCCCGTTCGCCATCACCGAAGAAAGCGGCGCTGGGCCCGTTGCGGAAGAGCAGCTCGTAGGCATGGACTTTTCCGCGCAGGTCCATGATCGGCTGCCGTGCCACATAGCGAATGCTGGTTCCAGCCTCGGACTCTCCGGCCTTTAGATGGCCCTCGGACGCTGATACGGTGGTGCTCATGGGCACCTCGGTTGCTATCATCGGCAACGCACCACCGGAATTTGAGGGGATTTGCCTGGGACTTTCGTTGTAGACACGTCGGCAGATCTGCCACGTTACGGCGTCAGGCGGGCCGTTCTTTCAAATCTGCGCTCAGGGGCGAGCCCGTCTCTTGTTCCGTCGTTCTCAGTCTTCCTTATCCACCCATGAACATGCCGCCGTTTACATCCAGCACGTGGCCGGTGATGTAGGACGCGGCGTCGGAGGCGAGGAACTTGACGGCCTGGGCTACATCTTTGGGCGTGCCGCGGCGGCCGAGGGGAACCGTGGCCAGCATGGCTTTGGACACTTCTTCGCTGAGTACCGCCGTCATGGGGGTTTCAATGAATCCCGGCGCTACGGCGTTCACGGTGATGTTGCGCGAGGCCACTTCGCGCGCCAGCGAGCGTGTGAGGCCGATGAGGCCAGCCTTCGACGCGGCGTAGTTCACCTGGCCGGCCTGGCCCGTGCGTCCAACCACGCTGGCTATGTTTACGATGCGTCCCCAGCGATTTTTCAGCATGGGGCTGAGCAGGGCCTGGGTCAGCAGGAAAGCTCCGGTGAGGTTGATGCTCAGCACCAGGTCCCAGTCGGCGGGCTTCATGCGCAGCATCAGGTTGTCGCGCGTGATGCCGGCGTTGTTGACGAGGATCTCGACCTTGCCGAACTTCTCGATGATGGCTTTGGCGCCGGCCTCGATCGACTCCTGGCTTGAGACGTTGACCGTGAACGCGGAGGCGTCGATGCCCTGGGCCTTCATTTCGGTCACGGTCTCAGCCAGCTTGGCTTCGTTCACGTCGGCCAGCACAATGACGGCGCCGGCTGCTGCCAGCTCCTCGGCAATGGCGCGGCCGATGCCCTGCGCGCCGCCTGTTACTAGCGCAATTCTTCCCTGCAAGTCGCCCATGTTGTTTGTTGACCTCTGCGCGGAGAAGTCCGCGTCTTTCCACGGGTGATTATAAGGGAGCGAGGGAGCAAGGGAGCAAGGGAGCGAGGGAGCTGGACATTGAGGACGTGGCCACCCATCCTTTCCGCGGAGAACGCGGAAAGGATGGGGCACGGATGCAGTGTGCTTTCCCACCCATTCGCAAACAGCGCGAATGGATGGGGCACGGACGCGTTTGCGGAGTTCGCCACGAGAAGCTGAAAGCTAAAGGCTGATAGCTGCCTTTCTACTGGCTATTGGCTACTCCCTGCTGGCTGTTTTTATGTCGGCGTTGCGGCTACCGTTACGGGCCGCGTGGCCAGAGCGGAGTGGACCAGCTCCGCCGGCCAGATGTAGACGGCGAGGCGGCGCGAGTAGTGCAGGACCGGGTCCTGATTGGGGAGCGCAATGCCTACTGCCTTCGCCAGATCGTTGCGCTCGATCTCCGCCTCAGCTTCCTCGAGCGGCCAGGGAACATGGTGCAGGTTGGCGCGAATCGGCTGTCCGGCGCGGTTGGTGCTGAACACGCAATTGCGCTCGGAAAAGAAGTATTCGAGCGATCCCGGCGGCATTTCCGCCGTCTTGCGCGTCGGTCCCAGGCCCCGGTAGCGCGCCTTGAAGATGACCTCGGGCCGCGAAAAGCGGCGGCGGCTGTAAAAGGCGAACTCCCGATCTGAGCGTTGCTCCAGGCGCATCTCGGCCAGCTTGTAGGGCAGGTGATAGACGACGTGGGCCATCGCCACTGCCAGCAGATTGCTGGAATCGACTGAAAAACAGTAGATTCCCGGCGTTCCCGTGAAACGGTCGCGCACGTAGGTTCGCAAATTCAGGTCGGGAAAGTTGCGCAGGCCCGGGATGGGCGGTACGCCGCGGATTTTAATGCGGTCGAGCCAGAAAGGCACCGCGCCCAGCCACGCCGATCCCTGATACGAATCGGCTTCAAGCCAGTCCGGAAGCAGCGCGTCGATGACGGAGCCGGCAATGGGCCAGTGCGCAAAAAGCAGGTCGTTCCAGCGCTGGGTCATGGCCCAGCGACCCGGCGGCAGAGGCCGAGGCTTGTGCGACGTGCGCACTAAGAACTCCCGCACCAAAAACTCCTGTATTGATCCCCCAGGGTCGCGCTCTTGCGGCGCTTCGCCTTCCGGCTACGCCTCCATTATTCACCTTCGCACGCGTCAAAGTGAATCACACATTCGAGGGAAACAGACCTTGGCACGCGCGGCTGGTCCCTCATGACGTATTCTGTCCGCGAGACGATCCTCATGTCCAGTGAATCTTTTGTGCCTCCCGGCGCCCGTACGCAGTCCGAAGTTTTCGCCGTCCATGGCGCCGATCCCGAGATCCTCGCGTTCGCCATGGCCAAATACTCCCGCTCTTCGCTCTCCATGCGTGAGTCCCTGACCGAAATCAGCGCCCAGCGCGCCGAGCAGTTCCTGAATACTTTCTATTTTCAGTACGGCCATCGATCGATTGCCGACCTGGCGCACATCGCCTTCGCGGTGGAGCGGCTGAGCCTGCTGGCGGCGGTCGTTCTGGTCGACGAGGCGCGCTGGGACGGGCAGGAGCGGTCGACACGTTATCAGAATTTTCTCGAATCAGGCTGGTATTTTCCTGGTTTTGGCGAGGATTCTGCCTCGACGAAGCTTTACTCGGAGACTATCGAGAATCTTTTCGGCGCTTACCGGCGCGTCTCCGCTGCGGTGTTGGAGTTGCTGCGCGGGCGCGTGGCGCGGCCGGAGGGAATGAAGCCCGAGGCTTATGAGCGGACGCTGCGCGCGCGGGCTTTCGATGTGGCTCGCTACCTGCTGCCGCTGGCGACCAACACTTCACTGGGGCAGATTGTGAGCGCACGGACCCTTGAGACGCAGGTGTCGCGGCTGCTCTCAAGCCCCACTGCCGAGGTGCGGCTGCTGGGTGAAAAGCTGCGCGACGCTGCCGTTGGGCCTGCATGGAACCTGAACGCCCGCGCGGCTCAGGCTTTCATTGACAAACTCTCTGCCGCCGGCGAGGCTTGCGCCCCTCTCGCCGAGGAAGCTGCAGCGCTGTTCACCCGAGAGATCCGCACCGCGCCTACGCTGGTGAAATACGCTCAGCCGAATGCATACCTCGTGCAATCGCAGGCCGAGTTGGCGCAGGCGGCTGCGGAGGTTCTGACGAATCTGCCCGTTGCGTGGGCGCCGCTCGTCGACTTGGTGGAGCGGACGGAATCGCTTGAAGTTGAGCTCGCGGCGACGCTTCTCTACTCGGTGAGCCACCATTCGTATCGATCGATTCGCGATCTTGTCTCGGTCCTTCCAGGCTCTCGGGTTTTGGAGATCATCGAGTTGGGTCTGAGGCACCGCGGCCGCCACGACGAGGCGTTGCGCGCTTTTCACGCCGGGGCCGCGCTGCGCTTCGATTTGCTCATGGACATTGGCGGCTTTCGCGACATGCACCGGCATCGCCGCTGCACGCAAATCATCCAGGGATTTACTTCGCAGCATGGCTACGAGACTCCCGGAGCGGGCGATTTGCCGGCTGGTCCCCAGAACGATTTTGACATCCTGGCTGCGGCTGGAGTTCTGGGCGAATATCGCGCTGCTGTCGAGTCGGCGCACGCGGCCGCCGCGCAGATTGCCGCCGGCAGTGCGCCTGAGGCTGCGCAATCGGCGCAGTATCTTTTTCCGCTGGCTACGCGCATTCGCTCGCTTTTCAAAATGGATTTTGCCGAGGCTCAGTACATTACGGAGTTGCGGTCGGGGCCTGCCGGGCACTTCAGCTATCGGCGTGTGGCGTGGGAGATGTTTTTGGCTTTGCAGCGCCAGCATCCGGCGTTGGCAAAGCACATTCGGGTTACGGATTTTAGGGAGCCGATCGATCTGTTCAAAAGATAGGGCGCGAGCGGTGTTAGCGGAGCTGGCGGAGCTAGATTGGCGCCGGCGCGCGGTCCGGCTCCATGCGCCTTCTGTCAAAGATGTCGATGTCCGACTAACTCCGCTAGCGCCGCTAACCCCGCTAGCTCCGCTGCCTCTTCTCCTACCAGCCCATTTCTCGCATGTGGTCGAGGATGATTTCGCTGTAGTGGTCCATGCGGTCGGGGCGGCGCTTGAGCGGTAGCGGCAGGATTGCGGCCAGGCGCGCGGCTTCGTCGCGGTCGATCTTGCGAGCCGATTTGCCGTAGTAGGCGCGGCTGGCGGCTTCGACACCATAGATTCCGGGGCCCCATTCCACCTCGTTGAGGTAAAGCTCCAGAATGCGCTGCTTGCCGAGGACGAGTTCGGCGACGGGGACCAGCGTGAACTCGGCGGCCTTGCGCAGATACGAGCGGCTGGTGCCGAGGAGCAGGTTTTTGACGAGCTGCTGGGTGATGGTGGAACCGCCGCGGAGGCGATGGCCGCCTTTCTCGTCTTCTTCGGCGGCGAGCTGGATGGCGTGCCAGTCGAAGCCGTGGTGCTCGTAGAAGCGCCCGTCCTCGGCGGCGATCACGGCGTGTTGAAGATTGGGAGAGATCTCGCTGAGGGGAACGAATTGGTAGCGCAGACGATAGGGCTTGTGGTGGATCCAGGCCTCGACGCGGCGCTCGATGTGGACTGCGGTGGTGGGCGGGTCGATCCACTTGAACGCTACGAGCGTGAGCGCGGCCATCAGCCAGCAGGCGACGATGGTGATCGCGAGACCGCGCAGAATTGAGCGCAGAGAGACCTTGTGGCGCGGGGTTTCTGGTTTTGAGTTTGGGTTGGCGGCCACATCTCAGGATAATCGCGGGGGCGGCGGATCGAGATTGCCGGTGGGGCTGCGCGGACTCGCCGACGGGAGGACTCGCCGCGTAAACCGGTCTCGCGTCATCCTTTGTGCGAAAATTGAACCTTGCACATGCAGTCCAGCTTTCGCTTGCTCGTGGTGCGTTTGGGCGCCATGGGCGACATTCTTCACGCGCTGCCCGCGGTGACGGCGCTGCGACGGGCGCATCCTGCGTGGCAGATTGGCTGGGTGGTTGAGCCGCGTTGGCAGGCGCTGTTGGCCGCAGAGATCAGAGATCAGAGATCAGAGATCAGCGAGGCTCGCGGCAGCGCTATGCCGGTTGTCGACCGGCTGCACTTTGCGGCGAGCCGTGCCTGGAAGCGGCATCCGTTGAGCGGCAAGACCCTGAGCCAGATCAAGGAGTTGCGCCGTGAGCTGCGCGCTGCTAAGTACGACGCGGTGCTTGATCTGCAAGGCGCCATCCGCTCAGCCGTGATTGGGCGCATGAGCGGTTGCGTGCGGCGCATCGGCGAAGCTCGGCCGCGCGAGTGGCCTGCGCATTGGTTCTTCACCGAGCGCATTGTTACGCACGGCGCGCACGTGATTGAGCAGGACGTGGAGCTGGCGCGGGCGGTGGCAGGCGATCCGCTTGAAGTTGTTGAGCCTTTGCTGCCCGTGGACCCCGCGGCCGAAAGCTGGTGTGGCGATTGGCTGGCGGAGCACATGGCTCTGGCCGGTGCGGGGCCGCTGGCGCTGCTTACTCCTGGAGCGGGTTGGGGCGCCAAACGCTGGCCGCCCGAGCGCTACGCGGCCGTGGCCCAGGGTCTCAAAGACCGCGGGATGCAGGTGCTGGTGAACGCTGCGCCGGGAGAAGAACAGCTGGCTGCGCCCATTACGGCGGGCGGAGCCGCGATTGCTGTCACGGCGACCTTGCCGCAGTTGATCGCGCTCACACGGCGCGTGGCGCTGTGCGTCGGCGGAGACACAGGGCCGCTGCATCTGGCCTCGGCGCTGGGCCGGCCGGTGGTGGGAATCTACGGACCCACCGATCCCAGCCGCAATGGGCCGTACGGTACAAGAGCCCGCGTGCTGCGTAGCCCCGACAGCCGTCGCGATCACTCGCGCCGCGACGCTCCCGAGCCGGGTTTGCTGACCATCGCGCCGGATGATGTATTGAAGGCCGCGGACGAACTGATGGCCGAGGAGAAGATCGGATGACTTCCCACGAATCTCATGCAAAGGTCCGCTCGATGCAATCGTGGCAGAAGTTAGCGCGGCGCATTCGTGTGCCGCTGGGCTTCGTAACTGCTGCGGTTTATGTTTTTGAGGTGGCTCGCCGTCCTGCGCATCCAGCCGCCATTGCGTGGAGCCTGGTGCTGGTATTGCCCGGCCTCATGTTGCGCGCCGCCGCGTCGGGCACTGTGAAGAAGAATCGCGAACTTGCCGTTACCGGTCCTTACGCGTACACGCGCAATCCGCTCTACCTGGGCTCGATGCTGATGGCCGCAGGGTTTGCCGTGGCCTTGCTCAGTTGGCCGCTGGCGGTGCTGCTCGCGGCGGGATTCGCTGTCATTTACGTTCCCGTGATTGCCGGGGAAGAGCATTTTCTTCGCGACACTTTTCCGGAGTTCGAGGAGTATTGCCGACAAGTGCCGAGACTTCTGCCTCGGCTGACTCCGGCCAAAGTCCAGGATGATCAGGCAGTTGCGAGCGCCGCACTGGCCGGCGATATGGCTTCGGATGGCTTCTCCTTTGCCCTTTACCTGAAGCATGGCGAGTACAATGCTGCATTAGGGGCCGCACTGCTTTACTTGAGTTTGCTTTATCTGCGGCCGGTGCTGGAGACGCTCCTGCATCGGGTCCAATAAGCGCTTTCCGCAATCGCAGAGTCCAACAAGAGAAGAACGGTCTAACCCACAAGGAGCCGTGCCGAACATTGAAGACACGTGCGAACGCAGTCAGCCTCTTTTGCGCATTTGCCTTGGCAGCAGCGGTCTATGGACAGCAGGCCACCATGCTGGCGCCGCCGCGCCCCGGCTATAGCTTTCCCCAGAAGCAGACCCTCACCTATGCCGTGGACTGGCGCGTCTTTCCCGCGGGTACCGCAGTGATCCACTTTGAGCAGGCCGGCGACCGCGAGCGCATCGCCGCCTCGGCCGATACCATCGGCGCCATCAATATGCTGTTTCACGTGTCGGACCGCTTCCAGTCGGATTTCGATCGAGAAAAGGGCTGCACGTACGACTTCGACAAGCAGACTGTGGAAGGACGCCGGCAGATCAACTCCACGGAGCGGCTGGACTACGCGAATGGGAAGTCGATTCTGGATGAGAAGAACCAGGTGACAGGACAGACCAAGCACCTGGAAGCAAAGGTCGGCGGCTGCCTCACCGATTTGCTGACCGGAGTGTTCTATGCCTCCTCGCAGCCCATCGCGCTGGGACATAACTTCGTGCTTCCTGTGGTCGACGCCATGAGCACGGTGCTGGTGACGATGAAGATCGAGGGAAGCGAAGAGATCAAGACGCCGTTGGGCACGTTCAAGACGCTGCGCGTGCAGCCCACCGCGGATGCGGGCGTGGTGAAGAATCGCGGGAATATCTGGATCTGGTACACGGACGACGAGCGGCATTTGCCGGTGCAGATGCGGGCGCGGCTGTTCTGGGGAACGATCACGTTCCGGCTGATCGGGAATGAGAATAAGTGATTAGTAGTTAGTGATTAGTGGTTAGTGACTAGTGACTAGTGGTTAGTGGTAAGTTCACCGTTGTTCGTTCGCAGGCCCGGCGCTCCCGCGAGAGCCAACTGTTAGCTGCCAACTAAGAACAATCCTTCCGGTGTACACTTTCTCTTCGCGAAGATAAGGCTTTGCTCCGCGCGATGAGGATTTCCATGCGTCTTTCTTCTTCTCTCCTGGTTTTTGCGGCGGTTTTCGCGGTTCCCGGCTTCAGTTCAGCTCAAAACACAGCGCTTGCGGGCGGGTCTTCGCCGGCGGGGTCGCAGACAGCGCCCGCCGAACGGGCTACGTCGCTTGCGGCGAAGCGGCCGATGACGTTTGAGGACATGATGCAAATGAAGCGGCTGGGGGATACGGCCGTTTCGCCGGATGGGAAGTGGCTGGCGTACGCCGTTACGACCGTGGATCTCGTCCAAAACACCAAAACAATGGAATTGTGGGTGCAGGCGATTGCGGGCGCGCCTTCCGCCGGTTCGACTGACCAGAGCTCGGCCCCGTTCAAGCTGGGCGTGGCGCAGCCGGGCGATAGCGGGGTGCAGTTTGCGCCGGATGGGAAGCGGATTCTTTTTATCAGCGGGCGCACGGGAGCGAATCAGATCTGGCTGGCGGATTTCGATTCCGCAACCGGAGCGACTACGCACTTGCACAAGCTGACGAATCTCGACCTGGGTGTGGACAATGCCAAGTGGTCGCCGGACTCGAAGTCGATTGTGTTCACGGCTGCGGTGTATCCCGATTGCCCGGCGATTGTGCAGGACGATAACGGCGCGGGGGCGGAGTGCAATTACGATCGCGATGCCAAGGCGGCGGACAGCAAGGTGAAGGCGCAGATTTTTACCGAGTTGCTTTATCGGCACTGGGACCACTTCACGGGAGAGAAGCGGTCGCATCTGTTTCTGATTTCGGTTGATGGCAGTGGAATGCGGGATTTGAATCCGGGCGATGCGCACGATGTGCCGACGGACTACCCGACAGATCCGATTGGGTGCGGGTGCGATATTTCGCCGGATGGGAAAGAGCTGGCGTTTACGGAGAATGTGGATGCAGTGCCGGCGGTGTCGACGAGCGCGAGCATTTTTACGCTCGACTTGACCGATCCGCATGCGAAGCCGGTGAAGGTGAGTATTTCGGCGGGTGGGAACCTGGAGCCGGCTTACTCGCCGGATGGGAAGTGGCTGGCGTGGCGGAGCCAGGCGCGGGCGGGGTATGAGAGCGATAAGTTTGGCTTGATGCTTTATGACCGCGCGGCGAAGACGGTCAGGGATTTGTTGCCGAAGTTCGATAACTGGGTGGATGAGTTTGCGTGGGAAGTAGATTCGAAGGCGATATATTTCACTAGCGAAACCGCTGGAGAAACGCCTCTTTTTCAAGCTTCTCTCAATGGTGAACATACGAGAATCACAGAATGGAGCGGAGGCTACAGCGACCTTCATCCGATTCCAAACTCCAAGATCGTTGCAACCAAAATGACAGTCGACTCTCCGGCCGAGGCCTATCTTGCGGAGTACAGTTTCACGCCGGATGCTGGCAGCCAGTACGTTGCGGGCGGCGGCAATCGGAAGGTCGCCATTTCTGAAAGTGTGACAACAAAAGCGGAGACGTGGATTACCCATATTAATGATGATCTGATTGCTTCACTCGATTTGCCGAAGATGGAATCGTTCTGGTTTACGGCGGCGGACAAGACGAAGCTGGAGGGTTTCCTGATTCGTCCGCCGGGGTTTGATGCGGCGAAGAAGTATCCGGTGAAGTTTTTGATTCATGGCGGCCCGGAGGGGAACTGGGGCGACGATTGGTCGTATCGGTGGAACGCGGAGCTGTTTGCGGCGAATGGTTACGTCGTGATCATGATCAACATGCGCGGGTCGACGGGGTATGGGCAGGCGATTGTGGATGGCGTGAACGGCGACTGGGGCGGCAAGCCGTTTACCGACCTGATGGAGGGGCTGGATTACGCGGAGCAGCATTATCCATTTATCGATAAGGACCGCGAGTGCGCACTGGGCGCGAGCTACGGCGGGTACATGGCGAACTGGGTGCTGGGACATACCAATCGCTTCAAGTGCATTGTGAGCCACGACGGCATGTTCGATGCCGAGTCGGCGTTTGGGACTACGGAAGAGGACTGGTTCAACATCTGGGAGTTCAAGGGGCATCCGTGGGACTACTACGGCAAGCCGGACGCGGAGAATCCGTATCGCAAGTGGTCGCCGTCGCTTTATGCGAAGAACTTCAAGACGCCGACGCTCGTGGTGCACGGGCAACTGGATTACAGGCTCGATGTGAGCGAGGGGTTCCAGCTGTTTGACACGCTGCAGATGCTGGGCGTGCCGTCGAAGATGCTCTACTTTCCGGATGAGGGACACTGGGTGCTGAAGCCGCAGAATTCGCAACTGTGGTGGAAGACGGTGAACGATTGGGTGGATCAGTGGACGAAGGGCAGGGACTAGGGAACAGGGAATTGGGAATCTGTACTACAAATCCTGCGTTTTGTAGTACACTATGAGTATGGCTACGATGGTGCAGGTTCGCCTGAATACCGAGATGCAGGAGAAACTGGAGCGCGCTGCGCGCCGCCTCGGCTGGAGCCGGTCCGAGATTCTCCGCGAGGGAATTCGACTGGTGGAGATAAGCGCCGGTGAAAAAGCCGTTCCAAGACTTATCGGGATAGGGATGTTTGGCGGAGGCCCCAGTGACCTCTCTACGAACAAGAAGTACCTGAAGGACCTGGGCTTGAAAAGTATGGGCCGCACCCGAAAGAAGCCGGTTCGAGGCAAGGCTAAGTGAAGCCGGTTCTCGTCGATTCAGGGTTCCTTGTCGCGGTCTACAAGCGGCGAGATGCCTATCATTCCCTCTGCATGTCAGTTTATGAAGACCTGAATCGCCCGCTCGTCAGCTGCGAAGCCGTAGTAACCGAGGCGCTGCACCTACTGCGCAATACGCCGGGCGCAGGTATCGCACTTCTCTCGAGCATTGAACAGGGCCTGCTGGCGCTACCCTTGTCTCTGTCCCGTTCGGCGGGCAAAGTGCTCAACGTTCTCGAAAAATACCAAGATGTGCCGGCAGATTTTGCGGATGCATGTCTCGTGGTGCTTGCCGGGGAACTCGACTGCGGGGACATTCTCACAGTCGACAGTGACTTTCTTCGCTATCGATGGCTGCGGGACCGCCGATTCAATCTACTGATCCCGCTCGACTGAGCCTTATGCCCTTTCAACGGAAGTCTGCGAAAGCCCGCGTGCCGCTTGATGAGCCGCACCTCTACGACTACGCGGTGAAGGCGCTGGGGCGGCAGATGCGTACCGAGGCTGAGCTGCGGCGGCTGATGGCGGCGCGGGCGGAGATGGGAGAGCAGGGCGAGGCTGCGGTGCGGGCGGTTGTGGGGCGGCTGAAGGAGCACGGGTATTTGAACGATCGGTCCTTCGCCGAGACCTACGCGCGGCTGCGGCAGCAGAACGAGAAGCTGGGCGAGCGGCGAGTGCGAAACGACTTGCAGCAGAAGGGTGTTCGTGCCGAGGTGATCGAAGAAGCGGTGGGCGCGCGCTACGGCGAGACCAACGAGGAGACGCTGGCGCGGGAGCATCTGGAGCGGAAGCGGATCAAGAAGCCGGAGAACGAGCGGGAGACAGCGCGCGTGGTGCGGCGGTTGGTGGCGGCGGGATTCAAGACGGCGACGATTTACGGGATTCTGCGGCGGTGGGATGTGCCGGAGGAAGAACTGGCGGGGCTGGAGAATCTGGAGGCGGAGCGAGGCGAAGAGTGAAAGAGGCAGCGGAGTTAGCGGGGTTGGCGGAGCTAGGTTGACCCGAGGGTTGCGCTTGGGGCTTCTTTCTTTCGCCCGCTAAAGCGGGCTTTTGATTCTGTTGCGCGTGTCGACCCCAGGCTCACGCCCGGGGCTAACGTCTGATGCCCGCTACGCGGGCTTTGTACCGCGCGCCAGCGCGGGGCCGTCCACCGCAGGCCGTTACACTAAAAGCATTATGCTTATGCGCTCGGGAAATGAGATACGGGAGCTGTTTCTGCGCTTCTTTGAAACGAAAGGGCACCGCCGGGTGCACTCTTCTTCGCTGGTGCCTGCCAACGATCCGACCCTGCTGTTTACCAACGCGGGGATGAACCAGTTCAAAGACCTTTTTCTGGGCGCGGAAAGGCGGGAGTACTCGCGGGCGACGACGTCGCAAAAGTGCGTGCGCGCGGGTGGGAAGCACAACGACCTCGAGAACGTGGGCTTTACGCGGCGGCATCATACGTTTTTTGAGATGCTGGGGAATTTTTCGTTTGGGGACTACTTCAAGAAAGACGCGATTGCGTTTGCGTGGGAGCTGGTGACGAGCCCGGAGTGGATGGGGATCGACAAGGACCGGCTGTACGTGACGATTTTTGAGGGGTCGCCGGAGTTTGGCGTGGCTCGCGACGATGAGGCCGAAAAATTCTGGATTGAGACGGGAGTGCCGAAGGAGAGGATTTTTCAGTACGGGCTTAAAGATAATTTCTGGCAGATGGGAGAGACGGGGCCGTGCGGGCCGTGCAGCGAGATTTTTTACGACATGGGGATTGAGGCTGCCGAAAATCCTGGAGTCGATAAGCCGTTTGGGCAGGACGATGCGCGGTATGTGGAGATTTGGAATCTGGTCTTCATGCAGTTCGAGCGCTCCGCTGTAAAGGATGCGGAGGGGCAGACGATCTATAAGCTGACGCCGTTGCCTAAGCCTTCGATTGATACGGGGATGGGGTTGGAACGCGTGGCGGCGGTGCTGCAGGGGAAGGTTTCGAATTTTGAGACGGATTTGTTTACGCCGTTGATTGTGAGAGCAGCGGAGCTAGCGGGGTTAGCGGAGTTGGCGGAGTTAGAAAAGCTCACTGCGAACGCGAGCTTGCGCATCATCGCGGATCATGCGCGGGCGGCGACGTTCCTTATTAATGATGGCGTGGTGCCGTCGAATGAGGGGCGCGGGTATGTGCTGCGGAAAATTATGCGGCGGGCGATTCGGCATGGACGGTTGCTGGGTCAGGAGAAACCGTTCTTGTTCGAGATGGTGTTTGCGGTGCGGGATTTGATGGAGGGGGCTTATCCGGAGCTGAAGGATTCGGCGGCGCGGGTGGCGAGGGTTGTGGAGGCGGAGGAGAGGCAGTTTGATCGCGTGCTGAAGATTGGCGCGAATGAACTGCAAAAATGTATCAATGAAGAGTTGGAGAAGTACAGGGAAAGGTTGCTCGGTAACAAGCGCCCTGAGGGATTTACAAACGCGCAATATGAATTCTTCAATGAGAACCTCACGCGTGTTGAGGGCGATCCATCAAAGCGGGTGATGATTCCTGGAGATAAGGCGTTCCATCTCTACGAAACTTTTGGATTGCCCCTGGATTTCATGGTAGACGCGGCTCGCGACGCGAATATCGGTTTCAACATGGATGGATTTGAGAAGGCTCGTGCGGAGGAGCAGGCGCGGGCGCGGGCTTCTTGGAAGGGTGGATCGCAGAAGACGGCTAGTCCGGCGTTTCGCGATTTGCCTAAGACGGTGTTTGAAGGCTATCGGCAACTGACGTCGACCAATTGCGAAGTGCTGGCGATTGTTAAGGGCGGCGTGGGGGTTCCGGCGGCTTCGGCGGGTGACGAGGTTGAAGTCGTTCTCGATCACACTAGTTTTTATGGTGACTCGGGCGGACAGGTGGGCGACCTCGGTTTTTTCCTGGCTTTGGATGGAAATTCCACGATTGCCGAAATTATTGGCTGCGTGCTGCCGGTGCAGGGTGTGCGCGCGCATAAGGCGGTTCTGAAGCAGGATCTGGCTGTGGGCGACCTGGTGACTACGCAGGTGGATGGCGAGAGGCGCGACGCGATCCGGCGGAATCATACGGGGACGCATTTACTTCATGCGGCGTTGCGGCAGGTGCTGGGGACGCATGTGAAGCAGGCGGGGTCGGCGGTGCATCCGGACAGATTGAGATTCGATTTTTCGCATTTTGCGCAAGTGGCGGACGAGGAGTTGCAGGAGATTGAGGACATTGTCAATCGCGAGGTGCTGAAGAACGCGCGGGTGGAGACGCTCGAGGATGTGCCGATTGACGTGGCGGTGAGCGAGTACCACGCGATGGCGCTGTTCGGCGAGAAGTATGGCGATAAGGTGCGCGTGGTGCGGCTGGCGGATGGCTTCTCGACGGAGTTGTGCGGCGGCACGCATACGGCGGCGACGGGCGAGATTGGGCTGTTCAAGCTGACGGGCGAGGAGTCGGTTTCTTCGGGCGTGCGCAGGATTGAGGCCATCAGCGGGTTGGGATCGCTCGATACTTTCCGGCGCGACTTTGAGCTGGCGCAGGTGGCTGGGCAGTATGTGCCGTCCGTGGAGAATTTGACGGAGGGGTTGAAGGCCAAGTTTGCGGCGCAGGATGAGGAGCTGAAGAAACTGCGGCGCGAGATTGAAGAGATGCGGATGAAGTCGGCGGCCGGGGGACTGGATGAGGCGGTGGCGCGCGCGGTGGAAGTTGGCGGCGTGAAGGTGCTGACGCATCGCGCCGACAATTTGGAGCGCGGGCAACTGCGGACGCTGGTCGACAACTTGAAAGGGAAGCTGGGCGAGGGCGTGGTGGTGCTGGGGTCGGCGCAACCGGATGGCAAGGTGGCGATGATCGCGGGCGTGACGCCGGGCCTCACGAAAAGGATTCAGGCGGGCAAGCTGGTGGGCGTGGTGGCGAAGATGGTCGGCGGATCGGGCGGCGGGAAGCCGGAGATCGCCGAGGCTGGCGGTAAGGATCAGGGGCAGATTGATGCGGCGCTGGCGGCTGCGGCGAAGATTGTTGGGGAGTTGTTGGGGTAGAGCTGGACGTTCCCACCCCTAGCGGCAAAAACAAAGCGTCGCGAGTGGGTTGCCATTGCGATTGAATTTATTGGTCCGAGAGATGTATGACGTTTGCATTTCGTTTGACTAAGTGGATGCTTGCCGTTTGTTTCTGCCTCTCGATGTCGCTTTCTGCGCAATCCCGGCAGGCACCGCAATTGACACCTTGCGTGGTTGAAGATATCGACACGCCCACGATGCCAGTTTGTGTAATCCAAAATCGCGGTGACGGCCTCTACATCCCCAAGAAATACTGGATGCACCCGTCCTTCAACCGCTACGGGCTCTCAGGCTTTTTGATTCAGTCATTCGGTTTCGTTTATGTCAATCGGTCTGGGCGGGTTGTGATTCGCGACGTCGCCATGATGGATAACGGAATTGACGATTTCCACCACGGGCTCGTGCGGATCAATCGCGGTCGAATGTGGGGCTATGCTGATCCCTTGGGTCGAATCATTGTTCCGCTGAAATATTCCTGCGCCCTAAATTACAAAGACAAAGATGAAGATATTGGGCCGTTGGTGTGCGTCGGCTGTCGAATAGAGCAGCAGGGGGATTACCAAGCTTGTGTCGGCGGCACCTGGTTTCATGTTGATAGTCGCGGAAGTGTCGCATCAGCTCCTAGCCCCCAACCCCTCTCCTCAAAACCCCTGCATTGAGCTAATCCTCATTTCGTTGAGGTGATTTAACTTGCCGCGCCATCGAGGGTGGGGCACCCATTTCTTGCTGAGTTGAGAGAAGTGGACTGACATTCGTCGCGTCCACCCGCGTGTGCGGGCGAGGACGCCCGCACGACAGCCGGCAAGGATGCCGGCGTTACAGATGGATGAGCCGCGCGGCATGCCGTAAGCTTTCCCCATGGCGAAGTTTGACGTCGATGCGGCGAAGGTTGCGGGCTTGCGCGGGCGCCTGCTGGAGTGGTACGCGCAGCATCGGCGCAATCTGCCGTGGCGGCAGAGTGCGAATCCTTACGCGATCTGGGTTTCGGAGATCATGCTGCAGCAGACGCGCGTGGCTGTGGTCGCGGTTCGCTATCAGGAATTCATGACGCGGTTTCCGACGCTGATCTCGTTGGCGCTGGCTCCCGAGCAGGATGTGCTGGCGCTGTGGAGCGGGCTGGGCTACTACCGGCGGGCGCGCATGCTGCACAAGGCGGCACAGTTTGTAGCTTCGCACCTGGGAGGGAATTTGCCGGCGCGGGCGGAGGAGTTGCGCGCGCTGCCGGGGATTGGCGCGTATACAGCGGCGGCAGTGGCGAGCATTGCACACGGCGAGCCGGTGGCCGTGGTGGATGGCAACGTGGAGCGCGTGCTTTGCCGGCTGGCTGGCTGGGAGGCGGGCAGCCGCAAGGGCGGCGGGGCGGCGCTGCGGCACAAGATTGAAGTTCTGGCGGGGCGGCTGCTCGATCGCGCGCGGCCGGGCGATTTCAATCAAGCCATCATGGAGCTGGGCGCAACAGTGTGCGCGCCGCGCAATCCGCAATGCCCGGTGTGTCCGCTGATGGCGGATTGCAAAACGCGCGGCGAGCACAAAACGCCAAGACGGGCTCCGATGATCAGCCGCGCCGTAGGGTACGCGCTCTCGGTGCGGACGGAATCGGAAGCGGGAAAGCGGGACGGGCCAGGTGGGCGCGAGGTGCTGTTGGAACAGCGGCCGGCGCAGCAGACGGTGATGCCGGGGATGTGGGAGCTGCCGATGCTGCTTCGCGCCGATGTACCGGAGAAGGACCTGCGCATGACCGTGCGCCATGCCATTATGCAGGTGAATTACTATGTGCGCGTCCGGACGGTGTTTGAGGACGATATCGAGGGGATGACGGTCGAGGGCGGGGAGCGCCGCTGGGTGCCGCTGCGCGAAGCAGCAGGGATGGCGCTGACGGGACTGGCGCGCAAGGTGCTGACGCGCGCGCATTTGTTACCGGCTCGGTCGATGGATAGCATTGCGCCGGCAGGGAAAGACGCGCCGTGAGACAACACGTGCGATGGTCAGCCGAGACACCGTGAGGTGTATTTAAACCAAGCATTTACATGAATTCTGTTGACAATTGACATGGGTAACGTAGATTGTTTGCAAGAATCAAAAACCTCCATCGCATGTCTTCGCGAAGGCGCGACCCCCAACCCGCTCATGAACGGTGACATTTAGCGCAGCCACTGCGTTGCGCGCGCGACGAAGAGCCTAATATTGACCCGAGGAGAAATCTCCATGCGTCGCTTCGTTCTTTGCTTTCTTCTAGCAGTTCTGGCGGCCAGTGCCAGGGCGCAATTCGATACCGCAACCGTTCTTGGAACCGTGACTGACCCCAGCGGGGCAGTGGTTGCGCACAGCAATGTGGTTTTGCACAACACGGCAACGGGTGTGGAGCAGACGGCGGCCAGCGACGACCGGGGAGAGTTCCGCTTCGTCGATGTCACGATCGGCACCTACGAGCTGAAAGTGACGGTGCAGGGATTTCAATCGGCCGTAGCGAAGTTCGAACTGACCGTGGGCGCGCACCAGCGCGTTGATGTGCAGCTGAAGGTGGCGGCAGCGAATTCGACGGTAACGACCACCGCGGAAGCCGCGCAACTGGAGACCGACTCGAGCGAGCACGGCCAGGTGGTGGCGGCGCGGGAGATTGCCGCGTTGCCGCTCAACGGCCGCAATTACTCCCAGCTCGTCGAACTCTCGACGGGAGTGGTTCCGAGCCCCAGCAACCAGTCTGATAACTACGGTGCGCGCGAGGGCGCGTTCAACATCAACGGGCTGCGCAGCGTCTACACCAACTACCTGCTCGATGGCGCCGACAATAACTTCTACGGCACTTCGAACCAGGGTTTCAGCAACGAGGTGGTGCAGTTGGCGCCGGATTCGGTAGCCGAATTCAGCGTGGTGACCAACAATGAAAGCGCGGAGTACGGCCGCGCGGGCGGCGCCACGATCAACGCGGTTACCAAGTTTGGCACCAACGAATTGCATGGCGGCGTGTGGGAATACCTGCGCAACACGAATCTCGACGCTGCGGGCTTCTTCAAGCCTGACGTGGGCGGCAAGCCGGCCTTGCATCGCAACCAGTTCGGCGGTAACGTCGGCGGGCCCATTAAGAAAGACAAGCTCTTCTTTTTCCTCGATTACGAGGGCTATCGCCAGACCTCGTCCCAAACGGACGAGAATCTGCTGCCCTCGTGCGCGGAACGCGGCCAGGCAGGCACCACGAGCTGCGGGGCGGCGCTGGGTTACTATCTGATCGACAATGTCGACACGGGGACCGCTAATCCATCTGGCGCGCCGTATCTGCCGGTGAGCAATCCCTGTAACTACAATGCGGGCAAGAACCCGTGCAACTCCTCGACCTATTTCGGTCTCGGCCTGGGCGCAGGCGGTTCCGCGTATCAGGCGGCCGTAGGCGGAACGCAGTACCTCAACGGCCAGATTCCGGCCTCGGACGTCATTCCCTTTGCGCGGTCGACGGGCGGGGGGCTTCTGTCGTACCTGCCCAGTCCCACCAATACCAACGCGTACAACAGCGCCTTCCCGTACAACTACATCGTTCTTGAACCTCAGAGCTGGGACAAGGACAAAGGCGACGCCAAGATCGACTGGAGTCCGAATGAGAAACTGCGGCTCTTCGTCCGCTACTCGCAAAGCCGCGAAAACGTCATCTCTCCGGGCAGCATCCCCGGCGTAGCTGGCGACAATGGCGATGGCCAGATATACGCGCCCATCAAGAACATTTTGGGCGGCGCCACATGGACCATCAACCCTGTCTCGGTGCTCGAAGCCCGCTTCGGCTTTTCCACCATGCAGGCAGGAAAGAAGCCGATCCAGGCCGGCGGGCCCTCGATGCAGACGTTGTTCGGCATCCCCGGACTGCCCACCGATCCGCAATATACCGGCGGCGTTACCTATCAATACTTCATCGATGGCGGATGGACCAGCCTGGGCCGCCTGTGGACCAGCCCGCAGTATCAAAACCCGACCATTTGGGATCCCAAGGCCAATTACACGCGGCTCATGGGGAGTCACAGCCTCAAGGCCGGCGTGGAGTACCAGATGCTGCACGTGGCGCAACAGGATCTGCATCCGGTGATGGGCGGAAACGTCTACACTTCGCCGGCCTATGGTGCAGGCTATGGCTTTTACAACAAGCTCTACGGCCCCCTCACCGGACCTGTGACCTCTGAGAACACCCGTATGTTCGACTACGCCGACTTCCTGCTCGGCTACCAGGCCGAAATGGGCCTGTCCAGCCCTACCGTCAGCCAACTTCGCAGTTGGGGTTGGGCCGGCTACGTGCAGGATGACTGGAGGGCCAGTCACCGCCTTACCGTTAATATGGGCCTGCGCTACGAGTTCAACACGCCCATCTACGAAGCCAACAATGAACTGGCCAACTTCAATCCCACAACCCAAACCGTAGTGCCGGCGACCTCGAGCGACCGGTACACGATCGACCCGAACACTGAGGATTTTGGGCCGCGGGTTGGCGCATCCTACGAAGTGGACGCGAAGACGGTGGTACGCGGCGGTTACGGCATCAGCTACTCGCATTGGAATCGCGTCGGCTCCAACTACCTGAGCATGAACCCGCCCAACGGCGTGGTCGCGCTTCAGGTGTCGATTCCCGGCACGGGCCTCTACAACAACGTGCAAAGCGGCTTTCCTACCGGTATGGTCAGCCCCACGAATTACAACCCGGCCTTCGATACGCTGCAATACATGCCCCGCAACTCGCCCGATACGCAGGTGCGGAGCTGGTTCTTCGGCGTGCAGCGCGACCTGACCCACAGCTGGCTGCTGGATCTCTCTTACGTGGGCAATTCCGGGATAAACGAGATCATCGTCAACGACATCAACCAGGCCCCGGCGGGCGGCGTGTACCCGCTGGATCTGGCCGCGGAGGCTGGTGTAGCTACGGCCCCGGTGCGCGTGCCGTATGCAAACTTCAGCATGATCGCCGGCATCCTGCCCTGGGCGACTTCCGATTACAACGGCCTGCAAGCCAAGGTGGAGAAGAGGTTCTCGAACGGGCTCTACCTGCTGGAATCGTTCACCTGGTCGAAGGCCATTGACATCGCCGCGCAGGCTCTGGACGGCGGCGGCAATTGCGACAATTGCGGCAACGGCATTCCCTCGGTGCAGAATATCTATAACGTCTCGGCCGACCGTGGGATTTCAGCGTACAACCGTCCCTTCGTGAACACCACCACTGCGGTCTGGTCGCTGCCGGTGGGCAAGGGCCAGTGGCTGCTGCCCAACGCCAACCGCGTCCTGGATGAATTTGTGGGCGGCTGGCAGGCTACCGGGATCGTGTCAGGGCGCAGCGGCGACCCGCTCGATTTTGACTATCGCCCGGGCCCCACCAGCGACCAGTCGGTCTCGCCGCTGACCCCTGTCGACGGCCGCAACGCCTACCGGCCCAACATAAGCGGCCCCATCCTCGCGTCGAACAAGTCCTACCTTCAGTACTTGAACGTGACGAGCTTCAGCACACCGCCTTCGGCGCCTACGTCCGGCACCACGTACAACACTTTCGGTAACATGCCGAGGAACGCAGTTCGTGGATACGACTACTGGGACGTGGATATGGGCCTGAGCAAGGACTTCGCGATTACGCAAAGATCCCACTTCCAGCTCCGGGCCGAGGCGTTCAACCTCTTCAACCACACCAATTTTGGCGATCCGAATACGCAAGTGCCGGATACGGGCGCAGCGCTGGTTCAGGGGCAGACCGGCAGCTTCGGTGTGATCTCATCGGCGCTTCCTGCACGCGAGCTACAGGTGGCGGGGAAGATCACCTTCTAGATTGCGATCAAGCCGCGGATTGCGTGGCGTTCGCAAGGCAATGGCAAAGGCCTCTTCCACGCGGAAGAGGCCTTTGTGTGTGGATCGGGGTGCGGCGGAGCGCTCAGTAATAGTCGGCGCAGCTCAAGTAGTAGCCACAGTAGGTGCAGACGAGTTTGCAGCGGTGGCCCGTGAGGCGATGACCGCAGTTGGGGCAGATTTGGCAGTGATGGTCTACGGTGTCGGGCACACCACTTTGTGAGATTTCCGGCGCGGAATCGGCGGGAAAGTCGGAATTGAGGACGCGGGGCCGCTCCGGCAACATGGGGGACAGATTAACATGGAATGAGTGCGGCAGCCGCCAGAGAATTACGGCGGCGCCTACGGTTCAACGGCCGGGCTCCGACGCAACTTTCCCTTCGGCGCTCCCGGCAATCCAACAACACAACCACAGGATTCTTGAATCCCCCAAGGAGGGACTATGGCAAGCAAGGCAAGTGCGGTTTGGACAGGTTCACTGAAGGAAGGCAAAGGCACAATCTCGACAGCGACGGGCGTGCTGAAGGACGCCAACTATTCGTTCGCCACGCGGTTTGAGGGCGCTACGAGCGGCACCACACCGGAGGAACTGATTGCGGCGGCGCACGCGAGCTGCTTCTCTATGGCGCTGGGCGCGCAACTGGGTGGCGCAGGCCTGACGCCGGAAAAAATTGAAACCAACGCAGCCGTCACGTTGGCCAAGGTGGATGGGGGCTTTGCAATCACGAAGATTGCGCTGACCACCACGGCGAGCGTCCCCGGCGCCACCAAGGAAGTTTTCGACAAAGCGGCTGCGGATGCCAAGGGCGGCTGCCCGATCTCGAAGCTATTTGCCAACAACACGGAGATCACGCTGGACGCGAAGCTGGTGTAGGCGTCGGGCTGGTGCAAGTGTTGATCGGATAAAGAGGCCGGGGCGAAAGGCCCCGGTCGCAACCCGTTGAATGTGCAGGCGGAATTTGACACCGCGTTCCGCATTTGCGAGACTCAAAGTTGCTGCCTGCTCGGGCGCGGTCTGCTTGAGCGCTCTCCCGTGCCGAAGTGGCGGAATTGGCAGACGCGCGTGGTTCAGGTCCACGTACTCGCAAGGGTGTGGGGGTTCGAGTCCCTTCTTCGGCACCAAATCTTTTGTCCTGCTTTAGAACCAATTACTTACAAATTCGAAAACGCTGGTAGCGCTGAATCAGCGTCTCGTTGAGCCGCGAATAGCCCCTTCGACAATTCCATTGCCGGCTTGGCCAGAAAAGCCCACCGCCAGTCGGCTACAACGAAGACAAATTTCTTTCATGGAATATGATCGATGCCATGCTGACCAGGCAATGCTCCTTCGCTTTTCGCTTAGCTTTGGTACTCTCCTGCACAACTTCCGCACTCGCCGCGCAATCGTTCAACGGGTTTTGGCGTTCGGTACAGCAAATGCCGGATGGCAATCGTAGCGAGACCGTGTTTCTGCTTCAGCAGGAAGGGAGTCGTCTTACGGGAAAAGTTGAACTGCCCTGGAGCGATTACCCTTTGCGCAATGGCGTCGTTCATGGGAAGGCCTTCTATTTTGAAATTCAGTTGGGTGCGTCCACTTGGAGCTACAAAGGTGAGATCGGGCACTCCGGCCTCAAGATGGTCTTCCACAAGCCGAATGCTTCCGATGTGCGCCTGACAGCAGAACCGGCTACCACGGATTTCTACCCATCGACACCGCCAGTTCCCGCCCCAGCGCTCCATAGTGTCGCGCCAAATGGACTCGCCCTCACTCCGCCCATGGGATGGAATAGCTGGAATCATTTCGAGGGAGACATCGACGACGCGACCGTGCGCAAGATTGCGGATGCACTTGTCTCCACGGGGATGCGTGATGCAGGGTATGTTTACGTCAACATCGATGACACCTGGGAAGGAAGCCGTGACGACCAGGGGCGCATTCAGCCCAACCGAAAATTTTCTGACATGAAAGGCCTGGCAGGTTATCTTCATGCCCGGGGACTTAAGTTGGGGTTGTATTCCTCGCCGGGCCCTCAGACATGTGGGGGATATCCCGGTAGTTACGGTTACGAAGAGCTGGATGCGCAAACCTATGCTGCCTGGGGAGTCGATTACCTGAAATACGACTGGTGCAGCGCCTTCCGCATCTACCAGGACCGGGATATGCGCGCGATCTATCAGAAGATGGGCGATGCCCTGCTGCGCTCCGGGAGGCCGATTGTCTACAGCCTTTGCCAATACGGCAAGGAAGATGTCTGGACCTGGGGAAGACTCGCGGGAGGCAATCTTTGGCGAACTACCAATGACATCCATAACAGTTACTCCAGAATGGCTGAGATCGGATTCAGCCAGTCGGCACTTGCTGCATGGTCTGGCCCTGGAGGATGGAACGATCCCGATATGCTCGAAATCGGAAATGGCAATCTGACCGTTGACGAGTCGCACACACACATGACACTTTGGGCCATGCTCGCTGCGCCATTGATTGCCGGGAACGATCTGCGCTCGATGAGCAAAGAAACATCTTCGATTCTCTTGAATCGCGAAGTGATCGCGATTGATCAGGACCCGCTCGGCAAACAGGCGCAGCGCGTGATCTCCGACGGTTCAGTTGAGGTTTGGCAGCGGCCTTTGGCCGATGGTTCCAGTGCGGTGGCAATCTTCAACCGCAGTTCTTCTTCGCAGCCGGCGCATTTCAAGTGGAGTTCGCTGGGTTATGCGGAAGCGCCGCAGCTACGAGATCTTTGGAAACATGTCCCCTTGTCGGAAGATGGAGCTGACTTCTCCGCTGAATTGCCTCCTCACGGAGTGATTCTGCTTCGAGCTGTACAGCGCTAGTCAAGATCAGGCAGGTTATCCGCGCCACTTACTACTTCTTGCCGCTTCTAACATAGGTCTCAATCTCTTCCAGGGTTCTGTCGCGTGTCTCGGGGAGGCGGATGTAGAGGAACAGCAAGCCGGCCAGGCAGATTGCCGCATAAGTCCAGAAGACGCCAGCCGCGCCGAGCGCCGCATTCAACAAGGGAAATGTGTAAGTGAGCAGGAAGCAGGCGGTCCATAGCGCGGTAACGGCGACTGACATGGCGCTGCCACGCACGCGATTGGGAAAGATCTCCGCGATAACTACCCAAGTTACCGGCGCCAACGACATGGCGTAACAGGCGATGGCGGCGAGCACCAACACCAGCATCGGCTTGCCTTGCAGATGCAGGTGATAGAAGACGCCGAGAATGGTGTAGATGAGGGCCAGTCCGGCAACTCCGCCGAGCAGGAGAAAGCGTCTTCCGTAGCGATCGATTGCGGCCAGTGCGATCAAGGTGAAGACCAGATTCACCGCGCCGGTAATGACGATGTTGAAGAGGATGCCTGAGACCTGGTATCCGGCGGCGGCGAAGATCTCCTGCGCGTAGTTGAAGATTACGTTGATGCCGCACCACTGCTGGAGAACGGCGAGCGTTACGCCCAGCAGAAGAACCTTTGCCATTCCCGGCGAGGAGAGCTCGCGCAGAATTGAGAGTTGCGGGTCGGCGCCGCCGGCAGCCTTGAAATCCTCGAGGACCTGCCGCGCATAAGTTGGGCCGCCCAGCCGCTCAAGCACGCGGAAGGCCTGCTGGTCGCGACCCTTTGCAGCCAGCCATCGCGGGCTCTCGGGGACCAGAAACGTTGCGGCAAGAAAAAGCAGCGAGGGAATCGCGGTGACCGCAAACATCCAACGCCATCCCCACTGGCCGTTCCACGACGAGAGAATCTCGTATGCCGTAGCGCCGGGCGGGACAGGCCGCGCGATCATCCAATTGACTACCTGCGCCAGCAGAATCCCAACTACGATGGCCAACTGGTTAAGTGAAACCAGCCTGCCGCGCAGATGTGCCGGCGAAATCTCCGCAATGTACATGGGAGAGATGCCGGAAGCGAGGCCGATGGCGTAGCCGCCCAGCATTCTCCAAATCACGAAGGCGCTGAACTGCGACGCCATGCCGGTTCCAAGCGAAGAGAGCGCGAACACCAGCGCGGCCAGCGTCAGCATGCGTTTTCTGCCGAAGCGATTGGTCAGAGTTCCGGAGCTGACGGCGCCGATGAGGCAGCCGATCAGCGCGCAACTCATGGCCCAGCCCTGGAGGGCAGGCGAATCGAGATGAAAGTAAAGTTCGTAGAAAGGCTTTGCGCCGCCAATCACCACCCAGTCGTAGCCGAACAGCAATCCGCCCAGCGCGCCTGCGGCGGCGGTCAGCCACACGTACGCCGGACGAAAGGAGCCGTCGCGCTTTTCGGCTGCATCGGAAGCGGACACGGGCGGGATCATGGTTCAGTGCGCTCCACGCGCATCTCTTGAGCCACCGGGCGTTGAAGCTTCAGCCAGCGAAGCAACTCTGCGGCGAGGAGATGATTGGGGTCTTCAGCAAGCAACTGCTCGAGCTGTTGCGCAGCTTTTTCCGCATCGCCGAGACCATGGTTGACCAATGCGTTCAAGAATAGCGCGTCCACGCGATTGCGCTTGACCAGGTCGTCGTCAAAGAGCAGCAGGTTAGGCAGGGATGTGGCGAAGTAATCGATTTTGGGATCGGTTTCTGCCAGCCGCTCGGCAAACTGCGCGAGGCGGGATAAGATCGCGCGCGCCGCCTCATCGTCGTCCAACTTGCGCTGCGCCAAAGCCTGGAAATAGGAGTGAGCTCCGACTGCGGGGAGCGGCGCCGCGGCCGCTTTCCAGTGGCGCTGCGCGAGTTCCACGTCCCCGAGCATCTGCGCCGCCAACCCCGAAAAATAATCCAGATCTCGTTCCAGGGTGAGAAGGTGCTTGCCTTCGCCCAGATTTTCAGGGTAGAGCCGCGCGGCCTCGAAGTGCTCGAGCGCCCGGGCCGGATTTCCGGCAGCAAGCTCCGTCAAGCCCAGCGCGCGATGTGCGTGAACATACTGGGCCGAGACCAGGCCCTCGCCGCCTTCCCAGGGACTGAAGCGGCGCGCGCTCAAGCGCTGCAATGCTGCCTGACCTTGCCCGCATTGGTTCAGCAGCGTGATGTACTCCACGCTGAGATCGTCGCGGTATTCCACCAGATCCTGATGCTCTTGCAATGACCGCAGGCGCTCTTGGGGCGAAGCCAGGCCCGCGCGCTTTTTCAACTGGTCCCACTCATACAGCACGCGTGCGTCTTGAGGGTTGACGGCGAAGGCGCGCGCATACATGCGGTCGGCGGCTTCAGGATTGTGCTGAATGTTGAACTCGGCAATACCCAGATTCCGGAAGGGAATTGAAAACCTGTCATCCAATTCGACCGACCGGCGCCAGCAGCGGATCGCGTCCTCGTAGCGGCGCTTGTCATAGTAGAGATTGCCGAGATAGTAATGAGCCCGCGCGCCGGCCGGATTCCGCGCGATCGCATCCTCCAGCACAATCATCTCTTCGAGCCGGGCAGGAAAGCAGTAGCGCGGCGAAGCGGTCTCTGCCTGGTTTGCATCGTGGCGGGATTGCGGTTCGTCGCCGAGCGAAAAGGAGAGCCACGAAAGCGTGTACCAAAGCATCGGATGGCCGAAGCACTCTTCACGGCTGCACGCCCGCAGCAGTGCGCAGGCATCCTCGCGAAAACCGGACCAGGCCAACTCGTAGCCGAGGTCGAGCAGGGTTTGGGTGTCTCCGTCCAGTGCAGCAACGAATGCGCGCAGGTCCTGCTCATCGCGGCTCAACAGAAAGCGCTCGGCTAACATGCGGAAGCAAAGCCGATCCAGCGCCAGAGTTTCATCGATCAGAGCATCCGCATCGGCGGTGCGGCCCATGCGGCGCAACAAGGCCGCCTTCAGGCCGCGTGCATTCAGACTGGCGGAGTTGGTAAGCAGGCTCTTCTCCACCTGCTCCAAGGCCAGGCGCAGTTCGCCGCGCTCCGCGCTGATTGACGCCAGGGCATAGTAACCCGCGCTCTGCCAGGCGTAGTTCCAGACGGATTTGTGAAATGCCTCGTAGGCGCCGGAATTCTTGCCCTGGTAGAAGCGCGCGAGGCCAAGGTTATAGAACGGCTCCCCGTCATAAGGATTCGGATTTCGGAGCGTGAGGCGGTGAATGGCGCGAGTAAAGTGCTCTTCCGCCTCGGCAAACCGGCCCTTGCGCAGATACACGAGGCCCATCGCATTGTTCATCCGGGAATCGTCTGCATCGCGCCGCAGGCCTTCGCGCCAGTAATCCTCGGCACTCCGCGTTGCGTGACGGTACTGCTCGAGATGCAGGCCGGTCACGTACAGTTCATCGGCGCTCGCAATCTCCAGTGGTGGCTGCGGCTCGGTGGCGGGGCCGGGCAGCGTGCGGTCCACTGCCGTTTGCGGCTGATAGACAATCAATTCCGTACCATCGTTGTCGAGCACGCACAGGCGATATTCTTCGGGCTGGGCTGCGGAGTGTTCGATGGCGCGCGCGAGCGGCTCGCCCGGCGCCAATTCAATTTGTTCCTCGATTAAGGTCTGCCCTTTGCAGGTGAGAGTTACGCGCACCTTTCGCCGTTCGGTGACGCAGACTCCCACGCGCACACTGCCGGCATCGAACTCAAGATTCACGGCTGCTTCGGTGTTGGCGTTTTTCACCGGGCCGATCTTCTGAATCGGGTACCAGTACTGGCTGAAGGTTTTTGTCTCGTACGGTTGCAGCCACGAGAAATCGGGCTGGTTATCGGTATAGGCGCCGGCCATCAGCTCTACATAGGGGCCATCGTCGTCGGTCAGGTTTCGGTCCCAGGCATAACCGAATTCCGCGTTTCCCCAGGTCCATAACTTTTTGCCTGGCGCCACGAGGTGATTGGACGTGTGCACTACGCCCGCAGCACAACCGTGATCGTACCCGCCGAAGAAATCGTACTTCGAATCCGTAACCATGTAGGAGGTTGGAACCGGGATGTTTTTATACCAGGAGATATCCGTGCCGGGGGTGTAATCCACGCCGTAATAACTACCCCGAGCGATGGGGAAGGACGAGATGGCTCGACGCGCATGGTCGGCGACGAAGGTCACGTCGGGCGGAAAAAATGCCTGGTAGCGATCATGAACGCGCACCGCAACGTTCGCCCACCACAAAAAAGTCTGGGGCAGCGGAGTGCGATTGTAGAGACGGACTTTGGCCTCCACGATTGCTTTGCCGGGCGCAAGATGGATGCCGACCATGCCTTTCATCCGCAGCATGGGATCGTGTTCGCTCAGCCATACCGTGCGGCTGCCGTCGGCATGCTCCTCGATGGCGGTGTAAACCGGCATATACGTGGACGGCCGATGATGCTGCGGCCAGTTGAACTCGACGCCGCCGGATATCCAGGGGCCAAGCAGTCCCACCAACGCCGGCTTGATCACGTGCTGGCGGTAGAAAAAATCGTAACCATTGGTCTTGTCAAGGCCGGCATGAATGCGGCCTCCGATTTCGGGAAGAAGCATCAGTTGGACGAATTCGTTCTCGAGGAAAACAGCCTTATAAGTGGCATCTACTTTTTCAAGAGCGACGCGGTCAGTAAAAGGATTGGGATAAACCTTCCCGCTGCTTCCCTGGTAAACCCGCTTTTCGAGAAACATGGGATTGGGGTCGGCTTCCTGAACCGGATAAGTGGGAATCGTCACTTGCTCTTCCCAGCAGCGAACCGGTCCGGATTCACGCCCCAGGCTCATCACTCGCTCTCCTCGGCCATTCAAAAATTTGTCTCGAAATCGTGAAAGGCCCGGCCTTTCGTCGGTCGCGACCGGCAAATAGTTGTGTGTACCGGTAACGTACACGGTCATCGCCGGATCTGTCAACCAGGGTTTCGCCAGGCGGCATCGGAAGTCCAGCTCGGAGCCGCGTTCCCTCTGCTGAGGCGCCAGCTCATCGACGCAGAGGGAGGGATCTCATTCTGCCGAGTACGTGAGGGACGGATCGCTCTGAGGCTCCGCTGAATTGCCGGGGTAGTCCTTCCTGCTGGTAAACAGAGCGAGGTTACTGCGGAGGATGATGTGGGGAGCAAGGCGGATCACTGGCTCAGGCCTCACGCCGTGTAACAGGTAGTTGAGAAGAAGTTCGAACGCGGTCTTGCCCTGGGCAAACGGGCGCTGATAAAGGCTTGCAAGGACCTTTCCGGACTCGATGTAGGGAACCAGCTCAGGGAACAAATCTGTAGCGATGACCTGAATCTCGCCGAAGAGGTGCTTCTCCTCCATGGCGCGGAGCACGGGAATGCTGTTGGCGGTGCTGAGATAGATGCCGAGCGGGCGCGGCTTGCGGGAAAGCAGTTCGATCGCCTGGCGGTACGCAATCTTGCCTTTCTCGCGAGACTCCATGGCGGGAAGCAGAGAAAGGCGGGGAGCAAACACTGCCAGGTTGGCCGCAAATCCACGAAGCTTCTCGGCATGGTCCAGCGTGGTCAGCTCTCCGGTGAGGGTGGCGAGCGGCCCGGTCTTTGAGATGACGCGCGAGAAGAGCTCCGCGGCAATGGCCCCGCTGGTAAGCGCATCAACTGAGACCGAAGCCAGGCGTCCGCTGTGCGGGGCGTCGCTGGAGACGCAGACAATGGGAACACCTCGCTCGGCGAGAAGGCGAAGCGCCGGCTCGATGCGGCGAGGGTTGCCGGGCGCAACGAGAATGCCGTCGAACTTTTGCCTGGCATCGGCCTTCAGCAATTCCAAATCCCCTTCATCAAACCGGGGGAAGGTGCGAAAGACAAGATCGACGTTAACGCCTACCGAAGCAGCAGCGGCGGCGCGGACGCCGGCGCGAAGCGGATCGAAAAAGGAAGTGATCTCGAGGGGGAAATAGACTGCGATGCGCAATCTGCGATTGAGCTTTAGAGAACGCGCGGCAAGATTGGGATGGTATCCGAGTTGCTCGGCCTTCTTCAAAACCCGGGCCCTGGTACTGGGGTTGATCCCGGGTCGCCCATGTAATGCGCGATCGACGGTGCCGATGGATATGCCCAGTGCCTTTGCAATGTCATGAATGCCGGTAGGCTTCATTTGCGCTCGACCAATCTTTCGTTCCCACGCCGTAAGTTCCTAAGTGTAACTCCTGGGGATTTCGAAAGTGGGCAAGAGAATTCTAAACGAACAGCGCGGTTGAACAGCCCAGTACTGGTTAGCGGTGCAGCTTCCAGCCTGGCTCCGAGGAATTGAGCTCGGTAAGTTTATCGGCGAGGAGGGGGCACCCTGGCAGATGACGCCAGCGGCGATCGTGCCGACCGAGGGAAGGATTGGATTCTCTCGAGAAGTGACAGAGGGCCGGCATGACTGCCGGCCCTGCACAAGTTTGTGCTCTTTCACTAGAGAGTTAAACTGCCCATTGCCGGTTAGTGACGCCCGTGTCCGCCTGGTCCACCGCGACCGGAAAATCCCGGTGAGTGCTCGCGACCTGCATCATGGCCAGCGTTCCCGGTGTGGCCGTTTCCATCGCGCGCTTCATTGCCGCGGAAACCATTGAAGGGGCGCTCGCCACGTTCGGGCAAGGGGCCGCGATAACCGTTACGCGGATCGTAGCGATTATCTACATGGCCATAAAAGCCGCGGGGCCCGTGAAACCAAGGTCCAACGCCGATGAAGACGCCGTTCGTGAACCAATCGGGCCCGTAGTAGCCATAGGGTGCGCAATCGTACGGAGCGTAGTCGAAGTACCCGTAAGGGCAGTAGGGCTCGGGGCCGAGATTGACGCCGATGCCGACACCGATCTGGGCTGGCGAGTGGGCGCAGCTCGTGCCGAAGACGCACAGCAAACTGAGCAACACAAGGGATTTGACCGAACGCATAGTTCACCTCCATCTCATCAACTTGCACTACTTAGGAATAGATGCAGGTTTTGAGGCAAAGGCGGCGTGGGGAAGCAAATTTTAGTGCTGGATATCCCACCCATTTCCCCAAAAGACGCGGAAATGGATGGGGCACGGATGCGCAGTTTTGTTACCGAATGAATAAAGGCGATTGGATAGCCGAATTCAGGCGCGCGGCGCACAGGTGGATTCGCGCAACACAAAGCGAGTCTTGTACTCGAAGCTGGTTTTCTGGGGTGCCTGTTGGATTTCTTCGAGGAGCGCGCTGAAGGCCAGGCGGGCGAGCTCGCGAGGAGAAAACTCGATGGAGGTGAGCGGGGGCTGCGTGTACTGGCAGATGGTGAGGTTGTGGAAGCCAATGCGGATCGCGGTTGACCTCCGCCAGGCGGATTCATGGCGTGGGACGGATAGACTGAACAAGACTGAGCAAAACTGAATAAGCGGGAGAGAGTGTGAATCGGCGTGCGTTTAATAAGCTTGCAGGAATCGTGGGTATAGGCGCTCCGATGGCCTGTTTGGACTCGGCTGGCCCGAAGGCATGGAGTGCGCAAACAGTGGGCCCTGCGCAGGGCGTACTCGGCCTTGATCGCGATTGGCTCTTTGCAGGCAAATCCACTGCTGCGGCTCTTGATCCCGGCTACGACGATAAAGCTTTGGCGCGTGTCACACTGCCGCACACAGTTGCCGATCTCTCCTGGCGCAAATGGTCGCCGGCGCAGTGGGAGGATTTATTTGTCTATCGCCGCCACTTTGCGGTGCCTGCCGCGTGGCGCGGGCTGCGCCTGTTTCTTCATTTTGATCGTGTGATGGCGAGCGCGACTCCGGTGGTGAACGGGCACAGCCTGGAGCCGCATGCGGGCGGATTTCTGCCATTCGACCGCGAGATTACCGGCCTTAACACTGAGCAAGAAAACGTGCTTGCGGTCGCGGTGGATTCGCGCTGGCTGAATGTGCCTCCGGCCGGCTCGCCGCGCGGAGCAACCGCGGTGGACTATCTTTTGCCCGGCGGCATCGCCGGATCGGTCGAGCTACGCGCGTTGCCTACGGTTTTTCTACGCGAAGTTTTTGCCAAGCCGGTCGATGTGCTCGAACCCAGCCGCCGCGTGGAAATTACTTGCCGCGTGGATGCGGCGGCGCCGCTGCCGGCACGTATTCGGCTGAAGGCTGCGCTGCGTCGCGGCGATCAAACCATTGCCAGAGTGACGCAGAGCGTGCAGATGGAAAAATCCGATGAGGAGTTTCATCTAACGCTCAGCAATCTCGGCAACGTCCAGTTGTGGGATAGCGAGCATCCGCATCTTTATCACGTCGAGGTTACGCTTTTTCTCAACGAGCGTCCGGTGCATCGCTCCGCCACGCCAATCGGGTTCCGCGAGGCGCGTTTCGCCATGGATGGATTCTTCCTGAACGGACACCGCACGCAATTGTTCGGGTTGAACCGCCACGAGCTCTATCCGTATCTTGGCTTCGCTGCGCCGCCGCGCCTGCTGCGTCGCGACGCGGAGATTCTGCGGAAGCAATTCAACTGCAATATGGTGCGCTGCTCGCACTATCCGCAGTCGGAAGCGTTTCTGGATGCTTGCGACGAGCTGGGAATGATGGTGTGGCAGGAGCCACCGGGCTGGCAGTACATCGGCGACGAGAGTTGGCAGGATCTGGCGGTGCGCGACGTGGAAGCGATGATTCGCCGCGACCGCAACCATCCGGCCATCGTGATCTGGGGCGTGCGCATTAACGAGTCGCGCAATGATCCTGCATTCTATCGCCGCACGACGGAGCTGGCCCAGTCGCTGGACGATTCGCGTCCCACGTCGGGCACCATGACGCCGGACTCGAGAAAGAACTGGCAGCAGGAGTGGCATGAGGATGTGTTCGCGTTCGACGATTATCACGCCGCTCCCGACCACAGCGTGGGCATTCTCGATCCTGTCGAGGGCTATCCCTACATGATTGCGGAGACCGTTGGACAGTTTAACTACGGAGCCGGCAGGGGATTCAATATGAGATACCGGAGGGCCGGCGACATTGTGCAGCAGACAAGCCAGGCACTCTATCACGCGCAGGCTCACAGCAGGGTCGCCGACCACAAACGCATTGCGGGAACGATTGCCTGGTGCGCCTTCGACTACGCGAGCCTGATGAACGATTACGAGGCGATTAAATGTCCCGGTGTCGCCGACGTGTTTCGCCTGCCGAAGCTGGGCGCCGCGTTTTATCTCGCGCAGGTTGAGCCGTCGGTGAGGCCGGTGATCGCCCCGAATTTTTACTGGGACTTCGGCGTGCAAACTCCGACGGGCCCTGGGGAGCACGCCGCCATCTTCTCGAATTGCGAGCGGCTTGAGATTTTCATTGATGGCAAGCTGCATGCGGCGGTCGAGCCCGACCGCGCGAACTTTGCGAATCTGAAGTTTCCGCCGTTCTTCGCCGATTTCAAATTGGACGGCTCGGGACACCCCGAGTTGCGAATCGACGGTTATGTCGGCAAGGCGCGCGTGATGTCGCGTTCGTTCTCATCGGACCCCGCGGCGGATCGTTTCTGGCTGCACGCGGACGATGCGGAGCTTGTGAACGATGGCTCGGATTGTACGCGGCTGGCCTTCGCGGTTGTCGACAAGTTCGGCGCGCCGCGCGCATTTGCGGGAGGCGAGGTTGCGCTCGATCTCGACGGGCCGGGTGTGATCGTTGGCGACAACCCATTTCCTCTTGAGGCCAACGGAGGCGCCGGAGCGGTGTACATCAGGACCATTCCTGGCCGTGTGGGAACGATTCGCATCACGGCGCGCCACCCTACGCTGGGCGCAAATTCTGTGGAGATCCGCGTGGGGCGCTAGAGAGCTATTCCGGGTTTCTCGGGGATGCGCGGACGGCGCGAGAAAATGGCTCATTTTTGACTGTTGCCAGTTCTGCGGGGGCCTGGAGACCCCCGCGACAGCCAGTCAGGAGACCGGCGCTACTTTTCCGGCAGTTGAACAATTATGCGGTTTCGGCGCTCTCGGCATTTGTGCCCCGTAGACTGAGGAGAGAGGTTTCGCTCGAATGCAATGGCCGGCTCAATTTTTGCTCTCCGCGCTTTCGGCGGCGCAGTTTCCCAGGGCCGAGGCGCCAGAGATCGCTTTTCTGGGGCGATCAAACGTGGGCAAATCGAGCCTTCTGAACGCGCTGGTGGGCGAGAAGGCCGCGAAAGTCTCCTCCACGCCGGGACGCACGCGCGCTATTAATTTCTTCGCGGTATCGGACGATCGGGGCAAGCGGAAGATGGTGTTTGCCGATCTTCCCGGCTACGGCTACGCGAAGATTTCGAAGTCGACCTCGGCGGAGTGGCCGACTTTTGTCGAGCCGTATCTCGCGGAACGCGAGACCTTGGCGTTGTGCATCTGCCTGGTGGACGGCAACGTGCCACCGCGACCCAACGATCGCCAGTTGCTGGACTGGCTGCGCGCCGTGGGCCGGGACTTTGTTGTAGTTGCCACCAAGATAGACCGGATGAGCGGCAACGAGCGCACGCGCAGCCTGGCGGCGCTGAAACGAGCGCTCGACGTCGAGGAACTCTTGCCGGTTTCGGCGAAGACGGGGTATGGAGTCAAGGAACTGCGGGCGCGGATTGAAGAGGCGGGGACTGAGGGACTAGGGACTAGGGACTAGGGACTAGGGACTAGGGACTAGGGACTAAGGGACTGGGGCGCTCGCCGGGACCAGATGCTTCTCCTCGAGACCGCGCACGTAGGAGCGAATTTCGTAGGGAAACTTGATCTCATCGCGGTCCACGCGTTCTCTCAGTCGCATGGAAAAGCGGGCGGCGAATTCCAGATGCGTCGAAAGCAGGCGCAGACCCTTCGCCATGCGGCCCAGGTAGCGTGGCGCGAGGCGCAGCCAGCGGCGGCCCGGCCAGTCGTTGGCGTCGAGACATTCGAGAGCGGTTGCATCGAGCACTGCCAGGTCTTTGCGATTTGCCGAGTCCACGCGCCAGATGACGAGCGCTGGAACGCTGGTGGGATCGGTTTCGTCGCGCCCGCCCTCCTGATGAGTGAGTGCTTCATGGAGGGGCGCGATGGGCACGCCGTGGCGCAGCAGGTCAGGGCGCACGCCGCGCTCGTTCATCTCACGCTCCATGGCCGCGGGAGCCATCGCGACACAGACTGAAACCGTCTCGCGCTTGCGAAGCTGGTTCTTGAGGATGCGCAGGGCCTCGTCGAGCGAAGTGACGAGAAAATCGGCGATAGCGTCGCGAATGGCCTGCTTTTGTGTTGCAGGATCTGCCGATGCCACGAGCGTGGCTGCGCCGGCGATGTTGGCCGCGACGACGAGCGCACGGCCTTCCTCATCCATTTCTCCGGCATAGAACAGGCTGCCGCCGAGGCCAGATTCCGGATCGGCATGCGGGGATACGATCAGCTTTTCGTAGGCATGCGCTACCCGGGCAACAAAATTGAGAGCGTCTGGAGATGGAGCGGGGAGCGGCACGAGTCTATCTTAACGATCGGATCGGCTGCGGGGCGAATGTTATGCGGGCCTATGCCGGCTAATTCTCCAGCTCGCGCCAGTTGAGCTTGCGGACGAAGAAAACGAACTCGCCGGGCTTGGCGGTGTAATGGGTCTGGCTGCATTCGTTGGGAGCGACTACGCCCGTCTTGAGAATCTGGGCGATGGGATACCAGGTGTCCCGTTGCTTGTCGGATTCTTTTGCGATTTCGCAGTTGATGTAGGTCTCCGTGGACATGTCGTAGGTAGCCTTGACGGAGAGTTCACGGGCATCGGAAGGCAGCGTCACGTCGACGGTTCCGTCGTCGTTGATTTTTACCCATTCGTTATGCGCGGTGTCGTGGTGGTCGATACGCACCAGATAGTTCGAGGCTTTTACGGGCAGCCCGGTTTTGCCGTCGAGCAGGCGGATGTGAATGGTGTTTTCCGATTGGGCGTGAAGGCCGGCGCATAGAACCGTGGCACACAAGAGGCCGATGAGGGTGCGGATAAATGGCATACGGGCTTTCCTCCGGCGAAAGGCAATAGCAGAATCCCGTTCGACTGCGATGGACGGCCGCGATGGACGATCTTCGATCGAGACAGACTTCGAGCGCAGCCTCGCACAGGATGACAACGCTCTATTATGCATTTTCAGCGGATTCGATGGGGCAAAAAACCGCAGGCTGATTATTCCTAAAGTTACCAGGAAGAATAAGGCTGTCCGTCGCTGCCGGTTTCGGTCGAGCCGGAATGGATGTCGGTAATGCCGGGCTCGGTCTCATCGAGCGAGTACATGGATTCGGTGGAATCGGTGACCCAGGTGTCTTTCTGGCGGGTCATGGGATCTTCGGGGATGGCTCGGATGTAGCCATCCTGGACCAGGTCGTCGAGCGACTGTGGTCCCTTCTGCTTGTCCATGGTGTAGGTGTCGATGGCGGTGCGCAGGGTCTGCAAGTCTTCCTTGAGCGCGGCCTCGCGCGCGTGCTTGATGGCACCCACAAAGCTGGGAATCGCCATGGTGATGAGGATGCCGATAATGGCCATCACAATCATCAGCTCGATGAGGGTAAAGCCGGATTGTGTGCGTCGGTTGATCATTTCGTTTTCAGAGATCAGAGATCAGAGATCAGAGATCGGTGATCAGTTCACCACAGTCTTTCACCACGTTGCGTACTTTGTCCCATCCAGCCCGGTTCCCTGGGACTTGGAGTGTACATCGAAGACACTCTGGCCGCCATACGAGTCGGAATCGGGGTCGTCCTGCATGGAGCGCAATCCCCATTCGGTCTGGCCCGTCATGGGGTCCACGGGAATCTTGCGGAGAAATCGGAGCTTCTTGCCTTGCACATCCACACCGTCTACGAGCGTTTGCAGGTCGGGCGGATAATTCTGGCTCTCGATCTTGGTCTGGAATGCGCCTCTGTCGGCCGCGTCTTTGTATTTGTCGATGGCGTCGCGCATCATCCACAGATCGTAGTGCAGCTCACGTTCTTTTTGCCGCTTGACCTGAAAGCGAACCAGCGGCAAGGCAGCCGACATGAGAATGGTGAGGATGGCCGTGGTCACGATCAGCTCAGCCAGGGTTAGGCCGCGTTGGCTGCGGGGGATCGGAATGGAGCGTTGCAGACTCATGCGCGGTTCCCTACTTCACCACAATTGTGGCTTGCCCTGTCTGCACGGGTACTTGTTGCTGGGCGGTGTTTACTACCGAGGCGCGCGTGATGCCGACGCCGCTCTGGCCCGGGGCCTTGGCCTGGAAGGTAAGCACGCACACCACGCCTGTGCCGCTGATGCCGTGTGTTCCCGGCGGGCGGGAGATGCTGACGACGAGGGTTCCCGGCGGTTCCTCAACATGACTGAGGCCGGTTGGCTGGCCGTCGCGGCTTAGGATGTCTCCGGCCACTACGCCGCTCAATTGCAGCCGGGCGGTGTCGTAGTGCAACTGCAAGGCAATGGAGGTAACATCGGTCCCGCCGTTGAGCATGACGGGAACCTGGAAGGTGGCGCCTGCGGCCACGGGCGTTACGGGCACATTGAGAGCCAGACTGGCACTGGCCGCGGGCGCCGGCGTCGCGGCTGCGGGCGGAGTTGCCGTTGGCGGGACCTGAGGCGGCGGCTGAATGGGCGGCGGCTGGGTGACGGGCTGATTCGGTTGCGGCACAGACGCTTGCGCGGTGGCCGTGGGGCTGCCATTGGAATTCATATCGGAGCGCAACTGCGCCAGCATCTGCGGCGCGGCCTCGATTGCGCTCTGCGCGGGAATCGTTCCCATGGTTGGCCGCTGCGCCGGCATGGTGCGTACTGTGGGCACCACAGCAGGGGCCGCCGCGCCATGTTCGTTGTCTCCATAGCGCAACGCGATGGAAGCCTGTCCCAGGCCGGTGTCGATGACGCGCAAGTTGGCCTGATCCAGCTCCTGCGAACGCACGATATGCGGCACCACCACGAAGACAATGTCGTCATCCTGGATGGTGTGGTCCCTGGAGCCGAAGATGTACTTGATGATGGGAATGGCGCTCAACCCCGGGATGCCGCTCCAGTTCTGCGCTTCCTGCTTGTTCTGAATGCCAGCCAGGATGCTGGCCTCGCCCTCGCGGAGGCGGATGGTCTGATCAACCACGCGCTGGCTGATAATGGGCTCCGTGACGCCGCTGATGGTCTCGGTTCCGCTCTCGGCAGAGACCTCGATCTTGATCTTCAGGGTGATGTCGTGGTCATAGTGGACGCTGGGTGTCATCTCGATGTTCACGCCTACGTCCTGGTATTGGAATTGGGTGTTGACCAGCGAGCTGACCAGCGCCGTGGCTGCGCCGGTTTGATAGGAGCCGGTGGCGATGGGGATGCGCGAGCCGATCTTCATGGTGGCTTTTTGCGCGTCGGTGGCGCGCATGCGCGGGCTCTGAAGGACCTTGGTGTTGTTGTCGGTGAGCAGCAGATTGAGCGTGGCCGAGCCCACGGTAACCGCGAAGTCAGTGGCGTTGAGATGGGCGAGGCTGTAGAGCGTGGGGCTGGTGGTTGTGGTGGAACTGCCGCTGGAACCAGAGCCGGATGTGCCGGATGTCGTGGAACTACAGGAATTAGTTGCCGAGCAGTTCGGCTGCAAGGTGACGCCGAAGCTGCTGGGCCATTGCATTCCCAGCGTCTTCTCCCAGTTCTTGCTCACTTCGAGCACCGCGATGTCGACTACGACTTCGCCACGGGCCTTGTCGAGGTCGTCGATCAATTGCTGCGCCAGCATGAGCTCGTCGGGCGTGCCGCGCATGACGATGGCGTTCTGGCTCTGCACCGGAAAGACCTTGGTGGACGTCATCACATTGCGGATGGCCGTGGCGACGTCGTTGAGGTCGTTCTGCTGCCAGGCGTTGGTGAGATAGAAGGTCTGCACGGCCTGCTCGTCCAGATCGCGCCGCTTGGAGGGAGTGTTCTGGGCCACGAAGATGGTATTGCTGGTGACCGGACGCCAGAAGGTATTCGACATCACGCTTACAATGCGCAGGGCATCGAGCAGTGAAACGTTGTTCAGATCCACATCGATGCGGGTGCCGTGGTAGTCGGGATCGAACATGACATTGACGCCGGCGGCCTTGCCCACGGTCTGATACACCACCTTGGAGTCCTCGGCCATGTGCAGGGAAAGCGGCTCATTCGAGACCGGCTTGAGCTCCGGCGGAGACTCGATGGACTGGAGTTGCTGGGCTTCTGCGGGAGGCTCGGGAAGCCCTACCTCAGACACCGGCGCGCTTTCGCCCTGCTTCTGGCGGATGTGGGCAATTTCCTGCTGCGCGGCTTCGTTGCCGGGGTCGATTTCGGCGGCGTGGAGGAACTCGCCCAGCGCGCCCTGGGAATCGCCAGCCTGCGCCAGCTTGCGGCCCCGGCTCACGTGCACTGAGGACGCGGTGACGCGCACGCGCGCAAGCGCAATCTTGAAGCGAGAATCCCTGGGATCCTTGTTGAAGGCTTTCTGGAAGTCGTCAAAGGCCGTGTCGTAGTCTTCGCGGGCCTCGGCGGCCTGGCCCTGCTTGAAATCGGTGTTGGCTGACTCCGCGTAGACCCTCGCGCACGGCAAGCCAAAGCCTGCCGCTGCGGCAAACAGGACGATGGCGAAGATAAATCTCGATTTCATGATTCCGGCTAAGGCCGGAGCGGGCGTGCGATTCATCCTATTCCCCGGCGTTTCTCCAGATTCGCCCGCGACCTCCCCGGCTGCGTTTTCGAGCTTGGGTTCGAGGTCTCGGGCGGGCGTCCTGATGAGATTTCTTATGCCTATACTCGGTGAAAAACGCTGCTTCATTCTAGCAAAGCTCAGCTGCTGTCCATCGAAATCCGCGCCGATGCTAGGATGAAGACTCAAGGACGCTCGCCTGTGCCCCGCCAAAGCAGCCACATTATCGTTCCCAAAGACGCGCCGGCCGCGAAAAAGGCTACCCAGCCGCGCGACCCCGTGGCCAGTGGCGAGCGCGACGCCGCGCACAACCGGGCTGCCAGCCATAACTACTTTCTCCTCGAGAAATTCGAAGCCGGCGTGGCGCTGCGCGGCACCGAGGTGAAGTCCATCCGCGAGGGCAAGGCCAACCTCAAGGACTCCTACGGACTCATCAAGGATGGCGAAGCGTTCCTGCTGAACCTGCATATCGGGCCTTACTCCCACGGCAACATGGCCAACCACGACGAGACGCGTACCCGCAAACTCCTGCTGCACCGCGAGGAAGTTAGCAAGCTACTCTCCAAGACGCAGATCAAAGGGCATACGCTCATCCCCACCCGGCTCTATTTTAGAAACGGTCGAGTGAAGTGCGAGCTGGCCGTGGCCAAGGGCAAGCAGGACTGGGACAAGCGGGAGACGGAACGGCGGCGGGAGGCCGACCGGGAGGCGCGGGCGGCGATTAAGGTGAATAAGCATAGGGGCGGACGGTAGCTGGAGCCGGTAGCCAGTAGCTGGTCGTGCGACGGGGAGTCGGCGTTTTAGGCACGATATAAGCCGCGGTTGGCGATAATGTCAGACAGTTACTCAATTCAGCTGTAAAATTGGGCGTGTCCTGAGTTGGGAGGTGAGCATGTTAGATCGCTCCCTGATTATCATTCTTGCCGCATTGGCTGCTGTCTTTCTCGTTTCGGCAGCATTGATCGTCCACGGGACGATCTACAAGACACGCTGGGGAATCAACTTTATATCCTCTATTGAATGCCCGGGGTGCCACCTCGTTCGAGGGATTTTCCGGATGCCTCGTAACCTGCGGCAGTTCCTGTGGGGCGGAAGTACCTGCCCTCACTGCGGCCTCGAAGTCGATAAATGGCAACGACCCATCTCGCAGGACCGCTAATTGATCTCAGCGGATCAGGTTGACTTGGATGCTGAGGCTTAGGTTCTTCCAGACGGTGTCGGTGGTGTAAACGGCGGCCTTGCGCTGGATGGCGAGAGCGAGGCAGGCGCGGTCGCCGAGGGAGAGGCCGTAGGGGCGGGTTTGGGCGATCATCTCTGCGGCGACCCGTGCCTGTCGATCGTCAAAGAAGCATATTTCGCAGCCAAATTCCATTACGCGGCGCCAGGCGAAGTCGGCGCCGGCTCCGCGGAGCAGCAGCCGGGTGTGTACCTCGGCGAGGTTCACGGCGCTGAGAAGGCCACCGTCCAGAAGGGGGAGAACTTGATCGCCTCCTCGCTCGTTGAACACCACGGCCAGGATTGCGGAGGAATCGAGAACCGCCGGGCTAGCCAAGCCACTCCTCCATTTCGCGCCGCGCTTCCTCGCGTCGCTCGGCAATCAGCTCGTCGGACGCAAGAGATGCGGGGTTGGCGAACGGCGCGAACTCAGCCTGAATCCTGCGGATTCTTGCGAGTTGCGACTCGATGCGGAGGACCCCGTCCTCAAGCGACATGACAACGACGTCCCCTGGATTCAGTCCCATGCTCTTCCGTATCTCAGCTGGAATCACGATGCGGCCATTGTCATTTATTCTTGATGTGACATATTCTTGATTTGTGACACTATTCGGAAGTGTGAGCGATGATGACATATATAAATAATATGACATATAAAACTATAATGTCAATTAACAAAACCGCGACATTTTCTTGAAGCTCCCGCCCGATTGCGGAATATCGCATCGAGCGTTTGCCACAATCCCGGCCCTGCATAAAGAATAGGGGCATGAAGACTGAACTTTCTTTTGCTCAAATCGCTGGAATTGCTACTGAACTGTTGGCCGTTCTGGCCGTCGACACGCAAACCGCCAAGGGCCCCGACGCCAAACCGCAGCCTACGCTGCTGACCACGGACGCCGCCGTCGAGGCAGCCGCGGCCGCGGTGCTCGGGACGGGCGAGTACAAAGCTGGGAAAAATGAGACGGTCCTGATCCACGCGCCGGTGGGACTTGGGGCCAAGCGTCTGCTGATTGTGGGCCTTGGCAAGCTGGCCAAGGCTACGGTGCACGGCGTGCGCGAGGCTGCGGGAACGGCGGTGCGGTTTGCCAAGCCGCGGGGGATTCGAGAGCTGGCGTTGGCGATCCCCGAAAACTTCTCCGAAGGGCTGCCTCATGCAATGGTGGCGCGGGCGGTCGTCGAAGGTGCGCTGGTGGGCGATTTCGATGCCGATACCTACCGAAGCGACCGTAAGGATCAGAGCATTCAGAGCTTGACCATTGCGGCGGCTAGTGCGGCCGCGGTGGATGCGGACCGCCCGGCGATCGAAGCCGCGGTTCAAGAGGGCGTGATTGTTGGCGAGAGCCAGAACTTCGCGCGTGCGCTGGTGAATGAGCCGGGCAACAAGCTGACGCCCACGATTCTGGGCCAGCGCGCGGCAGTGATGGCGCAGGAGGTGGGCCTGGGATGGGATGTCTACTCGACCGAAATGCTGCACGAGCTGAAAATGGGAGCGTTCTGGAGCGTGGCGCAGGGATCGGCCGAGCCCCCGGCCCTGATCGTTCTGCGCTACGAGCCCGAAGGCGTGAAAGAAGGTCCCGTTCTCGGCCTCGTCGGCAAGGGGATTACGTTCGATACCGGCGGAATTTCCATTAAGCCTTCCGACAATATGGAGAAGATGAAGTACGACATGGCGGGCGGCGCGGCGATGTTGGGCGCGATGCGCGCCATTGCGCTGCTGAAGCCGCGGGTGCGCGTGATCGCGATCGTGTGCGCGGCGGAAAACATGCCTTCGGGCACGGCGCAAAAACCCGGCGACGTGCAAACCGCCATGCCGCTCGCTTCAGACAAGCCCGGCAAGACCATCGAGATTATCAACACCGACGCTGAGGGGCGGCTGGTGCTGGCCGACGGGATCACCTACGCGCGGCAACTCGGCGCAACGCATTTGATTGACGCGGCCACGCTGACGGGCGCCATTTCCGTCGCTCTGGGCAAAACCACCGCCGGCGTCTTCTCGAACGACGATGCCACGCATGCAAAATTTGAAGCCGCGCTGGCGGTATCCGGGGAAAAATTCTGGCGGCTTCCGCTGGGCGAGGAGTACGCGGAATTGATCAAGTCGGATATCGGCGACATCAAGAACACGGGTGGGCGATACGGCGGGGCCAGCATTGCGGCCGAGTTCCTGCACACGTTCGCGGAAGACGTGCCCTGGATTCATCTCGACATTGCGGGAGTGGCGTGGGTTGAGGAGTCGCGGCCGCATATTGCCAAGGGCCCGAGCGGCATTGCGGTGCGGTCGATTCTGGAGTGGGTGCGGAGCTATTAGGATCTGCGCCGCGTGGTTCCAAAATGGTCGTGTGAAATCATGCCCTAGAAAGAATCGACCCTCGTGAATATCCTATTGTGCGGGCGTGGACGCCCGCACGACAGCCGGTCTGGAGACCGGCGTTACAATTTCATGACGCGTGGGTCGGAAACGCCGGTGGGGGGCTGATACAAAACTAGTTTTTGAATCACGCTCTTGCCGATCTGCTGAAGAGTTGCCCGGAAACTGTCTCCATGCGGGTCGTGGGCGGCCCTGTCTCCTTTTCCACAATTGAATTCCCTCATTGTGCAAGCGCGCGATGAAGTTATGTCGCGTTGCGCCGATGCAGAATATGGACGCCATTCGGTGCGCCCTCACTCCGGTGTCGTACGAGCAAATCGCCGGGGGAATTTGTGCGCAGTGGAGAGGCCTCGATGACCGATCGCACGGAACTGCTCGAAACCGCCTTCGACAGCGTTCCTGAGGGCGTGGGACTTTTTGACGCGGAGGATGCAGTGGTGCTTTGGAATCAGGCGGCGCAAGGCATCACCGGTTACCCCGCTGTGGAATTGGTGGGGCGGCGGCTTCCCGAGTGCCTGGAGCCGCTGCTTGTGGCCGGAAGCGGCAAGGAATTGCTCGCGCCGGCTGCCAGGGCAGAAGGGCAGCGATCGCTGGCGCAGGCGCGGCACAAGCTGGGCCATGCGGTGGCTGTCATCGCGCGCGTTCTAGATCTGTGCAACGGGCTGGGCGAACGCATCGGCACCGCTTTGCTGTTTCATCCCGCGGCGAGCCTCGATGCGTTGCCACACGGGGAATCGAGCGCAAATCAGGGAATGACGGAGAGCCGCGCCGAACTGGAAGAGCGGCTGCAAACGGAGTTTGACGACTTCGCACGCGGCGGGAGTCCGCTGGGGGTTTTGTGGATCGGCGTGGATCAGGCGGAGGAGCTGCACAAGACCCACGGGGCGGCGGCGTGCAACGCCATGATGGAGAAGGTAGGACACGCCATGGCGCAGGGCCTACGTCCGGCGGAGGAAATAGGCCGCTGGGGCGACGATGAATTCCTCGTCGTGGCGCATGAGCGCAGTGCAGACATGCTGGCCGCGCATGCCCAGATGCTTGACGGCCTGGCGCGAACTACGGACTTTCGCTGGTGGGGCGATCGTATCTCGATCACGGTGAGCATCGGCGCGGCGCAGGCGACCCAAGATGCCACCGAAACGTTGATCCAGCTGCTCAAGCGGGCTCGCGAAGCGATGGAAACGAGCAGCCGTGAGGGCGGGAACCGTGTAACCGCTGCTGTTAACAACAGCGCCGCATCCGCTGCGCAAGAGGATTCCCCATGTTCGCGATCATAGGCATCTTTGTTGTCTTCGCCGCCATCATCGGTGGCTTCCTTATGGAGAAGGGGCAGATGGCTGTCCTTGTTCAGCCGGCCGAGTTGCTGATCATTGCCGGAGCGGCTGCGGGAACACTGCTGATCGCTAATCCGATGCGCATTGTCAAAGCCATCGCCGGCGGTCTTGCCGGCACGCTCAAAGGCTCACCCTTCACCAAGGAGCGCTACCTTAACACGCTCAAGATGCTGTACCAATTCCTGAATAAAGTGCGCAAAGAGGGGCTGCTGGCGGTGGAGATGGACGTGGAGAAGCCCGAGGAAAGCGCGATCTTCAAGAATTTTCCGGAGTTTCTCAAGGACCATCACGCGCGCGACTTTGTTTGCGATACGCTACGCACGGCCATCACCGGCGGCGTGGAGCCGTTCGACATGGATCAGATGATGGAGCTGGACATGGAAGTGCACCATCATGACGCGGTACAGCCGGTCGACTCGCTGACCACCGTGGCGGATGCCCTGCCCGGCCTCGGCATTGTGGCCGCGGTGCTGGGCGTGGTCATCACCATGGGGGCGCTGGGCGGACCGCCCGAAGAGATCGGCAAGCACGTGGCCGCGGCGCTGGTGGGGACCTTCTTAGGCATTCTGATGTGCTACGGAGTGGTGGGACCGTTGGCCGCCAATATGGGCAAGGCGGCTGCCGAGCACAACGAGTATCTGCACGTGCTGCGGGTGCTCTTGCTGGCGTTTCTCAAAGGCTCGGCGCCGATGATCGCCATCGAAATGGGACGCCGCGCGATTCCCGCGCACGCAAGGCCGGGGTTCGACGAGATGGAGAAGACCTGCAAGAACAAGAGCGAGGCGGTGGAGACGACGGCAGCGGCAGCGTAGAAGCAGGGAGTAGGGAATAGGGAATAGGGAGTAGAGGGCCAAAGACAAGGGCCAGGCGATTCTATGGCGAGCAAGGCGCAACCGATCATCGTGATCAAGAAGAAAGGCGGCCACGGAGGCCACCACGGCGGCGCATGGAAGGTGGCCTACGCCGACTTTGTTACGGCGATGATGGCGCTGTTCATCGTGCTCTGGCTGATGAGCCAGAGCGATGCGGTGAAAAAAGCCGTGGCCGGCTACTTTAACGACCCCAAAGGGACGGCCACGCTGCTGGGCACAACTCTTTCGGGCACGGGCAACGGCAGCACACCCACACCGGAACAGAACCAGAAGCAACTACAGGATCTGAAAGAAAAGCTGGAGCAGCAAATCCAGGCGAGCAAGGAACTGGAAAAGCTGAACAAGCAGATTGAGATGACGATTACATCGGAGGGTCTGCGCGTCGAGTTGCTCGAAGATAAAAACGGCACGTTCTACCAAAGCGGCAGCGCGCAACTGAGTCCCAGCGGCCAGGAGTTGCTGGCGTTGCTGGCCAAGGAGCTGAAGACGCTGCCGAATCAACTTCAGATCGAAGGCCACACCGATGCCTCGCAATACTCGAATGACAACAACTACAGCAACTGGGAGCTCTCGGCCGACCGCGCCAACTCTGCGCGCCGCCTGCTACAGCAGGATGGGGTGCGCGCCGACCAGGTGACGCAGGTGCGCGGCTACGCAGATCAGCTACTGCGCGTAAAAAGCAATCCGTACGACCCCTCCAACCGCCGCATCTCCATCCTGGTGAAGAACAGCGACAGTGCGCCGCCGCCCTCGCTGAAGCACGCGGAGGTGGTGGGTGGCGCTCCAGGGTCGGCACCTTCTGGACCTGCGCCCGGTGCGCCAACTCCGTCTGCGGCGCCTGCTGTTCCGGCCAATCCGCCGGCCGCTGTTGCGAAACCGCCCGCTGGGACGCCTGCCAAGCCGTCGCCCGCAACGCCTGCGAAATCCGGTATCCTCAGTAAGCTCAGGGGATTGTTGCCAGGGGCTAAGAAACCGTAGCATCGGAACAATTCAGGATGTGCTGGAGACGATGCCCGGCAGCGCCGCACAACCGCCTGAAGCCTGACTTTTCGGGCGATGCTACAATTGCCTGGTTTCACTCCAGGATGCGGTGTGCCACCGCAGAAGGAGAGTCCAAATGCCCAAAACGCGAAGAGAATTCCTGCGTTCCGGAGCCGGCCTGACGATGGGCGTGATGGGGATGGCGGTAGCAGCCCGTTCCAGCGAACGGCCCAAGGGCGAACCATCGCAACCACTTCCGGCGGGGCAAGAAGCAGCGACGCCAGCCGTCGCGACGCCCGATGCCGGTGCAAACGTCCAGGTTCCGAAGATGAAATTCGGCGGCGTGGAAATCGGACGCCTCGTCCTCGGTTGCAACCCGATCAACGGCACTTCGCATTTCAACGCAACCTACAACGGGCTGATGCGCGAGTGGTTCACCGCTGAACGCTCCTGCGCGACGATGCACCGCGCCGTTTCGTTCGGGATCAATGCATTCCAACATAGCAACGGTGGTCATTGCCCACAGTATTGGAAACAATTCCAAGCCGAGGGCGGCCAAATGCATTTGATTGCGGGCGATCAGAGCCAGGACGACCCGGTGGCGGCGGTGCAGAACCTGAAGCCGCATGCCTTCCATCGCCAGGGCGAGGTGGTGGACGTTGCTTTCAGGACCGGCAAGATGGACGACGTGAGGGAGTGGTGCAAGCGAGTGCGCGACACGGGAACCATGGTGGGCGTGGCTACGCACAAGCCGGAGGTGATCGCGCTCATCGAGGAGCAGGGCTGGGACATCGATTACTTCTGCGGCTGCGTCTACAACCGCACGCGGACTGAAGACGAGTGGAGAAAGGTTCTGAACGGCGAATTGATGGAGATGACCCGCGAGATCTATATACAAAGCGACCCGCCGCGTATGTACAAAGTGATGCGCCAAACTGCCAAACCGTGTTTTGCCTTCAAAATCCTGGCCGCCGGCCGGGTTGCGCCTGACCAGGTGGAGCAGGCGTTTCGCACGGCGTTCTCGAGCATCAAGCCGATCGACGGCGTTTGGGTCGGCATGTTCCCGAAAGACAGCGATCAGATTCGTCAGAACGCTGAAATCGTGCATCGCATCCTGACAACGGCGTGACGGCAGGTCGCGGCGTGGGAGATCGGTCCACAACTTCAACTGCCGGCATGGTGTAATCTGGTCTGCGGATCAGAAAGCGTTTACCGGAGGGCTGGTTCCATGGCTATCGTCGCCGGGGTAGATTTCGGCACACTCAGCGTTCGCGTCACTCTTGTTGACAGCAAGAAAGGGCCAATCGGCACCGGGTCGGCGTCGTATGCGCTGCACCGCCGCCGCGACGATCCCAACTACGCCACGCAGTCGCATGCCGATCAGATGGCGGCTCTGGCCGCGGCCACAAAGGACGTGCTGAAGGCTACGGGCGTGAATGGGTCCGAAGTCGCCGCCATCGCGCTCGACACCACCGGCTCCAGCGTGATTCCGGTGAGCGAAGGATTGGAGCCGCTTGACGAGTACTACTTGTGGTGCGACCATCGCGCCTTTGCTGAGGCAGAGGAGATCACCCGCAAGGCGCACGAGCTGGGTTTTGAAGGCATTGCATGGTGCGGCGGCGTCTACTCGCACGAGTGGGGCTTTGCCAAACTTCTGCATTGGCTGCGCTCCAATCCAAAACTAAGAGAAAAATTTGTGACCGCGCTGGAACACTGCGACATGGTTGCGGCCACGCTTTCGGGCGTAACCGAAGTGAGCGCGCTGAAGCGCAGCGCTTGCGCCATGGGCCACAAATGGATGTGGAATCCCAAGTGGGGCGGCCTGCCGCCGGAGGAGTTTCTGGCCGCGGTGGACCCTCTGCTGGCAGGCGTGCGCGCCAAGATGGGCGGCGAATACCTGACCAGCGACAAAATCGCCGGGCATCTTTCGCCAAAGTGGGCCGCGGAGCTGGGGCTGCGCGCTGGGATTCCGATTCCTGTGGGCGCGTTCGACGCGCACTGGGACGCCATCGGAGCCAATATCCGCGAAGGCGACGTGGTGAACGTGGTCGGCACTTCAACCTGCATTATCGCCATCGCGCCAAAGTCGGAACTGATTCCCGGCGTCTGCGGCGTGGTGCCGGGCAGCGTGCATCCGCACTACACCGGCATTGAAGCGGGGTTGTCGGCGGTAGGCGACATCTTCGACGCCATTGCCAGGCGCGCGAATACGACGGTGGCCGCGCTCTCGGAGGGTCTGGATGCGTGGAAGGCGGGCCAGACCGGACTGCTGCGGCTGAGCTGGGATAACGGTGATCGCACTGTGCTGGTGAATCCCGAGCTGGGCGGCGTGACGCTGGGCTGGAACCTGGTGCACACCGCGCAGGACGAGCTGTTCGCCGCGATTGAAGGCACCGCATTCCACACGCGCATCATTCTGGAGCGCATGGCCGAGCACGGTGTGCGCATCGATCGCATCATTAATGCGGGCGGCATTCCGCAGAAGAACGAAATCCTGAATCGCGTCTATGCCAACGTGCTGAACAAGCCGGTGCTGGTGCCGGCGGCCATTCCCACCAGCCTGGGCTCAGGGATTTTTGCGCTGCTTGCCGCTGGAGTGTACAAGACGATTGAAGAGGCGCAGGATGCGGTGTGTCTGCCCTTCCGCACCGTGGAGCCGGACGCGAAGGCTGCTGCGGTCTACGAGCAACTGTATCCGCTCTATCGCGACGTGTACTTTGCGCTGGGCAAACGTGACGCCGCGCCGGCCGCGCTGGGCAACGTGCTGCCGGAGCTGAGAAAGATTGCGGCGCAGGTCGTGAAATCGGCTTGAACCATCCCGCCAAGGCAGCGCTTGCTCATCCGCGCGAAGCAGTTTAGTGTGGTTTTCACAATCTAAATCGCCGGGTGCCCTGTGCCTTCTTCATTTCTGCGTTCTCCTCTGCCCTGCCTGCTCGCCGCGCTGATTGCATCCGCACTGTCTGCCGTCGCGTCCGCGCAATCGTTGCCTGAAGCTCCCTACGCTGCGCCGTCGGCTGAGCCGTGGAGCGCGCCGCATTTCTCCATTGATCCCAAGACGCTGTACCAGGCCGCATCCGCCGCGCCTGCGCCGGATGGCGTGAACGTGACGGAACTCTGCGACGACGAGAGTTATACCTTCGACGATGCCGGACGCATGGTTCACGTTGGTCATTTGGTCTACAAGGTACTTACGCAGAAGGGCGCGGAAGTCTGGGACTCGCTTTCCGTGGGCTGGGAACCATGGCACGAAGCGCGGCCCGTCATCCGCGCGCGGGTGATCGCGCCCGACTTCACGGTGCATACGCTCGATCCCAATACCATCACCGAAGCGCCGGCCCGCGGCGGCGACTACAAAACTTACAGCGACGGCAAGCGCCTGCACGCGCCGCTTCCGGCCATTGCGCCCGGCGTGGTGGTGGAAGAGGAATACACCGAGACGGAAACGGAGACGCTGTTTCGTGCGGGCCGCGTGGGACGAGTTGTGCTGGGCCAGGAAGACGTGCCCGTTGCGCACAGCCACGTGGTTTTCGATGCTCCTGCGGCTCTGCCGCTGCGTACCAATCTTCTGTTGCTGCCCGGCATCAAGCCGGTGCGCTCCGAGTCCGGAGGGCGCGTGACGCTCACGTTCGACGTGGCTCCGCTGGATGCGATCGACTCCCGCATTTCGTATCTGCCTCCCGAGGCCGTGTTCTTCCCGATGATCGAATTTTCCACGGGCGCTTCGTGGCAAAGCATCGCGGCGGAGTACGGAAAGATTGTGGACGACCGCGCGAATTCGCCGGCTGTGCAGGCTGTTGTAACTCCGCTGATCGCCGGTAAGAAATCTGCGGCCGAGAAGGAAGCCGCTATTCTCGATTATCTCGATCGCGAGGTCCGTTACACGGGCATCGAATTCGGCGAAGCGGCGATCGTGCCTCACGATCCGGCAGAAACGCTGGCGAAGAAATACGGTGACTGCAAAGACAAGGCCACGCTGCTGGTGGCGATGTTGCGCGCGGCGGGCATTCCTGCGTACGTGGCGATTCTCGACGCGGGAGTGCGCATGGATGTGCCCGTGGATCTGCCCGGCATGGGGATGTTCGATCACGCGATTGTTTATGTGCCGGGAAAAACTCCACTATGGATCGATGCCACCGATCGCTATGCGCAACTGGGTCAGGTGCCGATGGGCGACCAGGGCCGCTTATCGCTGATTACGAGCGATGGGACTACGGCACTCGTCAAAATTCCTGAAGCCACGTCGCGCGACAACGGCGTGGTGGAGACGCGCGAGTTCACGCTGACAGACAACGGCCCCGCCAACGTGGTCGAGATCACGCAGCCCAAAGGCATTCTGGGATCTAGTTATCGCGGCTTTTATGCCGACAAGCCCGACAAAGACACACGCGACGTGCTGCGCGGCTACATCAAGTCAGAGTACCTCTGCGACGATCTCAGCAAAGTGGACCGCACCGATCCCGCCGATCTTTCGCAGCCGTTCAAGCTGACCATCGCCTGCGAAAAGGCGCGGCGCGGTTACACGGAGCTTGAAAGCGCGCAGGCCGCCATCCGCGTCGACCGGCTCTTCCAGTTTCTGCCGGAGGAACTCAGGCAGAAGGACGATTCCGACGAGAAGAAGATTACCGGCCCCGATAAGCCCAAGAAGCCGCGCACCGAAGACTGGTGGCTGAATGCGGCTCTCACCACGGAGTGGAACTATCGCTTCACTCCGCCCGCGGGATTTGTTCCCAAGGAACTGCCCAAGGACTTGAACGTAGCGCTCGGTCCGGCGCAGCTTACGGAGACGTTCACCACGGAAAAGGACGGAGTGGTGCTGGCGCACCTGGTCTTCGATTCCGTTAAGCGCCGCTACACCGCGGCCGAGGCTACTGCGCTGCGCAACCAGATTGCCGATCTGATCAGCGGCCCCGCGATTCTCATCGACTTTGAGCCGCAGGGCGAGGCGCTGCTGCGCGACGGCAAAGTGAAGGAGGCGCTGGCCAGCTATCGCGCGCTGGTGGCGCTCAATCCCAATGCGGCCGTGCACCATTTGCAAGTGGCCAATGTGCTGCTTCAGGCCGGCATGGGAGAAGCCGCGCGCTCGGAGGCGCGCCTGGCTGTGAAGCTTGACCCAAGTTCCGCTCTTGCCGAGCGCGTGCTCGCGGAAATCCTGAAGCACGACCTGGTGGGCCGCGAGCTGCGCCCCGGAAGCGATTTGACCGGCGCGGCCGACGCGTATCGCGCTGCCATCAAGCTCGATCCCGACGATCACACCGCGCAAGCCAATCTGGCAATCCTGCTGGAATACGACTCCGTGGGACGCCGCTACAGCGGTCAAGCGCACATGAAAGAAGCGGTCGCGGAATATCAGAAGCTGGGCCAGGACAAGCTTGCCGATCTCGGACTCATCGATAATCTTGCCTTCTCGCTTTTCTACAGCGGCGATTACGCAGGCGCGTACAAAGTGGCACAGACCCTCAATCCCGAGCCCAAGCCGCTGATGGCGGCCTGCGTGGCCATGTTGCGGGGCAGCAAGGCGGGTCTGGACGAAGCCAATAAGCGCGCGACAGACGATAACGGTTTCAAAGAGACCGATCGCACTGCCGGCGAAATGCTCATGAATATGAGGCAGTATGCGCAGGCCGCCGACTTTTTCCAGGCGGGCGCAGGGGGCGACGATGCCGCGCGGACATTGGGCCTGGCGAACATGCTGCGCGGCGCGCCGCGCCACGAGGACACGCAATTCGCGAACACTCCGTCAGACCTCGTGAAGCGCTTCTCCCTGGTGCCCTTCGATCCCGATCTGACCAAGGAGCGCTTCGCCACCATGCTCAGCCGCAACGCCATCAAGGTGCTGAACGCGATGGACGCCGACGAGCTGAAGGAAGAGTTCGAAAACGGCAAGAAGATGAACAGCCAACTGGCGCGCGAAGGGAGCTCGCTGGATGTTACGGAAGACATCGTGCTGCACATGCTCGATCCCAAGGGCGAAGGCGATGACACAGTTGGCTACCGCGAGAAGGTCGACGCTCTGGGCGGAAATACAGTGACGGTCTACATCGTGAAGGAAGACGGGCAATACAAATTGCTCGACACGGGCGAAAAGCCGAACGCGATCGCGCTGGAAATGCTGGATCGCATTCAGGCCGGCGATCTGCGGGGCGCGAAGGCGCTGCTCGACTGGATGCGCGAGGATGTGCACCTGGAGGGCGGCGACGATCCACTGGGCGGGCCGGTGTTTCCGCGCTTCTGGACGAAGGGTGAAGCGCCGGACGCGCGCAAGATGAAGCTGGCCGCTGCGTCGATTCTGGTGGGAAGCAAGCCCACCGTGGCGCAGGGCGTGCCGATCCTAGAGGCGGCGCTGAAGGAAGCGGCCGGCGATCGCGAGCGCACCAACATCCGGATCGCGCTGGCTATGGGGTACATGATCCAGAACAATTTCAAGGGCATGCTCGAGGTTGCATCGGCGCTGCTGAAGGACGAGCCGGAATCGAAGACGGCGTTCGTCGACAACGAACTGGCGCTGATGGGACTGGGCCGTCACGACGAGGCGCTGGCGCTGGCCGACGCACGGCTGAAGCTGCTGGAGAACGACAGCGACGCTTACGAGATGAAGATGGAGGTCGAAGCCAACCGCGGCAACATTGCTGCGGCGCGCGGCTGGGCGCAAAAACTTGCCGACTTGGGCAAGGAAGACGCCATGTTGATGAACAACGAGACATGGGACGCGCTCTTCAGCGGCAAGGTGGAGCAGACGGACATCGCCAAGGCGATTCGCGCCACGGAGATGCAGAAAGACTCGCCGGCTATTCTGCACACGCTGGCTTGTCTCTACGCCGAAGTGGGAAACACCAAGGACGCGCGCGAGGTTTTGCTGCGCGCCATGGATGACTGGAATCTCGACGAACCGAATGACGACGTGTGGTACGTGCTGGGCCGCATCGCGGAGCAGTATGGCGAGCGCGAAATTGCCCTCGCGGACTATCGCAAGATGCAGAAGCCGAAAGAAGCGCTGGCGCTTCCCACTTCGACGTGGATGCTGGCGCAGATACGGTTGAAGGCGATGGGGGCGGAGGTTGCGGCGGCGAAGTAGCTCGTTCGAGAAAGTAGCAGGCGATTAAAGAACAACCGCAGGTCCTTCGACTCCGTTTGACGCTAAACGCGTCAAACTCCGCTCAGGATGACAAATCCCGATAATGCCCACCGGTAACTGATAACTGATAACTGCTCACTGCTGCTGCTGCATCTGCTGCATGTCGATGAAGGGCACGGCGGGCTCGGGCGGCTGCTGCGCGCGCTCCACCAGCACGCTCCAGTCTTCGGGGATGGGCAACTTGCGATCGAGCGGCGGCGGAGTATCGCTGGCCTCCACGTGCACGGCCACGTACAGTTCGCTCGCGGTGTTGCCGCGGAAGACGCCGTGGGTCGGCGGCACATCGGCATAATCGCGGCCCACGGCGGTGCGGATGTGGCGATGATGCGCGACGAGATTGTTGGTGGGGTCGATGCCCACCCAGCCGAGATGCGGCATCAACGCCTCGACCCAGGCATGCGTGGCGTCGGGCGTGGAGCGGTCGTGATCTTCGCGCCCGCGATATAAATAACCGGACACATAGCGCGCGGGAATGCGCACATAGCGCAGCAGCGCGATCATGGTATGCGCAAAGTCCTGGCACACGCCTTTGCCGCTGACGATGGCTTCGTCGATGGGCGAGTCAACGCGCGTGTGACTGGGCACGTACTCGAAGTAGTTGAAGAGGCGCTGATTCAGCTCCAGTACGAGCATCAGGGGATCGTCGCGGCGGGTCACGCCCATCTGCTCGGCGAGCAAGGTCACCGCCGGAGTTTCCACGGCAAAGGTGCTGGGCAGCAGCATCTCCCAGTAATCGCCTGAGGCGATGAGTTCATCGAGCTCGCTCCACGCTTCGGGCGCGAGGAACTCGGGAACATCGGGTAGGGACTGCTGTTCGACAACGGATTCGGCCACGATGACGAGCTGGTTGTGTTCGCCGGGAATATCGAAGTGCTGAATGTTGTTGCCCAGGTGGTCGCGATAGCTGAAGACGCGGCAACGCGGGCTCACGGAGAGCGAGAAGTTGAGGCAGTGCTGACTCGCGTCGGAGCGCGGGTGCATGCGCGTCTCCATGATGCTCTCGCTGATGGGACGCGAGTAGCGGAAGCGCGTGAGGTGCCGGACGGAATAGAAGTTCATGCGGTTCCCTCTTAAACAGTCAGCGCCGATTGAATGGAGTAGTGCACATAAAAGCGGTAAATGAGTTCATGGATATACAAGCACTGCCCGCGGATCTTGTGCAGAAAGCCAGCCGTATCGCCGGCGAGGATTTCATTGATCGATGTGTATCCCAGCATGGCGCTGAGCTTGCCGATGGCGGCCTTCAGCTCTTCGGGCGGGCGCCGGCCGCCGGCTTGCTGAATGCCCTCGACGGCCTCGCGCGTGCCTGCCACGCAGTAATGGATGGCGTGGGGAAATTCGCGGTTGAGCACCAGGAATTCGAGCATGCGCTCGGGCGAAAGATCGGCCGTGTACACCTGGCAGTAAGCTTCAAAGGCCGTGCAGCAACGCAGCAGGCCCACAAGTTCCAAATGGAGATAGCCGGACGATTCCCTCTCCTGCGCGGGGAAGAGTTCGGACTGGTAGACCTCGAGCAACGTGGCCGTAGCGTAGGCGCGCTCAAGATAGCGGCCGAGGCGGATGAACTGCCATCCCTGACCGTGGATCATGCTGGTATCAGTGGTGCCCTTGAAGAGGTAAATGCCGTCAATGACCGCGGAGAGCTGGTCGCTCATGTTGGCGGAAAATTGCGATTGCGCGCGCGGCAAGTGCATCTGATGGTAAAGGCGGTTGAGGCGCTGCCACATCTCGGTGGAGATTTCTTCGCGCACCTGGCGGGCGTTTTCGCGGGCGCCATTGAGGCAGTAAATGACAGAGGCAGGGCTGAGATGGTCGTAGACCAGCTTCTTCGCCATTTCCTCGATGCTGCCATTCCACTCCATCTCACCCGGCTTGCCCAGTGCGGCCACCATGCGCTGCCAACGCGTCTCCACGTTGGAGCCGCCGGTATCGAGCATCAGGCTCATGGTCACGTCGAGCAGGCGCACGGTATTCTCGGCCCGCTCCAGATAGCGGCTCATCCAGTAGAGGCTGTCGGCAACGCGCGATAGCATCGTCCTGCTCTCCCGGGAGTTGCGGTGTCCCGTCCTTTCCGCGTTGAAGCTGCCAAAAGGATGGGACACCGAGTAGTCGTTGGCTATTCCAGAACCCATGTGTCCTTGCTGCCGCCGCCCTGCGAGGAGTTGACCACGAGCGAACCTTTTTCAAGGGCCACGCGAGTCAAACCACCGGGCACGATGTTGATTTTGTCGCCGAATAAAATGTAGGGCCGCAGATCCACGTGACGCGGCTCCAGGCGGTCGCCGATGAGACAGGGAGCGCGCGAGAAATCGAGCGTGGGCTGGGCAATGTAGTTGCGTGGGTTGGCCTCGATCTGCCGCGCAAACTCTTCGCGCTGCGCCGCCGTGGAGTGCGGTCCGATCAACATGCCGTAGCCGCCGCTTTCGCCCACAGCTTTTACCACCAGCTTGTCGAGGTTGGCGAGCACGTACTTGCGGTCTTTGTCCTCGCTGAGCAAGAAGGTTTCCACGTTGGGCAAGATTGGGTCTTCGTTCAGGTAGTAGCGGATCATGCGCGGCACATAGGCGTAGACGGCCTTGTCGTCGGCGAGCCCGGTGCCGAAGGCGTTGGACACGGTGACGTTGCCAGCGCGATAGGCGTTGAACAGGCCTGCGCAACCCAGCGCGGAGTCAGAGCGGAAGACGAGGGGATCGCTGAAGTCGTCGTCGACACGGCGGTAGATGACGTCGACGCGCTTGAGGCCATCGGTGGTGCGCATGTAGACGATGTTGTCGTGGGTGACGAGATCGCGGCCTTCCACGAGGTCGATGCCCATCTGGCGCGCGAGATAGGTGTGCTCGAAGTAGGCGGAGTTGAAAACGCCGGGCGTGAGCAGTACGATGTTCGGCTCGGGGCGGCCTTCGGGCGCCAGCGAACGCAACGTGGCCAGCAGCAACTGCGGATAGTGCTCGATGGGGCGCACGCCGCAGCTCGCGAAGAGTTGCGGAAAGCTCCGCTTCATGACGCGACGGTTGGTGAGCATGTAACTCACGCCCGAGGGCACGCGGAGGTTGTCTTCAAGCACCACGAACTCGCCGGTGTTGAGGCGCAGCAGGTCACTGCCGACGACGGCGATATAGACGTTGCGCGGCACCTGCAATCCGCGCATCTGCCGCCGGTAATGTTTGCAACTGTAGACGAGCTCGCGCGGGATGACGCGGTCAGCAAGGATCTTGGCGTCGGAGTAGACGTCGCGCAGGAAGAGGTTGAGCGCGGTGATGCGCTGCGTGAGGCCGCGCTCGATGCGGTCCCACTCCGGGCCAGTGATAAGGCGCGGCAGCAGATCGTAGGGGAAGATGCGCTCGGTGCCTTCTTCGCGGCCGTAGACGGTGAAGGTGATGCCCTGGGTGAGGAAGGCGAGGTCGACAGATTGCTTGCGCCGCTGCAATTCACCGGCGGGAAGGGCAGCCAGGGTTTCGACCAGGGCGCGGTATGGCGCCCGCACCTCGCCGCTGGGCTCACGCATTTCGTCGAAGGCGTGGTCGAGCGGGTAATCGCCGTAGAGGGTATCGAGCACCACTGGATGGCCTGCGGTCATGGTTGGGTCGAGAACCTTCCTTCCAGCGGATTCAAGGCGCCGGCCGAATGGATTGCTCAAAGAATGGCGCCCTGCAATCACCGGCGTTGATTTTTGAGCAAGCTCCGCACGTGCCCTGTTCTCTTGGTTCTAACACGCGGGGGATAAAGGAGCCATCAGGAAAAGCGGGAAAGACACCGCCGCGAAACCATTTGCGCCCGCAAACGATTCAGGCCGCCTTCTTTTTCCTCCGTATTCGCACGGGACGGATCAAAATTTCAGCGGGTATGCGGAGGTGCTTGTTGAGGTTGCGGATCATCGTAAGCGACAAGGGGCGGTCGCGGCGCAGTATTTCGTAGACACGGGTGCGATTGCCAATGATTCCGATGAGGGATTTCTGGTCCTCGCCTTGCTGTTCCAGCCTGAACTTGATTGCCTCGATGGGATCGGGCATGTCCATTGGAAAATGCGCTTCTTCGTAGGCCTCGACGAGGGTTGTGAGGATTTCCAGGCGATCACCGTCGGCGGTGCCTTCATTGGAGCCCCACAGGCGCTCAATTTCGTGTAAAGCTGCTTCGTAGTCGGTCTCGGTCTTAATCGGTTTCAGATGCATATTGAACTGTCCTCACGTCGATCGCATCATATTCTAATTCGAATCCAACGACCTTGAGGCTGCATAGAAAAGAAAAGCGGCGCAGCCGGTTCGGGGCTGCGCCGCCTCTGTTTCAGCGGTATCGACTACTTGACCGGAACCTCGGCGATGGTCTTCACAATCTGCGAAACGATCTGGTACGGATCGGCTTCGGAGTTGGGACGGCGATCTTCAAGGTAGCCCTTGTAGCCTTGCTTGATGAAGTTGACAGGCAGACGGACAGAGGCGCCGCGATCCGAGAGGCCATAGCTGAACTTATCGATGGCCTGGGTCTCGTGAAGGCCGGTTAGGCGCAGGTGATTGTCCGGGCCGTAAACTGCGATGTGGTCGGGAATATTCTTCTCGAACGCCTTCATCAGGGCCTCGAAATATTCCTTGCCGCCCACTTCGCGCAGGTACTTGGAAGAGAAGTTGCTGTGCATGCCGGAGCCGTTCCAGTCGCCCTTGATGGGCTTGCAATGCAACTGCACGTCGACTTCGTACTTCTCGCAAAGGCGCGCCATCAGATAGCGCGCGGTCCATAAGTCGTCGGCGGCCTTGTGCGAGCCCTTGCCGAAGATCTGGTACTCCCACTGTCCCTTGGCCACTTCGGCGTTGATGCCTTCGTGGTTGATGCCGGCGTAGAGGCAGAGGTCGAGATGCTCCTCGACGATGGTGCGGGCGATCGAGCCCATGTACTTGTAGCCGACGCCGCAATAGTAGGGGCCTTGAGGAGTGCTGGGGTAGCCGTCTTTGGGGAAGCCGAGCGGACGGCCATCCTTATAGAGGAAGTATTCCTGCTCAAAGCCGAACCAAAGATCCGGATCGTCGGGTGCGGTAGCGCGCATGTTGGTCGGGTGCGGCGTGCCATCAGGAAGCATGACTTCGCTGAGCACGATGAAGGCGTCTTTGCGGCTGGCATCGGGGTAGAGTGCAACCGGCTTGAGAACGCAATCGGACTTGTTGCCCGCAGCCTGCATGGTGGAACTGCCGTCAAATCCCCACAGGGGCAGATCGGCCAGAGTGGGCGCCTTGTCGAATTCCTTGATATTGGTTTTGCCGCGGAGCTCAGGGATGGGTTTCTTTCCGTCGAGCCAGATGTATTCAAGTTTGAACTTTGGCATGGTTCTCCTTAATCGTCGGGAATTGTGGATCGGCCCCGGCGAAGCTGCAGTTCGCCGATGTGCGTGGGTTCATTTACAGCATAAGATGAGGTCTGCCGGATCGTATAAGGACGGTATAAAGAAACCGCAGAAACCGGCGGATGCGGTGCGCGCATGCCGCGATGTGCAACGAATGTGGTGCGTACGGCAGGGGAAAAACCTTCCGGGCTTCGGCCTCCGTGCGCTACCCTGAACCCTCAGGAGAATTGCCCCGTGCACTTATCGCCACGCAGCCTTCAGGCCGGTTTGTCCCTGCTCGTCTTGTTCATCGCACTGCCCGTCGCCCGCGCGCAAAAAACGCCTATCCAGATCACCGCCGACCTGAGCGATGCACCGCGCAAGCTTTTTCACGCCGAAGTTGACCTGCCGGTGACGCCGGGCCCGCTGACGCTGACCACGCCGAAGTGGATCCCCGGCCATCACACGCCCAATGGCGCGGTAGCAGAGATCACGGGGGTGGTGTTCACTGCCAACGGCCAGACCCTTGCCTGGCGGCGCGACGATGTGGACCTTTATCAGTTCCACCTTACGATCCCCCAGGGCGTAAGCACGCTGCACGCGCATCTGGACTGCATCGTGACTGACCGGGTTTCGCAGAAACTTGCCGCAATGGAGTGGGAAGCGCTGATGCTTTACCCAGCTAACACGCCGGTGCGCGATATCCCGATTCAGCCGTCGGTGAAGGTCCCCGCGGGATGGGGTATCGGCACCGCGCTCACGCCGGTTAGCTCCGGCGCCTACCCGGTTCCCGCGCCTGGCGCAGTGACGCAGTTTGCGGCGACGACGGTGGAGCAACTCCAGGATTCGCCGATCATTGCCGGCCAGTACTTCCACGAGTTTCCGCTGGCTCCCGAGATCACGCCTAAACACTATATCGATGTGGTATCGGATCTGGCGGAGGACTCGAACCTTCGCCCCGCGGTGCTGGCATCGCTGAGCAACCTGGTGCGCGAGGCCGATGCGCTCTACGGATCGCATCATTACCACGTCTACCACTTTCTGCTTACGCTTTCGGATGTGGCCGGGGGCGGGGGACTGGAGCATGGCCAATCGTCAGACAACGGCGTGGGCGAAAAGGGATTTGCCGACGGCGCGCACGAGCTGCGCGAGGCCGATCTGCTGCCGCACGAGTTTACGCACTCGTGGAATGGGAAATATCGCCGGCCCGCGGGACTGTACCAGCCGGACTTCGCGACGCCGCAGCAGGGCGCGCTGCTGTGGGTGTATGAGGGCATGACCCAATACCTGGGCAGCGTACTGGCGGCGCGCGCGGGCTTTGAGACACAGGCGCAATATCGCGACAGGCTGGCAGAGACGGCGGCGATCCTGGACTACACTCCCGGCCGCGAATGGCGCTCCACCGAAGACACCGCCATCGCAGCCAGCGTGGTGCGTTCCTATACGCCGTGGATGAACTGGAGGCGCGGACAGGATTACTACCAGGAGGGGCTGCTGCTGTGGCTCGACGCCGATACGCTCATCCGCAAGCTGACGCAAAACCAGAAATCGCTGAACGACTTTGAGAAGATCTTTCTGGGCAAGGGCGGAAACACGGGTCCACTCATCGTCACCTACGATTTCAACGAATTGGTGCAGGACCTGAACGCCGTCGCGCCGTATGATTGGGCGACCTTTTTGCACGACCGCATCGACAAGATCAATCCGCATGCGGACCTCGCCGGCATTGAGCAGGGCGGCTACAGGCTGGTCTACAAGGACAAGCCGAGCGCCACGCAACACACCATGGCCGGGATGCCGGGCGGGCGCCGTGCAGGCGCGGGCTGCTGGTTCTCGATTGGCTTGAGCGTCGGCGGCGATGGCAGTATTTCCGACGTGCGCTGGAACGGCCCCGCCGACAAGGCGAACCTGGCGCCCGGCGAAAAGATCATTGCGGTGAACGGACAAATCTTCTCGGCGGAGGCGTTGCAAGCAGCCATAAAAGCGGCCAAAGGAAACACCGAGCCGATCCATCTCATCGTGCAGGCCGACGCGTTCGTCTCCATGGCCGACATCGATTACCACGATGGCGAGCGCTATCCCTTGCTGGAACGAGTAGAAGGTACGCCGGCCTACCTTGACGACATTACCAAGCCGCTGACCACGCCGGAGAAGGCACCGGCTGAAGAGAAAGAGACGGAAGAATAAGGGTGCGGTGCGCGGCGGGGGCCCAGCCCACCGCGCGCACAGCATTCCGGCTCCCGGCTGCGTTACTCTAAAACTCAGGAGATTTCGTTCAAGGATGTTTCCCGCGCAGCGTTTCGCTTTCGTCTTTTTAGCCGCACAAATTCTCACCCTGCCCTTCGCCCGCGCGCAGCAACCTGCGCCGCAGCCTGCAAGCGAAGATTTCGTCCGCGCCCATTACACCAAATATGAGTACCGCATTCTCATGCGCGATGGCCTGCGGCTGTTTACCGCCGTCTACGTGCCCAAGGCTTCGGCGTTCCCCGCCGATCCCGGGCCGTACCCGTTTTTGATGGACCGCACGCCCTACAGCGTGGCTCCCTACGGCGAAGACCGTTACCCTGCGCACCTCGGGCCCTCGGATGAGTTCGAGAAATCCGGCTACATCTTTGTCTACCAGGATGTGCGCGGCCGCTGGATGAGCGAAGGGAAGTTTGTGGAGATGCATCCGGCCATCGACGAGAAAAAATCTGCGACGGACGTGGACGAATCTTCCGATACCTACGACACAGTCGAGTTTCTGCTGAAGCAAGTGCCCAACAATAACGGCAAGGTGGGCATCTGGGGCATCTCATATCCGGGGTTCTACACTTCGGCGTCGATCATCAACTCGCATCCGGCTATTGCCGCGGCCAGCCCGCAAGCGCCCATGACCGATCTCTTCCTCGGCGACGACTCGTATCACGGCGGAGCGTTCATGCTTGCGGCCGGCTTCGGCTTCTATGCTTCCTTCCATCCGCAGCAGAATCCGGTTGCGATGGGCGATGGTATTAATTTCAACTTCGGCACGACAGATACGTACAAGTTCTACCTTGAGGCCGGCAACGTTGCAAATCTCAGCAAGCTGATGAAGAGCCCGACCGGGTTGTGGGACGACCAGTACAAACACGACACCTACGACGACTACTGGCAGATGCGCGACCTCTCGCGGCACATGAAGAACGTGAAGTGCGCGGTGCTCGTAGTCGGCGGCTGGTTCGACGCCGAGGATCTCGAGGGCCCGTACCGCACCTTTTACGCCATCCATAAATTCAATCCCGATACACCGATCACTTTGGTTGAAGGTCCATGGGTGCATGGCGGATGGGCGCGCAGCGACGGTGATCATCTGGGCGATGTGCAGTTCGACGCGAAAACTTCGGACTACTTCCGCGCCAACATTCAGTTTCCGTTCTTCGAGCATTATTTGAAGGGCGGAGGCAACGCGCTTTCTGCGGCCATCGTGTTTGAAACCGGAAGCAACGTGTGGCGCCGCTACGACCAGTGGCCGCCCAAAGCCGCCGCGGCGAAGACGCTCTACTTTCACGCTGGCGGCAAGCTCAGCTTCGATCCTCCGAGCGAAGCCCAGAGTCTCGACGAGTACCTGAGCGATCCTGCCCATCCGGTGCCCTTCGTGGGCTATACCACGGATACCGTGCCGCAGCGCTACATGGTCGACGACCAACGCTTCGCGAGTTCACGGCCCGACGTGGTCACTTACGAGACTGATCCGCTCTCAGAGGATGTGACCATCGCCGGCCCCATCTCCCCGCATCTCAAGGTCGCGAGCTCGGGCACGGACTCCGACTTCGACGTGAAGCTCATCGACGTTTATCCCGACGATTATCCAGACCCTGACTCGTCGATGAATGGCAACAAGCGCATCATGGGTGCGCCGCCACTGCACATGGGCGGCTACCAGCAGTTGCTGCGCGGCGAGCCCTTCCGCGCCAAGTTCCGTTCCAGTTGGGATAAGCCCGAGCCACTGACGCCCGGCAAGCAAACCGCCATCGACTTTACGATGCCCGATCTCTACCACACATTCCGTCGCGGCCATCGCATCATGGTGCAGGTGCAGAGTTCGTGGTTCCCGCTCACCGATCGCAATCCGCAAATCTTTACCGACGTTCCCTATGCCAAGCCGGAGGATTTTAGAAAAGCTACGGAACAGATTTTCCATGAGAAGGACGCAGCCTCCGGCGTGGAGGTTCTGGTGCTGCCGCAGCCGTAACCGCGCAGTGCGCAATGCACGTGCAGGAAGCGGGAGCCGCTTGCTCCCGTTTTTCTGTTTGCGCGCCATCCGGCATCAGTGGGCCGGCTGCGGTGCTATGAATGAGCACGATTCGACGTACAATCAAGAAGGACCGGGAGACTGCGGAGAGGTGGCCGAGCGGTTGATGGCTCCGGTCTTGAAAACCGGCATACCCGAAAGGGTATCGGGGGTTCGAATCCCTCCCTCTCCGCCATTACAGAAAACAAGGGACTTACGCTCCCGGTTATACGCACGGTTATATTTTCCGAGAAATCCCTGTTTTCCCAGTATTGAGCACACAAGGGAGAACAGAAAATGGCCAATCGAGTCGTCAC